>ENA-OOKA01000285-OOKA01000285.1-human-skin-metagenome-genome-assembly--contig:-NODE-285-length-15708-cov-10.162780_pt1 | contig 15708 bp, 12 predicted proteins | sample MGYA00248825_ERZ500995 | MGnify/ENA primary metagenome ERZ500995 (study PRJEB25958, sample SAMN03398540) | human skin metagenome | study: EMG produced TPA metagenomics assembly of the Human Skin...
GCGCAGCGACTCGGCGCGCGAGTCGGTCTCGCGGCCGTCGCCCAGCCCGCTCAGCACGATGACCGGCCAGGCCGAGCCCGACGGGGCCGGCAGGGTGCGGACCTCATCTGCGGCGCCGGAGACGCGCAGCGCCTCCGCCTGCAGCTGCAGATCGGCGGGAAGGCCCTTGGCCTCCAGCGGCAGGGCCACGACGGGGCCATCGGGGGTCTTCTCCACGCCGAGCACCAGAGCGTCCGCGGACAGGGAGGACAGCTTCTTGGTGCTGCTGGTCAGGCTCAGCCCGCCCGAGGGGACGAGGTCGATGAGCGCGGGCGGGGTCTCGGCGCCGGGGCGTCGGCGGGTGGGAGAGCTGGAGGGGGTGCGGGCCATGGACTGTCCTCATTCCTCTGGAGGGTGATCGGCGCGCGGCGCGCGATCGGGGCGGGGATCGGTTCCTGCAGCGGTGCGGTGCGCCTGGCCTGCCTCCGGGCGATATGCCCGGAGCGGGGCCGGAGCGTCCAGCCGCTGCGTCATGTGCTCGAGGGTAGCGGGCGCCTCGGACGGGGCACGGCGAATGGGCGCTGCTCCTCATGGGTGCGAGACTGGTGGCTCGGCCGTCGCACGGAATAGAACACGCCTGCGGGGCCGTTGCATCCTGCTGAAGCGCCCGTGCCCGTGGAGGGGCGCGGCGCACGGCACGTCGATGGAGGAGCAACTGTGGCTGATGCATCCGAGCTGTACATGGCGAACGGGAGCCTGCTCGATGACCCCCGGCTGCACGGCGCTCCCATGATCGTGGCCCTGTCCGGCTACGCCGATGCGGGGCACCTGGCCGAGCAGGTCCGCGAGACCCTGCTGGGGGGACTGCCCTCGGAGGTCCTGGCCAGGTTCGACTCCGACCAGCTGCACGACTACCGGGCCCGGCGCCCGCACGTGCGCTTCGTCCAGGACCACTTCGAGCGCATCGAGGGCCCGGAGCTGGCCCTGCACCTGGTGACGGACCCTCTGGGACAGCACTTCACGGTGCTCTCCGGGCCGGAGCCGGACCTGCATTGGGAGCGCTTCCTGGACGCGGTCATGGACCTCGTGCAGCGCATGGAGACCTCGATCGTCACCGACGTCACGGGATTCCCCATGCCCGTTCCGCACACCCGACCCTTCCTGGTGACCCCGCACGGCTCACGCACGGATCTGGTGGGCTCGGGCTTCTCCAAGCTGCCGATCATCGAGATGAGCTCCTCGGTCGCCCAGCAGCTCGAGATCCGCCTTGCCGAGGCCGGAATCGACCACGTGGGCTTCTCGGTGCACGTCCCGCAGTACATGGCCGAAGCCGTCCTGCCGCAGATCGCGGTGACCGCGTTCGAGCACTTCTCCGCGGCCACGGCCCTGACCCTGCCCACCGACGCCCTGCGCGACGACTCCCGCGATGCCCTGCAGCGCATCGAGGAGCAGGTGGCCGAGTCGCCGGAGATCCAGGCCGTGATCTCCCAGCTCGAGCAGCGCTACGACGAGGCCGTCGAGGGCGCGCAGCCGCGCTCCCTGCTGGCCGGAGACGCCGACGAGCTGCCCGATGCCGATGAGATCGGGGCGGCCGCCGAGGCCTTCCTGGCGCAGCGCTCGGAGTCTGACGACCTGTGACGGGGGCTGCGTCTGGTCGTCCCCTCCCGCAGCGCGACTCGCGCACAGCCTTCCTCGTCATGGGGGTGGGCGTCTTCGCCTACATGATCGCCGTGGCGCAGCGGACGAGCTTCGGGGTGGCCTCGACCCAGGCCGCGGATCGCTTCGGCGCCGCGGCCTCCGAGCTGTCCCTGTTCACGATGCTGCAGGTGCTGATCTACGCCGGCATGCAGATCCCCGTCGGCGTGCTGGTCGACCGGCTGGGCAGCCGGCGGATGGTCGCCATCGGCGCCGGGCTGATGATCGTCGGACAGCTCATCCTGGCCGTGGCCGAGTCGATCAGCGTGGGCGTTCTGGCTCGCGTGTTCGTCGGCGCCGGCGATGCCATGACCTTCGTGTGCGTGCTGAAGATCGTCCCGGCGTGGTTCTCGCTGCGCTATTCGCCCATGGTCACCATGGCCGTCGGCGCGGTCGGCAACCTGGGCCAGCTGCTGTCGGTCGTGCCGTTCAGCCTGCTGCTCTCGGCGGCCGGATGGGTGCCGTCGTTCCTGTCGATGGCAGGACTGTCCGTGCTGACGCTGGTCCTCGTGCTGGCCTTCCTGCGCGACTCCCCGGAGGGCTCGGCCCGCAGCGAGCGGCCCACGACCCTGCGCAGGGTGCGCATCCAGGTGCAGCGCTGCCTGCGCGATCCCTCCATCGGACTCGCGTTCTGGCTGCACTTCACGATCCAGTTCACCGGCAACGTCTTCGGACTGATGTGGGGCTACCCCTATCTGCAGCACGCCCAGGGCCTGTCGATGGGGGAGGCGTCGTTCGTCATGACGTTCTTCGTGCTGGCCAACATCGTCGTGGGCCTCGTGCTCGGCGGGATCGTCTCGCGTGCGCCCGATCGCCGGATGCGCCTGTCCTTCACCATCATCGGACTGGGTGCGGCCGCGTGGCTCGTGCTGCTGCTGTGGCCCGGGCATGCGCCGTTCCTGGTGGTGGTCGCGGCGGTCGTGCTGATCGCGATCTCGCTGCCGGCCTCCATGCTCGCCTTCAACGTGATCCAGTCGTTCGTCCCCGTGCGCCGGGCCGGCACCGCCACCGGGATCGCGAATGTCGGCGGCTTCGTGGCGGCCCTGATCGCGATCTTCCTCATCGGTGCCGCGCTGGATCTGCAGCTGGCGCTGGGGATCACCGACGAGCTGTACTCGCCGGCGTCGTTCCGAGTGGCCATGGCCACGCAGCTGCTGGTGACGGCCGTGGGCTCGGCCTTCTGCCTGCTGTTCACCCGCCGGGTCCGCAGCAAGTACGGCGCCAGCGCGGTCTGAGAACTCCACAGCCTCCGTCTGCGCAGCCGCGCGGGGCGGGATCTCCACGGTCGTCGGCTTCCGGACCCGGTGGCCGGCCCCGACGGCGACGCTGGGCCCATGAGCACAGACGCCGCGCACAGCGATCCCACTCCCTCCTCCCGCGCCGACCCCGGGCAGGACGTCGGCCGCGACCCGTTCACGCCCGTGGCGCGCACCGCCGCGGACATCATCGCGATCATGCCGCACACGCTGGGGCAGTGGCCCAAGCGCTCGGCGGTGCTGCTGACCTCGACCGATTCGGAGCCCGGCCCGTGCCTGCGCGTGGACCTGCCCGAGGAGCGGGTGCTCGCCGATGAGCTCACGCTGCTCGAGTGGATCGCCGAGCTGTGCCGCCTGCTGGAGCACGATCCGGTGGGCGACCGCCTCTACCTGGCACTGTTCACCGACGGATCCTCCCTGGACGCACGGCAGTGCGAGCAGGTCGTCGACGCCGTGGGGGAGGCCGCGGCCCTGTCCGGGCACAGCATCGCCGGGTGCTGGGAGGTGGGGCCGCGGCAGTGGTTCGATCTGGAGGACTCCGAGCCCCGGATCGGCCGCGACGTGCAGGAGATCCGCTCGAGCGCGGTGTGGACGGCGCTCGTGGTCACCGGAAGCACGGTCGACGAGCCGGCCCCGACTCGGTCCGTCCGCGCCGAGCCGGAGCGCAGCGAGCTGCGGGTAGAGGACTGCCGGGGCCTGGTCCGAGAGTTCCAGCGGCGATGGAGCCTGCGCCGCGGCGCGGCCGGACCTGGTGCCGCCCAGTGCCTCCACCGCGACGTCGGACCCCAGGTGGCCGACTCCCTGGAGGCCTGGCAGCGCCTGCTCGATGACCGCTCCCTGGGCACGGCCGCCGAACGGGCCTCGGCGCTGGATTCGGCCGCGCAGGCGCAGCTGCTGGTCTGCCTGGCGGATCCGCTGGGATCGGACGCGCTCGCGGTGTCCGTGCTCACCGGCCAGCACGGACGCGCCCTGAGGGCCTGGTGGCAGCTGCAGGCCATGGTGCACGGGTCGAGCCACGGCGAGGACTTCGGCTGGATGATCGAGGTGCTCAAGGGCCGGTGGGACGGGACGCCCGACTGGGAGCGGGTCGAGCAGTGCGAGGGCGTGCTCGAGCTGCTGCTGGACCTGCTGCACGGCGCCGCTGAAGCGGGGCCCGGATCGCCGGCCGGTGCCGATGCCGAGGCCTGGCTGTGGGTGGCCACCGCGCATCTGGAGCGCTTTCGCGCCCGGGGGACGCGGGCGACCCGGTGGCTCGAGCTGGCTGCGGAGGCCGTGCCGGGGCACCTGGGCGTGGCACGACTGCGTGCTCTGGGCACCCAGCATCCGCTGCCCAGCTGGGCGGGAGATCCGCAGCGCAGCTGGCATCGTCGCAGCTGAGCCCCGACGTCCTGCCGTTGTTCGGACGAAAGCCGTGGGGCGCGCTCCAGCGATGTCAGAAAAAAGATCTGCGACATCCGCGATTCACGGAACAAAAGGCAGCGACCTCTGGTTGGATCCCACGGTAGGCCCTTCAGGATCCTTGGCAGCGCGTGTGCGCGAGCCGAGGGCTTGACAGGGTCATAGGCGTTCTGACGGTGAGTCGGGCGCTTCGTCTAGTGAGGAAAGGTCAACATTGTCCCCTGCTGCCCAGAACAAGTCGGCTGCCGCTGCGAGCGCGAGCGACCCCGCTGAGGTCGACACCGCGGGTGCGGAGTCCACGGGCGCAGCCCCGGCCAAGTCCGCCGCCAAGAAGACGACTGCGGCCAAGAAGACCACCGCCGCGCGCAAGACCACCTCGTCCGCGGCGAAGTCGAGCGCCGCCAAGTCCACGGCCTCCAAGTCGGCTGCCTCCAAGTCGACCGCGTCCCGCTCCACGGCCACCAAGGCCTCGGTCCCGGAGACCGGTGCTGAGGCGGAGGCCAAGACCGAGTCGCTGGAGGAGGCTGTGAAGGCCCCGGCCAAGAAGACTCCGGCCAAGAAGACCGCCGCCAAGAAGCCGACCACGCGCAAGACGGCGGCCAAGGCCGCCGAGTCCGACGAGACCGCCGCCAAGGCCGCGCCCAAGACCACCCGCCGCAAGGCGGCCCTGGCCGAGCCGGAGGACAGCGCGGACGAGTACGAGGACGCCTCGGGAGAAGACCTCGACTCGGCCGATGAGGCCGATGATTCCGCGGAGGAGGGCGAGGACGTCGTCGTCCAGGGCGACGACGCCGAGAAGGCCCGCTCCGGCACCGAGGTCATCGCCAAGCCCACGGGCAAGGAGACCGAGTCCAAGTCGGACAAGGTCCGCGGCTTCGTGCTGTCCAACAACGACGATGACGACGCCCCCGCGCAGCAGGTTGTCTCCGCGGGCGCGACCGCCGATCCCGTCAAGGACTACCTGAAGCAGATCGGCAAGGTCGCGCTGCTCAACGCCGAGCAGGAGGTCGATCTCGCCCTGCGGATCGAGGCCGGCCTGTTCGCCGAGCACAAGTACAAGGGCGAGGAAGCGGACAAGCTGTCCAAGGAGGACCGCAAGGCCCTGCGCTGGGTCATCCACGACGGCAAGCGCGCCAAGAACCACCTGCTCGAGGCCAACCTGCGCCTCGTCGTCTCCCTGGCCAAGCGCTACACGGGCCGCGGCATGCTCTTCCTGGATCTGATCCAGGAGGGCAACCTGGGCCTGATCCGCGCCGTCGAGAAGTTCGACTACACCAAGGGCTTCAAGTTCTCGACCTACGCCACCTGGTGGATCCGCCAGGCGATCACCCGCGCCATGGCCGATCAGGCCCGCACCATCCGCATCCCGGTGCACATGGTCGAGGTCATCAACAAGCTGGCCCGCGTCCAGCGCCAGATGCTCCAGGACCTGGGTCGCGAGCCCACCCCGGAGGAGCTGGCCAAGGAGCTGGACATGACGCCGGAGAAGGTCGTCGAGGTCCAGAAGTACGGCCGCGAGCCCATCTCCCTGCACACCCCGCTGGGCGAGGACGGCGATTCCGAGTTCGGAGACCTGATCGAGGACTCCGAGGCCGTCGTGCCCGCCGACGCCGTGAGCTTCACGCTGCTGCAGGAGCAGCTGCACTCGGTGCTCGACACACTCTCCGAGCGGGAGGCAGGGGTGGTCGCCATGCGCTTCGGGCTCACCGACGGCCAGCCCAAGACCCTGGACGAGATCGGCAAGGTCTACGGCGTGACCCGCGAGCGGATCCGCCAGATAGAGTCCAAGACCATGTCCAAGCTGCGCCACCCCTCGCGCTCGCAGGTCCTGCGCGACTACCTGGACTGATCCTCCTGCGCTGACCGCGCAGCGTCCTTCCGACGGCCCTCCCTCCGGCTGCCCCAGCGGCGGCGGAGAGGGGGCCGTCGTCGTATTCCCCGGGCGCTGCGCCGTCGGAGGCCGCCCGTAGGATCCGCAGCACCGAGAGAACACCTCAGGTGAGGAGCGGCCATGCGCCGAAGCATCGTCAACGATCCCGATCAGCTGGTGCCGCAGGCCCTCGAGGGCCTCGTGCTCAGCCACCCGCAGCTGCTGGAGCTGGAGGCCGAGCACCGCTGCGTGCGCCGCCGCGAGCCCGCTCAGGACAAGGTCGGACTGGTCTCCGGCGGGGGCTCCGGGCACGAGCCGCTGCACGCGGGGATGGTCGGGCGCGGCATGCTGGACGTGGCCGTTGCGGGCGCCGTGTTCACGAGCCCCACCGCGCTGCAGGTCCTGGAGGCCACGCGCGCCGCCGATTCGGGCCGCGGTGTCGTCCAGATCGTCAAGAACTACACCGGCGACGTCCTGAACTTCCGGATCGCGGACGAGATCACCGGCGACGATGACATCGAGACCGAGATCGTGCTGGTCGACGACGACCTGGCCACCGACTCCCCGGACGGCGGACCGGGCCGCCGGGGGACCGCCGCCACCCTGATCGTGGAGAAGCTGTGCGGGGCCGCAGCCGAGCAGGGAGCCGAGCTGAGCGAGGTCGCCGAGATCGGCCGCCGCGCCGCGGCCTCGGCGCGGACCATGAGCCTGGCGCTGTCCGCGGGCACCCCGCCGGCGGACGGGCGCCCCCAGTTCGAGCTCGAGGACCACGAGGTCGAGCTCGGCGTCGGCATCCACGGCGAGCGCGCGGCCCGCCGTGGCGAGTTCACCGACGCCGACGGGCTGACGGACCAGCTGCTCGACCCGCTGCTCGAGCAGCTGGGCCTGGAGCAGGGGCAGGAGCTGCTCGTGGTGGTCAACGGCCTCGGCTCGGCCACGCAGCTCGAGCTGAGCCTCGTGGCGCGAGCGGCGCACCATCGCCTCCGCGGCGAAGGACTGTCCGTCGGGCGCTGGCTCGTGGGCTCGTACGTCACGAGCCTGGACATGCACGGCGTGTCGATCACGCTGATGCCGCTGGATCCGCAGACCCGTCAGCTGTGGGACGCCCCCGTGCGCACCCCCGCCCTGACCTGGTGAGGAGCAGAAGATGACCGAGCAGGAGAGTTCCGGGACGGCTCAGGGCCTGGGCGAGGACTTCGGGCGCCGATTCGTGCAGGGCGTGCAGCGGCTGCTGGGCGAGAACGCCGAAGCCCTGGGCGAGCTGGACCGTCGAGCAGGCGACGGCGACTTCGGCACCAGTGTGCGCACCGCGCTGTCGCAGCTGAACAGGGAGACCGAGAAGGAGCAGCCGAGCACCTACCGGCAGTGGCTGAGCGCGCTGTATCGCGGCTGGCTCGCCGTGGGCGGCACCAGCGGTCCGCTGTTCGGCGTGTTCTTCCGAGAGCTGGCCAAGGCCGGTGAGGCGGACGGCACTCCGCAGGTGGAGGAGCTCGTCGAGGCCCTGGCTGCGGGGCAGGCGATCGTGCAGCGCTACGGCGAGGCCGAGGTCGGGGACAAGACGATGGTCGATGCCCTGGCTCCCGCAGTGGAGGCCATGCGCCGGAGCCTGCACGACGGCGAGCCTTCCCAGCACGTCCTCGAAGCCGGCGAGGCCGCTGCGGTCGAGGGCGCTCGCAGCAGCGCTGAGAGCCTCGCCCGACGCGGTCGAGCCAGCTATGTGGGAGAGGCTTCGCAGGGGGTGATCGACCCGGGCGCCGCGGCCATGGCACTGGTGCTGGGCGCGGCTCGTGCCGCCGCTGACGCCGGTCGGGGCGAGCAGCACCCGCGGGAGGTCGACACCGCCTGGCTCGTCTGAGGGACGGGCCTTTCCGGCGCAGACGCAGGGGGAGGGCCCTCTCCTGCGACACCGGGACGACGACCTAGCATGAGCCCAGAACCCCGCCGCATCCGGAAGCCGCCCGCGCTGCGGGGGCACGAGATACAGGAGAGACCCATGACGCAGGAATCCACCCCCTCCGGATCGCCCATGGGCCTGAGCCAGGAGCCCGTGACCAGCCTCGAGGTCTTCGAGGCCCAGCAGGTCCCCACGCTGGTGCTGAAGGTCCACGGCCAGCCGATGGACCGGATGCCGGAGGTCTTCGACACCGCCTTCCGCGCGATCTTCCCGGCCATGGCGCAGCACGGGCTGACCCCCAGCGGACCGGCCTTCGCCCTGTACCACCGCGCCCCGGACGAGACCGCGGACTTCGAGGTCGGCATGCCCCTGACCGAGCCGAGCGAGTCCGTGATCGAGGCCGCGGACGGAGTGCGGCTGGAGCCGTCGTGGCTGCCGGGAGGACGAGCGGCGCGGATCTCCCACCTGGGCGGGTTCGACCAGCTGTCGACCGCCTGGGCCGGGTTCATGGGTCAGGTCGCCGCCGCCGGTGAGACCCCCGAGCTGCCGTTCTGGGAGGTCTACGTCACCGAGCCGAGCCCGGAGATGGATCCGGTGGACCTGCGCACCGACCTGTTCACGCGGCTGGGCTGAGCCCGAGGCCTCCGGCACAGACGAGGGCCCCGTTCACCGATCGGTGAACGGGGCCCTCGTGCCGGCGCTGCAGGGAATCCTGAGCGTTCAGGAGATGCGCGCGGTCTCGTCCTGCCACTGGGCGGCCATGGGGCGCAGCTTGTCCTCGTTGGCACGGGCGTGGTGAGCGCAGAAGAGCAGCTCGCCGCCGGTGGACTCGAGGACCACACGGACGTAGGCCTGGGCGCCGCAGGCGTCGCAGCGGTGGGTGGCGTTCAGTTCTGGGGTCTCAAGCGTGGTGTTCACGATTCCTCCTCGTGCTCGGAGTCCGTCGGATCGTGAGATGTCCGCGACGGATTCGTCTGGTCCAGCATCGACGCTGGGCCGATACCGCGCATCCGATGCGCTCGGTCCTCCGAGGCAGGGGGTGCGGCGGTTCGGACTATAGAACCACGCCGAGCCCCCGGAAGCTTCCCAGCGGCACGCGATTTCGCCCACCGCGCATCCGGTGAGCGCCGCGTCACGGTGGGGACCCGTCGTCGATCGCAACGGGCGGAGGCCCGCGCGGTGTCGCCGAACCGGTCTAGAGTGGGGTCGCCCGTGCGCCGCCGGGCGGTCGCCCCACCTGCGGCCGCGGCCGGCAGCCGCAGGCACGATCGATGCCGTCGAACCGCAGGAGCGCCACCGCCGTGACCCCCTCGACCTCCGAGTACAACGCCCGCCACCTCTCGGTGCTGGAGGGCCTGGAGGCTGTGCGAAAGCGCCCGGGCATGTACATCGGCTCGACCGACGGCCGCGGGCTCATGCACTGCCTCTGGGAGATCATCGACAACTCGGTGGACGAGGCCCTGGCCGGCTACGGCCAGCAGATCACGGTGGTGCTGCACAAGGACGGCTGCGTCGAGGTCCACGACGACGGCCGAGGCGTGCCCATCGACAAGGAGCCGCGCACCGGGCTGTCCGGCGTGGAGGTCGTGTTCACCAAGCTGCATGCCGGCGGCAAGTTCGGCGGCGGCTCCTACACGGCCTCCGGCGGTCTGCACGGCGTGGGCGCCTCGGTGGTCAACGCCCTGTCCTCGCGCCTGGACGTCCAGGTGGATCGCGGCGGGAAGACCTACCAGATGTCCTTCCGCCACGGGGAGCCCGGGCGCTTCGAGGACAAGGGCGCCCCGAGCCCCCAGGCGCCCTTCGAGCCGTTCGTCTCGGGATCCGAGCTCGACGTCGTCGGCAAGGCCAAGCGCGGCGTGACCGGGACCCGCGTGCGCTACTGGGCGGACAAGCAGATCTTCACCCCGGACGCCCAGTTCTCCTATGAGGAGCTGGTCCGCCGCGCCCGCACCACCGCCTTCCTGATCCCGGGGCTGCGCCTCACCGTGCGCGACGAGCGCCGCCTTCCGGGCACGGCCGGTGAGATGGGCTCCCACGAGGAGGTCTTCCAGCACGACGGCGGCATCTCCGAGTTCGCCGAGTTCCTGGCCTCGGACGAGTCCGTGACCGATGTCTGGCGCTTCCAGGGCGAGGGGACCTTCACCGAGACGGTGCCCGTGCTCGATGACTCCGGTCAGTCCCGGCTCAAGGACGTCGAGCGCACCTGCGAGGTCGACGTCGCCCTGCGGTGGGGGGTCGGCTACGACACCGAGCTGCGCAGCTTCGTGAACATCATCGCCACGCCCAAGGGCGGCACGCACGTCAGCGGGTTCGAGCAGGCGCTGGTGAAGGTCTTCCGCAAGCAGATCGCCGCGAATGCGCGCAAGCTCAAGGCCGGCAACGACAAGATCGAGAAGGACGACATCATGGCCGGGCTCACGGCCGTGCTGACGGTGCGCCTGGCCGAGCCGCAGTTCGAGGGCCAGACCAAGGAGGTGCTGGGCACCCCGGCGGTGCGCCAGATCGTCTCCAAGGTCGTGGAGAAGGAGCTCACGGCGGCGCTGACCTCGGGCAAGCGGGAGCAGAAGAACCAGGCTGGGCAGGTCCTGGAGAAGGTCGTCGGTGAGATGAAGTCCCGCATCTCGGCTCGCCTGCACAAGGAGACGCAGCGGCGCAAGAACGCCCTGGAGACCTCCTCCATGCCCGCCAAGCTCGTCGAGTGCCGCTCGACCGATGTGCAGCGCTCCGAGGTCTTCATCGTGGAGGGCGACTCCGCGCTGGGCACCGCCCGCATGGCTCGCGACTCCGCCTACCAGGCGCTGTTCCCCATCCGCGGCAAGATCCTCAACGTCCAGAAGGCGTCGCTGCCGGACATGCTGGCCAACGCCGAGTGCGCGGCCCTGATCCAGGTCATCGGCGCAGGCTCGGGGCGCACGTTCGATCTCGACGCCGCCCGCTACGGCAAGGTCATCATGATGACCGACGCCGACGTGGACGGCGCCCACATCCGCACGCTGCTGCTGACGCTGTTCTACCGCTACATGCGCCCGCTCGTGGAGGCCGGCAAGGTCTACGCGGCCGTTCCCCCGCTGCACCGTGTGGAGATCATCAACCGCGGCTCGAAGGACAACGAGATGGTCTACACCTACTCGGAGGCCGAGCTGCACCGCCTGTTGTCCCGCCTCGAGTCAGAGGGCCGCTCCTACAAGGAGCCGATCCAGCGCTACAAGGGCCTGGGGGAGATGGATGCCGATCAGCTGGCGGAGACCACCATGGACATCCGCCACCGGCTGCTGCGCCGGGTGACCATGAGCCAGGCCGAAGAGGCCGAGCGCGCCTTCGCGCTGCTGATGGGCTCTGAGGTGGCCCCGCGCCGGGACTTCATCATCGAGGGCGCCGCGCGACTGGATGCCGAGCAGATCGACGCCTGAGCACGACCGGCGGCCTGGCCGGGCCGCAGCCCGACCGGGCGAGCGCGGCTGCGCCCTCGGTTCGCCGCATGGCGGGGTCGGTCTGCTAGACCTCGCTGCCCAGATCGTGCAACGCCGTGCCTGCCGATGCTCCCGCGACCTACGCTGAAGCCACACCGACCCAGCCCAGTGCAGGAGCAGCCATGGACACCACCGGCCCCGAGACCACCCAGGACCCCCGCCCGATCACCGTCACCGTCACGGGGGCCGCCGGGCAGATCGGCTACGCCGCGCTGTTCCGCGCCTGCGCCGGGGACCTGTTCGGGCCGCAGCAGCCGGTGCGGCTGCGTCTGCTCGAGCTGCCGCAGGCGGCCCGGGCCGCCGAGGGCGTGGCCATGGAGCTCAGCGACTGCGCCTTCGATCTCCTGGCCTCCGTCGACGTGTTCGACGATCCCGTGCAGGCCTTCGACGGCAGCGAGTTCGGACTGCTGATCGGCGCCAGGCCGCGCAGCAAGGGCATGGAGCGCGCGGATCTGCTGGAGGCCAATGCCGGCATCTTCTCGGAGCAGGGGCGCGCGATCGCCGCGGGGGCGCAGGACAGCTTCCGCGCCGTCGTCGTGGGCAATCCGGCCAACACGAATGCGCTGATCGCCGCCTCCCATGCTCCTGAGGTGCCGGCCCAGCGCTTCACGGCCCTGACGCGGCTGGATCACCTGCGTGCCCAGGCCCAGCTGGCTCAGGCCTGCGACCGGGCGGCCGCCGACATCGACGGCGTCGCGATCTGGGGCAACCACTCCGCGACCCAGTTCGTGGACCTCTCGCGCGCCGTCGTCTCCGGCAGCCCTGCCGTCCAGGCTCTGGCGGATCGGGGTCTGGACCGGCAGTGGGTCGCCGAGACGTACATCCCGGCGGTGGCCAAGCGCGGCGCCGAGATCATCGAGGTGCGCGGCGGCTCGTCGGTGGGCTCGGCCGCCCATGCCCTGATCTCCCACGTCCGCCTGTGGAGCCAGGGCACCCCGGAGGGCTCGTGGACCTCCATGGCCGTGGCCTCGGACGGCTCGTACGGCGTCCCGGAGGGGATCGTCAGCTCCTTCCCCGTGACCTGCGCCGACGGGCAGTGGTCCATCGTGTCCGACTGGCAGATCGACGACTTCGCCCGCGAGCGCATCGACCGCTCGGTGGCCGAGCTGGTCGCAGAGCGCGATGCGGTGGCGGCAGCGGGACTGCTGGGTCCGCGCAGCTGAGCCGCGCCTGGACGGCTGCGGCGCATGAGGATCGCCGGAGCTGCCACGGCGATGGCGCGCCTGGGACGACCGACGATGCCCTGACCTGGGACGGCGCGGGTGTGAGCGACGAGACAGCCTCAGAGCCCGGCTCGCGGACCGCTCGAACCATCGGCGAGCCTAGACTGTGGAGCATCTGAGGCGAGGCCCGTCTCCGCCCGGCGCTCCGCCGGCAGGGCCCCGCGAGGAGTCGCATGGACATCGTCGAGATCGCTCGGTGGCAGTTCGGGATCACCACGGTCTACCACTTCATGATGGTCCCGCTGACGCTGGGACTCGGCGCCGTCGTGGTGTGGTTCAACCTGCAGTGGGTGCGCAGGCGCCGCCCGGAGGACCTGCGGCTGACCAAGTTCTGGGGCAAGCTCTTCCTGATCAACTTCATCATGGGCGTGGCCACGGGCCTGGTCCAGGAGTTCCAGTTCGGGATGGCCTGGTCGGAGTACTCGCGCTTCGTGGGCGATGTCTTCGGCGCCCCGCTGGCCATGGAGGGACTGCTCGCGTTCTTCGTGGAGTCCACGTTCCTGGGCCTGTGGATCTTCGGCTGGGACAAGCTGCGCCCGGCGGTCCACGCGGCCTGCCTCGCCATGGCGGTGATCGCCTCGTGGCTCTCGGCGTTCTTCATCATCGTGGCCAACTCGTGGATGCAGCATCCGGTCGGCTACGAGATCATCGACGGCCGCCCCATCCTGAATGACATCGGCGCCGTGCTGACGAACTCGACAGCGGTGGTGGCGATCATCCACACCCTGTTCGGGGCGATCGCCGTGGCCGGGTCCTTCCTGCTGGGCATCGCCTGGTACAAGCTGTGGCGCCGCCGGGCGGACGGCCTCGACACCGTGGATGCCGACGGCGTCGTCGTCGTGGGGGAGCTGCCCACCGGGGGACGCGACCGCACCGACTACCGGGTGTGGTGGCGCTCGCTGCGCGTGGGGATCCTCATCGGGATCATCGGCTTCCTGGGGACGGCGTTCTCCGGACATGCGCAGGCGCAGCTGATGATCCACCAGCAGCCCCTGAAGATGGCCTCTGCGGAAGCGGCCTGCCACGACGGCACCGCGTTCTCGGTGCTCACGATCGGCTCGCCGGGCGACGCGTCCTGCGACAACGTGCACACCCTCCTGGAAGTGCCCGGCCTGCTGTCCTTCCTGGCCTACAACAACTTCACGACCGACGTGGCGGGGCTGAACACGCTGCAGCCCGAGTACGAGCAGGAGTACGGCACGAACCTGGCCGACGACGAGCTCTACGGCGACCGAGCCGGTGAGCAGATCGAGTACCAGCCCCTCATGGAGGTCACCTACTGGGGCTTCCGCCTGATGATCACCTTCGGCGGTCTGGCGGCCGTGGCCTGCGCCGGTGCCTGGTGGCTCACGCGCAAGGGCACGGTGCCCCTGTCGAAGGGGCTGATGGGCCTGGGCGTCGTGGGCATCCTGGCCCCGTTCGGGGCCAATGTGGCGGGCTGGGTCTTCACGGAGATGGGCCGGCAGCCCTTCGTCGTAGCACCCAATCCGGACCTGCCGCTGGATCAGCGGATCTTCATGTTCACCGAAGCCGCGGTCTCGCCGAACGTCACGGCCGGGGAGCTGCTGTTCTCGCTCGGCAGCCTCCTGCTGCTGTACGGGGTGCTCATGGTCGTGGAGGTCGCGCTGATCGCCAAGTACGTGCGCACCGGCGTGGTCGCGGCCATGCCCGAGCTGGTCGAGCACGAGGACCACGACGACGACGGCTCCCGGGACGACGTCCTGGCCTTCGCCTACTGAGGAGACGAGAGATGTTCGAGCAGTTCGCGGGACAGCCGGGTCTGGCCACGGCGTGGTTCCTCGTCATCGGCTTCTTCTGGATCGGCTACGTGGTCCTGGACGGCTTCGATCTGGGCGTCGGCATGCTCATGGGGCGGATCTTTGCCCGTGACGACCGGGAGCAGCGCGTGCTGCTCAACACGATCGGGCCGGTGTGGGACGGCAACGAGGTCTGGCTGGTCACCGCCGGAGCGGCCACCTTCGCCGCCTTCCCGCACTGGTACGCGGCCCTGTTCTCCGGGCTCTACCTCCCTCTGACCCTGGCCCTGATCGCGCTGATCCTGCGCGCGGTGTCCATCGAGTACCGCGGCAAGGGCTCCTCGGAGGCGTGGTCGCGGCGCTGGAACGCCATCACCGCGTGGTCCTCCCTGGCGATCGCGTTCCTGATCGGCGCGCTGCTGAGCATCACCGCCACCGGGCTTCCGCTGAACGACAACGGCGACCGCGTAGGCGGGCTGCTGTCGTGGCTGAGCTGGCAGGCGGTGCTCGGCGGGCTCGGCATGGTCGGCTTCTGCCTCATCCACGGCCTGGCCTTCGTGGCCCTGAAGACGGACGGGCCCGTGCGCGAGCGCGCCGGCTCGCTGCTGGTGCGAGCCCTGCCCGTGGGCGTCCTGCCGCTGGCCGCCCTGGTCGTCGTGGTGCAGCTGGCCATCGGCTCGACGCTTTCCTGGCTGTGCACCTGCCTGGCGGTGATGTCGGTCGCGGCGGCCTGGCTGGCGGGGACGCGCCGGCGCGAGGGCTGGAGCTTCGCCGGGATGGCCGGGTTCGCGGCTCTCGGCCTGCTGGCCGTGTTCACTGCCATGTACCCGGCTGTGCTGCCCACCACACTGGCCGGCGCGCCCGATCTGACGATCACCTCGGCCTCTTCCTCGCCGTACACGCTCACGGTCATGACGTGGGTGGCCGGCTTCGGGGTCCCGTTCCTGCTGGCGTATCAGAGCTGGACGTACTGGGTCTTCCGACGACGCCTGCGCGCCGAGCATCTGCCCTCCGGCGGCGATCATGCGGATCTGACCACCATGCCCACGCGCGCCGGTGCCTGAACGCAGCGCGTCGCAGCACACCGCTGCCGGGGCGAGCTCTCCCGAGCAGCCCGGTGTGCAGCATCCGAGCGACGGCGGGCTGGGCCCTGAGCCGCCGGGAGC
>ENA-OOKA01000286-OOKA01000286.1-human-skin-metagenome-genome-assembly--contig:-NODE-286-length-15693-cov-6.043292_pt1 | contig 15693 bp, 22 predicted proteins | sample MGYA00248825_ERZ500995 | MGnify/ENA primary metagenome ERZ500995 (study PRJEB25958, sample SAMN03398540) | human skin metagenome | study: EMG produced TPA metagenomics assembly of the Human Skin...
ACGCAATCCCCTCCGCCTGGCGCTCGCGGATAATGGCCCGCTCAAACTCCGCAAAGCTACCGAGAATACCGAGCATTAAATCCGCACGCGGATCTGTGGTGTCTTTCGCAAAGACAAGATTCTCATGCAGGAAAGTAACAGTCACACCCTTGCTGGTGAGTTCATCAACAATGCCGCGCAGATCCGTAAGTGAACGGGCGAGGCGATCAATCGACGAGACGACGAGTTCGTCACCGTCGCGCACATACGCCATGCACTCGACAAGCCCAGGGCGGGCAGTCTTGGTGCGGCCGGAAATCTTATCTTCAAAGAACCGGTCAATCCTGCCGGAAGCATTGAGTAGTTCTTTCTGGCGCTGATTATTCTGCTCCACCGTGGAGACACGGATATAGCCCACCCGCTGCCCATGCGAACCAGAGTCATTGACCATTAGTCTTCGCTCCGCGAAGGTTTAAAGGCGGCATTCTCTTGTTCTATGACTGCATCACGATACGACTCGATTGCATCCGAGAGGGCATAAAGCTGAACACCGTCGAGGCCATCAGCGTCAGCAAGCAAGGATTGTACAATCCTGCCCAACGCCTGCTGCCCCGACGAGAGTCCACCATGCAGATCTTTCACCCGCGCCAACGCGGGTACAGAGTCAATATGACTTTCAATATGGAAACCGTCAGACGATAACACCACACTCACCACTTTCTGTAAACATAAGGCCTAGACCCCACTAGACGCGTGTAAAACAATTCTAGGAACGGCCCTATTTTACAGGAAACATTCTGCTCCAAACCGGCGTAACAATAGGGTGTACCCCAGGTGCCCCTACCAGCGCCCGCAGTTGAAGGCTTCACCTATCAAATGGTAAAGTTAGCTATATGCGAACCAGTCAGCGCTCCGAGATCCTGGAAGCTGCCCTCCGCGTCATGAACGCAGCGGAGGGTGGCGACATTACCCTTGACGCAGTGGCCCACGAGGCCGGGCTCACCAAACCGGGATTGCTATATCACTTCCGCAACCGCGACGTACTGCTCGCCGCGATCGTCGACCACGCTGCGGCCAACGTCGAGAACGACATGACTGCCACCCTTGGCAAGCCCCTCGAGAACGCCAACGCCACCGAGCGGCTCCTGAGCTACCTTCACGTCGCCGCCCACGGGGCCGCCAAGCGCGCCGAGTTCATCATCTGGGGCCAAGCGACGTACCGGCCCGAACTCACCGAACCGTGGACTACGCGGATGGGCCGCTGGCTCGAACTCCCGGACGATCTCGACGCCGCCACCCGAGCCAGGCTGACCACCGCCCGACTCGCCGCCGACGGACTCTGGGGCGCCCAGGCCACAGGTGTGTCCACCCTCCACGGCGCGGATCTCGAAGCCGTCGTCTCCAGCATTCGCTCCCTGATCGAAGGAACAACCCCATGAAGCAGTGGTTCCTGCTCGCTGGCGCCATCACTACCGAAGTGGCGGCGACGCTGTCTCTCAAGGCGGCGCTCAATCACCCATCCTGGTACATCGTGGTTGCTGCCGGATACATCGGCGCTTTCGTCTTCCTCACCTTCTGCCTGCGCGAAGGAATGCAGATCGGCGTCGCCTATGGCATCTGGGGAGCCAGCGGGGTCGTGCTCGCCGCCGTGCTATCCGCCGCGATTTTCGGTGAACCTCTGACCGCTGTGATGGGTCTTGGAATGGTTGCGATCATCAGCGGTGTCCTCACCGTCGAACTCGGCTCCCAGAAAGCTCAGCAAACCGCAGCCCAGGAAGCAGGAGTCAACTCATGAGATGGATCTTCCTCGCAGGCGCCATCTTGTCCGAAGTCGTCGCGACCATGTCGCTACGAGCCTCCGACGGTGGCCGGGTGAAGAAATGGTTCATCGGCGTCATCGCGGGGTATCTCGTGGCGTTCGTCGCCTTAAGTCTCGCCTTGGTCGACGGCATGGCCCTTGGCGTCGCCTACGGCATCTGGGCAGCATCCGGCGTAGCTCTCACCGCAATCCTCGCCCGGGTCATCTTCCACGAACCCCTCACCCGAACCATGGCCCTCGGCATCCTCCTCATCGCCGTCGGAGTTCTCACCGTTGAACTCGGCGCCAACTTGGCGAACTGACGCATTTCCGCAGGTAAACCAGGCAGATTGGTGTGCCCCAGGTGCACCACGAGGCGCACAGACAAAGGCTCCCCAATGAGCGCCTGTGGGCCTAGCGTTGTGGATGTGATCACCTGTGTCGTCCACTACACCATCGACCCCGACCAGATCGCGGCCTTTGAACAGTTCGCCCGTGCTTGGATGCGGCTTGTCGACGAACACGGCGGCACCCACCACGGGTACTACCTACCCGCGGAAGGCGCGAGTGACCGTGCGGAAGCCCTGTTCAGCTTCCCCAGCCTGGCTGCCTACGAGCAGTACCGCACCTTGTTCGGCACCCACCCGGACTTCATCGCCGCTGACCGGATTCGAGACGAGTCCGGGTGCGTCCTGCGGTACGAGCGCACCTTTATGCGGCCGCTCCTACCCCAGGGACACTGAAAGGGACTCCGGCAGCACGCTCGGCACACCCCACAACGCCGCAGGTCAGCGCGTACAGATGGGTGTACCCCAAACCACGAAAGTAGGAACCCCCTCAGATGCACACCTTCGGAGATGCGGAATCTAGGGGTGGCCCTATTGGCACACTCGAGCGCTAGGGTCGGCGGCTCTACACCGATCGGTCAGGCGCAGTACTCGGCTGTTGCAAAAAACTTCGTTTGAGCTACCGAATCGTCGCTGGGCGCGTGGTTAGGCTGGGCAGATCGCGTTGGTGTGGTCGAGGAGAGTCATGTCAACGCTTGCTGCCAACTCCTACCGCCCACGGCCTGGCGGTGGGAACGGAACCGGAGTGCTTGTGCTGGCTGGTTCTAGCGGCCGCATCGACACCGCCAGGGTGGACATGCTGACTGCACGCGGCGTCACCGCGCTAGGTGTACTGACCGGACACGTTGATCGACGGTCAGGAGCTTGACCTTGACGCAGCGTCAATGTTTAGCGTCGCGGGCATGACAGTGACGATGATTGACAGTGCCGCTGGGATGCGGGCGATGGTGAGCAGTTCTCCGGAGCAGTGGAAGGACGCAGCTCGCAGACTGTGGGAGCCGATGGCGGGGATGTACTTCTTCATTCCCGGTGGACCTGATCTGGCCGCGGTTCACAGCCAGAACTTCGGTTTCGGACCCTCCGTAGCGGCAGACAAGATCCTCGGCGCGGTCGACGCTTTGGAACGCGCCGATGTTTGGGGCCGTGTCGAGCGAGCGCTCGAAACGGGGCTGCGGGAGCTGAACGCTGCCGATCCGACTGTGGCGATGCCTGACCTGACGGTGTTGCTCGTGCTCGGGGATCCCACCAACAAGCACTTCATGGATGAGATCCGCGGCCTGTCGGCCTTCGGTGGGATCAGCGGGTACATCGCCATCACGATCTGGCCCACCGACGAGGTTCTGGCGCGGTTGGAGGGCATCGCCCTGCACGAGCTCCACCACAATGTGCGGTACTCGCCCGGAGGCGTGGTGTGGAACCCGCAGACGGTCACGGTTGGCGAGCACGTAGTGGCTGAGGGTCTCGCGGACCTGTTCGCCGCCGACCTCGTGGGCGAGCAGGGATTCACGCACTTCGTCAGCGACCAGACCCGTACCAGTGACGAGGTGCTGCGCCGCGTCACCGAAGGCCTGGACGTGACTGGCATGCAGGATTTCGCGGCTTGGGTGTTGGGCGATCCGAGCGCTTGCCTGTTCGGCGCAACACCGGTCGGGCTGCCCACCGGGGCCGGTTACGCTGCCGGGGCACGCTTCGTGTCCGCCTATCGGGAGGCCACCGGACAGTCACCCGCCAGGGCCGTGGCCACGCCCGCCTCCGAGATCCTGGCCGTGGCACTGCCACAGTTGGGTCTGACAATGCCAGCCCGCTGACGAGAGAGGCCGAGATGGTGGAGTGGACCGTCCAAGAACTCGCTGACCGCGCCGGCATCAGCGCCAGGACATTGCGTCACTATCACCAGATCGGCCTGCTCGTCCCGGACCGGATCGGCGCGAACGGCTATCGCTACTACGGACCTGTCGCCGTGGCACGCCTGCAACGCATCCTGCTCCTGCGTGAAGCCGGCCTGGCCCTGGGTGCGATCGGCGAAGCGCTGGCAAGCGACGCGAACCCAGACGAGGAGATCACCGCCCTCGAGGCGCACCTGGTACACCTCGAGCACGAGCGGGAAGCGCTGGAACGTCGTATCGCGTCCGTCGAGCACACCGTGACGATGCGACGCGAGGGACGCCAACCGCGGATGGACATGATGCTCGAAGGCTTCAACGACCGCTATGAGGCCGAGGTGACCCAACGATGGGTACGCGTGGTCTTCGAGCAGTCCAACCGGTGGTGGCATAGCAAGAACCTCACCCAGCAACGTCAGTTCCAGGCCGACGCCGAACAGCTCCTGGCGCGGTGGGGCGAACTCCACCAGTCGGGTGTCTCCCCATTGAGCGACCAGGCCCAACAGCACGCAGCCGCCCATGCCGCCTGGTTCGCCCAGATCCCCGGGACGCCCGGGCATGCCGGCGACCTGGACAAGACCCGCGCCATGCTCACTGGCATGGCCAACCTCTACGCCACCAACCCAGACTTCCATCCCGCTTTCGGTGGTGCAGAAGCCGCCGGCTTCGCCGCCCAAGCGCTGCGCCACTACGCCCAGAGCCACTGAAAAGCACCCTTCGGGATGGTCGCTGCGACCGAAGGGAATGCCGCCATGACTCATGCCAATGCAGCACTCACTCCGCGTCACCGCCTCAAGGTTGCGCGGCTCGTCGTTGACGAGGGCTGGCCCGTCAGCGAGGTCGCCGCACGATTCCAGGTCTCGTGGCCGACGGTGAAGCGCTGGGCCGACCGCTATCGCGCCGGGCAGTCCATGCAGGACCGCTCCTCACGGCCACATCAGTCGCCGAACAAGACCAGCCAGGCGATGGCGAAGCGCTGCATCCAGCTGCGCCTCCGACTGCGGGAAGGGCCTGTGCAGTTGGCCTGTCGGCTGGGGATCGCGCCCTCGACGGTTCACCGGATCCTGGTCGATGCCGGCCTGAACCGGCTCTCGCACGTTGATCGCGCCACCGGGGAGCCAGTGCGCCGTTACGAGCATGACCATCCCGGGGCGATGCTGCATGTCGATGTGAAGAAGCTAGGCAACATTCCCGACGGCGGGGGCTGGCGCTACGTCGGCCGACAACAGGGCGAGAAGAACCGCGCCGCCACCCCGGACAAGCAGAAGAACAAGTACCGGGACCCGTTGATGGGCAAGGCCTACGTCCATACCGTCATCGACGACCATTCCCGTGTCGCCTACGCCGAGATCCACGACGACGAAACCGCCATCACCGCCACCGCGGTCCTGGTGAGGGCTGTCGAGTGGTTCAACGCCCGCGGTGTGAGCGTCGAGCGAGTCCTGTCCGACAATGGCGGCGCCTACCGGTCCCACCTGTGGCGAGACACCTGCACCGAACTCGGGATCACGCACAAGCGCACCCGTCCGTATCGTCCGCAGACCAACGGGAAGATCGAACGCTTCCACCGCACCTTGGCCGACGGCTGGGCCTACGCCCGCTGCTACACCTCAGAGGCCGAACGCCGGGGCGAGCTCGACGGCTGGCTGCACTACTACAACCATCACCGGCCACACACCGCCTGCGGCAACCAGCCGCCGTTCTCGCGATTGACCAACGTCCCCGGTCAGTACAGCAGTCCTGGCCGGCGACCATCGACTCGCGCAGAGGCGGCGGCTCCACCTCACGGACCTGGCTCAGGAGACTTTCGCCGACTTTCCCGCCGGAACCCCCGGCCGCGCCCAGAGCGACATCGCCTTCGATACCGCCAGCATCCAGCGCGCCGTGACGTTCGAGGCCATGTCGACAGACCTGATCATCAACCTGGTCAGACAAGGTCTCGCGATCGCACTGCTGCCACCGGCGTTCATCCCGCCGGACCCTCACATTGTGACGGTGCCCGTGACCGACGGGCCGATCCGAGTCGAATACCTCGCCTGGAAAAGCTTCAACCCCAGCCCCGCGACCACCGCCTTCCTGAAAGCAGTCAACAGCCCATAAAGCAACGATGAGCGCTGTTCCGCAAGCGGATCCGCTTGCGGGGGGGACCGTTCAAGCGCCGTCTGGCATCGCATGGGGTGCGCCGTTCATCGTTCGCACCTCCGTGGAAGCCAAGATGTCGCCACGCCAGCCCCCAGCGACACGCCGCCGGCTAGACGCGGGCCCCGACGCCCTATCCGTGCAACCGCTCATCGAGGTGGTGACTGCACGACGGGCGCGATACCTGCTCGGGCGTACCGGTCTCTCGTGCGCAGTGAAGCCCCGACGAGGACGACCCGTGCCGCCGCGCGTGCGGTCGGAAGGTCGGTGATCGAGTCGGTGACGAACTCTGCTTCCCCGAGGGGGATGCGCTGTTCTCGCAGGGCTTCCATCTTGCGTACGCCGACCCGGTGATCGACGACCCTCATCCCGGTGGGCGTGCCGGTCAGAACCGAGGCGGACAGCGCGTCATACGGAATGTCGGCGCTGGCCAGCAGAGCTTCTGCCAGACGTCGCTCGGTGGCCGTGGCGATGATGATCCGCACTCCCGCGGCGTGCTGCTGGCGGATGCGCTGCACGGTCTCGGCTCGCCCCCAGGTGAGGTCGCAGCCGATCCGATGCCCGAACTCTGCGGCGAGGACGGAGTAGTCATGCTCATTCAAGTCGCCCAGAGCGATCTCAGTAACGCGGTGGGCTATGCGCTGTCTGCGTCCTGGCTGCCTGCTGAGCAGCATCAGTCCCACGGCCGGCAGTACGGCCATCAGGCGCTGCGGCGTTTGGCGCAGACGCTCCCCCATGAAGAACGTGAACGAATCCTTCCGGGTGATCACACCGTCGAGGTCGTACACGACGATTCTGATGTCGTCTTGTCGTGTCAGCGCGGCCATGGCTGCGACGGTAGCAACCCCGCCAGTCTCAGACGTCGGAGCGGAGAATGGCGTACATCAGCGAGTCCCGCCGCCGTCCCCGGGCCACCACGTTGCCCCGCAGCCGTCCTTCGTAACGCAGGCCTGCTTTCTCCAGGACCCTGGCCGACGCGAGGTTCTCGGGATCGCAGGTGGCTGCGACACGCTCGAGTTCGAGTTGCTCAAAGCCCACGCGCAGCAGCAGCTCGGCGACTTCCGTGGCATACCCCTGGCCCCAGCAATTCGGGTGCGGCGTGTACCCCATCTCGCCGGCCTTGTTCGAGGCGCTGGTGGACCAGGCAGCTGCGGACCCGATGAAACTGCCGTCCAGGACGACGGCCAGGACGTACCCGTCGGTTCGCTCAATGGTTGCCTCAGCGAGGAACGCCTGTGTCTCCGTCAGGCTGTTGGGCCCCACATGGTGTACCAACAAACTACGGGATCGGAGGCGAAGGCGTGTACGGCCTCAAGCTCGCCGTGCTGGAACCGCGCCAGGTCCAATCAGGGTCCACTGACCAGGACATCGCGTGGAAAATCCAAGCTGTCACGCAAGCCATAGTCCGTTCCAACTGCTGCACCATTCAGCGACTTGCAACATTGAAAGTAAAGTGCACCTAAGGGGGAAACTGAACTACTCAGGGTAGTTCCACTGTTAAACTTTGGTGATCTTGATCATCGCACAAGTGTTTCGCACTAGGCCATACCTCTGAGCTCAGATACACCGAGCGCACAGGACACATCAGACCACGGTCAGAAGCATAAAATACATCGAAAACAAAATGGTATTTTCCGGCCCAAGGACTGGTCAGGGGAGGACGATCCGTGCCATCCTAGTTTAATGACCCGCCTGCTCGATGCCTCTGTTGACATCACCTCAGAACAGCTCACCCTTACATTCACGGTCTCAGACTCACCTCCCTCTACGAGCACCTGGGCTCTCAGCACCAGCTTCTGGGCTGGAATCCATGGTCCTGGAGATCATGTCGGATTCAAGGTCCTTAACGGCGATGCGATCAGGACCTGGACCTTCGATTTGAGCGATGGGGGCGGGCAACGAAACCTCACAGCAGCCCCGCGGCTGAGCGGCATGACATGGACGCTGGTTCTACCTCGCGACGCCATCCGGTCGCAGACCGGCACCTGGCATGCCGACCTCGACATCGACGGACATGATGCCGGCTGCGTCCAAGGTACGTACTGACCAGACCGGCACCCAGCACCCGCCCATTCGACCGAGCGCCTAGGGTGCCCGATGGACTCCTTCGCACGACAGCCATGTGAGTGCGGTCTAGAGCAGGAACCCACTGGTGGACTGGATCCTGTCACCGTTCAATGTGACCTCAACAGAAACATCGCCAAAGGTGCCCTGCTGGATCCGGGCAACCAGAGCCTTGCCATCGACGTCTGCCTCCAACTGGAATTCCCCACTAGCCACCTGCGAGGCGACGACCTGATTGTCAATGACGATCGACCACTCGGGGTGAATGGCTTTGGTCACACCAAGGACTTCCACCCAGTGCCCCGCAACCCTGAACCCGAAGCGCTTGCTGATCATACTCATGCAAATATCCTTTCGTGAATGCCATTGACTCCGTACCGCTGAGCCCTCAAATGGAGTGACCCTCGCACCTAGCAATTAGCCCCATTGATGGGATCCTCACTTGCAGAAAGGGCGCAGCCTCGCGCCGAGTAGCTCCGCTCTCGGCCTAACGCTTCGCCGCTCAGAAGGGCAGAGGACTGTGATCGGGGCTGACGAGCAGCAGACCTACCACCCGCTGCTGTTCATCGACGGCCACGCGGCCCATGATCTCACCCGCCTCGCAGTTCAAGGTCGTGACTCCGACGACGGTGCCCAGCAGGTGCTCGTCATCCTCGATGCGCTCACCGGCCGGCATGACCACATGGGTGTCGCTGTAGGACTGCTTCTGCCCCACCTCGGACAGGACCCGGGCCCACGTCTCGGCGATGAGTTCATCCGACAGCTCGGTCCTGGTGGTGGGGTGCATGAGCTTGTCCAAGCTCGTGTAGTTGCCGGTGCTGATGTGGTCGAAGACCTGCTCAGTGAGAGTGCGGATCTTGTCGATAGACATGAGTCCTCCTGTGATCTTCCGGCCGTCGGCCGGGTCGGTGGCGTTGCCGAATCGCTTGAAGGCAGCCTGGCGGGTCATGCCAAGAGCTGCCCCGATATCGGCCCAGGTCCGGCCCTGACGACGAGCGTTCTGCACCGAGAGCTTCAAGTCCTCTCTAGCCCGTTCCAGGGATGCCTTGGCCTCTGCGATTTCGTCCATGCCAGTAGTCAACCTTGAGTTGACGCAGGGTGTCAACTCGAGGTTGACACAAGACCACATACGGCGGCATCAGCGAGTGGAGCACTCCCATGATCCGGCGGCCCCAGTCCGCCGAGGGGATCTCGTGCCCTGCAGCGGACTCCGATACCCAGATCGACGCATCCAGGATCAACCTGAACGGTATGCAGCTACGCCCACAGGAGATCGCGTGCGGCCCCATCGATCAGCGCAACCGGAAGCGCCACAAGACGGAGGACCCAGGAATTGACCCGACGATCGGTGACCCTGAGCTCGATCTGCGCGTCCGGTTGCGGCTCCTCTTCGGCCGTTGTCTACGGATTGCCACCCATGTTCGGCGATCTGGCCCTCGCACCTGATTATGCGCGGCGCGCGGCGCGCGAACTGGCGACGTACCAGACCACTGCGAACAGCCCAAATGTCCCCACCGCGTACAGCCACAGCTGTGGCAGCAGATAAAGAACCAGGATTGACTGGATCAGCAGGAACAGCAGGGCGAATTTCCCCGTCGTGGCCCACCCGTCGCGGGCGATGGCGTCTTCGCGCTCGTCGGCAGGTTCGAAGCTTAGGAGCCGCTCCTTGTCAGTGGAATCCCGCCACCTGGCCATGCGCGCTCCCCACCACCAGCCGAGGGCCAGCACCAGTGGTGTCAGCGCAGAGACCCACCACCCGCCCTGGACGATCGGAATGACGGCGGAGAGGCCGAAGATCGCGATGAATGCCCAGTTCATGGCAGAGACGGACCAGCGGCCGCGATCTGCGGGCAGGCTGGAACGCTCACGCGGTTCAGCTGTCTGTCGGCGCAGGGTCATCGTGGAAGATCTCCTCGATCGGTCGGGTGAAGAAGCGAGCCAGTGCGAAGACCAGTGGCAGGGAGGGGTCATAGCGGTCGTTCTCGATCGCATTGAAGCGCCCTGGGTTCCGTTCCGAGTCTCAGCAAGGAGAATCGGAGCATGCCCGAGAAGTTCAATCCAGGGCTGTGTGACCGCGTCGTGCGCATGGTCTAAGACCGCCAAGCCCGCGAGGGTGGTCCCCGCGCAGCATCGATCCGTGCGGTCGCCCCTCAGCTCGGGGTCGGCACGGAGACGCTACGGATCTGGTGCGACCGTTACGTCCCCACCGAGCCGGCTGGCCCGGGAGAGCCGCTCGAGGAGGAGGACCGCCAGCTTCGGCGGGAACTCGACCACCCCACGGCGAAATGATCACGTTCATCGACATGCGCCGCGAGAAGTTCGGAGTCGAGGCGATCTGCCGCATCCTCGGAGCGACAGAATGTGGGTTCATCACCTCCCGCGGATACCGCGCCGCCAAGACCAGGCCAACCTCCGTTCGAAGCATGCGGGATGAGATCTTCGTGGAGGAGGTGATGTGGATTCATCAGGAGAATGACAGCGTCTACGGGGCCAGGAAGGTGTGGCAAGCCATGCGCCATGCGGGATGAGACGTGGGCAGAGACCAGGTAGCACGACTGATGAAGATCGCACGCCTCTAGGGCGTTCGCTGAGGTCGCAAGTCCGTCACCACCTGCCCCGCAGCCCGAGATGACCAGCGACCCGACCTCTTCGAGCGGCGTGGGGTATACCTGAGCGTGACAGTCGCTCTCCGAGCGTTCGCCCCTTAACATCGTCGAATGATCATCGCGGTTGAGGGTCCAAGTGCTGCCGGGAAGACGACCTGGTGTCGAAAGGCCGTGGACGAGTTCATCGGCGAGTACGTGCCGACAGGGGTTGAACCTGACGGGAGTGCCCCGGAGCACCAAGCAAGGTACTGGACCGGGGTCAACGCAGATCGCTGGTCCCAGGCGATCGAGCTCGAGCACCGGGCGGGATTGGCTGTGTGCGACAGCGATCCTCTCAAGCTGCACTACTCATGGTGCTTGGCGCGTATCGGTGCGGCTCCCATTTCGCGCTTCCTCCATGAGCTGGCCTCTGTACGTGAAGCGATGAGTCGGCGGCAGCTCGGGTTCGCTGACGCCATCCTGGTAACGCTCCCGAGCGAAGCGGTTCTGAGACGGCAGAAGGACGGCGACGCGACTCGCTCCCGGCGGACTTTCGAGCTGCATGCTCGGCTACGAGGCCCCCTCGAGCAGTGGTACCGGTCGATGGATCGTCTACGTCCTGGCGCCGTCATCTGGGACCTTCAGGCCACAGCGGTCGGAGATCTATCCACAACGCTGCGGCCTGATCGCCGATACGACGTTGAGCTGCTCGATGCGCTCGTATTCGAGCTACCGCGGATTGGCTGACCCCAACCGTTTGTGACACGGGCGTTGCCGCGTGGCGGCCCGGCCCCTTCTTCTCGCTCTAGTTCGTTGCCCAGCCCATTGGGAGTAAGTCGGGAAGGGGATCACTGGGGAGCCTTCCGTAGGTCAGCACGTCGTGGCGCTCTCCGTCGATCAGGAACTTTTCACGTTCCGTGCCTTCATGGATGAATCCTGCGGTCCGCGCCACGGTGCCCGAAGCGGGGTTGTTTGCTCGATGCCCTAGCTGTACTGACCGGGGACGTTGGTCGAGCCTTACTTCCGGTGATTCTGCGTGAGCTCCTCAGCCAAGCTATGGATCCGTTCGACTGCCTCGTTGAGGTGCAGGACGCGGATGTGGTCCGCGAACTGGAGGAGTTGCCGGACGGACTCGACGTCCGGGTACTGCACGACGATCGAGCTCCACTCTGCGTCGGCGGCAGTGGCGGCTACGAGGCGTGTACCGAGGATGCGACGCGCTAGATCCAGCCGGGTGGAGCGCAGCAGTGCTCGCACCTCCACCGCCGGGACAGGCTGGAAGTCGTCCAGCAGACCCGCCCAGACAGTGCGAAGGTCCTGACCCGGGCGCAGCACTGCAGTCTGCGGCAATGGCTGATGGGCCTGGATGCGGCCGGTATTGAACATTCGTGGCTCACCGTCGACATCGGCGACGAGGTACCAGGTGGCGGCCTTGGCGGCCATGCCGTACGGATCCACGACGAGCCAGTGGCTGGCCGACTGTCCGCTGCGGCGGTAGCGGATCCGCACGCGCTGCTTACGGCGCGCCGCGTCGAGCAGGGCAGACAAATCGAGCTCGTAGCCTTCAGAGAACCAGCCCGCTGGATCGATGAGCAGGATGTCCGACAGAGGGGGCTGCGCAGTGGCCCCAGAGCTTCGGGCGGCCACGGCGGCGAGTTTCTCCTGAGCTCGGGTACCCACAGTGTGCAAGCCGACGTTCTCCAGTTGTTTGGGGTCAAGGCCGCTGAGCGTCAGCAGCTGGACCTCGGCCGGGTCCAGACGTGCAGGGTCGAGTCGGGCCCGGCGGTCGAGGACGATGGCGCCGTGTCGCCCACGTTCGGCGTGGACTGGGACGCCAGCGGCCGACAGCGCCTCCACGTCGCGGAGGATCGTGGGCTGCGAGACCTCGAAGCGATGCGCCAACTCCTTGCTGGTCATCCGTTCGTGGGTCTGCAGGAGCAACAGCAGCGACATCAGACGGGCGGACCTCATGAACAGTGATCCTCGCGAACAAACATGACATTGGATGTCTGGTTTGCCTGATCGGATGAAGTCATCTGTTCCGCCCGCTACAAAGGAGACCTGATGCCGGCACCCAACCTGTTCATCGTCTACGTCACGGACGTCGCCGTCTCGACCTCGTTCTACTCAAAACTGTTCAGGATGAACCCACGGTTCACCAGCGCCCGGTTCGTGGAGTTCGAGGTCGCAACTGGGGCGGGACTTGCCTTGTGGTCTGGCAAGGCCGACTCCCTCACGTCCACGACCGGGCGTACGAGCGAGGTCTGTCTCAACCTCCCCGGAGGCCCCCAGGTCATCGATGGGCAGTACCAGCACTGATGCAACCTCGGGGTCACCATCGTCCAGGAACCCCACGACGATGTCTTCGGCCGCACCTTCATCGCCCAGGACCCCGATGGGAACCTGCTGCGCGTAGCTCCCGTCGACCCTGCCTGATCCAGGCGCCGCCAGGAGCCCACCCCGCCGGGGGGTGGGTTCCTCTCACGTACGAGGACCCCCATGCCACACCCCAACGCTGGAAGGGGCTCTGGGTTGCGGATCGCCGAGGAAGAGTTCCAGGTGCCTGGTCGTCTTCATCATCGGCTTCGGGCTTCAAATCCGGGACCACCGCCGCAAGCCGGAGCAGGACAAGACCATGGCACTCGTGGGGCTTATCTGACTGCTCTCTCATTCGCACTGACCGTCGCAGGCAACATCCTGGGCTGATCTGCGTGTGGCTCAAACCAACGGTTTCGCGGGGGCAGGAGCCAGCGCCCCCGCCCTAGGGAGAAGACGCAGTAGCGTGAGAGCGGCGCCACGAGGGCGTCGCCAGCGGAGAGGATGCTCGTGGTCGACCTGTCCGTACTACCGGGGTTCCTCGGTGTCATTCTGGTGTTCCTCATCCCACCCGGCCCAGACATGGCGTACATGCTCGCGGTCGGACTCGAGGGAGGGCGGAGAGCCGCGCTCAAAGCGATCCTTGGCATCGCTACCGGAATGAGCGTCTACGCCGCCGCAGTCGTTGTTGGCCTGGGTGAGGTCGCCAAAAGTCACCCTGATTTGCTGACCGGCCTGCAGCTGCTGGGGGCTGCCTATCTGCTCTGGCTGTCGGTGACTACCGTGCGCCATGCTCGCGAGATGTCCGCGATCGGCGACGTCGCCGCCGGGCGGTGGTACCTGCGGGGTCTGTCGGTCAGCCTGACGAACCCCAAGATCATCCTGTTCTTCCTCGCCGTCCTCCCGCGCTTCGCCGGCCACGCCACCAACACGACAGCGCAGATGGCCCTGCTCGGCACAGTCAACGTGTGCACCGAGTTCGTGCTCTACGGCACCATCGGTGCTCTCGCGGGCACTTTTCATGAGCGATTCACTAGCAGTCCGCGAGCTAGCGCGGCGTTGAACTACCTTGCGGCCACGGTCTACGCCGTTCTTGCCTGCGTCATCATCATCGAAGCCGTCCGACAGGTGTAGCTCAAACGAAAGGCTCTGCACCACCGGGCGGGACAGTAGCTCAACCCTCCCTTTACGCCCCCCACGTCCCCTGTGGGGTGGCGGTGCGGCGAGAGCTTCTAGTTGAGACCGCGGATGTAGGCAGCGTTCCCCAAGATTGCTGGTTTGTACCGATCAATGTCGGGGGTGTCTACTTGCTCGGCGAGTACCTCAAGAAGGGTTGCGATGGCATCGTTCGACCGATCCGCCGCATGCAGGGACACCGCTTGGAACGCTGCCAGGGACGGCGAGTCAGGGAAGGCCTGCCGTGCCTGGTTGAACACGTTCAGGGAGTCCTCAAAACGCCCGATGTTTCGCAGAGTCGAGCCGTATTGCAGGTAGCAACGCCGCAAAAGGTCACCCTCGAGGCCATGTGCGAGGGCCTGCTCGTAAAACTTGGCGGCTATCTCCTCTTGCCCGTCTGTGTCGTAAGCGCCCCCGATCTCGTACAGCACGCGCGGGTTTTCTGGGTGCGCTTCGTGCAGAGGTGTCAGCGCATCGATGGTGGGCTGCATGTTGCTGCGGTCTCGCGCGGCGAAGATCTGGTCGAGCTGATCGTCAAGGTCCATGAAGGAATCCTCACACGCGCTGCCCTGAAGCACCTGTAAGTGTTGATGGTGGCTGATTGCCACAGGCCGTGTGCGGACGATGTTGGTTGTACTGGTGTAGCCAGGACTGCAGGGCGTCGCGGCGTTCCTGCTCGCTGCGGTAGCAGCGGGCGTAGGCCCACCCGTCGGCCATGGTGCGGTGGAACCTCTCGACTTTCCCGTTGGTCTGCGGGCGGTAAGGCCGCGTGCGCTTAGGTGTGATCGATAGTTCCTCGCAGGTGTCGCGCCACAGGAGGGAGCGGTACGCGCCGCCGTTGTCCGACAGGACGCGTTCGATGGTGACGCCGCGGTCGGCGAACCAGTCGACCGCCCGGTGCAGGACGGCGATGGCGGTGATGGCAGTTTCGTCGTCGTGGACCTCGGTGTAGGCGGCGCGGGAGTGGTCGTCGATGACGGTGTGGACGAACGCGTACCCGAGCTTCGGGTTGTGCCACTTGCTCTTCGGCTTGTCTGGGGTGGCGGCGCGGTTGCGTTCTCCCTGGGGCCGGCCGACGTATCGCCAGCCGCCGCCGTCGGGGATGTTTCCGAGCTTCTTTACGTCCACATGGACTAGCGACCCGGGATGGTCGTGCTCGTAACGGCGGATGGGCTCGCCCGTCGCGCGGTCGACGTTGGTCAGCCGATTCAACCTGGCTGTCGTGAGGATGCGGTGGACCGTGGATGGGGCGATGTTGAGTCTGGCTGCGAGGTGAACCGGGCCTTCTCGTAGCCGCAGCCGCAGGCTCACGCATCGCTTCGTGACCGCGATGGGTGTCTTGTTTGGCGACGCCTTCGGGCGCGAGGAGCGGTCGTTCATGGACTCGCCCGCAAGGTAGCGGTCGA
>ENA-OOKA01000287-OOKA01000287.1-human-skin-metagenome-genome-assembly--contig:-NODE-287-length-15524-cov-8.930377_pt1 | contig 15524 bp, 14 predicted proteins | sample MGYA00248825_ERZ500995 | MGnify/ENA primary metagenome ERZ500995 (study PRJEB25958, sample SAMN03398540) | human skin metagenome | study: EMG produced TPA metagenomics assembly of the Human Skin...
GAAGCCCGCTGCCCGCGCATTCCACAGCGCCAGCGGAGTGATGCGGTAGGTGTGGACGTGCTCCGGTGCGCGCTCGAGCTCCGCGTACGGCGCCAACGCCGCTCGCGCCGCCCCTGCTTCGGGGTGTGCGACATCGAGGAGGACAGTCTTGTCGGACTGAACAATGAGCGGGCCGTCACCTAAAGGCATACGGGACATTATGCCTGCCTGGTACTGGCGTAGTGCTGGCAGGGTTAGGGGTCCCCGGCGGTAGACACGGAGCGGATACCTAAAATTGGTACTATTGGCGCATGGCTAAGAATACGTCCGTTACCCTTGGGTCGCACTATGAGAAATTCATTGCTCAGATGGTGGAAAGTGGGCGCTACGCAACCTCCAGTGAAGTGATTCGCGCTGGCCTCCGCATGATTGAAGACTACGAGCAGCGGCTCGAGGTCTTGCGTCGTGAGATTCAGAAGGGGGAGGAGTCTGGTCTCGTAGAAGACTTTGATTTCAACGAGTTCATAGAAAAAATGAAGCGGGGCCATGACATACCGGCTTAAGGAACAAGCCGGTGAGGACCTGCGGGGAATCTGGTCCTATTCCGAAGCTCAATGGGGGGCCGCACAAGCGGAGCGCCATTTGCGAACTTTGGAAAGGCAATTTGCCTGGATTGCCGATCATCCGACTACTGGGAAGCTAGTGCCGGGGATTTCTGGGTATCGTCAACGGGCCGCAGGCAGTCACATGATCATCTATCGTCTCGATGGGCGAGGCGTGATTGTGGTTCGCGTGCTCCATCAAAAAATGGACCCGTCCCGTCACCTCTAAGGTGCGCGGAATGGGTCCGGACAGGGAGGCTAACCCCGCAGCGCCTGCGACCACTTGGTGGTTTGGCCGTTGTTGAGGATGGTGCGGCGGTAGATGCGCGCTGCGACCCAGACGACAGCCACGGTGGCAACTGCGGCGAGGGCGAGGGATCCCGCGAGCTGGAGCGCGGTGAAGTCGCCGGCCGCATACGACAGGGGAGCAGCGAAGATGGACACCGGCGGAATCCAGCTGGCCACCTGCATCCAAGTGGCATCGGTGGCCATCCAGCCGAATGCCGGGATGTAGGCGCTGACGATGATCAGCAGCAGGACTGGCATCTGCGTGGACTGGAGGTCTTCAGTGCGCTGGACCATCGCGCCGGCAGCGGCGTAGAGGCCGGCAAAGAAGAGCATGGCCAGCAGGTAGGACACGAGCATGATGGGCAGGATGGACCAGTCGATGCTGATATCTTCCAGCAGGCCAGTGACCTGCAGGGCGGTGAATCCAGCGCCGAGCAAGATCGCGGTGGAGATGAAGCCAAAGACGAGGTTGCCCAGGATCTTTCCGGCCAGGAAGTCCAGCGGACGGACGGCAGCGAGGACGAGCTCGACGACGCGGGAGGACTTCTCCTCAGTCACGCGGCTGCCCACCTGCGCGGCGAAGGTGATCACCATGAACACGATGAGCATGAGCAAGATGAATGCGGTGAGCAGGCGTGCGAAGTCCTGTTCGGAAGCAGCATCGTCTTTGCCTTCGTCGATATTGGCAATGTCTACTGCTTCGACGTTGATCTCTGGGGAGGCGGACTGGAAGTCGGTGGGTGAAATGCCCAGCTGTTCCAGCGCGGCGGCTTGTGAATAGGACTCGGCGAGGGCATCCACGGTGGTCATCACGGAAGTATCGGGAAGACCGTCGGAGATGACCTGCCAGGTGTCGTTTTCAGCGACGAGCGCGGCATCGACTTCGCCGTCGCGCACGAGGTGCTCCGCCTCTACGCGGTCAGCCGCATCGCGGGCTTCAATGCCGGAGCCTTCAAGCGTTTGCTTATCGACGTTCACTACGGCGACTTGTGTGGCCTTGTCTTCCGGGTCCTTGTTCTTCTGCCAGGACGCGAAGCCGACTGCCGCGAGAACGGCCACCAGCATGATGACCAGGGTGATGATCACAGATTTCTTGCTGAACAGAATCTGGATCTCGCGCTTAGCGGTGGTGAGGATGGTGTGGAGCGGGGAGTAGGTATTCGGAGTCATTTACTTCACAACCTCCTTGAACAGGTCGGTCAGGTCGGGGACGACGCGGGTGAATTCGTGGACCTCGCCGGCAGCGAGGGCGGCGCGGAGGATGCGCTGGTCGTCGGCGGCGGAGTCGGCGGCCGCCTTCGAGGCGGCACCGAGAGTCTCCGAGGCTTCCGGGGCCGCCGCGGCGGAGGCGCTGTCGTGCGAGCGATCTGCGGAGGGCTGCGGCGAGGTCTCCGCCGAGGCGCCCTTCTGGGCGGGCTCGACGGCTTCGGCGGCGGGTTCGGGCGCGCGCGGAGGCCGCCCCCGGCCGTCGTCGATGACTCCCCTGCGGCCCTCGGTCATCTCCGCCTCCTGTTCTCGGTCCGGCCAGGTTCAGCGCCCGGCCCTTCCACGCGATCCCCGAAGTGGATCAATCCGGCAATTGTAGGACCACCGGGACATGCTCCAGACCACATCGGGCCGCATCCTCAGGCTGTGGAGCCCCCGGCGCGGGTCGTGGTCGCACCTGCGGTGACGCTGCCCGCGGCCTCGTCGTCGAGCGGCACCTCGGAGTCCTCGCCCGAAGCACCGGAGCGGCCGGCGGAGGCCTCGGCAGCCTCGTCGATCCGGCGCACGGCCGGTTCGCGGGAGCGCAGCGCCGCATACAGCGGCGTGGCCACGAACAGCGTGGCCAGCGTGCCGTAGATGATGCCCACGAACTGCGACAGCGCCAGGTCCTTGAGCGTTCCGGCACCCAGCAGCGCGGCGCCGATGAACAGGATGGCGCCCACGGGCAGCAGGCCCACGATCGAGGTGTTGATCGAGCGCACCAGCGTCTGGTTGGCCGCCAGGTTGATCTGCCCCAGGAACCCGCGCTTCCTGCGGGAGGCCGGCGCGGAGCCGTCGAGCAGGCCCTTGGTGTTCTCGCGGACCTTGTCGAAGACGACCACGGTGTCGTACAGCGAGTACGACAGCACGGTCAGGAAGCCGATGACGGCCGAGGGCGTGACCTCGAAGCCCACGAGCGAGTAGGTGCCCACGGTGAGTGCCACCGTGACGAACACGCCTGCCATCGAGGCCACGGACATCTTCCAGGTGCGGAAGTACAGGGCCATCACGACCGCGGTGAGCACCAGGAAGATCACCAGGCCGCGCAGCATCTGCTGCGAGATCCCCGCGCCCCAGGTGGGGCCCACGAAGTTCGAGGTGACGTTCTCGGCCGGGACGTCATAGGCCTCGGCCAGGGCGTCGCGGACCTCCAGGGTCTGCTCGTCGTCGAGCTGCTCGGTCTGGGCGCGCATGGTGCCCGGGGCGATGTTGGTGACCTCGCCCTCCTCGGTGGCACCGGTGTCCTGCAGCGCCTGCTGGCCGACCTGCGGATCGTCGTCGGCCACCGAGGAGATCGTGAACTCGGAGCCGCCGGTGAAGTCGATGCCCAGGTTGAAGCCGCCCTTGACCACGGGGATCAGCAGGCTGATGACCACGAGCGCGCCGGCGATGGCCAGCCACAGCCCGCGGCGGGGCACGAAGCCGAAGGAGCGACGACCGCTGTAGAGGTCGTTGCCGAAGTCTGAGAAGCGGGACATCAGGCGTCCTCCTCGTTCGTGCGTCGGTCGGAGGCCGGGCGGGTCGCTTCCGGGTCCTGCGGGGTCGGCGGGTCCGACGGCGATGACTCGCCTGCCGCGCGCCGGGCCCGACGGCGGCGCTCGGCCACGGTGAGACCGCGCTCGTCGTCCGGGGTCCCCGCGCTGCGGCGGGAGGGCCTGCCCGCAGCAGCGCTCGAGCCGGTGCGCTGAGCCTCGGTCGCTGCCTTGCCGGGCCCGGGAGAGTCCTCTGTCTCTGCAGCATTGTGCGCCGCGGAGCTCTCGGGGGCGCTGCCGTCGTCGGGCTCCGTCGAGGCCGCGTGCTCCGTGCGGGAGCTGAGCGGCGAGGACGCGCCCACGAGCTCCTGCTCGGCCGGGGCGGTCTGCACGGCGGACTCCTCCGCCACGGCACCGGCGGCCGGGTCCAGGTCGTCCGGGGTGCGGGTGCGACCGGCGCCGCGGTAGAACGGCACGGCGTCGAGGGTCTCGGGATCCAGCCCGGAGCCCTTGCGGCCCTGAGCGAAGAAGCGGGTGCGCGAGAGCAGGACCATGACGGGATGGGTGAACAGGAACACGACCACCAGGTCGATCACCGCGGTCAGGCCCAGAGTGAACGCGAAGCCGCGCACGTTGCCCACGGCCACGAAGTACAGCACCACGGAGGCGATCAGGTTCACGGACTTGGAGGCGATGACCGTCTGGCGGGCGCGCTTCCAGCCGTGATCGATGGCCGCGGGAATCGTGCGCCCGATGCGGATCTCATCGCGGATGCGCTCGAAGTAGACGATGAACGAGTCGGCGGCCATGCCGATCGACACGATCAGGCCGGCCACGCCCGCCATCGACAGGCGGTAGTTCATGCCCCAGCCCAGCAGCACGATGGCCAGCCAGGACGCCACGCCCAGCACCACGAGCGAAGCGATGGTCACCAAGCCCAGCAGGCGGTACTGGAACAGGCAGTAGACGGCCACCAGGACCAGGCCGATGAGCCCGGCGATGACGCCCCAGCGCAGCTGATCGGCGCCCATGGTGGCCGAGATCTGCTGCTCCGAGGAGATCTCGAAGCTCACGGGCAGCGAGCCGTAGCGCAGCTGCTCGGAGAGGAACTGCGCGTCCTCCTCCGTGAAGGAGCCGGTGATCTGCGCCTGGCCGTCGGGGATGACCGCGTCCATGGACGGTGCGGAGATGACCTCGCCGTCCAGCAGGATCGCGAACTGGCTGCGGGGGTCCTCGGGGCTGGTCTGACCGATCGAGTTCAGGCGCTCGGAGAGCTCCTTGAAGGTCTGGGTGCCTTCCTCGTTGAACTGGATGTTCACGGCGTACTGGCCGGTGGTCGTCCCGTTGGCCCCCTGGGCCATGCCGTACGACGAGTCCGAGATATCGGTGCCCTCGAGCTCGATCGGGCCGAGGATGTACTTGCCGCCGCCGCTGGGATCGCAGGCGACGATGGCCGCCTCCGGGTCCTGGGCGGCGCGCTGCTCGGGGGTCTGCGGCTGCGTGCAGTCCGTGGCCTCGTACTTGGCCATCAGATCGCCGTCGACCCAGTTGGGGTCCGACGAGTCCGTGGGCTCGCCGTCCGGCTCGACCTGCTCGTCCTCGGGGGTGCGCTCGTCCTCCGGAGTGGCCTCGGCGGGGCCGACCATCAGCACGGGTCGGAAGCTCATCTGCGCCGAGGTCTGGATCAGGTCCCGGGTCTCCTGATCGGGCGTGCCCGGCATGGACACGACGATGTTCTCGCCGCCCTGGGTGGAGACCTCGGCCTCCGAGACGCCGGAGCCGTCGACGCGCTGGCGGATGATCTCCACCGCCTGGTCGAGCTGCTCCTGGGATATCTCCTCGCCCTCCTGCTGACCGGTCAGCTCAGGGGTCAGGATCATCTGCGTGCCGCCCTCGAGGTCCAGCGCCAGGCGCGGCCCCCAGCCGGTGTGGCCCTGGCCTGCGCCCCAGCCCAGCACGCCGAGCATGGCGGCCAGCAGCACGAACATGCCCACGAGCGAGCCTCGAGCAGTTCTCACCGCCCGGTGCAGCTCGGTGCCGCCGAGCTGACGACGCTGCGCCCGCTGGGCCGCCGTCTCCTGCTCGCTGCGGCGCGGCTTCTTCTTCCGGTCCCCCGGCTCGCGGCCGGGGGTGCTCGCGGACGAGCGATCTTCTGGCGATGTCGACATCGGGGCGCAGATCCTTGCGGGGTTCGAGGGGGCTGTGAAGCGTGGCACACGTGGGCCGGGCGGGCGCGGGTGGACCCGAGGAGGCGGTCTCAGGTGCCGCAACACGCACGAGCGCCCCGGCCGAGGGGGCCGAGGCGCGGGTGCTGGCTGATCAGCGGGAGGAGTCGGCTCCCGGATCGCGGGGATCCGTGGGGTCGCCAGCGGGGGTCTCGTCAGCGGAGGCGTCCCCGGCTGCGGTGGAGCCTGCGGCATCCGTGCCGCCGGCAGCGGGGGTGTCACGCTCGACCACGTTGGTGAGGGTCTGCAGGTGCACGGTGACCTGGGTGCCCGGGGCGATCTCGATGACGGCCTTGACGGCATCCTCGTCCTTGGAGACCAGGCGGCCGTAGAGGCCGTAGCTCGTCATGACCTCCATGCCGGGCTCCATGGCGCGCTGCTGCGACTTCAGCTTCTCCTGCTGCTTCTTGCGGGTGCGGCTGGAGAACCAGAACATGCCGATGATCAGCAGCAGCATGAAGCCGAAGAGCAGCATGGAGGAGCCGCCGCCTCCGGCGGCTCCGGCGGCGGACAGCGATTCGGGAACGACGGGTGTCATGCAGACTCCTGATCCTGCGATGCGCTTCTGCGCATCGCTGTGGTGGTCGGTGCCGCGACCGGGACTCCGCCCCTGGACAAGCACGTGGGGCAGCGCGGCGGCGGCGAGGATTCCCGTCCATGGTAGGGGACGCGGCCGCGCAGGGCCCGGTCAGCGGGCTCCCAGGCGACGGATCGCAGTCGGTCGCCGTCCGGAGGGCTACTGCTGCGGGGGGTCCTGGTCGCCGAGGGCCTGGCGCACCGCAGTGTCCCGGAAGGCTGCGTGCTCGGGCGGTACCAGTCCCAGGTGCTCCCAAGCCGCGGGCATGGCGATGCGTCCTCGCGGGGTCCGCGCCAGCAGGCCCTCGCGGACCAGGTACGGCTCGGCGACCTCCTCGACGGTCTCCGATTCCTCCCCCACGGCGATCGCCAGGGTGGACAGCCCCACCGGGCCGCCGCCGAAGTGGCGGATCAGCGCCTCGAGCACCGAGCGGTCGAGTCGGTCGAGGCCCCGCGAGTCGACCTCGTACATCTCCAGGGCGGCGGAGCAGGCGCGGGCGTCGATGCTGTCCACGCCGTGGACCAGCGCCCAGTCGCGCACGCGGCGCAGCAGGCGGTTGGCGATGCGCGGAGTGCCGCGGGAGCGGGTGGCGACCTCCTCGAAGCCCTCCGTGGACAGGCGCAGGTCCAGCAGCCCGGCGGAGCGGCGCAGCACGGAGACGAGCTCGTGGTCGCTGTAGAACTCGAGGTGCCCGGTGAAGCCGAAGCGATCGCGCAGCGGTCCCGGCAGCAGCCCGGCGCGCGTGGTGGCACCGACCAGGGTGAACGGAGGCAGGTCCAGCGGGATGGAGGTGGCCCCGGCGCCCTTGCCCACCACGATGTCGACCCGGAAGTCCTCCATGGCCATGTAGAGCATCTCCTCGGCGGGCCGGGACATGCGGTGGATCTCGTCGAGGAACAGGACCTCGCCCTCGGTCAGGGAGGACAGGATCGCGGCCAGGTCGCCGGAGTGCTGGATGGCAGGCCCGGAGGAGATGCGCAGCGGAGCGCCCATCTCCTGGGCGATGATCATGGCCAGCGTGGTCTTGCCCAGACCGGGAGGTCCGGACAGCAGCACGTGATCGGCGCTGCGGCCCCGCAGCCTGGAGGCCTCCAGGACCAGGGAGAGCTGCTGGCGCACACGCGGCTGACCCACGAAGTCCGCCAGGGACTCGGGGCGCAGGGCCGATTCGACGGCGCGCTCGTCCAGCTCCGGCTCCCCGCCCACCAGGCGCTCGGACCCGCTGTGCTGTGCGTCCATGCTCAGCGGCCCTCCCCTGTCCGAGTCGAGCCCCGGCCGGCGGCAGGAGCCGAGGCCCGGGCGCCGAGCCAGGCGAGCACGGTGCGCAGGATCAGGGCGACGTCACCGGAGTCGGCGAGCTCCTCTCGACCGACCAGGGCGTCGTCGATGGCCGCCGAGGCGTCCTTCTCGTTCCAGCCCAGACCCGTGAGGGCCTCCGTGACCTGGGTGCGCCACAGCGGGATCTGCGCCGCCTGCGGGGTCGAGGCCGGTGCCGGATCGGCGGGAACGAGCTTGTCCGCGAGCTCGAGCACGATGCGCTTGGCGCCCTTGGGCCCGATCCCGGAGACGGTCGTGAACGGCTTGGGGTCGCCCTGGGCGATGGCCGTGCGGACCTCCTGCGTGCCCAGCGCGGCCAGCACCGCCAGTGCGGTGCGCGGACCGATGCCGGAGACGCCCAGCATGGTCTCGAAGATCTCCTTCTCCTCCGCGCCCGCGAAGCCGAACAGCAGCGGGGAGTCGTCCTTGCGCGCCACGAACGCGGTGGCCAGCCGGGCCTCGCGGCCCTCGTGCAGCCCGGAGAGAGTCTGCGGGGTGGCCTGCAGCTCGAGGCCCAGCCCCATGACGTCGACGACGGCCGTGCTCAGCCCCTTGTGCAGCACCTCGCCGCGCACGGACGCGATCATGGGAACACCCTCTCCTCGATGCGGGGAGCCGCCCGCGAATCGGGCAGCCATTCGAACATCAGTACGATGCCTCGCTCACCCTACCAAGCCGCGACGACCACACAGCGCAGGCCCTCGCCCGGGACGAGGGCCCGCACCCGAGGACGATGCGCTCCCTCAGCGGCCGCGCCGAGCCTTCTGCTCCGCGGCCTGCCAGGCGCGCTGAGCGGGTGTCAGGGCAGTGCCGCGCTCCTGGGTCGCGCGCTGCAGTTGCGTGCGAGCGCCCTGGTGCGTGGTCGTAGTGCCCGCCTGGGCGTCCAGGCCCGCGCCCACACCGGAGCGCCAGCCGTGGCAGACCGCGATCGCCAGGGCATCGGCGGCGTCGGCCGGACGCGGCAGCTGCTCGAGGCGGAGGATGCGCGCGATCATCTTGGTCACGGCGGCCTTCTCGGCCGAGCCGTCGCCGGTGACCGCGGCCTTGACCTCGGACGGGGTGTGCCAGGCGACGGGGACCCCGCGAGCGGCTGCGGCGGCGATCACCACGCCCGAGGCCTGGGCGGTGCCGACCACGGTGGGGGCGTTGTTCTGCGCGAACACGCGCTCGATCGCCATAGCATCCGGGGCGAAGCGCTCGAGCAGCTGATCGGCCGCCTGGGCGATGCGCAGGATCCGCTGCTCCAGGGGCTCGTCGGCGCCTGTGCCCTGGACCTCGTGGTGGACCCATTCGGCGCGGCGGTCGGCGCGCATGCGCACGATCCCGAACCCGCAGCGGGTCAGCCCGGGATCGACGCCCAGGATGACCTGCTCGGGGGCCTGCGCCCTGGCCGCGGAGCCCATGGCGGGACGTCGGGCGGGTGCCGGAGCCTGGCTCAGTCCTCGTCCTCGAGCTGGGCGGCGACCTCGGGGGTGATCTCCACGTTGGAGTAGACGTTCTGGACGTCGTCGAGCTCCTCGATCGCATCGGCCAGGCGCAGGAACTTGCGCGCGGCGTCGGCGTCGAGCTCGACCTTCATGTTCGGGCGGAACTGGGGGTCGTCGTTGTTGTACTCCAGCTCCGCCTCGTCCAGAGCCGTGCGGATCTGGGGCAGGTCGGTGGCCTCGGAGATGACCTCGAAGACGTCCTGGTCCTCGATGACCTCCTCCGCCCCGGCGTCCAGCACAGCCATCATGACGTCGTCCTCGGTGACGCCGTCGGCCTTGGCGACCTCGGCCACGCCCTTGCGCTCGAACATGAAGGTGACCGAGCCCGGATCGGCCATGGTGCCGCCGTTGCGAGTCACGGCCACGCGGACCTCGGAGGCCGCGCGGTTCTTGTTGTCGGTCAGGCACTCGATGTACAGGGCCGAGCCCTCGGGCCCGCGGGCCTCGTAGAAGATCTCCGAGTACTCGATGACCTCGCCGGTCAGGCCGGCGCCGCGCTTGATGGCGCGGTCGATGTTGTCGTTGGGCACCGAGTTCTTCTTGGCCTTGGACACGGCCAGATCCAGCGCCGGGTTGCCCGCGGTGTCGGCGCCGCCCTGGCGCGCGGCGACCTCGATGCCCTTGATGTACTTGGCGAAGGCCTTGGCGCGCTTGGCGTCGATGGCGGCCTTCTTGTGCTTGGTCGTGGCCCACTTGGAGTGACCGGACATGGCTTGCCTCCTGGTTCGTGTCGGTGCCGCAGCGCCGGGCTCCTCCCGGCGGCGGCTGGCAGCGCGTGCGTCGGGGGTGCCGGTCACGGCCGGTGGGGCCGTGCGGCGCACCACCGCGGCGCATGACGCTGCGCTGGGAAGTCTGCTGGTCGATTGTAGGCGACGGGTCCCGGGCTCAGCGCGGACGGGAGGCCGCGACCTCCCGCGCCTTCTCCGCCAGCAGATCGTTCAGCGGCTCGAGGGTCTCGTGCGCATAGCGTCGCCGCACCGCCGTGGCGATGAGGTGATCGGCCACCGCCGGGTTCTTGGGCAGCAGGGAGCCGTGCAGATAGGTGCCGAGGACCTCGCCGGTCACCGCGCCCTCCGTGCCGTCCTGGCCGTCGTTGCCGGCACCGGAGACCACCTTGCCGAAGGGCTTCTGGCCCGCGCCCAGGTGGGTCAGACCGGAGTGGTTCTCGTAGCCGATCACGGTGCCGAGATCGGGCGACTCGGTGACGATGTTGCCGATCAGCCGCTCCGGGCCCCCGACGGTCTCGAGGTCGAAGATCCCCACGCCGGTCAGCGTCTCGCCGCCGATCGTGCGGAAGCGATGGCCGAAGAGCTGGTAGAGCCCGCAGATGGCGAGCATGGGCGCGCCGTCCTGCACCAGCTCGAGCAGCAGCGGCTTGATCCGCTGCAGATCCTCCATGACGCGGAACTGCCCGGAGTCCTGGCCGCCGCCGCCCACGAAGATGTCGCCGTCGCCGGGGAAGGAGTCGCCGGGGTTGTAGTCGGTGACGCGCACGCTGTAGCCGCGGCGCTCGAGACGGCGCTTGAGCGTCAGCGTGTTGCCCCAGTCGCCGTAGATGTTCATGTCGCGCGGATAGAGCTGCACGAGGTGGATCTCGCCCTGCCCGCCGAGCTCGGGCTCGGCTCCTGCGGCGGGGAGGTTGGGAGTCGCAGTGGTCATCGCGGTCCTCTCTCAGATCTCGGGCACGACGGCCACGGCGCGCAGCTCGCGGCGCAGCGTGAGCATGGACGTGTAGGTGCAGAAGATGCGCATGGGGCGTCCGTCGGCGGAGGCGATGAACTCCGTGAGCGCTCGGGCGATGTCCGGCTCGACGGCGCCGACCTGCACCTGGTCGTAGTCCAGGCGCAGAGCCATGTCCCAGGCGCGCGTGCCGGTGACCATGTCCACTCCCCCGCCGCGCAGGGACTCGAACTCGACGTCCCACAGCCAGGAGACGTCGCGACCGTCGGCGTATTCGTCGTTGATGGAGATCATGGTCGCGTAGGACTCCGGTGCCGCGGAGGCCAGCGACAGGCGGAAGCCCGCGGGGTTCTTCACGAGCAGCAGCTGCAGCGGGGTGCCGTCGACCATGATCGTCTCGCCGCGTCCGAAGGCCGGGGTCACGCGGGACAGCTCCCCCAGCAGCGACGGCAGCGCGGCGGACAGGCCGCTGCGCTCCTGCGAGACGGTCAGCGCCAGCGCCAGGGCGGCCGCGGCGTTGTAGACGTTGTAGACGCCGTAGAGATGGACCTCCGCCTGCGCCGGCTCCCCGCGCACGGAGAACGTGACGTCGGTGGCCTCGAAGTCCTCGAGCTGCACGATCGCCTCCGGCTTGGCCTCCTGCGACGGCACCGGAGCCTCGGGGCCGTCGGCGCCGCGCATGTCGTCGTCCGACGGGAACATGGGCCGCAGCTTCTCCGACAGCCCGTACCAGTGCACCGCGGTCCCGGGGCGGACGTCATCGGCCAGAGAGGCAATGCGCGGGTCCTCGCGGTTGAGGACCACGGCCTCGGTGGTGGCTGCCGCGATCTGGGAGAGCATGCGGCGGGTGGTGTCGATCTCGCCGAAGCGGTCGAGCTGATCTCGCATGACGTTGAGCAGCAGGGCGAACCGGGGCTGGACGAGCTTCACGAAGTGGACCGCGTGGGCCTCGTCGAGCTCCAGCACGGCGATGTCCGCGTCCAGCCTGCCGGTCAGGGAGATCTCCTCCAGCAGGGAGGCCGCCACCCCGCGCACGAAGTTCGAGCCGGTGCGGTTGGTGAACACGCGCAGGCCCTGGGACTCGAGCAGCTGGACGGCCATCTTGGTGGTGGTCGTCTTGCCGTTGGTCCCGGAGATCACCACGACGCCCTGGGGCAGCCGGGCCAGCTGCTCGGCCACGAAGTCCGGGTGCAGCTTCTCCATCACCAGCCCGGGGAACGCCGAGCCTCCGCCGCGCAGCTTGGTGGCGGCGCGCACGCCCTGGCCGAGGAGCCTCACAAGTGGTCTGGACATGGCGGACATCCTAGTTCGTCGCCCGGACGACTCAGCGACGGCAGGGCCGGGGCTCGCCGCCAGGTTCAGTGCTCCCGTGCGAAGACCTTGCCGGGATTGAGGATCCCCTGCGGATCGAACACCGCGCGGATCTGCGCCTGGAGGTCCAGCTGATCCTCTCCGAGCTCATCTCCGAGCCAGCGCCGCTTGAGCAGGCCGATGCCGTGCTCCCCCGACAGCGTGCCGCCCAGCTCCAGGGCGATCCGGAAGACCTCTCCGGCGGCCTCCCAGGTCCGCTCGGGGACCTCGTCGTCGCCGACCAGGAAGATCGGGTGCAGGTTGCCGTCGCCGGCGTGGGTGGTCGTGGGGATGAGGATCCCGTGACGCAGCTCGATCTCGCGGATCCGCTCGAAGGCCTCGGCCAGCCGGTCGCGCGGCACGGCGATGTCCTCGACCAGGATCGAGCCGCCGCCGGCGAAGCCGCCCTCCTGGGCCATCCGCTGCGCACGCGCCTCCAGCGCCGGGAACGCGCTGCGTCGCAGACCGATGAGCTCATCGGCCTCCGCCTCGTCCTCGGCCGCGCGGACCTCGCCGCCGGCGGCCTCGAAGATCGCCGCGATCCTCCCGGCGACCTCGTCGGCCTCCGGCCCGTCGGTCTGGGCCAGCAGGAACGACGACCCCGCCGAGCCGATGCGCCGACCGCGCCGCTGCTCGACACACTCCACGGTGGGCCCGTCCATCAGCTCGAGCAGCGCAGGGGTGAGACCCTCCGCCGTGACAGCGGAGGCGGCCGCCGAGGCTGCGATGACGCTCGGGAAGCTCGCCGCGACCACGGGGCGCGGGCCGGTCACGACGGGACGCAGGGCCAGCGTGCACTCGACGATCACGCCCAGCGTGCCCTCCGAGCCGATCATCAGCGCGCAGAGGTCGTAGCCGGTCACGCCCTTCACGGTGCGGTGGCCCACCGAGATCAGGCGGCCGTCGGCGAGCACGACCTTCAGCGCGAGCACCGCCTCCCGGGTCACGCCGTACTTGGCGCACAGCAGGCCGCCGGCGTTCATGGCGATGTTGCCGCCGACCGTGGAGATGTCCTTGCTCGAGGGGTCCGGGGCCCACCACAGTCCGTGCTCGGCCAGTCGGGCGTTCAGCGCGCCGTTGAGGATCCCCGGCCCGACGACGGCCAGGCGATTCGGCACCGAGATCTCGTGCACCTGATCCAGGTCCTGCGTGGACAGCACGAGCTCGCCGGGACCGGCGCACGCCCCGCCGGCCAGACCGGTGCCCGCGCCGCGGGTGACCACCGGGATGCCGTGCTCGGAGGCGGTGCGGCACACGAGCTGGACGTCCTCGATGCTTCCGGCGCGGATCAGCGCCAGCGGGGCGCCCGGGCTCCGGTGCCCCGAGCGGTCCTCCCGCAGCGGCTCGAGCTCAGCGGGGTCGGTGCTCAGCCGCGCGCCCAGCTGCGCCTTCAGGTGCTCGAGCGCAGCCGTCGCCGGACAGCTCAGCGTGCCGTGGTTCGCGGACATCGTGGCTCCCGTCGATTCACGTGCCGCAGCCTCCGAGAGCGAACCCGCGGCGTTGAGGATCCCCTCAGCCTAAGTGCACTCGGCTATCCCCGGAGCGGCATCGAGCGGCCGCTTCTTCACCTCACTGCCATCCGGCGGCCGATTCCGCACCCGTCGCGACTCCAGAGGCCGATCTGACACCGTTTCAGCGCGGAAGCGGTGAAGACTCGGCCTGTCGATGGCTCAACGGTGCGGATTCGGCCACTGGATGCGGCACAGAGTCGAAGGACGCTGCAAGGCTGCGCGCGAGGCCGGGGAGATCAGCTCTCCGCGGCCGTGCCGGCGGTTCCGGTGCCCTCCGTGGCCCGCGGCGCTGTGCCCTGCTCCGGCCAGTGCTCCCGGATGTCGGTCCAGGTCCCGCCCAGCGTGTCCATGATCGCTTTGGTGTGCGCGGTCACGGGCAGGAAGTTGGAGTCCCCGATCCACCGCGGCACCACATGCATGTGCAGGTGATCCGACAGCGAACCGCCAGCCGCCTGGCCCAGATTCAGCCCCGTGTTGAAGGCGTTCGGGTGCGAGGCCTCGCTCACTGCCACGACAGCGTCGCGGGTCAGGCGCATGAGCTCGGTGAGCTCGTCGTCGGTGAGCTCGGTCAGATCCGCCAGGTGGCGGTACGGGCACACCAGCAGGTGGCCGGGGTTGTAGGGGAACAGGTTGAGGATCACGAAGCAGTGCTCGCCGCGGAAGACGATCAGGGATTCGTCGTCCCGGCGCTCGGGGCCCGTGCAGAACGGGCAGCCCGGCACCGTCTCGACCGAGGTGTCCTCGCCGCGCACATAGGCCAGGCGGTGCGGGGTCCACAGGCGCTGGAACGAATCCGGCACCCCGGGGATCTCGAAATCGTCCTGGCGCACCCAGTGGTGCTGGCCCACGCGCGCGCCCTGCTCCCCCGTGCTCATGACTGCGCGCCCTGCGACCCCGGCGCATCGGCGTCCACGCCGGGGGCCTGCCCGACCGTCTCATCGCCCGCGGCGGCCGAGGGGACGGGATCGTCGTTCACGCGATTGCTCACGTGCGCGGCGATCCGGGCGACGGCCTCCTCGACCGGCACGCCGTTCTCCTGCGAGCCGTCACGGAAGCGGAAGGACACCGCACCGGCCTCGGCGTCGTCGCCGCCTGCGATCAGCACGAACGGCACCTTGTCCTTGGACGCGGTGCGGATCTTCTTGGGGAACCGGTCCGAGGAGGAGTCGAGCTCGGCGCGCACCCCGGCGGTGCGCAGCTTCGCCACGACGTCGCCCAGGTAGTCGTCGAAGGCCTCGGCCACCGGGATGGCACGGACCTGCTCGGGCGCCAGCCAGGCCGGGAAGGCGCCTGCGTAGTGCTCGGTCAGCACGCCGAAGAACCGCTCGATCGAGCCGAACAGCGCGCGGTGGATCATGACGGGGCGCTGACGGGAGCCGTCGGCGGCCGCGTACTCGAGGTCGAAGCGCTCGGGCATGAAGAAGTCCAGCTGGATCGTGGACATCTGCCAGGTGCGCCCGATGGCATCGCGAGCCTGCACGGAGATCTTGGGGCCGTAGAACGCCGCGCCCTCCGGATCCGGGACGAGCTCCAGACCCGAGGCGGTGGCGACCTCCTCGAGCGTGGAGGTGGCCTCCTCCCAGGTGGCGTCGTCGCCGATGGACTTCTGCGGATCGCGCGTGGAGAGCTCCAGGTAGAAGTCGTCCAGGCCGTAGGCCCGCAGCAGGTCCAGCACGAAGTCCAGCGTGGTGGCGATCTCATCGCGCATCTGCTCGCGCGTGCAGTAGATGTGGGCATCGTCCTGCGTGAAGCCGCGGGCGCGGGTCAGGCCGTGGATCACGCCGGACTTCT
>ENA-OOKA01000288-OOKA01000288.1-human-skin-metagenome-genome-assembly--contig:-NODE-288-length-15489-cov-6.997344_pt1 | contig 15489 bp, 11 predicted proteins | sample MGYA00248825_ERZ500995 | MGnify/ENA primary metagenome ERZ500995 (study PRJEB25958, sample SAMN03398540) | human skin metagenome | study: EMG produced TPA metagenomics assembly of the Human Skin...
GGCGAGACCTCGGCGGCGGCAGACTCGATGAGCTGGTGCGGGCTGAAGATCTGGTCGGCGGCGGTGGAAAACGCCACCTCGCCGCCCGGCAGGGTAACGCGCGAGCCAAGCAGCGACGCGCGCGACGACGACGGCCGCGCCGATGCCCGCGGCGGCGGGCAGGGTGATGATCCAGGCGAGGAAGATCGGCCGCATGAGCCGCCAGTTCGCGGCGTGGTTGACGATGCCCACGCCGAGCACCGCGCCGATCAGGATATGCGTGGAGGAGACGGGCAGGCCCAGCACCGAGGCGAGCAGCACGATCGTCGCTGCCGCCAGCTCCGCGGCGAAGCCGGAGGAGGGGTGCATCGCAGTCAGGCCGGTGCCGACGGTGTGGATCACCTTGCGGCCCACGAACCACAGACCCGAGACCAACGCGACGCCGAAGGCGATCAGCGCGGCGGTGGGCACCGCTGCCTCCGCGCCGATCTGCCCGGTCTTCAGCACGTCGAGGACCGCCACGAAGGGGCCGATCGCGTTGGCGATGTCGTTGGCGCCGTGGGAGAAGGCGAAGGCGCAGGCGGTGAACACCTGCATCCAGCTGAACATGATGAAGGTGGCCCGAGAGATCGACTGCTTCTTCAGCGCGCGCGCGAAGATCGTCGTCGCCATCCACACCCCGAGCGCGAGCATGACCAGCATCAGCACGCCGCCGCCGACGGAGATGTTCAGCCCCACGTTGTCCAGGCCCTTGAACACCAGCATCGCGGCCAGCAGCATCGCGGCTCCGGCGGCCAGCGGCGGGACCCGCTTCTCCAGGGCGTGGTAGGCGGCCTTGCGCTCCACCTTGCGGGCCGCCTTGCGCTCCTTCTTGGTGAGATTCGCGGAGGCCTCGATGAGCTCGGCGCCGGGGCCGCCCGGGGTGAGGTCCAGCGCCGCGGACTCCGCGAAGGCGGACTGCTGCAGCTCGGTCATGCGCTCGGAGGCGGGCACGTGACGCTGCCACGACTCGTCCGCGTCGTCCTCCTCGTCGTCGTCCTCGTCGTCCTCCGCATCGTCGTAGCCGCGGGAGCCGAGCGCGATCGCGCGAGCGGCGGGGGCGAGGATCCGGCGCTTGATCGCACCGAACAGGAGGAAGGAGGCTATGCCGCCCAGCAGCGGGGAGAGGATCCAGGACACGGCGATCTTCCCGATCTCACCCCACTGCACCATGGCGAAGCCGCCGGTGCCGGTGACCAGGCCCGTGGTCACCGCCGCGCCGACGATGCCGCCGATGATCGCGTGCGTGGTGGAGACCGGCCAGCCCATCCTGGTCGCCAGCAGCAGCCACACCGCGGCGCCCAGCAGGGCCGACATCATGATCAGCGCGAAGGCGAGAGGGTCGATCGCCATCCCCTCGAGGTCCACGATGCCGCTGCGCACGGTCTCGGTGACGGAGCCGCCGGCGAGCACGGCGCCGGAGACCTCGAAGACCGCCGCGACGACGAGGGCCTGCTTCATGGTCAGGGTGCCGGCGCCGACGCTCGTGCCGAAGGAGTTCGCGACGTCGTTGCCGCCGATGTTGAACGCCATGAACAGCCCGAACGCGATCGCGAGGATCAGCAGGAAGGCGTTGACGTCGGTGCCGGTGTGGGTGAAGGCCCAGATCGTGAACGCGACCACGGTCGCGAGGGTCAGCAGTCCGGCACCGACGTGCCAGCTGCGATCGGGACCGAGGAAGCCCTGGGTCACGGGGGCGTCGGTCGAGTCCTGGGCGGAGGTGCGTGCCATCGTCGCGTTCCCGGGGTGAGGAGGTACGGGGGGAGGGGCGCGAGGGCCGGACGGCCCTCGCACGCCGCGGCCACTCTAGGCCGAGAAGTGTCATCGTGGTGTCATCGGGGTGAACTCCCGGGGTGGGGCCGAGGTGCAGACGTGGCCGTTCCCACGTCGGACGGCCTGCCCGCCCCGGTTCTCCGGGACGTAGCATTTCTGCATGACGAGCGCGGATCCCTTCGGTTTCATCGGCCTGACCTACGACGACGTCCTGCTGCTTCCCGGGGAGACCGACGTGATCCCCTCCGAGGCGGACACCTCCTCCCGGCTCACCAGGGAGATCACCCTCAAGCTCCCCCTCGCCAGCGCCGCGATGGACACCGTGACCGAGTCGCGGATGGCGATCGCGATGGCCCGCCACGGCGGCATCGGCATCCTCCACCGCAACCTCTCCATCGAGGACCAGGCCCACCAGGTCGACCTCGTCAAGCGCACCCAGACCGGCCGCATCACGAACCCCGTCACGATCGGCCCCGAGGCGACCCTCGAGGACTTCGACGCCCTGTGCGGCCAGTTCCGGGTCTCCGGTCTCCCCGTCGTCGACCAGGGCCAGCGCCTCCTGGGCATCTGCACCAACCGGGACCTGCGCTTCATCCCCGTCGCCGAGTGGTCCACCACCCGCGTCGCCGACGTGATGACCACCGAGCTGTTCACCGCGCCGGAGGACGTCACCCCCGAGCAGGCCACCGCCCTGCTGCGCAAGAACAAGCGCGAGCGCCTCCCGCTGATCGACTCCGAGGGCCGCCTGACCGGGCTGATCACCGTGAAGGACTTCGTGAAGTCCGAGCAGTTCCCCGACGCCTCCAAGGACAGTCAGGGCCGCCTCCTCGTCGGCGCGGGCGTCGGCTTCTTCGGCGATTCCCTCGAGCGCGCCGGCCAGCTGCGCGACGCCGGCGCCGACGTGCTCGTCGTCGACACCGCCAACGGCCACGCCCGCCTGGCGCTGGAGATGATCCGCACCCTGAAGAACGACCCCTACTTCGCCGACGTCCAGATCATCGGCGGCAACGTCGCCACCCGCGAGGGCGCGCAGGCGCTCGTCGACGCGGGCGCCGACGCGGTCAAGGTCGGCGTGGGTCCCGGCTCCATCTGCACCACCCGCGTGGTCGCCGGCGTCGGCGTCCCGCAGGTCACCGCGATCCACGAGGCCGCCAAGGCCTGCGGTCCCGCGGGCGTGCCGCTGATCGGCGACGGCGGCCTGCAGTACTCCGGCGACATCGCCAAGGCGCTCGTCGCCGGCGCCGACACCGTCATGGTCGGCTCCCTGCTGGCCGGCACCGAGGAGTCGCCGGGCGAGGTCGTGCTCGTCGGCGGCAAGCAGTACAAGGCCTATCGCGGCATGGGCTCGCTCGGCGCGATGTCCTCGCGCGGCAAGAAGTCCTTCTCCAAGGACCGCTACTTCCAGGCCGACGTCCCCAGCGACGACAAGATCGTCCCCGAGGGCATCGAGGGCCGCGTCTCCTACAAGGGGCAGCTCGGCTCCGTCGTCCACCAGCTCATCGGCGGGCTGCACCAGTCGATGTTCTACGTCGGCGCGAACACCGTGCCCGAGCTGAAGGAGCGCGGGAAGTTCGTGCGCATCACCGCGGCCGGGCTCAAGGAGTCCCACCCCCACGACATGGCCGCGATCATGGAGGCCCCGAACTACTCCTCGCGCTGAGTCGTGGCCTCTGCCGACGGGTCGGTGCCGTGCTCGTAGCCGATCAACCAGCGCACTCCGAAGCGGTCGCGGACCTGCCCGTCGGAGGCGCCCCAGGCCCGGCGCTGCAGCGGATCGAGGACCTCGCCGCCCTCGGCGAGCTCCGCGAACCAGGTGCGCAGCGTGGTGGGATCGGCGGCTCCGAGCAGCGCGACCATGAGGCCGCGCGCGGCGAAGGGCTCGTCGGCCTCGCCGGCGTCGGAGACGTACAGGTCCACCGCGCCGCGCAGCATGCCGTGGGCGATCGCGGAGCCGGGGCCGTCGGTCCGCTCGAACTCGGCGTAGGTCGCCGCGGAGGTCTCCCCGCCGAAGACCCCCTGGTAGAACTCGAGCGCCTCGGCGGCGGTGCCGGGCAGGTGCAGGTACAGGGCGGGAGCGGGCATCGGGTCTCCTCGGGAGCGGGACGATTCATGTGCCCCGCGATCATTCCTCCCCAGCGCCCGCACGTCCACATCGCCCGCCTCGCGGTGAGCGCTGCGAGGGTGCGCGCCTAGGCTGGGGCGCATGAGCACCCCCTCCTGGATCGACGCCCCGCTGCTGGGCTTCGACACCGAGACCACCGGCACGAACGTCGAGCGGGACCGGATCGTCACGGTCGCGCTCGTGCACTCCGTCGGCCCCGGCCGCGAGAACGAGACCGTCGCGACCTGGCTGATCGACCCGGGGGTCGAGATCCCCGAGCCCGCCCAGCGCGTGCACGGGATCAGCACCGAGCACGCCCGCGAGCACGGCATGCAGCCCGCCGAGGCGCTCGACGAGGTCGCGGGCATGATCGTCGAAGCGCTCGGGAAGGACGTGCCGCTGGTCGCCTTCAACATCGGCTTCGACCTGGCGATCCTCGAGAACGAGCTGACCCGCCTGGGCCTGCCCACGCTCGTCCAGAGGCTCGGCCACGACATCGCGCCCGTGATCGACGGGCTCGTCATCGACCGCGGCGTGGATCGCTACCGCAAGGGTAAGCGCACCCTCACCGACGTCCTCGCCCACTACGGCCTCGAGCAGGACGGCCGCCTCCACACCGCCGACGTCGACGTCTCCGCCACGCTGGACGTGGTCCGCGCGATCGCCGCGAAGTACCCGCAGGTCGCCTCCTCCGCCCTCGCGGAGCTCCACCGCGAGCAGGTGGGCTGGCATGGGCGCTGGGCCGAGGGCATGAACGAGTGGCTCACGAAGAAGGGCAGGACCCCGGACGTGAACACCGCCTGGCCGCTGTGACGACCCGGGGCGGCGTCCCTCCCCGGCGGCCGGCCCGTCGCGGTCCCCGGGATCGGTAGACTCCCCGGTGTGATGAGCGAGATCGAGATCGGCCGCAACAAGCGGGGACGCCGCAGCTACAGCTTCGACGACGTGGCGGTGGTCCCCTCCCGACGCACCCGGGACCCGGAGGACGTCTCCACCGCCTGGCAGGTGGACGCCTACCACTTCGACATCCCGATCTTCGCCGCCCCGATGGACTCCCTGATGTCCCCGGAGACCGCGATCGCGCTCGGCGAGCACGGCGGACTCGGCGTGCTGGACCTCGAGGGGCTGTGGACCCGCTACGAGGACCCCTCCGCGCAATTCGACCGCATCGCCGCCGCCTCCGAGGAGGGCGTGGTCGAGGTGATGCGCAGCGTCTACGAGGAGCCGATAAAGCCCGAGCTGATCCGCGACCGCATCCAGCAGCTGCGCGATGCGGGCGTGACCGCGGCCGGCTCCCTCTCCCCGCAGCGCACCCAGGAGCACTGGAAGACGGTCGTCGACGCGGGCGTGGACCTCTTCTTCATCCGCGGCACCACAGTCTCCGCCGAGCACGTCTCCACCGGCCGTGAGCCGCTGAACCTCAAGCGGTTCATCTACGAGCTCGACGTCCCCGTCATCGTCGGCGGCTGCGCGACCTACACCGCGGCCCTGCACCTGATGCGCACCGGCGCCGCGGGCGTGCTCGTCGGCTTCGGCGGCGGCGCCTCGCAGACCACCCGCGAGACCCTCGGCATCCAGGTCCCGCTCGCCAGCGCCGTCGCCGACGTCGCCGCCGCCCGCCGCGACTACATGGACGAATCCGGCGGCCGCTACGTGCACGTCATCGCCGATGGCGGCCTGGGCCGCAGCGGCGACCTGGTCAAGGCGATCGCCTGCGGCGCCGACGGCCTGATGGTCGGTGCGGCCCTGGCCCGCGCCGAGGAGGCGCCCGGCCGCGGCCACCACTGGGGCAGCGAGGCGCACCACCCCACGCTCACCCGCGGCCACCGCGTCCCCGTCGGGACCGTCGCCCCGCTCGAGCAGATCCTCTTCGGCCCGTCGATCTCCGCCGACGGCACCACCAACCTCGTCGGCGCGCTGCGCCACGCGATGGCGACCACCGGCTACCTCGACCTCAAGGAGTTCCAGCGGGTCGAGGTCGTCACCACCGTCTGAGACGGCCACGGGGATGACAGCTCCCGCGGCGGGGCTCCACGCCTCGGGATCCCCGCGAGATCTCACGCCGCAGGCTTCTCGCCCGAGTCCTCAGGCGGAGCGCACCAGCGCGATGATCCCCCGAATCAGCATCACCAGCGCGGCCAGACCGAGCACCACCGGCAGCAGGACGCCGACCCCGATGCTGATCGCGAAGCCTCCCATCCCCGCATCCCAGAGCGCGACAGACTCGCCGCCCGTGCAGGTCACGGAGACCTCCTGGTCGCCGAAGACCTGCACCGAGTACAGGTCGTAGTAGGGCACCCCGTCCACCGAGCCCATCGAGGAGGAGGCCTCGGCCGGTTCGACGGTGACGTCGGCGCCCTCGATCTCGCAGGTCGTCGTGCCGAGGTCCTCCTGCGGCACCGCGATGGAGTACATGGACCAGGTCGAGGCCTCGAAGCTGTCGCCCGCGGGGTCCAGCGGGGTCATCTCCGTGTTCCCGGTGACGATGAGCATGGCACCGATCGTCGCCGCGACGATCGGCATCACCACGAGGCCGATGGCGTTGGCGACCAGGCCCAGCCCGCCGAAGATCGTGCGCTTCAGCCCGCGGCGGCGATGACGCGGGGCCGGGGCATAGCTGTGGGCGGGGCCGTAGGCAGGCGGGTAGGTCATCGGTTCCCCCTCAGGACGCATGGATGCGAAGCACAGGATATCCAGCGGCGCGGCTGACCGTTGCCCTCCGACCGGGACTGCTCGTCGGGCTCGACGAGAGCGGCATCGTGCGAGCGAGCCCTGTCGCGCGACGGCGGCGCCTGGCACACTGCGCCTGCTCCGCAGCGATGCTCCGCCGGGTCGACCTGGCCGCCCGCTCGGCCTGCTCAGCGCTTTGAGCGCGCGACCTCCAGCGCCTGCTGCGCGATCGCGAGCTCCTCGTCGGTGGGGACGATCAGCACCGTCACCGGCGAGTCGTCGGCCGAGATGACCCGGACGCCCTTGACGCGCTCGGCGTTGCGCGCAGGATCCAGACGGATCCCGAAGCCCTCGAGCCCGGAGAGCACGCGCTCGCGCACCTCCGGCACGTTCTCGCCGATGCCGGCGGTGAAGGCGATCGCGTCGAGTCCGCCGAGCACGAAGGCGTAGGAGCCGACGTACTTGCGCAGCCGGTGCACGTACACCTGCATCGCCAGCTCCGCGTCCCGGTCCCCGTCGCGGATCGCGGCGGTGATGTCGCGGAAGTCGCTCTTCCCGCACAGCCCCTGCATGCCGGAGCGCTTGTTCAGCAGGGTGTCGATCTCATCGATGCCCATCCCCGCGCTGCGGGAGAGGTGGGCGTACACGGCCGGGTCGATGTCCCCGGTGCGGGTGCCCATCACGAGGCCCTCGAGCGGGGTGAGCCCCATGGAGGTCTCCACCGGGTCGCCGCCGCGCACCGCCGAGGCGGAGGCGCCGTTGCCCAGGTGGAGCACGATCTGGCGCAGCGCGGAGGTGTCCTTCCCCTGCGCGGCGAAGTGCGCCGCGACCTGCTCGGAGACGTAGCGGTGGCTGGTGCCGTGGGCGCCGTAGCGGCGGATCCGGTACTCGTCGGCGACCTGCTTGTTCAGCGCATAGGTGCGCGCCGCCTCCGGCAGGGAGGTGAAGAAGGCGGTGTCGAACACGGCCACGTGCGGGATCGCGGGGAACAGCTTGCGGGCCGCGTCGATCCCGTCGACCGCCGCGGGGTTGTGCAGCGGCGCGAGCGCGCCGAGGTCCTTGATCTGGTCCCGCACCCAGGAGTCGATGAGCTTCGGGGCGGAGAAGCGCGCCCCGCCCTGCACCACGCGGTGGCCGACGGCGACCACGTTCGCCTCCTCGAGGGAGAGCCCTGCCTGCTCGAACAGCCGCATGACCACCTCCATGGCCACGACGTGGTTCGGCACCTCGCCCGAGAAGGGCTGGGTGACCGAGCCCGTCTCCAGCCGCGCGACGCCGTTGTCCAGGCCGATCCGCTCGACGATCCCGGAGGCGAAGACCTCCTCCGCGGTCGGGTCCAGAAGCTGGAACTTCAGCGAGGAGGAGCCCGAGTTCAGCACGAGCACCGTCGCGGCGTCCGGGATCGTCCGGGGGCGCTCGGCGCTGTCGGAGGAGGCATGGTCGGAGGTGGTCATGCCTTCTCCTTCGCCGGCTCCGTCGAGGCGTTCTCCGCGTCGGCCGCCTGGGCCTGGATCGCGGTGATCACGACGGTGTTGATGATGTCGTCCACGAGCGCTCCGCGGGAGAGGTCGTTGACCGGCTTGTTCAGGCCCTGCAGGACGGGGCCGATCGCGATCGCGCCGGCCGAGCGCTGCACGGCCTTGTAGGTGTTGTTGCCGGTGTTGAGATCGGGGAAGACGAACACCGTCGCCCGGCCCGCGACCGAGGAGTCCGGCAGTTTGGTCTTGGCGACCGAGGCGTCCACCGCGGCGTCGTACTGGATCGGACCCTCCACGTCGAGCGACGGGTCGATGGAGCGCACCAGCTCGGTCGCCTCGCGCACCTTGTCCACGTCGGCGCCGCTGCCGGAGGTGCCGGTGGAGTAGGAGAGCATCGCGATCCGCGGGTCCACACCGAACTGCGCGGCGGTGGTCGCGGACTGCACCGCGATGTCGGCGAGCTGCTCGGCAGTGGGATCGGGGTTCACGGCGCAGTCGCCGTAGACCAGCACCCGGTCCTCGAGCGCCATCAGGAACACCGAGGAGACGATCTTCGCGCCGGGCCTGGTCTTGATGATCTCGAACGACGGGCGGATCGTGTGGGCGGTGGAGTGGACCGCGCCGGAGACCATCCCGTCGGCCTCGCCCATCTGCACCATCATCGTGCCGAAGTAGGAGACGTCCTGGACCGTCGAGCGGGCCTGCTCGAGGGTCACGCCCTTCTTGGCGCGCAGCCTCGCGTACTCCTCCGCGAAGCGTTCGACGTGCTCCGGATCGTGCGGGGAGACCACGCGCGCCTCGGAGATGTCGTGGCCGAGCTGGGAGGCCTTGGCGCGGATCGTGTTCTCCTCGCCGAGCAGCACCAGGTCCGCGACGCCGCGGGCGAGGATCGACTCGGCCGCGGCGAGGATCCGCTCGTCCTCGCCCTCAGGCAGGACGATCGTCTTCTTCTCCCCGCGGGCGCGGGCCAGCAGCTCGAACTCGAACATCATCGGGGTGACCACCTCGCTGCGGGTCACCTCGAGAGCGGAGAGCAGCTCCTCGGTGGGCAGGTGCTCGGCGACCGCGCGGCGCGCCGCGTCGAGCTTCTGCGCGCTCGCGGCGCTGAGCCGGCCGCGGGAGCGGGCGATCCGCACCGCGGTGTCGAAGGTGGACAGCTCCGAGGTGATGATCGGCAGGTCCTGCTTGACGCCGGAGATGAGGCGGTCCACCTCCTCGGGCACCTGATAGCCGCCCGTGAGCACGATCGAGGAGAGCGCGGGGAAGGTGCCCGACTGCTGCGCCATGACGAGCCCGGGAAGCAGGTCGTAGCGGTCGCCGGGGGCGATCACGGTGCAGTTCTCGGTGAGACGGGTGAGCACGTTGGGCAGGCTCATCGCCGCGATGACCGTGCCCACGGAGACGCGCTCGAGCCACTCGGGATTGCCCATCAGCAGCGAGCCGTCCACCGCGTCCTTCAGCTCCTGCACCGTCGGCGCCAGGATCACCGGGTTCTCCGGGATCGCGGAGACCAGCGCGCCGGGCACCTTCGCCGAGACGGCCTCGCGCACGGCGTCGAGGGACGCGGCCTCGGCGCGGTTGACGATGACGGCCAGCGGCATCGCATGGTGGCCGCCGAACTCGCCGACGGCGACCGCTGCGAGCGCCCCGATCTGGTCCGGGCTGCGGTCCAGCCCCGAGAGCACCACCACCACCGGCGCGCCCATGTTGGCGGCGACCTCGGCGTTGAACGCGAGCTCGGTGGGGTTGGCGAGGTCGTCGTAGTCCGAGCCGAGCACGACCAGCACGCTGTAGCGCTCGGCGAGCTCGCGATGGCGGGCGAGGATCCGCTCGTGGGCGGCATCCGGATCGGACAGGACCAGCTGGTGGTCCACCCCGATCGCGTCCTCGTAGGGCTGGTCGACAGCGGGATGGCGGATGAGCAGGTCCACCGCGTAGTCGCGCGTGGACGTCGAGCGCACGACGGGGCGGAACACCCCGACGCGATCGGATCGGGAGGCGAGGGCTTCGAGCAGACCGAAAGCCACCATCGACTTGCCGGTCATCCCCTCCGGGCTGGCGATATACACACTCTGCGACACGACCCCAGCATAGGCGCGCAGCCCTCCCGTGGCACGGGGCCGGGAGTCCCGGCCGGGAGCCGTCGGCTCGGGTACGGGGGAGCGGCCGACGGGCCGCCGCGCGCCGCGCCGAGACGCCGGTCCGAGACGACGGGGACCCCAACGGCGCAGGTGGGGCGGCCTGGCCCCGGTCGCCCGTTCACCCGGACGTGATCGAGGTCCCTCTCCAGGCCCTGTCCGGGCGCCGCCTCGTACCATGGTGGCCATGCTCCGCGTCGCCCTCCGCCCCCGATTCCTCGGGCTGCTCGCCCTGATGATCGTGGCGACGATCGTGTGCGGTCTCCTCGCCGGATGGCAGTGGGACCGCGCCCACCGCGCGCTGACCGACAAGGCCGACGGACCCCAGCAGATCGGCGACATCCGCGAGGTCGTCGGCGTCGGCGACGCCGTCACCAACGAGATGGTCGGCGACATCGTCACGGCCGACGGACGCTTCGCCGCCGGCGAGCAGGTGCTCGTCCCCGGTCGCCGGATCGAGGGGCAGGACGCCGTGATCGTGGTGACCGCCTTCCTGGTCGAGCTCGAGGACGGCACCGAGGCTCGCCTGCCCGTGGCCCGCGGCTGGCTGCCCGCCGAGGACGTGACCGGCGAGGACGGCGTGCTCGATCCCGCTCTCGCCCCCGCCGTGCCGGAGGGGGAGGTCCACCTCTCCGGACGCCTCGAGGCGAGCGAGTCCGCCTCCGGCGGCGTCGTCGACGGCGTGGCGCGGGAGATCGCGACCCCGCTGCTGGTCAACGAGTGGGGCTCGCCCATGTACGCCGGCTATCTCGCGCTGGACGAGGCCGAGGCCCCGCTCTCGGCACTGCCCGCCGCGGAGTCCCAGTTCTCCCGCGGCCTGGACTGGCAGAACATCGGCTACTCCTTCCAGTGGGTGGCGTTCGGTGTGTTCTTCCTGTACCTGTGGTGGCGCTCGGTGCGCACCGCCTATCGCGACGAGCTCGACGACCGCCGCGAGGAGGTCGAGAGGCTGCTCGCCGAGGCCTCCGGCGACGGGCCCCGCCCCGGACTGTCGGCCGGTGCCGAGCCCTCCGACGGTGCCGATTCCGCCCCGAGCGCCGACCCCGCCGCCGACCCCGCCGACGGCGCGGACCACGCCCCCGGACTCGCCCCCTCGGGCATCGCCCCGAGCTCCCGCCCCGCCCCCCAGCAGACCCCCGACAAGGACGTGTGACCGTGCCCGCAGACCGCCCCCTCGACGAAGTCGCCGCCAGGACCTCCTTCGCCCGCTTCCGCGTGGCCTCCATCGTGGAGGGCATCGCGCTGCTGGTGCTCGTGGGCATCATGACCATGCGCTATGTCGTCTTCGGCGGCGACGCCTGGTTCACCTCGACCTCCCCGTTCTGGGAGCAGGTCTCCTCGGTGTGGTCCCCGATCCACGGCCTGATCTACATGGTCTACGTGGTGCTCGGCTTCGACCTGTGGATGAAGATGCGCTGGGGTCTGCCGCGGATGCTGCTGCTGATGTTCTTCGGCGTCGTCCCGGTGCTGTCCTTCTTCGGCGAGCGCTGGACCCACCAGCGCGTCGAGTCCGATCTCGCGCGACGTCCCACCATCCAGGACCAGGAGCGGATCTGACCGCCGGGTGACCGGGCCCTTCCCGACCGGGCCCCTCCCGACCGGGCAGCGGTGTCGGGCCCGCACCCGAGGAGCGGGCCCGGCGTGAGCAGGCTCGCCCCCGGGGGAGCCGGACCGCGGCGCCCCGGGGCCCGGGCGCGACGTAGACTCGCGCCTGTGACCGACACCGACCAGCGCCCCGTCCTCGTCGTCGACTTCGGCGCCCAGTACGCACAGCTCATCGCTCGTCGCGTGCGCGAGGCCCGGGTCTACTCCGAGATCGTCCCGCACTCGATGGTCGTCGAGAAGATGCTCGCGAAGGATCCCCGCGCGATCATCCTCTCCGGCGGACCCAGCTCCGTCTACGCCGAGGGCGCGCCTCGCCTGGACCCGGCCCTGCTCGAGGCCGGCGTGCCCGTGCTCGGGCTCTGCTACGGATTCCAGTCGATGGCCGCGGCGGCCGGCGGCACCGTCTCCCCGACAGGCGTGCGCGAGTACGGCGCGACCCGCCTCGAGGCCCTCGACGCCTCCTCCGAGCTGCTCTCCGGCCAGGACGTCGACCAGAACGTGTGGATGAGCCACGGCGACTCCGTGACCGCGGCGCCCGAGGGCTTCGACGTCGTCGCGACCTCCGCCGCCAGCCCCGTCGCCGCCTTCGAGAACCGCGACAAGCGGCTCTACGGCGTGCAGTGGCACCCCGAGGTGGGCCACTCCGACCGCGGCCAGGAGGTGCTGGAGAACTTCCTCCACCGCGGCGCGGGCATCGAGCCGTCCTGGACCACCGGCAACGTCATCGAGGAGCAGGTCGAGCGGATCCGCGCCCAGGTGGGCGAGGGCACCGCGATCTGCGGCCTCTCCGGCGGCGTGGACTCCGCCGTCGCCGCGGCGCTGGTGCAGCGCGCCATCGGCGACCGTCTCACCTGCGTGTACGTGAACCACGGCCTGATGCGCCAGGACGAGTCCGAGCAGATCGAGAAGGCCTTCGGCGCCTCCACCGGCGGGGCGAAGCTCGTCATGGTCGATGCCGAGGAGCAGTTCCTCACGGCGCTCGCCGGCGTCACCGACCCCGAGACCAAGCGGAAGATCATCGGCCGCGAGTTCATCCGCACCTTCGAGCAGGCCCAGGCGGAGATCCTGCGCGAGCAGGGCGTCGTCGAGGGCGAGGGCGACTCGGCCCACGCCGAGGCCAAAGCGTTCCTGGTCCAGGGCACGCTCTACCCCGACGTCGTCGAGTCCGGCGGCGGCGAGGGCGCGGCGAACATCAAGAGTCACCACAACGTCGGCGGCCTGCCCGAGGACCTCTCCTTCGAGCTGGTCGAGCCGCTGCGCACCCTGTTCAAGGACGAGGTGCGCGCTGTCGGCTCCGAGCTCGGCCTGCCCGACGAGATCGTCTGGCGCCAGCCCTTCCCGGGCCCCGGCCTCGGCATCCGCATCATCGGCGAGGTCACCAAGGAGCGCCTGGACATCCTGCGCGCCGCCGACGCGATCGCTCGCGCCGAGCTGACCGCCGCGGGCCTGGACCGCACCATCTGGCAGTGCCCCGTCGTGCTCCTGGCCGACGTGCGCTCGGTGGGCGTCCAGGGCGACGGCCGCACCTACGGCCACCCCGTCGTGCTGCGCCCCGTCACCAGCGATGACGCGATGACCGCGGACTGGGCCAAGGTGCCCTACGACGTGCTCTCGCGCATCTCTACCCGCATCACCAACGAGGTCTCCGAGATCAACCGCGTCACCCTCGACATCACCTCGAAGCCCCCGGGGACGATCGAGTGGGAGTGAGCCCCCGCTGATCCGACGCGGTCGCGACCGCGGAGCGGGGGAGCGACGACGGCGGGGGACTCCGGACCGGATCCCCCGCCGTCGTCGTCCCGCCGTCGGGGCCCTCGACGCACGTTCCCGACCGATCGGGCGTTCCCGACCGACCGGCGGGGAGGAGCCTTGCCGCGACGGGCGGCGAAGGGTTACGTTCCCCGGACGTCGCTGAGCGGTCGTCCTCCGTCGGCCCCGCGACATCCCCGAGCGAGGAGGGCGGACCGATGGCCGAGGCCGGGACCGACACGATCACGACGCAGGTGCCCTCGAGACTGGACCGCCTGCCCTGGTCCCGCTTCCACTGGCGCGTGGTGATCGGGCTGGGCAGCGTGTGGATCCTCGACGGCCTCGAGGTGACGATGGTCGGCAACGTGGCCGCCCGGCTCACCGAGGACGGCAGCGGTCTGGACATCTCCGCCGCCCAGATCGGCGTCGCGGGTGCCATCTACATCGTCGGCGCCTGCCTCGGTGCGCTCTTCTTCGGCCAGCTCACCGACCGGCTCGGCCGCAAGAAGCTCTTCCTGTGGACGCTCGTGCTCTACCTCGTGGCCACCGTGGCGACGGCCTTCTCCTTCTCCCCCTGGTACTTCTTCCTCTGCCGCTTCCTGACCGGCGCCGGGATCGGCGGCGAGTACGCGGCCATCAACTCCGCGATCGACGAGCTGATCCCCGCGAGGGTGCGGGGGCGGGTGGACCTGATCATCAACGGCTCCTACTGGCTGGGCTCGGCCGCGGGCTCCGCGCTGTCGCTGGTGCTGCTCAGCACGGTGCTGCTGCCCATAGACCTGGGATGGCGACTGGCCTTCGGCTTCGGCGCGGTCCTCGGCATCTGCGTGCTGATCGTGCGGCGCCACGTGCCGGAGAGCCCCCGCTGGCTGTTCATCCACGGCCGCGAGGAGGAGGCCGAGCAGATCGTGCGCGGGATCGAGGAGGACATCGAGGAGGAACGGGGCGAGGAGCTGCCCGCGCCGGAGGGCTCGCTCACGATCCGTCAGCGCAGGGCGATCCCGTTCCGGGAGATCGCCTCGGTCGCGTTCCGCAAGTATCCGCGGCGTTCGATCCTGTGCCTGGCGCTGTTCGTCGGACAGGCGTTCCTCTACAACGGCATCACCTTCAACCTCGGCGTTCTGCTCTCGTCCTTCTACGACGTGGGCGCGTCGCTCGCCCCGCTGTTCATCATCTTCTGGGCGCTGTCGAACTTCGCCGGCCCGGTGATCCTGGGACACTTCTTCGACAGCGTCGGCCGCAAACCGATGATCACCCTCGCCTATCTCGGCAGCGCCGTGGTGACCCTGCCCCTGGCGTGGGTGTTCCTCAGCCAGACCGGCGGGCTCACCGCCTTCATGATCCTGCTGGTGATCACGTTCTTCCTGGCCTCCTCCGGCGCCAGCGCCGCCTATCTGACGGTGAGCGAGATCTTCCCGATGGAGACGCGAGCGCTCGCGATCGCCTTCTTCTACGCGATCGGGACCGCGGCCGGCGGCATCGCCGGCCCGCTGCTGTTCGGAAGCCTCATCGAGACGGGGGAGCGGATTCCGGTGGCCATCGGCTTCCTGATCGCCGCAGCGGTGATGTCCCTCGGCGGCGTCGCCGAGCTGGTGTTCGGCGTCCGCGCCGAGGGGCAGGAGCTCGAGGACCTCGCCACCCCGCTCACCGCGCAGGAGGGCGACGGCCCCGGCGACGGCGACGGCGAGCGCGGCGGAGCAGGGACGGGTGATCGAGCATGACGCCCGTAGGGTGCCTGGTGTTCGGCCACCGGCCGGCCTTCCGCGCCGAAGGTCGCACGATGCGCTGGGAGTGCGAGCGGGGCTGCGGAGAAGGCGGAGGCGCGAAGAGCTACGACACCGCAGCCGAGGCGGAGCGCTTCGCCGCGGCCTTCGACCGGCGCGGCGACGCCCGCCTCGGCGAGCGCGCCCCGCTGCTGGGCATGTTCCCGCTGCGGCTCTGGCGATGGATGCGCGGG
>ENA-OOKA01000289-OOKA01000289.1-human-skin-metagenome-genome-assembly--contig:-NODE-289-length-15383-cov-5.899596_pt1 | contig 15383 bp, 12 predicted proteins | sample MGYA00248825_ERZ500995 | MGnify/ENA primary metagenome ERZ500995 (study PRJEB25958, sample SAMN03398540) | human skin metagenome | study: EMG produced TPA metagenomics assembly of the Human Skin...
GCGGCGCGCTGATCGGGGTGGTCGAGACCGTGCCCGGCGTCAGCGGCGGCACCGTCGCGCTGGTCACCGGGATCTACGACGAGCTGATCGAGGTGGGGCACCGGATCACCGCCGCCGCCCGTCGCCTCGTGACCGGGCCGGATCGCCTCGCCGGAGCGCGTGAGCAGCTGCGCGGCGTGAACTGGCTGCTCGTGCTTCCGCTGCTGGTCGGCATGGCGACCGCCGTCCTCACCATCGCCGGGCCCGTCGCAGGTCTGGTCGAGGACCACCCCGAGACGATGCGCGCCCTGTTCCTCGGCCTCGTCGCCGGCTCCGTGCTGGTGCCCGTGCGGCTCTCCGGCGGGGCGTGGCGCGGAGCGGAGCTCGGCCTGTTCGCCCTCGGCGCGGTCGGCGGGCTGCTGCTGACCTCCCTGCCCTCGACCTCCCTCGAGCCGAGCCCGTGGGTGGTCGCCCCCGCCGCCGCGATCGCCGTGTGCGCGCTCGTGCTGCCCGGCGTCTCGGGGTCCTTCCTGCTGCTGAGCGTCGGCCTCTACCAGCCCACCCTGGAGGCCGTGGACCAGCGGGACCTCGGCTACATCGCCTGGTTCGGGCTGTGGGCGCTCGTGGGGCTCGTGGTCATCGTGAAGCTCATGCGGATCCTGCTGACCCGTCACCACCGCGGCACCATGGTGGTGCTCGCAGGCGTCATGATCGGCGCCCTGCGCAGCCTCTGGCCGTGGCAGGACGCCTCGGGCGCCCTGCAGCGCCCGGGCGCGGACTGGCCGCTGATGCTGCTCCTCGCCGTCGTCGGCGTGGCGGTCGTGCAGCTGCTCGTCCTCGTCGAGTCGCGCCTCGCCGCACGTGCGTCGTAGGCCCGAGAGCGCCCGCCGGGACGGCCCCCGCGCCCCGACGCCTGCGCCGTACCCTGGCGGCATGACTGACACGAGCACCGACAGCATCGACCTCTCCGCCATCCGCGTCGCCCTGATCGGGGCCGGGAACATGGGCGGGCCCGTCGGCCGCACCATGCTCGACGCCGGGGTGCGTCCCGAGAACCTGCGGATCGCGAACTCGAGCCCGGCCAGCAGCGAGCGCGCCGCGGAGGAGCTCGGCGCGACCGCCGCCGCCTCCCGGTCCGACGCGATCGAGGGCGCCGACGTCGTCGTCCTCGGCGTGAAGCCCTACCAGATCCTCGACCTCGTCGCCGAGCTGCGGGACGACCTCCCCGGCGGCGCCGTGGTGCTCTCCCTCGCCGCCGGCACCACCCTCGCGCAGATCCAGGACGCGCTCCCGTCGGGCGCCGCCGTCGCCCGTGCCATGCCGAACACCCCCATCTCGGTGGGGGAGGGGGCCGTGGGCATCATGCGCGGCGACGCCGTCTCCGACGAGCAGCATGCGCTGCTGCACGCCCTGTTCTCGAGCGCCGGCGTGGCCGTGGACATCACCGAGGCGCAGGTCCACGCCTTCATCGGCACCGCCGGCTCGATGCCCGCCTTCGTCTTCACGCTCATCGAGGCGATGACCGACGAGGCCGTGCGGCTCGGGCTGAAGCGCGACCTCGCCGCCTCCCTCGTGCAGCAGACGGTGCGCGGCGCCGCGACCCTGCTCACCGAGAGCGGCACCCACCCGGCCGTCGCGAAGAACGCGGTCTCCAGCCCCGGCGGCACCACCGTGCAGGGCCTCGCCGCCCTCGAGCGGGAGGGCGTGCGCGCCGGCGTCGCCGCCGCGATGGCCGCCGCGGCCGACTCCTCCCGCGCGATGAGCAAAGGCTGATCGACGTGCCGCGAGCTTGCGAGCGGTAGGGGCACCGGTCACCCTGCCCCTCCGGCCGCGGCCCCGTCAGATGGTCAGTTACTGGCGTGTGGCGTACCACTACGCCGATATAGGCATAGAGGCACGCCACGCGCCGGCACCTGACCACACCCCGCCACGCCACGCGCCGGCACCTGACCACACCCCGTCACGCCAGGCCCGGAGCGGACCTGCCCCGGCCGGTCCGGCCCCGGAAGCACAGGCCCAGGCCCGGGAGAGCCGGTGCTCGCCCTGGTCGGCGCGCATGGTGCCCGTGGGGATCAGGCGCGCTGGGAGAACTTCTCGATCTGGCCCGTGCGGCCGGAGACGATCAGCAGGTCGTGCGCGGCGACCACCGTCTCCGGCACCGCATAGGTGAAGTCCTTGCCCGGTGACTTCACGCCCACCACGGTCACGCCGAAGCGCTTGCGGATGTCGGAGTCGGCGAGGGTCATGCCCTGCACCTCGCGCGGCGGGCGCATCTTCACGATCGCGAAGTCGTCGTCGAACTCGATGAAGTCCATGAGGTGGCCGTTGACCAGGTGCGCCACGCGCTTGCCGGCATCGGCCTCGGGGTAGACGACGTGGTGGGCGCCGATGCGCTGCAGGATCCGGCCGTGGGCGGGGGAGATCGCCTTCGCCCAGATCACGGGCTTGCCGAGGTCCACGAGGTTCGTCGCGATCAGCACGCTGGACTCGATCGAGGTGCCCACGCCCACCACCGCGGTGCGGAAGCCGCCGGCACCGACCTGCTCGAGCACCTCGGGCTGGGTCGCATCGGCCCGCACCAAGTGGGTGAGCTGGCCGGAGTACTTCTGGACGAGGTCCGGATCGGTGTCGATCGCGAGCACCTGCGTGCCGAGCTTCTCGAGGGTCAGGGCGATCGCGGCGCCGAAGCGGCCCAGGCCGATCACGAGGACGCCCTCGTCGCGGGCGGTGCGGGACATGTCGGCTCCTTCAGGTCGGGCGCGGTCGAGCTGGATGCGGTCGGAGGGGGGACGGGGAGTGCCACCGGGACGGTGCGGGCGGGCACGGAGCGGAAGGGCGCTGCGGGGACGGACGCCGTGCGGACGGCCGCCGTGCAGTTCGTGGGCCGGGTCAGTCTAGGCCCGCCGGACGGGCCCGGCTGTCGGCGCCCGGGCGGGACCGTGCCCAGGGCGGGCTCAGCCCACGATCGGCCGCTCCTCGGGGTACTGGATCATCCGCACCCGGGAGCGGACGGCGAGGGCGGCGCCCAGGGCCATCGGCCCGAGTCGTCCCACGTACATGCACAGCGCGAGGACGGCCTTCGCCTCGGTGGGCAGGGACGAGGTGATCCCGGTGGACAGCCCCACGGTGCCGAAGGCGGACAGCGACTCGAAGAGCACCTGGTCCAGCGAGTACGGGGTCATCCGCAGCAGCACGAAGGACGCCGCGAACACGATCGCGGCGCTCATGACGAGCACCCCGATGGCCTGGCGGATCGTGTCGTGAGGGATGCGCCGGCCGAACACCTCGACGTCGGGGTTGCCGCGGATCTCCGCCCAGATCGACAGCATCAGCAGCGCGAAGGTGGTCACGCGGATGCCGCCCGCGGTGGAGCCGGAGCCGCCGCCGATGAACATCAGCAGGTCCGTCAGCAGGCGCGACTCGGTGGTCAGCTGGCCCACGTCCAGCGTCGCGAAGCCGCCCGAGCGCGGCATGATCGCGGCGAATCCGGCGGCGAGCACCTTCGTGCCCACGCTCTCGTTCCCCAGGGTGGCCGGGTTGGACCACTCCATCGTGAGATAGCCGCCGAACCCGACCACCAGCAGCAGCGCCGTCGTGGTGAGGGTCAGCTTCGCGTGGACGCTCCACTTCCGCGGGGTGCGCAGCTTCCGCACCACCACCAGGATCACGGGGAAGCCCAGGGAGCCGACCAGCACGGCGAGACCGATCGGGATGGTGAAGAACGGGTCGCCGAGGTACTGCGCAGTGCCCGCGGCCTCGGGCACGAAGCCCGCGTTGTTGAAGGCGCTGATCGCGTAGAACAGGCCCAGGAACAGGGACTCCCCGACCCCGTGCTCGGTGACGACCATGTACGGGGTCAGGGCCACGAAGGTCGCGATCTCGAAGGCGGTGGAGGTGATGAGGATGACCCGCATCACCCCGCCCACCTCGGCGAGCCGCTCGGCGCGGGTCTCCTGCGCGGTGATCACCCGCTGGGCGAGACCGAGCCGGTGCATCACCGAGATGCTCAGCAGCGAGGCGACGGTCATCAGGCCCAGGCCGCCGAGCTTCACCGCGACCATGATCACGGTCAGCCCGAAGGTCGACCAGTGGGTGCCGGTGTCGACGGTGACGAGCCCGGTCACGCAGATCGCGGAGACGGCGGTGAACAGCGCGTCGATGAGATCGGTGCCCTGACCGTCGCGCGTCGCGATCGGCAGCGAGAGGAGCGCCGTGAACACGCCGATCAGCAGGGTCATCACGCTCAGCGCGATCCGGGCCGGGGTCGCCTTGGTCAGCGACCTGGCGTGATCGCGCAGGCCCTGCCGGCGGGCGTGCAGGGCAGGGCCCGACAGCCGCCGCTGCGTGGGCCGGGTCCCCCGTTCGGTCATCGCATCCCTCGTCCTCGTGGCGACCGGCGGTCGCGTCCGCGGCAGTCTAGACCCGTCCCGCGCGAACATCCGTCCCCCGCGATCATCGGTACGCTCACCTCATGCCCGCCGACGTGCCCGCCCCTGCCCAGGTCCCCGCCCCCGACGGCGTAGGGATCGTCTGGGACGACGCCCTGTGCGAGTACGACTTCGGGCCCTACCATCCGATGGCCCCGATCCGCCTCACCCTCACCCGGATCCTCGCGGGCGCGGCCGGGGTGCTGGACCGCGAGTGCGTGCGGACCCTGCCCGCCCCCGTCGCGAGCGACGAGGAGCTCCAGACCGTCCACGACCCTGCCCTGGTCCAGGCGGTCAGGCGGTCCTCGCCCGGCTTCGAGGGGCTGACCGCCGAGGACCTCGACGAGCTGATCTCCTTCGGCATCGGCGGCGACGACGTCCCGCCCTTCCCCGGCATGCACACCGCCTCCGCCCGCATCGCCGGCGGCTCCCTCGCCGCGGTCGACGCGATCCTCGCCGGCCACGTGCGCAGCGCGGTCAACGTCGCCGGCGGCATGCACCACGCCAAGCCCGGCAGCGTCTCCGGCTTCTGCGTCTACAACGACGCCGCCCTCGCCGTGCGCCGGGCCCTGGAGGCGGGCGAGGAGCGGGTGATGTACGTCGACGTCGACGTCCACCACGGCGACGGCGTCGAGCGCGCCCTGTGGGACGAGCCGCGCGCCGTGACCCTCTCGATCCACGAGACGGGGGAGAGGCTCTTCCCCGGCACCGGCTTCGTCCAGGACACCGGCGGACCCTCCGCGCAGGGCACGGCGATCAACGTCCCGCTCCCGCCCCGCACCACCGCCGACGGCTGGGTGCGGGCGATCCGCGCGACCGTCCCCGCCCTGGTCCGGGCGGTGAAGCCCACGCTGCTGGTCACCCAGCACGGCGCCGACACCCACCGCAGCGACGCGCTGGCCGACTTCTCCGTCACCCTCGAGGCGCAGCGCGAGGTGATGATGCTGATGAAGGAGCTGGCCGACGAGGTGTGCGGCGGGCGCTGGCTCGCCCTCGGCGGCGGCGGATACGCGGTGATCGACGTGGTCCCACGCTCCTGGACCCACCTGCTCGCGGTCGCGACGGGCGAGCCGATCGACCCGGCCGCGCCTCTGCCGCAGGAGTTCCTCGCGGCGGCCGAGCGCGCCCGCACCGAGCACGGCCTCTCCCCGGAGCCGTCGGTGCGGAGCTTCGGCGACGACCGCCCCCTGGCCGTGCGCGCCTGGGAGCACGGCTTCGACCCCGAGGACCCGCTCGACCGGGCGGTCCAGGGAGCTCGCCGTGGAGCCTTCCCCGAGTGGGGACTGGACCCCTTCCTGGACTGAGCGGTCCCGGGACGGGCCGGCCGATCCGTCGGCCCCGCCTCGCCGGTGCGGCCCGCGTTCGAGGGACGACGCTCCCGACGACCTGCCACAATGACGCCCAGGTGCCCCGTGCCCGGGGCCCGCACCCGACCATCCCGGGGGAGCCATGACCGATCGGACCACCCAGGTGCTCGACACCTTCGCGGAGCACCTGCGCACGCTCACGCTGCCGCTGCCCGTCGAGGGCGCAGGCGCCGCCCGCACCGAGGCCCGTGCCGCCCTCTCCCAGCTCGCCGACCACGTCACCCCCCGCCTGGCCTCCCTTGACGCGCCGCTGCTGGTCGTGATCGGCGGCTCCACCGGCGCCGGCAAGTCCACGCTCGTCAACGCCCTGGTCGGCGCGCCGGTCAGCCGCTCCGGCGCGATCCGCCCCACCACGCGCCGGCCCGTGCTCCTCCACCACCCGGCCGACGAGCCCTGGTTCACCGGCACCCGCATCCTCCCCGGCCTCGCCCGCGTCCACGGCGGCGCGAGCCCTGGCGCCGCCGATGCCGAGGCCCCCGGGGCGCAGGACACCACCGGCGACGTGGACCCCGCGACCTCCCTGGCCCTCCACGCCGAGGAGCGGATCCCCCAGGGCCTCGCGCTGCTGGACGCCCCGGACATCGACTCGGTCGCGAAGGGCAATCGCGAGCTCGCCCGGCAGCTGCTGCGCGCCGCGGACCTGTGGCTCTTCGTCACCACCGCCAACCGCTACGCCGACGCGGCTCCCTGGGCGCTCCTGCGCGAAGCCGCCGCCCGCAGCACCTCGGTCGCGCTCGTCCTCGACCGCGTTCCCCCCGAGGCGAACCGCGAAGTCCGGCACCACCTCTCCCACCTCCTCTCCGAGGCGGGGCTCGCGCAGTCACCGATCTTCTCTGTCGCCGAACTCCCGCTCGAGGACGGCCGGCTTCCGCACGCCGCTGTCTATCCGATCCAGTCGTGGATCCGCGAGGTCAGTGCCGAGTCCGAGTCCCGCGGGCGAATCCGTCGCCGCACGCTGTCCGGTGCGATCGCCTCCCTGCCCGGCCGGGTCGATGCCCTCGCCGAGGCGGCCCAATCCCAGGAGGACGCCCACGCCCACCTCGAGCGGATCGTCGATGAGCGCTTCCGCTCCGCCCACGAATCGCTGGCGACCGTCGTCACCGACGGCCGGATCCTCCACGGCGCCGTCAACGCCCGCTGGCAGGACTTCGTCGGCACGGGTCAGCTCTTCCGCGGACTCGAGCCCACGATGGCGCGGATGCGCGACCGCATCTCCGCGGCGGTGACCGGCAAGCACGACGCCGCCGCCCCGCTCCACATCGCAATCCTCCGGAGTGCGGCGATCACGCTGCGCGAGGCCGCCGTCGACGTCGTCGACGTCGTCGCCGACGACTGGCGGCGCACACCGGCAGGCGAGGCCCTCGTCACCTCCGAGCCGGCGCTGCGCGAACCCACCAGCGAACTCGAGGATCGAGTGAAAGCCGCGGTGAGCGGGTGGTCGAACGATGTCAACGCCCTCGTCCGGGACATCGGCCAAGGGAAGAAGTCGAAGGCTCGTATCCTCTCGTTCGGCGTCAGCGGGGTCTGCGCCGTCCTCGAGTACGCGACCTTCTGGGACCCGGCGCACACCTCGTCGAACGACAGTGCCTCACGGTCGGGCGCCGGAGTGGCACTGAGCCTGGCCGGAACGATCTTCGGCGAACAGGAGGCCGTCGACATCATCGGCTCGATCCGCGACCGCTTCCTCACCGCGGCCGCCGGCATCATCGGCGACTGCCGCACCCCATTCGACCAAGCACTACGACTGACAGCGGTTCCCACCAGGCAGTCCGGAGCCCTCCGCACTGCCGGTGCCCGCCTCGAGGAGGCACTGTGAACGATTCGGCCCAGTCCGAGATCCGCCGGCTCGCCGACGGTATCCGCCACGCGCTGGCGCTCGAGGACGACAGGATCAGCCCCGACGTGCGGGCCGATGCCTCCAGCCTGCTCGAGAGGGCCGACGACCGACTCGACCTCGGCGAGGACTTCACCGTCGTCGCCTTCGCCGGGTCGACCGGCTCGGGCAAGTCGTCGTTGTTCAACGCCGTGGCAGGCCTCGACATCGCCCGCGTCGGCGTGCGCAGGCCCACGACCTCGCGCCCGACGGCATGCGTCTGGGGCGAGGGCGGACAGGACATCCTCAATTGGCTGCGGGTCCCCGAGCGGAGTCGGACATGGCGCGAATCGGCGCTCGACGGCGACGACCAGCGCCGTCTCCACGGACTCATCCTCCTCGACCTGCCCGACCACGACTCCACGGCCGTCGAGCACCGGGTCGAGTCCGACCGCCTCGTCGGCCTCGTCGACGTCGTCTTCTGGGTCGTCGACCCGCAGAAGTACGCTGACTTCTCCCTCCACTCCGAGTACCTGACCAAGCTCGCCGAGAACAGTTCGAACATGGTCGTCGTCCTCAACCAGGTCGACAAGCTCAGCGTCGAGGAGCAGAAGGCCGCAGCCGCCCATCTGCGCCAGCTGCTCAACGAGGACGGACTCACCGACACCGAGGTGCGCCTGTCCTCTGCCGTGACCCGGGAGGGCATCCCGGAGATCCGGTCGATCCTCGCCGACACCCTCGACTCCAAGCAGGCAGCCGCCGAACGCCTCCTCTCCGACATGCAGGCGATGGCGCGGCGCATCCGCGCCGAACTCGGCGAGCCAGTGGCCACCCCCGACGAACTTCCGGGAGCATCGCACCTCGTCGAGACGATGTCGGAGGCTGCCGGTGTCGAGGCCGTCGCACAGACAGTCCACGACGACTACATCCGACGCGCCTACCGGCGCACCGGATACCCGCTGCTCGCGTGGATGCAGCGCAACGCCCCCGACCCGCTCGGCGCGAAGCACGGTCTGACCCGCGACGAACTCATCCGCGCCTCCGTCCCGGCGACGAGCAAGACGCAGAGCTCGCAGGTCCGCCTCATGGCCCACGACCTCATCACCGAATCCGTCTCGACGCTGCCTCGGCCATGGCAGACCGCGGCCGCGGAAGCGGAACGGGCAAGCACGAACCAGCTCGCCGACACCCTCGACTCGGCCGTCACGGCTGTGGATATCGAGCGGCGGACGCCGGGGTGGTGGGCGGTTGCCAACGCCCTGCAGATCATCTTCTTCCTCGCCACGATCATCGGCGCCCTCGGCCTCATCGTCGTCGCCGCGATCGCCGTCGCGACTCCAGGGGCGATGCCGTGGTGGGCGTGGGCGGCCTCGATCGGGGTCCTCGTCCTCGGCATCCTCGGCTCGATCATCACCTCGGTCGTCGCCAAGTCAGCCCGGAACAGAGGGGCAGACGAGGCTGCGGCCGCCGTCGACGCCGACCTGCGCTCGGCGGTCGCGCACGCGGCGCAGAGTTCGTACCTGCAGCCGGTCAATGCGGTCATCGCCACCCATCGCGATGCGTATCAGCGACTCGCCTGACTCATCCTCACAGGCACGCTCACTCGTGTGCTCAGGCCCTGTGGACGCATAACCGTCGTCCACAGGGCCTTTTCGCATGCTCGACAGCTCAGCGTCGGCCGCGCTGTGCTGGAGGGACCCCTGGCGGGAGCGACCAGACAGTTCCCGCCGACCCAGAGCAGAGCGAGGAATGAGCAATGTCGAACATCCCGATCACCGTCTGCGGCACCGTCGCGACGGCCCCACAGGCCCGGACCCTGCCGACCGGACGCCCATGTGCGTCCTTCCGGCTCGCCGTCAACCACTGGCGGGTGGACAAGCAGACCGGTGAGTTCGTCAGCGACACGACCTCGTGGTTCGGCGTCGACTGCTACGGGTCGCTGGCGAGCAACGTGGGCTCCTCGGTCACCCTGGGTATGAGCGTCGTCATCCAAGGTCACCTGCGCATCCGCGAATGGGAGTCCCAGGAGCGTTCGGGAATCGCTCCGACGATCATCGCCGATCATCTCGGTCCGGACCTCCGCTTCGGTACCGCGAACTACGTCAAGGCCCAGGGAACGGCGTCGGGGAGGCAGTCGGCCCCGGCGCAGGAGGCGGAGGGCTCCGGATCAGGGTGGGACGCACTCCCGCGCGAGAACACAGGGGCTGCCGGCCGCACAGATTCCTTCGAACGCAGCGCTGCCGGGAGTACCGACGGAGCGCGCACCGAGACCTCCCGTTACGGCACCGCGTCGTCGGGCTACAGCAACGACATTTCCGGTCACGGCACCGAGGCGCCCGGCTATGCCGCCGGTGGGTCCGCCGACGACGCCGAGGCAGGGGACAGTGTCGATGCCACGCGGGCAGGCACGTACCCGACGTGGCAGAGCGGCGCACCCGCGGGCGGTGATGACGAATCCGCTGACGGCGATGAAGCGGTGGCAGACGACAGCGACGACTCAGCCGCGCTCGATGACGACGACTCGACCCCGAGCGAGCGCGACGACATCGCCGGTGCGACCGCCGCCGCTGCGGCACCGTTCTGAGCCCCTTGGGGCCGGACTTGACCGGCGCTCCGCCGGGACGCGCACGACAGGACAGTCGCCGGGACGCGGCGGGAGCAGCCGGCCTACCGCCGGGACTGTCGTCGGGACGGCCGACAGGACAGCCGCCGGGACGCCGACGCCGGGACGGTCGACAAGACAGTCGCCGGGAGGCAGCGGGTCCGGGCGTCGGTGACGGGAGGGGAGGCGCGATCGGCTAGAGTGGAGGAGTTCGTGTTCGTCCTCACCGAGGTGATCCATGCGTCTCGTTCCCCTCCTGGGTGTCGCAGCCCTCTCCCTCGCCCTCTCAGGGTGCTCCCTGCTCGGATTGGACGACGACGCCGCGCCGACACCCAAGAAGTCGCAGGAGAAGCCTGCCGCCGAAGTCGACAAGGTCCTCAAAGCCGTCGAGCCGCTGACCGGCGACGAAGAGAAGATCCCCTCGACGAAGGAGTTCTTCGACACGATGATCGACGCCGGATACAAGCCCGATCAGCTCGAGGCCACTCTCGACGCCTCGCCGCTGGGCAACGAGGTGCCCTCGAAGGTCTTCGGTGTGAAGACGAAGAAGGGCTGCGTGATCGGCGAGATCCGCAAGGGCAAAGCCACTGCTGAGCTCATGCCGCCGACCGAGTCGACCGGGGCGTGCCTCCTCGGCGCGGTCGATCGCCCCGAAGGCGTCGATGCTCCCAAGGGCGAACAGCGCGACCAGGACGGCGACGACAACGGCGCCGGCCACATGCCGGGGGAGAACATCACCGGTGACGACGCGGAGACGAACAGCCCCGAGCCCTCTCAGGGATCCTCGGATTCGGGCGGTTCCTCGTCCGGTGGGGGCTCGTCCTCGAGCGGTTCGGAGGGGTCGTCCGAAGGCTCCTCGGAGGGTGATTCGCCCTCGCTCGGCGGAGGCTAGACCAATTGGCACATGGGGTGCCCAACCGATAATCTGGGGCCACTATGGCCGAATTCATTTACACCATGCACAAGGCGCGCAAGGCGCACGGTGACAAAGTCATTCTCGACGACGTGTCGATGTCCTTCTACCCCGGGGCGAAGATCGGCATGGTCGGTCCCAACGGCGCCGGCAAGTCGACGATCCTCAAGATCATGGCCGGCCTCGAACAGCCCTCGAACGGCGAAGCCCGGCTGAGCCCCGGATACACGGTGGGCATCCTCATGCAGGAGCCGCCGCTCAACGAGAACAAGACCGTGCTCGGCAACGTCGAAGAGGGCGTGGGCGAGATCAAGGCCAAGCTCGACCGCTACAACGAGATCTCCGAGGAGATGGCGAATCCCGATGCGGACTTCGACGCCCTCATGGAGGAGATGGGCAAGCTCCAGGAGGCCATCGACGCCGCCGATGCGTGGGACCTCGACTCGCAGCTCGAACAGGCCATGGACGCCCTCCGGTGCCCGCCGCCGGACGCCGACGTCAGCGTCCTCTCCGGTGGTGAGCGCCGTCGCGTGGCCCTGTGCAAGCTTCTCCTCGAGAAGCCGGACCTGCTCCTCCTCGACGAGCCGACGAACCACCTCGACGCGGAGTCGGTGCTCTGGCTCGAGCAGCATCTCAAGACGTACCCCGGCGCCGTCATCGCCATCACCCACGACCGGTACTTCCTCGATCACGTCGCCGAATGGATCGCCGAGGTCGACCGCGGCCACCTCTACCCGTACGAGGGCAACTACTCGACCTACCTCGAGAAGAAGCAGGAGCGCCTGCAGGTCCAGGGCAAGAAGGACGCGAAGCTGGCCAAGCGCCTCAAGGACGAACTCGAATGGGTGCGGTCGAACCCGAAGGCGAAGCAGACGAAGTCGAAGGCACGCCTCGCCCGCTACGAGGAGATGGCAGCCGAAGCCGAGAAGACCCGCAAGCTCGACTTCGAAGAGATCCAGATCCCGGCCGGCCCCCGCCTCGGCGACATCGTCATCGAAGCGAAGGACCTCGAGAAGGGATTCGACGGTCGCCTGCTCATCGACGGTCTGAGCTTCTCGCTGCCGCGCAACGGCATCGTCGGCGTCATCGGACCCAACGGCGTCGGCAAGTCGACGCTGTTCAAGACGATCGTCGGCCTCGAAGAGCTCGACGGGGGAGACCTCAAGGTCGGCGAGACCGTGAAGATCTCCTACGTCGACCAGTCCCGCGGCGGCATCGACCCGGACAAGTCGCTGTGGGAGGTCGTCTCCGACGGACTCGACTTCATCCAGGTCGGAGCCGTGGAGATGCCCTCGCGTGCCTACGTCTCCGCGTTCGGCTTCAAGGGACCCGATCAGCAGAAGAAGGCCGGCGTCCTCTCCGGCGGTGAGCGCAATCGCCTCAACCTCGCGCTCACCCTCAAGCAGGGCGGCAACCTCCTCCTCCTCGACGAGCCGACGAACGACCTCGACGTCGAGACCCTGAGCTCGCTCGAGAACGCGCTCCTCGAGTTCCCCGGCTGCGCCGTGGTCGTCTCCCACGACCGCTGGTTCCTCGACCGCGTGGCCACCCACATCCTCGCGTGGGAGGGCACCGACGAGGACCCGGCCAAGTGGTACTGGTTCGAGGGCAACTTCGAAGCGTATGAGAAGAACAAGATCGACCGCCTCGGCGAGGAGGCCGCGCGTCCTCACCGGGTCACCCACCGTCGCCTCACGCGCGACTGAGCACTCAGCCGGCGGGAGCGCACCCCGACCGGTACGGCATCGGGCCCCAGCGGAATCCGCTGGGGCCCGATCGCATACCCGGCTCCGCGTCCGTCTGCCGCGCCGGCGCTGGTCAGGTGCACCGCACCGGCGCCGAGGCGGTCAGCCGTTGCGCCTGCGCGTCCGTCGGCCGCACCGGTTCCGGGTGGTCCGTCGCCCTCAGCGGGCGAACGAGTCGAAGATCCGCCGCCACAGGCGGTGGAGGAGGCGCAGCACCCGGCGGACGGCGATCGTGCCGAGGATGCCGATGACGAGGGCGAGCAGGGCGACGACGCCGAGGTGGAGGTCCGTGCGATCGCGGAGCATGAGCAGTGCGATCGAAGTGAGAACGAGACAGAGGGCGACGTTGACGAGCCGGCTGAGAATCGAGGAGAGGATCTCGATCATCGCTGCCTTCTCGTCGCTCACGGGGCGTCCTTGACTCGGACCATGCCCTCTTGGGCGACGGTCGCAAGCAGCTCTCCGTCGTGGGAGAAGATGCGCCCGTAGCCGAGTCCGCGACCGCCCCGGGCGGCCGGGGACTCCTGGACGTAGAGCATCCAGTCGTCGACGTGGACGCGTCGATGCCACCACATCGCATGGTCGAGGCTCGCCACCCGCAGGCCCGGGCTGCCCCACGAGAGTCCGTGCCGGCGCAGCACGGGTTCGAGGAGGTTGAAGTCGCTCGCGTATGCCAAGGCTGCGGCGTTGAGCACAGGGTCATCGCCGAAGTGGGCGCTGGCACGGAACCAGATGTGCTGCTCGGGCAGCTCGGTGTCGATCGTCGTCGCACCCGGAACGCCGAAGGGCTCGACCGGGCGGATGTCGAAAGGACGCCGGTTGAGCCATTCGGTGACCTGGACGGAATCGACGGCGGCGAGGAGTTCGCGCAGGTCGGGGGAGTCCTCGGGCCCCGGGATCCCGGTGGGCATCGTCTCAGAGTGCTCGAAGCCCGCCTGCTCCTCCTGGAACGAGGCGATGAGCGAGAGGATGGGCGCATCCTTCTGGTACGCGTGGACGCGCCGGGCGGAGAACGACCGGCCGTCGCGGAGGCGCTCGACACCGAACTCGATCGGCTCGGCGACATCGCCGGCGCGGAGGAAGTACCCGTGCAGGGAGTGGATGAGCCGGTCGGGCGGCAGGGTCGCGGCGGCGGCGACGATGCACTGAGCGAGAACCTGTCCGCCGAAGACCCGCCCATCGGGCTTGTACTGGCTGGGGCCGACGAAGAGGTCGGATTCCCTCGGCCCGGCATCGGAGTCGAGCCGACGCAGCTGCAGGAGTTCGTGCAGGCGTGCGACGTTCGCCTCGGCAGGTGTCGGTTGGGAATCGCTCACATGGGCCTCCATGGGCAGGGACGGGTGACAACTCCCGATCCTATCGCGGACATCGCCAGGCGATCGAAGATGGCATCATGGACACATGCACAACGGCACCACGAATCCCCTTCTCGACGATTGCACCAGGGTCCTCCTCGAACTGAGATGGGGTGACATGGACGCCTATGGGCACGTCAACAACGTCACCCAGATGCAGCTGCTCGAGGAAGCCCGCGTGCGTGCCCTCGGCTCGCCCACGCAGAGCCGCGACGCTGTCGCCGCCCCCGGTGCCGCCGAGGTGGTCTCCGGCACTCCGATGCCCGAGGTCTTCGGGGCGGCCTCGGCGACGACCGAACTCCTCGTCGCCTCGCACGCCGTCGAGTACCGCAGCCCGATCGGCTACCGTCCCGGCCCGATCGCCGTCGACCTCGTCATCAGCGATGTCAGTCCCGCCTCGGTGACCATCGGCTATGTCGTCGTCGAACCCGACGGTTCGCGGGTCTACACCGTCGCCGAGACCGTCATCGCCTTCGTCGACCGGACCACGGGACGACCCCGCCGCCTCACCGAGGAGGAGGCCGCGGAACTCTCGGGCGTCGTGCGCGAACCGGTCCGACTGCGGAGCCTGCGGCGATGACGACTCTGGAGATCGCCGATGAGATGGCGATGCGCGACCTCGTCGCGTTCACGTCCCTTGCCCACCGCCTCGACCGCGACGGGGCGATGCGCCTCCAGGTCGTCTCGTCCGTCCTCGTCGTCTCCGTCGCCCCGCTCTACCCCCACGGCATCGGCGACTCGACCCCGCTCGTGCTCGCGATGCGCATGCAGCAGCTGGCCAGCCCGGAACTCGACGGCCTCGACGAGGTCGTCCCCCTCGCCGGCCTCACCGATCGCTTCGCCCGGCAGGACGGCGGCACCGCTGTGCCGCTGCCGCCGACGACGATGCTCGTCTCCTGGGCGGGCATCTCCCCGCCCCGAGGGCCGTGGGAGAACACGGACGCCGTCACCGCGGAACAGCTGAGGTCGGCCGCCGAGGCGGGGATCGCCGAGGTGGGGGAGGGCACCCCCGAGGGCGCGGGCTCCCATGCGGTCAAGGCCCTGCGGGCCTCGGTGTGGTCCCGGCCCATCGAGGCTGCCGGCGGCACGCCGCTGCCGAGCGGGCTCGCGTTCGCGGCCGACGGCCTGCGGTTCGTTCCGCCGGGCGCCGAGGCGGATGTCCCGGTGATGGAGAGCTCAGGA
>ENA-OOKA01000290-OOKA01000290.1-human-skin-metagenome-genome-assembly--contig:-NODE-290-length-15227-cov-7.622265_pt1 | contig 15227 bp, 14 predicted proteins | sample MGYA00248825_ERZ500995 | MGnify/ENA primary metagenome ERZ500995 (study PRJEB25958, sample SAMN03398540) | human skin metagenome | study: EMG produced TPA metagenomics assembly of the Human Skin...
TGACGATCTGCATGTCCGCCATCCCGCCGATCCCGCACATGAGCGGGTCGACGACCCCCTGGACCATGGCCGCGGCGATCGCGGCGTCCACCGCGTTGCCGCCGGCGGCGAACACCTCGACCCCGGCGTCGGTGGCCTCGGGCTGCGGGGTGGTGATCATCGAACGGAAGCGGCGGATGCGCGGTGTGGGGGTCTGCATGCGTCCAGCCTAGGACGCAGCAGAGGACCGGGACAGGGCGGAGGACGTCCGGGGCACTGGCCGGGCCCGTTCGCCTCGCGGCATCGGCGACCGCTTCCCCGGAACGGAGGCCCCGGCCTCCGGGGAGATCCCCGGCACGGGCGATACCGTGGTGGCCGGACCCGTGCACCCCGGGAGCGACCGTTCCCGGGCCGAGGTCGGGGCGCCTCGAGTGCCACCCATCCGCACCATCGTCAGGAGGACTTCATGCGCATCGCGATCGCCGGCGCAGGCATCGGCGGGCTGAGCACCGCCATCGGACTGCAGCGCGCCGGAGCGGAGGTGACGGTCCTCGAGGAGGCCCCGGTGCTCCGGGCCGGAGGTTCGGGGCTGTCGGTGTTCGCCAACGGTCTGGCCGCTCTCGACGTCATCGGGGTAGGAGATGCCCTCCGGCAGGCCACCTCGGCCGAGGTGCGCCACCTGCGGGCCGGCCAGCGCCGGCCCGACGGGACGTGGCTCGCCCGCATCCCCGCCGAGGCGGTCGCCGAGCTGCGCGTCATCGACCGGGCCGCGCTGCACGACCTGCTCCTCGGTCACCTCGCTCCCGGCACGGTGCGGACCGGGAGCCGGGTCGAATCGGCCGGCGCCGACGGATCGGTCACGGTGCAGGGTCCGGAGGGGCACGCGGTCGTCGAGCCGTTCGACCTCGTCGTCGCCGCCGATGGACTGCGGAGCGCCGTCCGCGGCTCCTGGCCGGACGACCCCGGCATTCGGTACGCGGGATACGCGGCGTGGCGGGGGATCACCGACCGTCCGGTCGATCTGCACGGCGAGGCCGGGGAGACCTGGGGCACCGGCCAGCGGTTCGGCCTCGTCCCGCTGGCCGACGGTCGGGTCTACTGGTTCGCCGTCGCGACCATGGGACAGCACGTGCACCTCGACGACGAGATGGCCGCGGTGCGGGCCACGTTCGGGACCTGGCACGCGCCGATCCCCGAACTCATCGCCGCGACCTCGCCCGAGCGGGTTCATCGACTGCCGATCCGCGAGCTCGCCTGCCCGCTGCGGTCCTACGTCCGCGGGCGGACGGTGCTGCTCGGCGATGCCGCGCACGCGATGACCCCCAACCTCGGGCAGGGCGGCGGACAGGCGATGGAGGATGCCGCCGTTCTCACCCTCTTGCTGCGGCCGTTCGCGCAGCACGCCTCCCCCGATCCCGCGGCGCTCGCGGAGGCGCTCTCCCGGTACGACGCGCTCCGGCTGCCGCGCTCGCAGGCGATCGCGCGGGCCTCGCGCCTCGTGGGCGCTATGGGCCATGTGCGCGGCAGGTTCGCGAGCAGGGCCCGGGATCTGGTGCTCCGTCTCACTCCGGAACGGGCGCTCGTCCGGCAGATCCGGCAGGTGCAGCTGTGGGAACCGCCGACGGGGTGAGGCGGATCGTCGCCCCACCCCGCCGGATCAGCTCTGTCCCTCACCCCACGTGCGCGTCGGCGAGGGAGAGGGCCTCGTCGAGCACGTCGAGGCCTCGGATGATGTCCTCGTCACGGGTGTTGAGCGGCGGCACGATGTGGATCCGGTTGAAGTTCGCGAACGGCAGGACCCCGCCGTCGACGAGCGCCTTCGTCAACTCCGCCATCGCCGGTGAGCTGCCGCCGTACGGCGCCAGCGGCTCCCGGGTCGTCCGATCCTTGACGAGCTCGACCGCCCAGAAGCACCCGAGACCGCGCACATTACCCACGGACGGGTGCCGCTCGGCGATCTCCCGCAGGCGCGGGCCGATGACATCGGTCCCGAGCCGTGCGGCGTTCTCGACCATCCCCTCCTCGCGCATGGCGGTGATCGTCGCGACCGCGGCCGCGCAGGCAAGGGGATGGCCGGAGTAGGTGAGGCCGTCCGGATAGGTGCGATCGACGAAGGTCTCGTAGATCGGCCGGGAGATCGCCACTCCGCCGAGCGGCACGTAGCCCGAGTTCACACCCTTGGCGAAGGTGATGAGGTCCGGTGCGACGTCCCAGTGGTCGACCGCGAACCAGGCGCCGGTCCGTCCGAAGCCGGCCATGACCTCATCGGCGATGTAGACGATCCCGTACTTCCGCGTGAGCTCGCGCACGCCGGCGAGGTACCCGGGCGGGGGAGCGTAGATCCCCGCGGTGCCCGGCACCGTCTCGAGCACGAGCGCCGCGATCCGGTCCGACCCCTCGAGGACGATGAGGTCCTCGAGGTGGCGCAGCGCCCGCTCGGTCTCCTGCTCCTCGGTCTCCGAGCCGAAGTAGCTCCGGTACGGGTACGCGGGCATGAAGTGGACGACGCCCTCAGCGGAGTAGTCGTTGGGGAAGCGCCGCGGGTCCCCGGTGACGTTGACCGCGAGCTGGGTCCCGCCGTGGTAGCTGCGGTACGCCGAGAGCACCTTCTGGCGGCCCGTGTGCAACCGCGCCATGCGGATCGCGTGCTCGTTCGCATCCGCGCCGCCGTTGGTGAAGAACACGTGGTCGAGGCCGTCGGGGGTGAGCTCGGTGATGAGGCGGGCGGCCTCGGACCGGGCGTCGTTGACGTGCTGCGGGGCGATCGTGCAGAGCTTCCCCGCCTGCTCCTGGATCGCCGCGACGACCGCCGGGTGCTGGTGCCCGATGTTCGTGTTGACGAGCTGGGAGGAGAAGTCGAGCAGCTCGCGTCCCTCGCCGTCCCACACCCGCGAGCCCTCGGCGCGGAGGACGGTCATGGGGGAGAACGGTCCCTGGGCCTGCCAGGAGTGGAACACGTGCGCCCGGTCGAGCTCGTGGGCGCGGCGGCCGGCTGCGATGTCGGCCTCGGTGATGGGGCTGTTGGTCCGGGTGACCGATTCGACCGTCGTGGTCATGAGAAGTCCTTCCGGGGTCAGGTGCCGGTCAGGCGTTGGTCGGGAAGCCGAGGTTGATGCCGCCGTGGCTCGGGTCGAGCCAGCGCTTGGTGACGACCTTCCCGCGGGTGAAGAAGTGGACGCCCTCGGTGCCGTGAGCGTGGGTGTCGCCGAACAGCGAGTTCTTCCAGCCGCCGAACGAGTAGTAGGCCATCGGCACCGGGATCGGCACGTTGACGCCGATCATGCCGACCTGGACCTCGTTCTCGAACCGGCGGGCGGCCCCGCCGTCGTTGGTGAAGATCGCGGTGCCGTTGCCGTAGGGGTTGGCGTTGATGAGCTCGATGCCCTCGTCGTAGCCGGCGACGCGCACGACGGAGAGCACCGGGCCGAAGATCTCGTCGGTGTAGATCGACATCTCCGGGGTGACGTCGTCGAACAGCGTCGGGGCGACGAAGAATCCCTCGCCGTCGGCGTCGACCTCGGGCTTCCGTCCGTCGACGACGAGGCGCGCTCCCGCTTCGACCCCGGCATCGATGTAGCCGGCGACCTTGTCGCGGTGGGCGGCGGTGATGAGCGGGCCCATGTCCGTGCCGCGGGTGCCGTCGCCGGTCCGCAGCGTGCGCGTGCGCTCCGCGATCTTCTCGACGAGCGCATCGGCGATCGACTCGACCGCGACGACGGCGGAGATCGCCATGCAGCGCTCACCGGCCGCGCCGTATCCCGCGTTCACCGCAGCGTCGGCGGCGAGGTCGAGATCCGCGTCGGGGAGGACGAGCATGTGGTTCTTCGCGCCGCCGAGGGCCTGCACCCGCTTGCCGGAGGCGGTGGCCGTCTCGTACACGTAGCGGGCGATCGGGGTGGAGCCGACGAACGACACCGAGGCGACCCGCTCGTCGGTGAGGAGCGTGTCGACGGCCTCCTTGTCGCCGTGGACCACGGTGAAGACGCCGTCGGGCAGACCGGCCTCCTTCCACAGCGCGGCGATCCAGTTGGCGGCCGACGGGTCCTTCTCCGAGGGCTTGAGCACGACGGTGTTGCCGGCGGCGATCGCGATGGGGAAGAACCACATCGGCACCATCGCCGGGAAGTTGAAGGGCGAGATGATCGCGGACACCCCGACGGGCTGGCGCAGCGAGTGCACGTCGACCCCGGAGGAGGCGTTCTCGGTGTGGCCGCCCTTGAGGAGGTGCGGCATGCCGCACGCGAACTCGACGACCTCCTGGCCGCGGCTGATCTCGCCGAGCGCGTCGGCGAGCACCTTGCCCTGCTCGGCGGTGATGATCGCGGCGAGCTCCTCCTTGCGCGCGTTGAGCAGCTCGCGGAACGCGAAGAGCACGGACACCCGCTTCGACAGCGAGGTGTCGCGCCAGGCGGGGAACGCCGCGGCCGCCGAGGCGATCGCCGCCTCGGTCTCGGAGCGCGAGGCGAGGACGACCTCGCCGGTGCGCTCGCCGGTGGCGGGGTTGCGGAGATCGGCGCGGCGGGCGTCGTCGGCGATCGGCGCGGGGGCGCCGTCGATCCAGTGGGTGAGCGTCGTCATCGTGCGTGCCCTTTCGGGGTCGGGATCAGGCCTGCGGCCGTCGGTGACGGCCCTCACACTCAGGCTGGCCCGCGGCGCTCCGGGCGTCAACGAGCACAGTGTCAGGTGAAGCGCATTAGGCATGACACTCTGTACAGTCGATCTATGAGGGAATCCCGTGCCGACACCAGCACCTCCGCCGCCTCCCCGCTCACCGTGGCGCGCCTGCTCGAGCTGCCGGACCTCGCCGCCGGGGCGCCCGAGGTGCTCAGCGGCACCGACCGCCTCGATGCCCCGGTGCGATGGGTGCACATCGTCGACACCGAGAACACCGGAGCGCTGCTCGAGGGCGGGGAGCTCGTCCTCACCACCGGATCGGTCTTCCGGCACTCCCACGACCAGGCGCGCAGCTTCTTCGACGACCTCGAGAGGGCCGGGGTCGCCGGGGTCGTCGTCGAGCTCGTCGGCTCCGACGGCGCGTTCGACGCCGAGGCGCGCCGCCGCGTCGGCTCCGCAGCGGTCGGCCGCACGCTGCCGGTCGTCGTGCTCCACCTGCGCGCCCGCTTCGTGCGCGTCACCCAGGCCGCACACCGCCTCCTCATCGGTGAGCAGATCGCGCGGCTCGAGAGCGCGCGCCGGGTCCACGAGGTGTTCACCGGGCTGAGCCTCGAGGGTGCCGACGAGCAGCGCATCGTCGACACCACCGCAGAACTCCTCGGGACCGCGGTCGTCCTGGAGGATGCCGCGCACCGCGTCCTCGCATTCAATGCGGCGGGAGGGAGCGTCGACGCCCTGCTCGCCGAATGGGCCGCCCGTGCGGGCGGGGAGGGTCGTGCCGCACCCGGGGCGGGGACCGGGGACCCGCAGCCGGTGCGGCTGCAGACCCCCGTGGGGGTGAGCGGGCGGCGCTGGGGCCGCCTCGTGGTGCCCGACGCGGGGTGCGGGACGGAGTCGGCCGCGCACGTGCTCGAGCGCGCCGGCCAAGCGGTGACGCTTGCGCGGATGGCCGCGCAGGACCGGCGCGATCTGCTCCAGCAGGCACGCACGGGCTTCATCCAGGAGCTCATGGACGGCGCGCTCACCGACCCTCGGCCGGCGCTCGCCCGGGCCGAGGCGCTCGGCATGCGCAGCGCGCCGGTGTACCTGCCGTTCGTCGTCCAGCTCGAACCGGTGCCCGGTGAGGACCCGACCGGGCTCCAGCTGCGGGAGCGCGCGGCCCTCGACGCGATGAGCGCCGCAGCGCGCACGCTGCGGCTGCCCGCGCTCGCCGGGGGCCTGCGCTCGGGATCGTTCGCCGTGCTGCTCGGCCTCCGCTCCGCCGATGACGTCGACGGGCGGCTGGGCGACCTCCTCGAGCGGGCGGGCCGGCTGCTCGACGGCGCAGGCGCTGGCGAGGAACGGCCGGTGCCGTGGATCGTCGGGGTGGGACCGGCCGCGGACTCGCTCAGCGGTGCGGCCCCCGGGCTCGAGGAGGGCGTCCGGATCGTCGAGGTCGTCGCGACGATGGAGGTCCGCCGCCGGCCGTTCTACCGCTTCGCGGACGTGCGCCTGCGCGGGGTGCTGTCGGCGCTCCGGGAGGATCCGCGGATGCGCGCCTTCGCCGGCGCGGAGCTCGGCGGGCTCATCGCCGCCGAGGGTCCGGAGGTCATCGGGTTCCTCCGCGTGCTCCTCGAGAGCGGAGGCAACAAGGCGGCGGCGGCCCGCCGGTCGCACCTGAGCCGACCGGCCCTCTATGCGCGGATCGCCCGGATCGAGTCCGCGCTCGGGGTCTCGCTCGAGGACGCCGAATCGCGGCTCGCGGTGCACGTGGCACTCCTCTGGCTCGAGGTCGGCGGGCGGGTGGACGGATCGCGCTGAGCGCTCGGGTCGCGTGGGACGGATCCGGCGCCCGCGCCCGGAGTTCTCGCGGTTCTTGCATACCCCTGGGGGTATGTGCGACACTGGATCCATCACCCACCCGACCCAGGAGACGACATGCTTCTCGAACGCATCTACGACGAGGACCTCGCGCAGGCGAGCTACTTCATCGGCTGCCAGGCGAAGGGCGAGGCCGTCGTGGTCGACGCCCGCCGCGACATCGCCGAGTACCTTGAGCTCGCCGCTCACCATGGCATGACCATCACCGCGGTCACCGAGACCCACATCCACGCCGACTACCTCTCCGGCTCCCGCGAGCTCGCCGCCGCGACCGGCGCCGAGCTCTACGTCTCCGGTGACGGCGACGCGGACTGGCAGTACGGATTCGACGCCACCCGCCTGCACGACGGCGACACCATCACCATCGGGAACATCACCATCCGGGCGCGCCACACCCCGGGCCACACCCCGGAGCACCTCGTGTTCCTCGTGACCGACGGCGCCTTCGCCGACGAACCGGGGTACATGCTCTCCGGTGACTTCGTGTTCGCCGGGGACCTCGGCCGTCCCGACCTCCTCGATGAGGCCGCCGGCGGCGTCGACACCCGGTTCGGCGGGGCGAAGCAGCTCTTCGCGAGCCTCAAGACGGTGTTCCTCGAACTCCCCGACCATGTCCAGGTGTTCCCGGCGCACGGCGCCGGCAGCGCGTGCGGCAAGGCGCTCGGCGCGCTCCCGTCGACCACGGTCGGCTACGAGCGGAACTTCGCCTGGTGGGCCCCGTACCTGCGCGACGACGACGAACAGGGCTTCGTCGACGAGCTCCTCGACGGGCAGCCCGACGCCCACGCGTACTTCGGGCGGATGAAGCGGGAGAACCGCGACGGTCCGCGGATCCACGGTGAGCTCCCCGAGCTGCGCCGGATGACCCGCGACGAGGTCGAGAAGGCGCTCGCCGCGGACGAGGCGATCTTCGTCGACACCCGTCCCAACACCGAGGTGCACGCAGGCACGGTCGCCGGGTCGCTTAACATCCCGGGTCCGGCCAAGGCCGCGACCTACGGCGGCTGGGCCTACGATCCGGAGCGCGAATCGCGCGGGCTCATCCTGCTCGCCCCGGACGAGGAGACCGCCGAGGACTTCCGCGATCACCTGCTGCGCGTGGGCATCGACACCGTCATCGGCTTCACCCCCGACATCGACGGGCTGCCGTCGACTGTGCCGGCGATGATCGCCCCGTCCGAGCTCGGGTCCTTCGATGCCGCCCTCGTCCTCGACGTCCGGAACAAGACCGAGCACGCCGACGGCCACATCCCGGGTTCGTCCCAGCTCAGCGCCGGCCGCGTCCTGTGGAACCTCGAGGAGCTGCCGCAGGACGGCCCCATCGTCACCTACTGCCAGTCGGGGGTCCGGAACTCCGTGGCCGCGAGCGCGCTGCGCCGCGAGGGCTACGACATCGTCGAGCTCGAGGGCAGCTACGCCGGATGGTCGGCGTGGCAGGCCGAGTCCGCGGAGGCCGCTCGATGACCGCCGCACCGACGACCGCCCCCACCCGCATCACCGCGATCGACGCCGAGGAGCTCCGGCAGCGCCTCGTCGACGACGAGCAGCTGACGATCATCGACGTCCGCACGCCCGGGGAGTTCGACTCAGTCCACATCCGTGGCTCGTACAACGTGCCGCTGCCGCTCCTGTCGGAGCACACGCGGGAGCTCGCCGAACGGCTCGAGGGCCACGTGGTCCTCATCTGCCAGTCCGGGAACCGGGCGCAGCAGGCGTGCGGACGGCTCCATGACGTCGGACTCGCCGAGGCGACCGTGCTCACCGGCGGCATCGCCGAGTTCGAGGCCGCCGGCGGGGACGTCGTCCACGGGGCGCGCCGCTGGGCGATGGATCGCCAGGTCCGGATGACCGCAGGGTCGCTCGTGCTGCTCGGTGTGCTCGGCAGCCGCTTCGTCTCACCGAAGTTCGGATTCCTCGCCGGCGCGATCGGTGCCGGCCTCGCGTACTCGGCGGCGAGCGACTCGTGCGCGATGGCCTCGGCGCTGTCGAAGATGCCGTGGAACCGCACCGCGGTCGATCCGACGCTCGAGAACTCGATCCGTGCGATCCCCGCGGCGCCGCAGGCCCTCTGAACCCCGGTCGCCCGGGCTCCGGCCCGGGCGACCGTCACCACCCGTACTGAAGAAGGAGGAGGTGCAGTGGACCTCACCATGATCGGAATCCTCATCGCCGCAGTGGCGATCGGGGTCTCGCTCGGCCTGCTCGGCGGCGGAGGGTCGATCCTCACGGTTCCGCTGCTCTCCTACGTCGCGGGACTCGACGCCAATGAGGCGATCGCGGCTTCGCTGTTCGTCGTCGGCACGACCTCGGCGGTGAGCGTCATCGCCCACGCCCGGCAGGGCAATGTCCGCTGGCGAACGGGTCTGATCTTCGGCGCGGCCGGCATGGCCGGCGCCTTCGGCGGCGGCCTGCTCGGCGGAATCATCCCCGGGACCATCCTCATGATCGCCTTCGCGCTCATGATGCTCGCCACCGCCGGGGCCATGCTCCGGGGGCGGAGGAAGCAGGCCGCGGCAGGCGAGCCGAGCGCGCACTCGCGCGAACTGCCCGTCGTGCGCATCGTCGTCGACGGGCTGATCGTCGGCTTCGTCACCGGCCTCGTCGGTGCCGGAGGAGGCTTCCTCGTCGTTCCCGCCCTCGCCCTGCTCGCCGGACTGCCGATGGCCGCGGCCGTGGGGACGTCGCTCCTCGTCATCGCCCTCAAGTCCTTCGCCGGGCTCGCGGGGTACCTCACCTCGGTGTCGCTCGACTGGGGACTCGTCCTCGGTGTCACCGCGGCCGCGATCATCGGCAGCGTCATCGGTGCGACGCTCTCCTCGAAGGTGCCGGAGGCCGCTCTGCGGAAGGGCTTCGGAGTCTTCGTCCTCGGCATGGGCGTCATCGTCCTGTGGCAGGAGCTCCCCGGCCCGTACGACCTCGCGGTCCTCACGGCAGCCGCCCTCGCGGCGGTGCTCGCCGGGATCTGCCTGCTGCTCGGCGACCGGTGTCCGGTGCCGCTGCGGGGACGCCGGGCGGACCGACCCGAACTCCACACCCGAGAACCATCGATCCCGAAGGGACCACAGACATGACCACCATCACCCTCACCGGCGACACCTTCGCCCGGACGATCGCCGACCAGGACATCGTGCTCGTCGACTTCTGGGCGAGCTGGTGCGGACCGTGCCGGATGTTCGCACCGGTGTTCGAGGCCGCCTCCGCCGAGCATCCCGAGATCGTCTTCGCGAAGGTCGACACCGAGGCCGAACAGGCACTCGCCGCGGCTGCGCAGATCACCTCGATCCCCACGCTCATGGCGTTCCGCGAAGGCGTGCTCGTCTTCTCCCAGGCGGGTGCGCTGCCGGCTCCCGCGCTCGCGGAGCTCATCGAGAAGGTCAAGGGTCTCGACATGGACGAGATCCACCGTTCCGTCGCCGCTCAGCAGGCTTGACACCCGCCGCCGGTGCGGGGCCCGACAGGGTCGCCGCACCACCCCACGAGAAAGCGAGACCGCCATGCGCACCGCCGATCCCGACACCCAGCGCAAGATCCTCCACCGCCTCAAGCGGGCGCGAGGACAGCTCGACGCGGTGATCCGCGCCGTCGAGTCGCAGGGCTCGTGCCGCGATGTCGTCACCCAGCTCGCCGCGGTGTCCACCGCAGTCGACCGGGCCGGCTTCATGGTCGTGTCCTCGGCCATGCAGTACTGCATCGTCGATCCGGAAGGCGCGGCCGAGACCGAGGACGGACTCACCAAGGACGAGCTCGAGAAGCTCTTCCTCTCCCTGTCCTGACCCACCACCCACACCAGCACCACCGATGAGAGGACCCGAACCATGTGCCGAGCAGTGACCTGCAAGAAGTGCGGAAAGACGACCTGGGCCGGCTGCGGCCAGCACGTCGACCAGGTGATGAAGGGCGTGCCCCGGGCGGACCGCTGCCCCGGTCACGAGAACGACCCGAAGAGCGAGAAGCAGGGCTTCCTCGCGAAGATGTTCGGCCGCTGAGCCGAACCTCCGGTACGTCGGGGCCCGGGGACGCAGTGCGCGTCGCCGGGCCCCGACGTACCGGTAGAGCGGATGGCTCCCGGGGAGCGCCGACCGCATCGGCGCCGCCCGCCCTCACTGAACGATGGGAGCCTTCGTGGACAAGCCGAGCGGAGCCGACAGCTTCTCGAGCTGGTACCGATTCACCTCACGCCTGGAGTACATGCTGCTCCACGTGTTCGGGCCGGCGACGGGCAACGGTCGGAACGACCCGCGCGTGCGCAACCGGCGCGAATACGAGCGTCGGCGCGACCTCCACGAGCAGTGGCTCGTGACGCAGGGCCGGCCGGACTGAGACCGCTGCCCGCCGGCGCCCGTCTCAGTCGGAGGCGGACCCGGGGAACCCGACTCCGCTGAGCTCGCCGCCGAGCATCCGTCCGAGGACGGCGACGAGGGCGGTGAGTCCGGAGACCATGTCCTCGTCCGTGGTGAACTCGCGCTCGCAGTGGGAGACGCCGTCCACCGACGGGATGAACATCATCACGGTCGGGGCGACGGTGTTGAGCGGGATCGAGTCGTGCCCGGCCATCGTCCGGATCCGCCGGATGCCCATCCCGAGGTCGGCTGCGGTCTTCTCCACGAGCTCGACCCCCTCGACGGGGAAGTAGAGATTGGGACGCACGTCGAAGTCGCGCGCGACGATCTCCAGCCCCAGCCGCTCGCCGAGCTCGGCGAAGCGCTCGAGCAGGCGCTCGCGGGCGTCCTTGACGATCTGCGGATCGTCGGCCCGCAGGTCCGCGACGAGGTGGACGCGGGAGTTGACGACGATCGGTGAGTTCGGCTCGACCGTCACCTGCCCGACGGACGACACGAGCGTCTCCTCCGGGAACTCGCGGCAGATCTCCTGGAACATCAGCACGACGTGCGAGGCGCCGACGAGTGCGTCGCGCCGGTCGGCCATGGCCGTCGCGCCGGTGTGCGACTGCTCGCCGAGGACCTCGATGTCGAGCTTCTGCGTGTACCAGGACGAGTCGACCGCGCCGAGCGGGAGCCCCTCGCGCTCGAGGATGCGCCCCTGCTCGATGTGGATCTCGGCGTAGCCGGCGAGCGCGTCGAGCGACGGCGCCGGATCGGAGCCCAGGTACCCGATCGATTCGAGCGCCTCCCGCACCGTCACCCCGTCGAGGTCGGCGACGTCGAGCATCTCCTCCCGGTCCATGAGGCCGGCGTACACGGAGCTGCCCATGATGGACGGGGCGAAGCGGCCGCCCTCCTCGTTGAACCAGTCGACGACGACGAGATCGTACTCGGCGACGAGCTCGCCGGCAGCGACCCGCTGCTCGACCTCGGCTGCGGCATGGAGGGAGGCGATGACCCCGTAGGCCCCGTCGAAGCGTCCGCCGCGCGGCTGCGAGTCGAGGTGGGAGCCGGTGAGGATGAACGGGGTGTGCTCCTCGGCGCCCTCGACGAGTCGCACGCGGGCGAAGAGGTTGCCGATCCCGTCGACGGAGACCTCCCATCCGCGCTCGGCGGCGAAGGCGCGGAACCAGTCACGGGTGCGTCGGTCCTCCTCGGTGGCGGCCGGTCGGTGCACTCCTCCCCGATCGGTGGCGCCGATCGTCGCGACGTGGTGGAAGTTCTCGAGGAAGGTCTCGGTGATGTTCGGTGCGGACACGGATGCAGGTCTCCTCTGCTGGGTGGTCGGCCCCGGGTGACGGAGCCGCGGGGCGGTCAGGGGTTCGGCGTCAGGCGTGCGCGGCGCCGGTCGTCTCGTCGTGGTCGTGGGCATGGAACCCGCGCGTCTCCGGAACGCGGCCGAAGATGAGGAACAGGAGGACGAGGAGGGCGATGCCGATGACGTAGAAGGCGGGCGAGAACGCGACGTCCGTCGCATCGACGAGAGCGGTCCCGACGAACGGGGCGGTGCCGCCGAGCACGGCGTAGCCGACGTTGTAGCTGAAGGCCGCCGAGGTGAACCGGGTCTTGGGCTCGAACACCTCGACGAAGAAGGTGTAGCACCCGCCGCCGTAGATGGTGATCGCGACGACGAAGATCAGCTGGCCGACGAGGGCGAGTCCCATGGAGCCGCTGGTGACGAGCATGAATGCGGGGACCGCGAGCACCGCGAGCGCGAGCGTGCCCGCGATCATCATCGGCTTGCGGCCGACCTTGTCCGACACCGCGCCGAACACGGGCAGGAGGATGGTGTACGCGAGCATCGCGAGCCCGTTGAGGAGGAGCGACTGGTTGCGGCTCAGGCCGCCGACCGTCTCGACGTAGGACACGAAGTAGCCGGAGAGGAAGTAGAAGCCCATCGCGGTGAGGCCCATGATGATGACGACCTGGATCATCTTCACCCAGTTGTTGCGGAACGCGTCGCGCACCGGTGTCGACTGCTCGGCCACGGCGGACTTCTCCTCGACGATCTCCTTGAAGACCGGCGACTCCTCCGTCTTGGCGCGGATGATGAGACCGATGAAGGCGAGCGGCAGCGCCAGGAGGAACGGGATGCGCCAGCCCCAGGCGACGAAGGATTCATCGCTCATCGATGCGGAGAGCACGAGGAAGAGCGTGGCGGCGAAGACCGAGGGCAGTGCGGTGGCGGCGAGCGTGACGTTGACGAACATCCCGCGTCGGTTCACGGGGGCGTGCTCGAACACGAAGGACGGGGCGCCGACCGATTCGCCGCCGGCGGAGAAGCCCTGGAGCAGGCGCAGGAGCACGAGGAGCACGGTTGCCAAGATGCCGATCGAGTCGTACCCGGGGAGCAGGCCGATCGCGGTGGTCGCCGCGCCGATGGTCAGCAGGGTCGCGACGAGGACGTTGCGTCGGCCGATCCGGTCCCCGAGGGCGCCGAAGAACAGGCCGCCGACGGGGCGGATGAAGAAGGCGACGCCGTACGTCGCGAAGAGTGCGAGGAGTGCAGTCGCCTGGTTGTCGCCGGGGAAGAAGATCTGGGACAGCACGACGGCCGAGATGCCGTAGAGCGCGAAGTCGTAGAACTCGATGAACTGCCCGACGCTGCCCCCGAGGAGGACGCGTCGCTGCATGGGCGTGATGCCCGTCGTGCCGGCGGCAGCCGGTGAAGTGGTGTGAGTCATGCCACGTGACGTTAGCCATACGGATAAGCGAAGTAAATGGGTGGGTGAGCTCCCCGCGCGGACCGCCGGCCGGAGCTGTTACCGCGGTGTTTCGCGGAGTTGACGGCGGTATGGCGTCGGCGGTGCGGACACTCGGGCCGCCGATGCTCGGATTACCGGCCTGACCACGGGGAACGGGAGATCGACCGGCGGCCCGATGCGGTGCCGTCATCTAACTCTTCAGTGTTCAGAATAAATTGTGGTGATGGGAAACCATCGAAAGATTCCGTGGGCCGGTGCGGCGCGCTCCGGGCTCAGCGCGGCGTGATGAGTCTCCGGCACAGATCCATGAAGGCCTCGGCGGTCCGATTGCCGACCTCCTCCGGGTGGCACACGATATGGACCGGCAGCGGAGCGAGGTCCCCGGCGAGCTCGATGGTGCGGAGCGCCTCCCCGCCGTAGGTGCGGTCGTTCGGCACCCGCTGATTCAGCAGCGCGAAGCCGAAGCCCCGCGCGACGAGCCCCCGGACGGTCTCGTAGCCGTTGAGCCGGAAGCGGACGCTCGGGGTGAGGCCGGCCGAGCGGAAGAGCCCGAGGTAGTACGCGCCGGTGTGCGGCAGGTCGAGGAGGATGAGCGGATCCCTGACGAGCTCGGAGAGCGGGACGGGGCCGCTCCGCGCGGCGATGTGATGGGTGGCCGGGACGATCGCGTGCGGCCGGATCTCCTCGAGGAGCTCGGTGTGGAGGCCGGTGAAGGGGACCATCGAGTACGACACCGCGACATCGACCTGGCGGTCGTGGACGAGCCGCGTGAGCTCCTCCTGGTCGGCCTCGATGAGCTCGACCGCCACCTCGGGGTGCTGCTGGGTGAACGCCTGGAGCAGCTGCGGGGCGCGGAAGGGGGCCATCGGCTGGTACATGCCGATCCTCAGACGTCCGCCGAGCGGGCCGGCGGTGCGCGCGATCGACTCCTCCATCGCCCGCGCCTGCGCGAGGAGGAGCACCGCGTCCTCGAAGAACCGCCTGCCCGACCGGGTCAGGCGGACTCCGCGGCGCGGCATCCGTTCGAGGAGATCGGTGCCGAGCTCGCGCTCGAGCTGCTTGATCGAGGACGAGAGCGCCGGCTGGGAGACATGGAGGCGCCGTGCGGCGACGGTCATGCTGCCGGCGCGTGCCGCTTCGGTGAAGTGCGCGAGCTGCACGAGGGAGAACGCCACCGGGACCGCCTTTCGTCACCGCCATGATAGGCCGCACGCCGAGTCCGCCGGCGCCGGCCGCGGTACCCTCGGACCATGCTCGCCCGCCTCCTCGCCGACGACGACGTCCGGGCGCTGCTCACCCCGGAGCTCGCCGTCGGGACCATGCTCGCCGCACTCGCCGACCACGGGCGCGATGCGCTCGCCGCCCCGCCGCGCATGTCCGCGGACCTCGGGGGATCCCAGCTGATCCTCACCGCCGGGGCCACCCCGACCCACTACGGCTACCGCTCCTACGACACCCGCGGCCTCCCGCGGGCGGAGCAGGTCGTCGTCGCCCACAGCGCGGCGACGGGCAAGGTCGAGGGGATCGCCGTGGGGAACCTCATCGGACCGCGCCGCACCGGGGCGCTGGGCGGGGCGGCCGCCTCGCTCCTCGCCGGACCCGGACCGCACGCGGTCGCGGTCATCGGATCGGGTGTGCAGGCGCGCAACCAGCTGTGGGCGCTCGGCGGCGTCCTCGACATCGCCGA
>ENA-OOKA01000291-OOKA01000291.1-human-skin-metagenome-genome-assembly--contig:-NODE-291-length-15216-cov-7.117868_pt1 | contig 15216 bp, 16 predicted proteins | sample MGYA00248825_ERZ500995 | MGnify/ENA primary metagenome ERZ500995 (study PRJEB25958, sample SAMN03398540) | human skin metagenome | study: EMG produced TPA metagenomics assembly of the Human Skin...
TGGCTGCCGCTCGCGGCGCTCGCCGGCTTCGCGGCCGTGGCGCTCGCGGTGCTGGTGCTCACCCGCCTGCTCGCCCTCGCCATCGCCCCCGGGCACCATCCGATGCGCTCCGCGGCGGGCGTGTCGATCTGGGCGACGCTGCGCCTGCTGGACGAGGCCCGCACCTGGCTGTTCCCGCTGTACGCCGGCGGGCTCACCCCGATGTGGATGCGGATGCTCGGTGCGAAGGTCGGCCGGGGCTCGGAGATCTCCACCGCCCTGCTCATCCCGAGCCTCGTCACCGTCGGCGACCACTCCTTCCTCGCCGACGACACGCTGGTGGGGCCCTACGAGCTCGGCGGCGGCTGGATCCGCGTGGAGCGGGTGAAGGTCGGCAAGCGCGCCTTCGTCGGCAACTCCGGCATGCTCGCCGCGGGCCGCAAGGTGCCCAAGCAGTCCCTGGTCGCGGTGCTCTCCGCCGCCCCGCGCCGCAAGTCCGCGAAGTCCGGCACCTCCTATCTCGGCTCCCCGCCGAGGACGCTGCGCCGCGCCGAGGAGGAGCACGACGCCGCCCTCACCTATGACCCGCCGAAGCACCTGCTGGTCCGGCGCGGCCTGGTCGAGACGGCGCGCCTCGTGCCGCTGCTGATCGCGCTGCTGCTGCCGGTGGCGGTGTGGGGCGCGGTGTATTCGCTGCTGGTGCGCGGGGGGCCCTGGATCCTGCTCGCCGTCCTGCTCGGCGGGGTGGTGCTGCTGCTGGCCGGCATCGTCGCCGCGATGATCACCGTGGTCGCGAAGTGGTTGATCATCGGCCGGCACCGCCCGGGCGAGCACGCCCTGTTCACCGCCTACGTGTGGCGCTCCGAGCTGGCCGACACCTTCACCGAGGTGCTCGCCGCGCCGTGGTTCGCGACCTCGACCGCCGGCACCGTGGCGCTGAACCTGTGGCTGCGGGCGCTGGGCGCGAAGGTCGGTGCGGGCGTGTGGTGCGATTCGTACTGGCTGCCGGAGACGGACCTGGTCACCCTCGGCGACGGCGCGACCGTGAACCGCGGCTGCGTGGTCCAGACCCATCTGTTCCAGGACCGCGTGCTGAGCATGGATGCCGTGACCCTCGGCGAGGGTGCGACCCTGGGGCCGGGCAGCGTGATTCTGCCGGCCGCGGAGATCGACCGCCACGCGACCGTCGGCCCCGTGTCCCTGGTGATGCGCGGCGAGCGCGTGCCGCCCGGGACCCGCTGGACCGGCAACCCGATCGGCCCCTGGGCCGACGACGACGCCCCCGTGGGCGGCACCGCCGACGAGCACGACGACGAGGACGACGCGCGCGAGCGCGAGCACGTGGAGGAGCGCGCATGAGCACCACCCGACCGGGCAGTGACCCCTATCTCCCGGGACACGGCGACGCCTCCTACTCCGTGCGGCGGTACGCGCTCGACCTCGCCTACAAGGTCGAGACGAACCGTCTGGACGGCACCGCGACCCTGAGCTGCCAGGTGCACGAGGACACAGGCGCGCTGCACCTGGACCTCTACGGCCTGCAGGTCTCCTCCGTGAAGCTCGACGGGGAGCCGGTCAAGCACAGCCACCACGGCGGCGACCTCACCGTGAAGTCCTCGTTCACCGCGGGGCAGGAGGCGACGATCGAGGTGCGCTACGGCGGCAAGCCGCGCCCGGTCCGCTCGCGCCTGCACGGGCCGACCGGCTGGGAGGAGCTGACCGACGGGGTGATCGTCGCCGCCCAGCCTCACGGCGCCCCCTCCTGGTTCCCCTGCAACGATCGCCCGGACGACAAGGCGGTCTACGAGATCAGCCTGGCCGCGAACCCCGCCTATCACGTCGCCGTCTCCGGCGAGCTGGAGGGCAAGCGCCGCAAGGGCAACGCCACCACCTGGAGCTACCGCCAGGACGTGCCGATGCCGACCTATCTCGCCACGGTCCAGATCGGCCGGTACACCGAGGTGCCGCACCGTGGGGCGTCGGTGCCGGTGCGCTCCCTGGTGCCCGCCGGGGTGGGTGCGAAGGAGCTCGCGCGCGGCTTCGCCCGGCAGCCCGAGATGCTCGAGCTGTTCACGCGCATGTACGGCCCCTACCCCTTCCCCTCCTACACGGCGGTGATCACCGAGGATGAGCTGGAGATCCCGCTGGAGTCCCAGGCGCTGTCCACCTTCGGCCGCAACCACCTGGCCGAGGACTGGGAGGCGGAGCGGCTGATCGCCCATGAGCTGTCCCACCAGTGGTTCGGCAACGCCGTGACCCTGAAGCGGTGGCAGGACATCTGGCTGCACGAGGGCTTCGCCTGCTACAGCGAGTGGCTGTGGGCGGAGGAGACCGGCCGCTCCACCCTCGAGGACGAGGCCCGCCGCCACCATGCGGCGCTCGCGGAGCTGCCCGAGGACCTGCTGGTGGCCGATCCCGGTCCGGAGCTGATGTTCGACGACCGGCTGTACAAGCGCGGCGCCCTGGCCCTGCACGCCCTGCGCCGCCGCGTGGGCGACGAGACGTTCTTCCCGCTGATCCGGTCGTGGCTGGCGCAGAACCTCGGCGGCTCGGTGACCACCGAGATGTTCGAGGAGCATGCCGAGCGCGAGAGCGGCGAGGACCTCACGGACCTGTTCGCCGCGTGGCTCCACGATGAGGAGCTGCCGGACCTGCCCGATCAGCCGGTCTGACGCGAGCCCACCCATCGGGGGCTGCGGTCTCCGTTCCCTCGCGGTTGACGGCGGGGCGCGGTCACTCCTGCGCCAGCGCCACCTGCGCCACGAACCCTGCCGGCGCCCCCGCCTCGCGCAGATCATGCTCCGCGAGGCGCACGTCGGACATCGGGGTGCGCAGCCCGGTGCCGAGGAGCTTGAGCACCGCCTCCTTGCCGGCCCAGATCAGGGCCCGGCCCTCGGCGGTGCGGTCCTGGCCGGCCTCCGCCGGGTGCAGCACGAGGGCGGGGTCCCAGCCGCGGTCGACCGCCGCGATCTCCTCGAGGTCCACCCCGATCCCGCCGCCGACGCGCACGGCGGTGAGCAGATGCGGGCCGGAGCGGGAGAGGCTCACGCCGAGCACCGGACGCGGGCTCGTGTTGGCGCCGTGTCCTGCGGCCGGCCGCCCGTCGGCCCTGCCCCGGGCTCCCGCGCCCTCGTCGGCCGTGCCCGCGACCCGCGCCCAGGGCCGGCCATGGGCGGAGGACCCGCAGGACGAGCAGTGCCGCCCCACCCTGATCTCGTCGGGCTGCACGCCCACCACGTCCGCGACGTGGGCGGCGAGGGCCCGGTCGGCGTCGGCCGTGACGGGGTGGAGGCGCAGGTCGGCCCCGGAGCGCGGCGCGAGATCCTCGCGCTCCTCGAGCTCGGCGGGGTGCCGACGGGATGCCACGGCCTCAGCGTAGACGGACGGCAGGAGGCCCGGGGAGGCAGCGTGCTGCGTCCCCGGGCCTCCTCTGCGATAAGGGCTCAGAAGTCCCAGTCGTCGTCCTCGGTCTCGACGGCCTTGCCCATGACGTAGCTCGAGCCGGAGCCGGAGAAGAAGTCGTGGTTCTCGTCCGCGTTCGGGGAGAGCGAGGCGAGGATCGCGGGGTTCACCTCGACCTGGTCCTGCGGGAAAAGGGCCTCGTAGCCGAGGTTCATCAGCGCCTTGTTCGCGTTGTAGCGCAGGAAGGTCTTGACCTCCTCGGTCCAGCCGACCGGGTCGTAGAGGTCCTCGGTGTACTCCTCCTCGTTGTCGTACAGCTCCATGAGCAGCGAGAAGGTGTAGTCCTTCAGCTCCGCCTGGCGGGCGGCGTCGGCCTTCTCCACGGCCTTCTGGAACTTGTAGCCGATGTAGTAGCCGTGCACGGCCTCGTCGCGGATGATCAGGCGGATGATGTCCGCCGTGTTCGTCAGCTCGCCGCGGCTGGAGTAGTGCATCGGCAGGTAGAAGCCGGAGTAGAACAGGAAGGACTCCAGCAGGGTCGAGGCGACCTTGCGCTTCTCCGGGTCGTCGCCCTGGTAGTAGTCCATGACGATGTTCGCCTTCTTCTGCAGCGGCTCGTTGAACTCGCTCCAGCGGAAGGCCTCGTCGATCTGCTTGGTGTTCGACAGCGTCGAGAAGATCTGGGAGTACGACTTCGCGTGCACGGACTCCATGAACGCGATGTTGGTGTACACCGCCTCCTCGTGGGGCGTGATCGCGTCGGGGATCAGGGAGACCGCGCCGACGGTGCCCTGCACCGTGTCCAGCAGGGTCAGGCCCGTGAACACGCGCATCACCAGCTGCTGCTCGGACTCGGGCAGACGGTTCCAGGACTGGACGTCGTTGGACAGCGGCACCTTCTCGGGGAGCCAGAAGTTGCCGGTCAGGCGGTCCCAGACCTCCTGGTCCTTCGGGTCCGGGATCCGGTTCCAGTTGATCGCCTGGACCGTCGTCTTCAGGTGGTCGTTCACCGCAGCCTCACTTGCTCCTCAGGGGTCGTCGTCGTGTGCTCTCCAGTCTAGGCATCGAAGGCTCGCACGGGGCCCTCCGGCCCGCCGCGGAGAGGTGCTTCCCACCACCGATCGAGAGCCCGATCCATGACTTTCGTCGTGGGGCGTGCGGGCGCCGGCGCACTAGCGTGACGGGCACGACGTCCGCCGCTCCGGAAGGCCCTGCCGTGACCTCCGCTCCCGTCTCCGCGCACGCTCCCGACCCCTCGTCCGCATCGGCCGCTGCGGTCGCGCCGCCCCGCTCCCTCGCCCCCGATGTGGCGCGCGGGCTGATGCTCGCGCTGATCGCGGTGGCCAACGTCTCCTGGTATCTGTGGCGCTCCTCGGAGTCCGTCGGCGGCACCCCGCACATCCCGGCGGACGGGCCGCTGGACACCATCGCGCAGACGGTGATGACGATCGCGGTGGACCATCGTGCGATGCCGCTGTTCGCGTTCCTGTTCGGCTACGGGATGGTGCAGTTCTACCGCTCGAGGATCGACCGCGGCCTCGCCCCCGGCGCGGTGCGGACGATGATGCGCCGCCGACACTGGGCGATGCTGCTGCTGGGCGCGCTGCACGCGGCGCTGCTGTTCTACGGCGACATCCTCGGGGTGTACGCGGTCAGCGCGCTGGTGCTGGTGTGGTGGTTCTTCGGCCGACGCTCCCGCACCCTGCGCATCTGGGTGATCGTGCTCGCCGCGGTGATGGCGCTGTTCGCGCTGTTCAGCATCGTCAGCGGCGTGGTGCTGACCGTGTTCGCCCCGGCCGAGGTGACTGCCGGGATGGCGGCGACGGACATGGGCACCGGCTTCACCCGTCCCCTCGCCTACGACACCCCCTATCTCGTCTCGATGCTGTACCGGCTCGGGCTGTGGGCGGTGTCGCTGCCCTTCGCAGCGCTGATGGGGGCGCCGCTGCCGATCCTGCTGGGCTGGCTCGCGGCCCGCCGACGGATCCTCGACGAGCCGTGGCGTCACGTGCGACTGCTGCGGCGCACCGCGGTGATCGGCATCGCGATCGGCTGGCTCGGCGGACTGCCGGAGGCGCTCGCGATCCTCGGCCTCTACGAGCTGCCCGCCGCGGCGCCGTGGATGCTGACGGGCCTCACCTCGCTCACCGGCATCGCCTGCGGGATCGGCTACGCGGCCCTGTTCGGGCTGCTCGCCCTACGCCTCGAGGGGAGGGCTCCCGTCGCCGACGCCCCGCGCCCGGACCCGTCGGCCGACCGGGACCTCTCCCCCGCCGAGCGCGCCTACGGCGTGCCCCGCGCAGGGAGCGCACCGGACCGCAGCCGCGAGCCCGGCGCGGTCGAGCGGATCCTCGCCGCTGTGGGCCAGCGCTCACTGACCTTCTACCTCTTCCAGTCGCTGCTGCTGGGCCCGCTCATGGCCGCCTGGGGCCTGGGGCTCGGCGGGACCCTCTCCACCGCCCCGGCGCTCGCGATCGCGCTCGCGGTGTGGCTGGTGTCCCTGCCGATCGCGGCGTGGATGGGCGCGCGCGGGATGCGCGGCCCGGCCGAGACGCTGCTGCGCCGGATGACCTACGGGAAGATCGACCCGGCGCCGCGGACGCGCTGAGCCCGCCGGCGGCTCAGAGGCGACCGCTCGGGGTCGCCCGCATCTGCTCGACCTCGCCACGGCGGATCTCACGCAGCCAGTCCGGATACATCCACAGGGGCAGGACCCAGCGGTAGCCCGTCATGAGGAGCACGGCCATCCAGAGGACCAGCTCGACGACCACCAGCATCCCGATCGTGGTGCTCCCTGCGGCCGTGCCGCTGCCGAGCAGGGCGACCAGCGGGATCGCCGGCCCCGCGAGGAGCAGGGTCTGCGCGAGCATCGGCACCCAGGCCAGAGCGAAGGTCTCGCGCGTGAGGTAGAGGGAGGCATGCTCGAGCCCGCCGCGGCGCACCCACCAGCGCGACGCCGCCGAACGTCCGCGACGGCACCACGCGGCCAGGAGCAGCAGCGCGGCACCTGCCCCTGCGACGAGAAGGCCTACCACCAGGGCGACCGCGACGTCCATCGACACGGTCCCATAGTGGCACGCGCCGAGGATCGACGCCCTCGGCGCGTCATCTCCCGCGTCCGCTCAGCGCTCCCCCGGGGCGAGCAGGGCCCGTTCCCTGCGACGGGTCTCGCACAGCCAGGCGGGGTACGCCCACAGCGGCAGGATCCACCGCTGCCAGGTCGCCCCGTGCGCGATGACGTAGAGGGCCGCCTGGAACAGCACGGCTCCCAGCGCCGCGACGAGTGTGATCCCTTCGACCGGGGCGAACACCAGCCCGAGGACTGCCACGGTGCCTAGCATCGCGAGGGTCTCGGCCATCACCGGCAGGAGCACCAGCGCTATCCCTTCGGAGAACGGGTACGTCCTCCGGTGCTCGATCGGCTCACGCCGCACCCACCACCGCGCCGACGCGCTGGTGCCGACCCTCCACCACAGGCACACCGAGGCGAGCAGTGCGGCGGCGAGGAACAGCACGACGCCGATCACGAGCCCGGCCAGGATGTCGCTGGTCATGACCTCATGGTGGCACGCGGGACAGCCCTACCGGCGACGCCGTTCGCCGCCCTCCGTCTCCCGAGGGCACCTGCTCCGCCTGCTCACACACACGTCTCAGCTCTCCCGCGGGCGTGATCGCGGGAGGACACGCCGTACCCCTCTTGCCGTACTACGCCTGCCGTAGTACTTTTTCTCGAGGACGCACCACAGCATCACGACGAGAGGCAGGGACCGATGTGATCGGAGCCGATGCCATCCGCGGGCACATCGACCTGATCCTGCTGTCGATCCTCGAGGACCGCCCCTCCTACGCCTACGAACTCTCCAAGACCATCACCGACGGCTCCCGCGGCGAGTACCTGATCAAGCAGACCACCCTGTACACCGCGGTCAAGCGCCTCCAGTCCCAGGGGCTCCTGGACAGCTACGAGGACGTCTCCACCTCGGGCAAGCCGCGCACCTACTACAAGCTCACCGCCGCCGGCCTCGAGCAGCTCGACGTCAAGCGCACCGAATGGCGCAGCACGCGGGCCCTCGTCGACCGCTTCACGGACGGGAAGGACACATCGTGACCGTCATCGACTCCTATCTCGACACCCTCTTCGCCCCCTACCCGGACTCGCCCCGTCTGCGCGAGGCGCGCACCGAGCTGCGAGCGCTGATGGAGGACCAGCAGCAGGCGCTGATGGACGCCGGCCGCACCGAGTCCCAGGCCGTCGGCGCTGTGATCGCGGAGTTCGGCAGCCTCGACGAGGTCGCCGCCGAGCTCGGCATCACCGCGGAGCTGGACGGCACCGCGGCCGACACGGGCCCGACGGCACCGGCGATGCTCAGCACCGAGCGCGCCGAGGAGTACGTGGAGGCCGTGCGCCGCGGACGGTGGATCCCCGCCGTCGCGATCCCCCTGTTCGTGCTCTCCGCGCTCCCGCTGCTGCTCCTGATCGCCGTGGGCGGCGAGGAGCCGTCGGGCTGGGCGCTCGGCGCGGGGCTCACCGCGCTGCTGGTCCTCGTCGCCGTCGGCGTGGTGCTCCTGGTGCTCCAGGGCAGCCGGATGGAGGAGTTCGAGGACATCGACGAGGCACGCTTCTCCCCCACCCCGGCGGTGCGGGAGATCGCCCGCACCCTGCGCCGGGAGCACCGCCGTGAGCGCGCCCTCGCCACGGGCGCCGCGATCATGCTGTGGATCCTTGCCGCGGTGCCGGTGATCCTCATGGGCGTCCTGACCGACGCCGGGTCGCTGGCCCCGCTGTACGGGGTGTGCGCGACGCTGGCGATGGTCGCGCTCGGGCTGTGGATCCTGCTGCGGTCGGCCTGGTCGGACACCGCTGCGGCGGCCCTCCTGCAGGAGGAGGACGAGGACGACCTCTCCGCCACCAGCACCTCCCCCGCGATCCGGGTGGTCGCCGCAGTGTATTGGCCCGTCGCCGCAGCGATCTACCTGGCCTGGAGCTTCCTCAGCGGCGACTGGGGGATCACCTGGGTGGTCTGGCCGATCGCCGGCGTGCTCTACGCCGGCCTGTGGTCGGCGAGCGCAGCGCTCGGCTCGGCGGCCGACGACACCCGCTCGCGCACCCGCCGGGCATGACGAGCGGCCCGCCCCCGGGACCTCTCCCTGGGCGGGCCGCCGGCAATGGGTCAGGCTCTCTACTCATGCAGCTGACATGACCCTCGGCCGCATCGCCGGCGACTCGCCGAGTCCGTGTTTCGCGGGAGTCATGCCTGCGGCTCAGAGGCGACGGCCCCGCTGCGCCCTGAGATGCTCGACCTCAGCGCGACGGGTCTCCCGCAACCAGGCCGGGTATATCCACAGCGGAAGAACGGAGCGGTAGCCGATCAGGAGGAGCAGCACGACCCAGATCAGCACTTCGAGGATCACCGCTGCCGGCACCAGGACCGATGCCATCGCCTCTCGCAGCACGTCGACGGAGGCAAGCCCCACCACCCCGCCGGCCACGAAGACGGTCTGCGCGCACATCGGCAGCAGCACGAGCACGGTGGTCTCCGCGTAGGCGAACCCACTGCCCGGCCCCGCGCCGTGCGTGTCGACCCATGCGCGGAAGACCCGCCCTCGACCGGCACGACACAGCATCGCGAGGGCCGTCAGGGCACCGCCGAAGAGGAACAGTGCCAGCGCGACCAGGGCGAGCGAGAGATCCAAGCGTCGATCCTCCTCTCACCGCATGGGGCCTCTCCCCATGTCGTCCTTGCCCCACGACGGGCGTGCGAGTCACCGGTGACCGTCCAGCCATCGCCGCTCGGCGCGGCGCTGCGGCCGCAGCCAGCCGGGGTAGACGAACAGGGCGAGGATCTGCCGATTGCTCACGAGCATCATCACGACGATCGCGAGGACGATCTCGAGAGCCACCACGGTCCACATCACCGGGGCATGGAGCACATCGCGCACCCCCGGGTGCACCGCGAGCAGGAGGACGACCCCGATCGCCGCCATCAGCTGGCCGAGATAGGGCACGAGCCCCAGCGCCACGCCCTCCCCGGCGGCGTGCATGAACATCATGCGGTCCACGGGCTGTCGCCGCACCCACCAGCGGGCGGCCCCGGACCTGCCCCAGCGGAACCACGCGGCGAGCATCAGCATCGCCCCGCTCACGAGGAAGCAGAGCACGGCGGCGAGGAGGGCTCCGTAATCCATCGGTCCATCCTCGCATCTCGTCCCCGCCGGGACCGCTGGGGAGTTCTCCCCATCGCCACCGGCGGCGCGCTCCCCTAGATTCGACGTCACGCGACGACTGTCGGACGCTCACGTGGGGGCGCCGAACGAGGGGATGGACGATGACCGGCTTCCAGGGGATGGACACCGCACAGGTCGAGGACTACGGCGGCCTTCTGACGGATCGATCGGGCACGATCGAGGACCGCTTCAGCACGCTCGAGGGAGTCGTCCGCGCGATCGTGGGCTCGCAGTGGGTGGGCCCCGATGCCGACGCGTTCGGCGATCGCTACAGCAACGAGGTCATGACGACGGTGCGGACCGCCCTCAATCAGCTCCAGCGCCGGATCGACGAGCTCCGCGGCCACGTCGAGGAGCAGGACTCCGCCTCCGACGGCTCCGAGGGCGGCTTCCTCGAGGGAGTCTTCTCGGCGCTGGGCGACGCGATCGACACCGTCGGCTCCTTCCTCGAGGACGCATGGAACCACCTCACCGACGACATCCTCCCCACCGTCCATGACGTCATCAGCAAGGGCCTCGGGGATGTCGGGAACGCGATCAAGAACGGCATCGACGACGCGCTCAAGCACGCCCCCGATCTCGGCAAGAACACGGGGAAGCGGCTCCTGGGCTCGGCCGTCCCGTACGTCGGCGATGCCTACACCGGGATCGTCGCAGGCGTCGAGCGGTGGCAGCAGGACGGCGAGAACCACCGGGACATGGGCTTCGGGGAACGGCTGGGTCGCGCCGCACTGGACGGCGGGGCCAACTTTGCCGGATCCCTCGGCGGCGGTCTCCTCGGGACCGCCGCCGGGACCGCGGCCGGCGGCTTCCTGGGCGGACTGATCGGTGGCGGCGGCGGGGCCGTGGCGACCTCCCCGACCGGTCCCGGTGCCGCCGTGGGCGGCGCCGCAGGCGGTGGCGGCGGCGCCGCCGTCGGTGGGGCCATCGGCGGCTACGCCGGCGACTTCATCGGAAGCTACTTCGGCGGACGCCTCGCGGATGCCGGCATCGACGCCATCCTCGACTGAGCCCCGTACAGCCCTCGAGCCACTGCCCCTCCCCCCCCTAGGCTGACTCCATGCCCTCCACCACGACCCCTCTGCGCACCGAGGTCCTGCCTCGACCGGACTCCCTCGTCCCACCGATGGCCGTGGACGTCCCGGTCACTTGGGTGCCGACCCCAGCCACGGACGCCGTCCTCGCGGGCTTCATGGACGACGGCACGCTGAGCCCGGCATACGGGACCAACATCGTCCTCACCGGGGCCGCGCTGCCCGAAGGGATCGGGCTCGAGGACTGGCAGATCACCGTGCGGGACCGTCAACTCTCCGCACTCCCGGACCTGCAGGTCCTCGACGATCGTCGACTCCCGGCCCTCGGCGGCGACACGAGCGCCGAGCAGTGGTACCACTGCTCGGTGATGACGGACCGGCACGGGGCGACCGTGCTCACCCGTCGCTGGAACCGCCTGGTGCCCGGGCTCGGCCTGACGCTCACCCTCACCACGCTCCCCCTGCTCGATGCCGAGCACGGGGACCTGTTCGACGCGATCGCCGCCTCCTGGACGATCACGGAGCCCACGACGGAGGAGCGCGCCGATGATCACGCCTGATGCGAGCTCGCGGGTCATCGCGAGCGGCCCCGGCCCCGAGATCGACGCCCTCGTCGAGGCCTTGGCCGCCGGCCGTCCCGCCGCGGGTACCGAGGCGCTGGATCCGTCGTTCGTGCAGAGCATCGGCGAGATCGTCGCCGCCGCGTCGGGCACCGTCGAGGTCACCCTCTCCGGGCCGCTGAGCTATAGCACGCACCGCTTCACCCTGTCCCGCGGCGGGACGCTGCGCCGCAGCCAGGGGCAGTCGGACACCGTCGAGATCGCCGCCTTCCCGACGTCCGCCCTCCCCGGCGCCCTGCTGAGGCTCACGAGCATCGCGCCTGTCGATCCGCTCGGCACGGACACCGTGCTCGAGCTGCCAGAGGGGAGCCTGACGAGCCTCTTCCACCCCGAAAGCGAGCTCCGCGAGAGCGCTTGGGGCGCCGCGATCCGGGCCTCGCACACCCTGCCCGACGCAGAGCGCGCGGAGTTCGAGCGGGCCGAGCCCCGTGCGGCGCAGCTGGTGCGCCGCCGACCCGAGGGGGACCGCACCTCTCGGGTACTCCTGCTTCGCGGCCGCTACCTGATCGCTGCCGCGGACAGTATCGACGCTGTGCGCGGCACCGATCCCACCGGTGCGACCCGCAGCCTGCTGACCGGGCTGCTGCGACCCCAGGCATGAGCATCGCCGCCTGACCGGACGGTCTCGGTCGAGCATGACGAACGGCCCGCCCCCGGATCTCTCCGGGAGCGGGCCGTGTGCCGCGGGTCAGGCGCTCACAGCATGCAGCTGACGCAGCCCTCGACCTCGGTGCCCTCGATCGCCATCTGGCGCAGGCGGATGTAGTACAGGGTCTTGATGCCCTTGCGCCAGGCGTAGATCTGCGCTCGGTTGACGTCGCGCGTGGTGGCGGTGTCCTTGAAGAACAGCGTCAGCGACAGGCCCTGGTCCACGTGCTGCGTGGCCGCGGCGTAGGTGTCGACGATCTTCTCGTAGCCGATCTCGTACGCGTCCTCGTAGTACTCGAGGTTGTCGTTGGTCATGTACGGCGCGGGGTAGTACACCCGGCCGATCTTGCCCTCCTTGCGGATCTCGATCTTGGAGACGATCGGGTGGATCGAGGAGGTGGAGTGGTTGATGTAGGAGATCGAGCCGGTGGGCGGCACGGCCTGCAGGTAGGCGTTGTACATCCCGTGCTCGGCGACCTCGGCCTGCAGCTGCTTCCAGTCGTCCTGGGTGGGCAGGTGCACGTTCGAGTTCGCGAACAGCTCGCGGACCTTGTCGGTCGCCGGCTCCCACACCTGCTCGGTGTACTTCTGGAAGTACTCGCCGGTGGCGTACTTCGAGTTCTCGAAGTCGTAGAACTTCTCCTGGCGCTCCTTCGCGAGCTTCATCGACGCGAGGATCGCGTGATAGGTGACCGCGTAGAAGTACATGTTGGTGAAGTCGATGCCCTCCTCCGAGCCGTAGAACACCCGCTCGCGGGCGAGGTAGCCGTGGAGGTTCATCTGGCCGAGGCCGATGGCGTGGGACTTCCGGTTGCCCTCGGCGATCGTGGGCACGGACTCGATGTCGGAGGTGTCCGAGACCGCGGTGAGGCCGCGGATCGCGGTCTCGATGGTCTGGGCGAAGTCCGGGGAGTCCATCGCCTTGGCGATGTTCAGCGAGCCGAGGTTGCAGGAGATGTCCCGGCCCATCTCGTCGTACGTGAGGTCGACGTTCATGGTGGACGGGGTGGAGACCTGCAGGATCTCGGAGCACAGGTTCGAGTGGGTGACCTTGCCGGCGATGGGGTTCGCGCGGTTCACGGTGTCCTCGAACATGATGTACGGGTAGCCGGACTCGAACTGGATCTCGGCGAGGACCTGGAAGAAGTCGCGGGCCTTGATCTTCTTCTTCGAGATGCGGGGGTTGTCGACCATCTCGTGGTAGACGTCCGAGACGTTCACGTCCGCGAAGGGCTTGCCGTACTCGCGCTCCACGTCGTAGGGGGAGAACAGGTACATCGGCTCGTTCTTCTTCGCGAGCTCGAAGGTGATGTCGGGGATGACGACGCCGAGGGAGAGGGTCTTGATGCGGATCTTCTCGTCGGCGTTCTCGCGCTTGGTGTCCAGGAAGCGCAGGATGTCGGGGTGGTGGGCGTTGAGGTACACCGCACCGGCGCCCTGACGCGCGCCGAGCTGGTTGGCGTAGGAGAAGGAGTCCTCGAGCAGCTTCATGACGGGGATGACGCCGCTGGACTGGTTCTCGATGTGCTTGATCGGCGCACCGTACTCGCGCAGGTTGCTCAGCAGCAGCGCGACGCCGCCGCCGCGCTTGGACAGCTGCAGCGCGGAGTTGATGGAGCGGCCGATGGACTCCATGTTGTCCTCGATGCGCAGCAGGAAGCACGAGACGAGCTCGCCGCGCTGGGCCTTGCCGGCGTTGAGGAAGGTGGGGGTGGCCGGCTGGAAGCGGCCGTCGAGGATCTCGTCGACGAGGTTGCGGGCGAGCTGCTCGTCGCCGCGCGCGAGGGTCAGGGCGACCATCACCACGCGGTCCTCGAAGCGCTCGAGGTACCGCTTGCCGTCGAAGGTCTTCAGCGTGTACGAGGTGTAGTACTTGAACGCGCCGAGGAAGGTGGGGAAGCGGAACTTCTTCGCGAACGCCTGCTCGGAGAGCGACTCGATGAAGGAGAACTCGTACTGCTCGAGCACCTCCGGCTCGTAGTAGTCGTTCTCGACGAGGTAGTCCATCTTCTCGCGCAGCGAGTGGAAGAACACCGTGTTGGGGTTCACGTGCTGCAGGAAGTACTCCCGCGCGGCCTCGCGGTCCTTGTCGAACTGGATGCTGCCGTCCGGTCCGTACAGGTTCAGCATCGCGTTCAGCGCGTGGTAGTCGAGCTGCCTGTTGTGCTCGACCGGGGGCATCTCGGTCAGTGTCGCCAAAACTCTTCCAATCCGTCGTGGACCCGCGTCACATCGCGCGGAGTGCCGAACAGTTCGAACTTGTACATGTGGGGGACCCGGCACTTGGCGGAGATGATGTCCCCGGCCAAGCCGTAGGCCTCCCCGAAGTTGGTGTTCCCCGCGCTGATCACACCGCGGATGTGCCGTCGGTTGCGTTCATCGTTGAGGAACTTGATGACCTGCTTGGGCACGGCGCCCCGGCCGTTGCCCCCGCCGTAGGTCGGGACCAGCAGGACGAAGTCCTCGTCGACGACGAGGGGATCGTCCTTGGGGTAGAGCGGGATCCGATGGGCCGGCAGGCCGAGCTTCTCGACGAAGCGCTTGGTGTTGCCGGACACCGAGGAGAAGTAGACGAGACGGGTCACGCCGACGCCTCCCCGGTCGCTCAGATCGCGGCGCTGCGGCGCTGCTCGGCGCCGACGCCCGCGAGCGCCTTGATCTTGTCGGGGCGGAAGCCCGACCAGTGGTCCTCGCCGGTGATGACGACGGGCGCCTGGACGTAGCCGAGGGACTTCACCTTCGCGAGCGCGTCGGCGTCCTCGGTGATGTCGACGACGTCGTAGGCGACGCCCGCCTTGTTCAGCGCGCGCTTGGTGGCATCGCACTGCACGCAGAGGGGCTTCGAGTACACGGTGATGTCCAAGGGAAGTGCCTTTCAGGAGCGTCGCGCCGAGGCGCAGGACAGGGGCGAGAAGGAGATGTTCAGGAGGTCCGAGGACCGTGTCGCGAGGCTGTGGACTCCCGCAGGAGCCCTGTGCGCCGCGACAACGTCAACACTACACCTAGTGGTGACTCGGCGCGACGACCACAAGATGTACTGAACTACAGGAGTGTCATCCACAACGCGTTGTTGACAGCATGTGGATGGAGGGGTGCTCGCTGGGGACGGAGCGGCCGCCTCCCGTGCGAGCACTGCTGATACGTGCACAACCCGCTGTGGACGGCGCTCCGGGCGGCCGACGACGACGGTGGACAGGCACCCTCCGCACCCCTCCCGGAGCGGTCGGAACAGGCCTCCGAGTGAGGTGTCTCCCGGCGTGTCCCACGCGCGCCCCGGCGTGTCGCGGGCGTGTCGTCGGCGTGTCCCC
>ENA-OOKA01000292-OOKA01000292.1-human-skin-metagenome-genome-assembly--contig:-NODE-292-length-15205-cov-4.977492_pt1 | contig 15205 bp, 12 predicted proteins | sample MGYA00248825_ERZ500995 | MGnify/ENA primary metagenome ERZ500995 (study PRJEB25958, sample SAMN03398540) | human skin metagenome | study: EMG produced TPA metagenomics assembly of the Human Skin...
CGCTCTTCCGATCTGGGCTTCGCCCCGATCGCGAGCGTCGTCACCGAGGCGGCCTTCTGCCGCAGCGCGGTGCCGAGGCAGTCCGCACCGGTGTCGCCGCCGCCGATGATGATGACGTGCTTGCCCTCGGCGTCGATCGGGGTCGGCTCGTCCCCGGCCTGCGCCCGGTTCGAGGGCACGAGGTAGTCCATCGCGAACTCGACGCCGTCGAGCTCACGACCCTCGACGGGCATGTCCCGGGGCACGGTCGCACCCGTGCACACGATGACCGCGTCGAAGCGGGAGCGCAGCTCCTCGAGCGTGAGGTCGACGCCGATCTCGACGCCGGTCTCGAACCGGGTGCCCTCGGCCCGCATCTGGGACAGCCTGCGGTCGATGTGCTGCTTCTCGAGCTTGAAGTCGGGGATCCCGTACCGGAGCAGCCCGCCGAGGCGGTCGTCGCGTTCGTAGACGACGACCGTGTGCCCGGCGCGGGTGAGCTGCTGGGCTGCGGCGAGTCCCGCCGGGCCCGAGCCGATGACGGCGACGGTGTGCCCGGTGATCCGGTCGGGGATCTCGGGCTGGATGAGACCGGCGGCGAAGCCCTGGTCGACGATGCTCACCTCGACCTGCTTGATCGTCACCGCGGGCTGGTTGATGCTGAGCACGCACGCGTTCTCACACGGCGCCGGACACGCCCGGCCGGTGAACTCGGGGAAGTTGTTCGTCGCGTGGAGGAGGTCGACGGCGCGCGGCAGCTCCCCGCGGTACATCGCATCGTTGAACTCCGGGATGAGGTTGCCCAGCGGGCAGCCCTGATGGCAGAACGGCACCCCGCAGTCCATGCAGCGCGAGGCCTGCCGGCGCAGCTGGTCGGGATCGCCCGCCTCGTAGACCTCGCGGTAGTCGAGGAGGCGGATGGGCACCGGGCGGCGCTCGGGCAGCTCGCGGCGGGGAACGGTGAGGAATCCGTGCGGATCAGCCATGGGTGACCTCCAGAATCTTGTGCCAGGCGGCCTCGGAGTCGGGCAGCTCGCCCTCGGCGAGCAGCTCGGATTGGATGTCGCGCACCGCCTGGTAGGCGACGGGGATGATCTTCGTGAACCGCGAGAGGACGTCCTCCCCGCGGCGCAGACCCGCAAGCAGCTCGCCGGCCAGCGGGGAGCCGGTCCATTCGAGGTGCTCGCCGAGGAGGCGCTCGAGGACCTCCATGTCGTCGACGCCGACGCCGGTGAAGCGGAAGACGCCGGCGGCGCGCTCGTCGGGGTTGAGCCGGGCCGGGTTGAAGTCGAGGACGTACGCGGTGCCCCCGGACATGCCGGCGGCGAAGTTGCGTCCGGTGCCGCCGAGGATGACGGCGATCCCTCCGGTCATGTACTCGAGTCCGTGGTCGCCGATGCCCTCGACGACCGCCTCGGCGCCGGAGTTGCGGACCATGAACCGCTCCCCCACCTGGCCGGAGATGAAGAGCTTGCCCGCGGTCGCGCCGTAGCCGATGACGTTGCCGGCGATGACGTTGTGCTCGGGCCGCGTCCGGTTCTCCGGGTCCGGATGGACGCTCACGGTGCCCCCGGACAGGCCCTTGCCGACGTAGTCGTTGGCGTCGCCGGAGAGCTCGATGCTCACGCCCTGCGGGAGGTACGCGCCGAGGGACTGCCCCGCGGTGCCGTGGAGTTCGAGGCGGATCGTGTCCTCGGGCAGTCCGCGCTCGGCCCACGTCTTCGTCACGTGGTGGCCGAGCAGGGTGCCGACGCTGCGGTCGGTGTTGACGACCGAGGCGCTGATCGTCACCGGGGCCTTCGTCGCGATGGCGTCCTCCGCCTGCTCGAGGAAGGTGAGGTCGACTTCGCCTGCGAAGGTGCGGAAGACCTGGCCGGTGCTCTTCCGGTTGACCGACACGTCTCCGGAGAGGTCGCCGGGGACGGTGAGGATCTGGTCGAGGTGGAGGTTGAGCCCCGAGGCCTCGGCCCGCTCCTCATCGATGCGCAGCCGTTCGACGGCTCCGATCGCCTCATCGAGGGACCGGAAGCCGAGCTGGGCGAGGTAGCCGCGGACCTCCTCGGCGATGAACGTGAAGAAGTTGACGACGTGGTCGGCCTGCCCCTGGTAGCGCGATCGCAGGACGGGGTTCTGGGTGGCCACCCCGACCGGGCACGTGTCCTTGTGGCACACGCGCATCATGATGCACCCGGAGACGACGAGGGCCGTCGTCGCGAAGCCGAACTCCTCGGCCCCGAGCAGGGCGGCGATGATGACGTCGCGCCCGGTCTTGAGCTGGCCGTCGACCTGAACGGCGACCTTCTCGCGCAGGCCGTTGAGGATGAGCGTCTGCTGCGCCTCGGCGAGCCCGAGCTCCCACGGGGTCCCGGCGTGCTTGAGGGAGTTGAGCGGGCTCGCGCCCGTGCCCCCGTCGTGGCCGGAGATGAGGACGACATCGGCTCCGGCCTTCGCCACACCCGCGGCGACAGTGCCGACGCCGACGGCGGAGACGAGCTTGACGTGGACCCGGGCGCGGGCGTTGGCCCGGCCGAGGTCGTAGATGAGCTGAGCGAGGTCCTCGATCGAGTAGATGTCGTGGTGCGGGGGCGGGGAGATCAGGCCCACGCCGGGCGTGGCATGGCGGGTCTTCGCGATCCACGGGTAGACCTTCTCGCCGGGCAGCTGTCCGCCCTCGCCGGGCTTCGCGCCCTGCGCCATCTTGATCTGCAGGTCGTCGGCCTCGGTGAGGTAGTGGCTGGTCACCCCGAACCGGCCCGAGGCGACCTGCTTGATCGCCGAGCGGCGCTCGGGGTCGAGGAGCCTCTCGGTGTCCTCGCCGCCCTCGCCGGTGTTCGACTTGCCCCCGATCCGGTTCATCGCGATCGCCAGGGTCTCGTGGGCCTCCTTCGAGATCGAGCCGTAGCTCATCGCTCCGGTGGAGAACCGCTTCATGATCGCCGAGGCGGGTTCGACCTCGGAGATGTCGATCGGTCCGTCGGGGCCGGGGACGAGGTCGAGGAGGCCGCGCAGGGTCATGAGCTCCCGTGACTGGTCGTCGATGGCCTTCGTGTACTCCTCGAAGATGTCGTAGCGCTTCGTCGCCGTCGCGTGCTGGAGCTTGAAGATCGTCTCCGGGTTGAACAGGTGCCCGGGACCCTCACGCCGCCACTGGTACTCCCCGCCGACGCGCAGCGGCCGGTGGGAGGGCCGCGGGTGGTCGTCGCGGTAGGAGTCGGCGTGGCGGGCGCTCGCCTCGGCGGCGATCTCCGTCATGCCCTTGCCCCCGAGCTGGTGCGGGGTCGAGGTGAAGTACCGGTCGATGAACTCCTCGGACAGGCCGATCGCCTCGAAGGTCTGCGCACCGTGGTAGGACTGCACGGTCGAGATGCCCATCTTCGACATGATCTTGAGCAGGCCCTTGTTCAGCGCCCCGAGGACGTTGGCCACGGCCGCCTCCTCGCTCACCCCGCGCAGCCGGTCGGCCCGCACGAGCGCCTCGGCGGTCTCCATGACGAGGTACGGGTTGACCGCCGAAGCTCCGAAGCTCACGAGGGTCGCGACATGGTGGACCTCGCGGACGTCACCGGCCTCGACGACGATGCTCACCCGGGTGCGGGTGCGCTGGCGCACGAGATGGTGGTGGAGGGCGGAGGTGAGCAGGAGCGAGGGGATCGGGGCGAGGTCGGCCGTCGAGTCGCGGTCGCTTAAGATGATGAACACGGCACCGGCCTCGACCGCGGCATCGGCTTCGGCGCACAGCTCCTCGATGCGCCGCTCCATCGCGTCGGGTCCGGCATTGACGGAGAAGAGGCCCGAGAGCGTCACGGTCGGCCGGGGATTGTCCACGCCGAGGTGGGCGCCCTGGACGTGGGCGATCGCCGCGAGCTCGTCGTTGTCGATGACGGGACGCGAGATCATGATGTGCGCAGAGTCCGGGCGCGAGTGCTCGAGCAGGTTGCCCTCCCGGCCAAGCCCCGCGGACATGCTTGTGACGATGTGCTCGCGGATCGAGTCGAGCGGTGGGTTCGTCACCTGCGCGAAGTTCTGGTGGAAGTAGTCGAAGAGGAGTCGGGGCCGGGTGGACAGCCCCGCGATCGCGGTGTCGGTGCCCATCGCGCCCAGCGGTTCGACCCCGGTCTCGGCCATCGGGGAGATGAGCAGGCGCAGCTCCTCCTCGGTGTAGCCGAAGGTCCGCTGACGGCGGCGCACCGAGGACTGCGGATGCCTGACGTGGACGCGGGTGGGCAGGTCCTCGAGCCGCTTCGACGAGTCCGCGACCCAGTCGGCGTACGGGTGCTGGGTGGCGAGCTGGTTCTTGATCTCCGTGTCGGAGATGATCCGCTCGGATTCCGTGTCGACGAGGAACATCCGGCCCGGGGTGAGCCGACCGCGCCCGACGATGTCGTCCTCGGGGAGGTCGACGACGCCGATCTCGCTGGCGAGTACGACCGTGTCCGAGGTCATGACGTAGCGGGCGGGGCGCAGTCCGTTGCGGTCGAGCACGGCACCGGCGATGCGTCCGTCGGTGAAGCCGACGCAGGCGGGTCCGTCCCACGGCTCCATGAGCAGCGAGTGGTACTCGTAGAAGGCCTTGCGGGACTCGCCCATGCCCGGATTGTTCTCCCACGCCTCGGGGATCATCATGAGCATGGCCTGCGGCAGAGGCCGGCCGGCGGCGACCATGAGCTCGAGCACGGCGTTGAACGATGCGGAGTCCGACGCCCCGGGCGGGACGATCGGGAAGAGCCGCTCGAGGCTCGAGTCGGTCTCGGGCACCGGGGAGGCGAGCAGGTCCGAGGCGAGGTGCGATTCACGGGCGCGCATCCAGTTGCGGTTGCCGCGCACGGTGTTGATCTCGCCGTTGTGGGCGATCGTCCCGAACGGCTGGGCGAGCTGCCACGACGGGAACGTGTTCGTCGAGAACCGCGAGTGGACGAGTGCGATGCGCGAGGTCACCCGCTCATCGTGGAGTTCGGTGTAGTACGGGGCGAGCTGACCGGTCGCGAGCATGCCCTTGTAGGTGATCGTCGCCGGCGACAGCGACGGGAAGTAGATGCCGGCATGGTCGGTCCGCTTGCGCACGATGTAGGCCCGTCGGCGCAGATCGTCGGCATCCCGGGCCGGGTAGCGGGGGTCGATGCCGAAGAAGACGTGACGCATGTGCGGCTGGGTCGCCCTTGCGATGTCGCCGAGGACGGATTCGTCGCGGGGGACGTCGCGGATCGCGAGGACGGTGAGCCCCTCCTCGGCGGCGATGCGGCGCACGAGCGCCTCTTCGTCGGCGAGCGGCTCATGACCGGCGGTCGGGAAGTCCGCGTCGTTCTCGGCCATCGGTCCGCCGGTGAGGTCGCGGCGGTAGTCCTGGGAGAAGAAGCCGATGCCCACGGCGTACTCTCCCGCCTCGGGGAGGGTGATGCCGTCGGCGGCGAGCACCTCGGCGAAGTAGTCGTGCGGGATCTGCAGCGTGATGCCTGCTCCGTCGCCGGTGCCTTCGTCGGAGGCGATGCCTCCGCGGTGTTCGAGCTTGCGCAGCGCGCTCAGGGCCTGTTCGACGACGAGGTGGTCGGCCTCCCCGCGGTACCGGACGATGAGGGCGAGCCCGCAGGCGTCGTGCTCGAGCGCGGGATCGTAGAGCCCGGTGCGGTGCTGCGGGAACTCGGGGGTCGTTGAGGGGTCACGGGACATCGGCTGCCTTCACGGGGTCTAGTCAACTTCCAGCAGACGACGCTGTCTCGAACTGGCTTCATCGCGCCCTCAGAAGGTCGTCCTTCGGGCACAGGTGTGACGTGGTTCTCACGTGTGAGCTTCCAATCTACACCCCGTGACGGCGTGGGCGAAAACGTGAAAGGACCGAAAGGTGGACCAGAACGTCTCACTGACCGGACTTTTCGTCCTCCGTTCCCCGTGATCGCGAGCGGACGTCGGGGATGATCGAGATCGCCGAGGTGACTGCTCCGAAGAACCCGAATCCGGGCTTCTCGTCCTCACCGCGTCCCGTCCTCTGCCTCCGATCGGACCGCGGCGACGGTCTGTCGGCCCGCCTCGGCGACGCGTCGTCGGCCTGTCCGGGCGTCGGAGCGCTCGGGTGGTCGGATCCGTCGTCCTCGTGCCGGCCGTGCTTCGCAAGCGCTCGGGCGCCGGGAACGTAGACCGAGGTCTCGGGCTCCTTGTGCCGGGAGCGGGAGACGAAGAACCAGATGAGTCCGACGGCGAAGACGAGGATCGACGTCCAGATGTTGAGCCGCAGCCCGAGGACGAGTTCGGCATCGTCGATGCGCAGGGCCTCGATCCACACGCGGCCGAGCGTGTAGTAGCAGATGTAGAGCGCGAAGACCTGACCGTGGCCGAGGCGGAACCTGCGGGCGGCGACGATGAGGATGAAGCAGCCGGCGAGGTTCCACAGGGATTCGTAGAGGAAGGTCGGCTGGAAGAGGGTGTCGGCGGGCAGCGCGGGGTCGGGCCAGTTGGGATTGAGCTGACCGTCGACGTACTTGTCGATGCGCAGACCCCACGGCAGGGTCGTCGGGGACCCGAAGAGCTCCTGGTTGAACCAGTTGCCCCACCGGCCGACGGCCTGGGCGAGGATGAGCCCGGGGGCCGCGGCATCGAGGAAGGGCAGGATCCTGATCCCCTGGTACCGGGCGACGGCCCACGCGGCGAGCATGCCGAGGGCCACGGCACCCCAGATCCCGAGACCGCCGTTCCAGATCTTCAGCGCGTCGAGCGGGTTCCCGTTCGGCCCGAAGTACGGGTCGGGGGTGGAGAAGATGTGGTAGAGGCGTCCGCCGATGATGCCGGCGGGCACCGTGATGATCGCGATGTTCCACAGGTCGTCCTCGTGGCCGCCGCGGGCGCGCCAGCGCCTCGAGGTCAGCCACAGGGCGAGGAGGATGCCCGCGAGGATGCAGAGTGCGTAGGCGTGGATCGTCAGCGGGCCGATCGAGAAGCCGCTCCAGCTCGGGGACGGGATCTCGGCCACGAGATCGACGTCGCTCATGCGCAGCCCTCCCGGAGTTCGCCGGCAAGTGTGCGCAGGGCGGGGACCCCGCCCTCGTCGAGGGCGCGGATGAGGGCGGAGCCGACGATGACGCCGTCGGCGTAGGCGGCCACCTCGGCTGCCTGTTCGCGGTTCGAGACGCCGAGTCCGACGCACACGTGCGGGGCACCGGCCTCGCGGAGGCGGGCGACGAGGTCGCGGGCATGGTCGTCGACGCTCGAGCGGACCCCGGTCACTCCCATCGTCGAGGCCGCGTAGACGAAGCCGCGGCTGGCGTCGACGATCGTGGCGATGCGCTCGGGCGTCGACGACGGCGCGGCGAGGAAGATCCGGTCGAGGCCGTGGTCGTCGGCCGCGGCCATCCACTCTCCGGCCTCGTCGGGGATGAGGTCGGGGGTGATGATCCCCGCTCCCCCGGCGGCGGCGAGATCACGGGCGAACGCGGAGACCCCGTATTGGAGGACGAGGTTCCAGTAGCTCATGACGACGGCGGTGCCGCCCGCCTCGGCGACGGCGGAGACGGCGGTGAAGACGTCCTTCGTGCGCACGCCGCCCTCCAGTGCCGCCTCGGCGGCCCGTTGGATGACGGGTCCGTCCATCCCGGGGTCGGAGTAGGGCAGGCCGACTTCGACGATGTCGACGCCGGATTCGACGAGAGCGGTCATCGCCTCGATCGATCCCTCGACGGTGGGGAAGCCGACGGGCAGGTAGCCGATGAGGGCGGCACTGCGCCCCGCCTCGGCGACCGCGTCGACGGTCTCTCCGGTCGTCGTCATACCTGCACTGCTCCTTCGTCGAAGTAGTCGAACCACGTCGCTGCCGTGGTCATGTCCTTGTCGCCGCGTCCCGAGAGGTTGACGAGGATGATCGCCTCGGGTCCGAGCCGCTCACCCACCCGCATCGCCCCGGCCAGGGCGTGGGCGGATTCGATCGCGGGGATGATGCCCTCGGTGCGGGCGAGCAGCTGGAGTGCGGTCATCGCCTCGTCGTCCATGACCGGTTCGTAGACGACGCGGCCGGTGTCGTGGAGGTGCGAGTGCTCGGGCCCCACCGAGGGATAGTCGAGGCCCGCGGAGACCGAATGCGAGGGTCGGGTCTGACCGTCCTCGTCCTGGAGGATGTACGTGGCTGAGCCGTGGAGGACCCCGGGCCGTCCGCCGGAGAACCGGGCGGCGTGGCGGCCGGACTCGATGCCCTCTCCCCCGGCCTCGAAGCCGAAGATGCTCACGTCCTCATCGGGGAGGAAGGCCGCGAAGATGCCCATCGCGTTCGACCCGCCTCCCACACACGCGCACACAGCGTCGGGCAGTCGGCCGACGGTCTCGAGGAGCTGTTCGCGCGCCTCGGTGCCGATGACCTGCTGGAAGGCGCGGACCATGGCGGGGAACGGGTGGGGGCCGGCGACGGTGCCGATGACGTAGTGGGTGCTGCCGACATTGGCGACCCAGTCGCGCATCGCCTCGTTCATCGCGTCCTTGAGGGTGCGCGTGCCGTTGGCGACGGCGTTGACCTTCGCCCCGAGCAGGCGCATGCGGGCGACGTTGAGGGCCTGCCTGCGGGTGTCCTCCTCGCCCATGTAGACCTCGCACTCCATGCCGAGCAGTGCTGCGGCCGTGGCGGTGGCCACCCCGTGCTGACCGGCGCCGGTCTCGGCGATGAGCCGGGACTTGCCCATCCGCTTCGCGAGCAGCGCCTGCCCGATCGCGTTGTTGATCTTGTGGCTGCCGGTGTGGTTGAGGTCTTCGCGCTTGAGGAAGACGCGGGCTCCCCCGCAGTGAGCGGCGAACCGCGTCGCCTCGGTGAGCAGGCTGGGCCGACCGATGTAGCGCAGCTGCAGGTCACGGAGCTCTTCGGTGAACTCCGGATCGACCTGGGACTTCCGCCAGGTCTCCTCGATCTCGTCGAGCGCCGGGATGAGGGCTTCGGGAATGAACCTCCCGCCGAACGCACCGAAGTACGGTCCGGTCTCCGTGGTCTCAGTCATGGCTGTCCTTCGGTTCGTGTGCCTGCGGTCAGGGTCTCAGGCGCGCTGATGCGCGCGGCCCGCTGCGGTGTAGGAGGCCACGGCGGCCTGCGGGTCGCCGTCGCGGACGAGTGCCTCGCCGACGAGCACGGCGTCGGCACCGGCGCGGGCGTAGGCGTCGACGTCGCCGACGCCGGCGACTCCGGACTCGGCGACGAGCGTGCACCCGGCAGGGGCGAGCTCGGCGAGCGGCGCGAACCGGGCCGTGTCGACGCTGAGGTCCTTGAGGTTGCGGGTGTTGACGCCGATGAGCCGGGCCCCGATGTCGATCGCGGTCTCCATCTCAGCGACGCTGTGGGTCTCGACGAGGGCCGTCATGCCCAGGGAGGCCGCGAGGTCGTGGAAGTCGCGCAGCTGCGCCGGGGAGAGAGCGGCGACGATGAGGAGGACGAGGTCGGCCCCGTGGGCACGGGCCTCGTGGAACTGGTACTCGTCGACCATGAAGTCCTTGCGCAGCACCGGCACGTCGACGGCCGCCCGGACGGCGTCGAGGTCGGCGAGGCTGCCGGAGAAGCGACGGCCCTCGGTGAGGACGCTGATCGCCCGGGCTCCGCCGGCGGCGTAGAGGCCGGCGAGAGTGCCGGGGTCCGGGATGTCGGCGAGGTCGCCGCGCGAGGGTGAGCGGCGCTTGACCTCGGCGATGACGCCGAAGTCGGCGTCGAGGTCGAAGGTGCGCACCGGAGCCGCCGCACGGGCGGACTCGACGACCGCGGACAGCGGGACCTCGCGGCGACGCGCCTCGAGGTCCTCGCGGACGCCGACGATGATGTCATCGAGGACGGTCATCGGCGCTTCGGCTTGGTTCCCAGTCCGACGGCGCGCAGGATCATGCCGACGATGAGGCCGACCACGGCGACCCCGCCGCCTGCGTAGACGATCGTCGGGTTGTGGATCGTGAAGCCCACGCAGCCGATCGACAGTCCCACGAGCATGATGATGACACCGGTCCAGCCGGCGACGGAGTTGCCGTGGCCGGGGTCGGCGATGGCGGCGTAGTCGATCGTGGACTTATCGAGATCGGTGGCGCCCGAACGGGCGACGGATTGCGACATGGCGCTCCTTACGCTGACGTGCTCAAGTACTCTCTCATTGTGTCACGTCCGACGCCCCGAGTTGGCATCGACCCGGCACCTGGGATCGGGGTCGGCGCCTCCGGGCCACAACGCGTCACCCCTCACGTCCTCCGCGGCGGATCCTCGTCGTCGCCGCGTTCGACCTCTTCACCGCGGGAGAGCGCATCCCACGTCGCCGCAGAGTCGAAGTCACCGTCCTCGGCCTGCGCCGTGCGGGCGTAGCGGTTCGACCCCGACCATGTGCGCGAGGACACGACGACCCAACCGATGACGACGACGGCGAGGACCGCGCCGATGAGGGCGACGAGCGGCCACGAGGTCGCACCCTCGGCCCCCATCGCGGTGATCGCGGTCATCCCGTAGCCGAGCGCTGCGAGGAGGGCGAAGGTGAGGACGACGATGCGGCCGACCTTCCCGAACATCGCCGAGAGCAGCCCGCACACCGCGATGATCGCCACGCATGCGGTGGCGATCGGCGAGGCCTGGCTCGTCTCCGTCTGGTTGGGCAGCGCGACCCCGGAGGGGCCGAGCGTGTCGCTCGCCGCCCCGGTCTGCCAGGTGGCGAGCGTGATCGCCCAGAGGGCGGCTGCGACGACGAGGATGAGGAGGACTCCGCGGGACTTCGTCATCGTCGACCTCCCGCGGCCGTGGCGGCATCCGCCGAGGAGGCCACCCGGTGGGCGCGTCCGGCCGCGGCTGCCGCGGTGAGCACTGCGGCCGCCTTGTTCTCCGACTCCTCGTATTCGGTCTCGGGCACGGAGTCGGCGACGATGCCGCCGCCGGCGAAGACGCTCATCACTCCGTCGCGGAGGACCCCGGTGCGGATGGCGATCGCGAGGTCGAGGTCGCCGGTGAAGGAGAGGTACCCGACGACTCCCCCGTAGAGTCCGCGCCCGACGACCTCGAGTTCGTCGATGATCTGCAGGGCGCGCGGCTTCGGGGCCCCGGACAGCGTGCCGGCGGGGAAGGTCGCCGTGAGCACGTCGACGGCCCCGTGCCCGTCCTCGAGTTCGCCGCGCACGGTCGAGGAGATGTGCATGATGTGGCTGAACCGTTCGATGTCCATGAACGCGCTCACGTCGATCGTGCCGGCCCGACAGACCTTCGCGAGGTCGTTGCGGGCGAGGTCGACGAGCATGAGGTGCTCGGCGCGCTCCTTCTCATCGGCGAGGAGTTCGCGGGCGAGACGGTCGTCCTCCTCCGGGTTCGCCCCGCGGGGCCGGGAACCGGCGATGGGGTGGGTGACGACGGTGCCCTGGCGCACCGTGACGAGCGCCTCGGGCGAGGAGCCGATGATGCTCACCGGCTGTCCGTCTGAGTCGTGGAGGTCGAGGAGGTACATGAACGGCGAGGGGTTCGCCCGCCGCAGCATCCGGTAGACCATGAGCGCCTCGGCGTCGCAGTCCGTGTCGAAGCGCTGCCCGAGGACGACCTGGAAGATCTCACCGTCGACGATGTCCTGCTTGGCCCTGCGCACACCTTCGAGGTACGTCTCACGCGGGGTGCGGGTGCGCACCTGCGGGGTCACCGCTTCCGGCACACGCACCTCGGCGGGGGCGGGGGCGGTGATGCGGGCGAGCATCGCCTCGATCCGAGCGACCCCGGAGGCGTAGGCGTCGTCGATCCCGGTCTCCGCCCCGTCGACGTTGACGACGTTGGCGACGAGGGTGAGCGTGCCCGAGTAGTGGTCGTAGACGGCGATGTCCCCGGGGATCATCAGCTGCACGGTCGGCAGCCGGTGTTCGTCGGGCTGCGGGTCGCCGAGCTTCTCGACCTCTCGGATGATGTCCCACCCGAAGTACCCGACGAGGCTCGAGACCATCGGCGGCAGGTCGCTCGACTCGATCCGGAGCAGCTCGAGGGTGGCCGCGACCGCATCGAGGACGCTGCCGGTGCGGGGCACTCCGACGGGAGGGGTGCCCTCCCAGCGGAAGCCCTCGGACGTCGAGACCAGGGTGGCCACGGGCGCGGAGCCGATGAACGAGTAGCGCGCCCACGCACCGGCCTCGGCGGATTCGAAGAGGAACGACCCGGGGGTGCCGTCGGTGAGCTTCCGGTAGAGGCTGAGCGGGGTCTCGGCGTCGGCGAGCACCTCCGCGTGGACGGGCACGAGTCGCGCCGTCGCCCCGGCGGCCCTGAAGCCGGCGAGGTCGGGGCGGATGTCGAGGCCGGACTCAGTCGTCGGGATCGTCACTGATCGTCCTTCCTGTGAAGCAGGTGTCGGTGAGGGTGTGGCATGCGGGTCCGGTCTGGTCGACGACCATGAGCAGCGCGTCGGCGTCGCAGTCGAGGGCGAGCGAGACGAGCGCCTGGGTGTTCCCGGAGGTCTCCCCTTTGACCCAGTGCTCCTGCCGTGAGCGCGACCAGTAGACGGCCCGCCGCTCGGCCAGGGTGCGTTCGATGGCTGTGCGGTCCATCCACGCGAGCATGAGGACGTCCCGTGTCGTCGCCTCCTGGACGACGACGGGGGCGAGCCCGTCGGGTCCGAACGTGATGACCTCCCGCCAGTTCTCCGGGGTCGCGTCGATCTGCCTCTCGCTCATCGGACCTCGAACCCCTCTGCCGCGAGCGCGGCCTTGACCTCGTCGATGTGGAGCGTGCCGTAGTGGAAGACGCTGGCGGCGAGCACGGCGTCGGCTCCGGCCCGCACCGCGGGGGCGAAGTGTTCGACCCTCCCCGCCCCGCCCGAGGCGATGAGCGGCACGCTCACCGCCGCCCGGGCGGCGGAGATGAGCTCGAGGTCGAAGCCCTCACGGGTGCCGTCGGCGTCGATCGAGTTGAGCAGCACCTCGCCGACCCCGCGCTCGGCCGCCTCGCGGATCCACTCGATCGCATCGCGGCCCGTGCCCTCCCGGCCGCCGCGGATGGTCACTTCGAAGCCCGACGGGGTCTCACCGCCCCGGGTCCGCCGGGCATCGAGGGAGAGGACGAGCACCTGGTTGCCGAAGTGACGGGAGATGTCGCTGATGAGCTGCGGGTCCGCGACCGCCGAGGTGTTGACGGAGACCTTGTCCGCGCCGTCGCGCAGGAGCCGGTCGACGTCGGAGACGCTGCGCACGCCGCCGCCGACGGTGAGCGGGATGAAGACCTCCTCGGCGCACGCGGCGACGATGTCGTGGACGGTCTCACGGTCGCCGCTGCTCGCGGTGACGTCGAGGAACGTGAGTTCGTCGGCTCCCGCCTCACCGTAGGCGCGGGCGAGTTCGACGGGGTCCCCGGCGTCGCGGAGCTCGGCGAAGCGCACGCCCTTGACGACGCGTCCGGCGTCGACGTCGAGGCATGGGATGACTCTCACGGCAACCATGGTCTTCTCCTAGATCCCCAGTGTCCGGTAGCGCTCCAACCGCCGTGCCCGTCTCCGGGCTGCGGGTTCGCGCATGAGTTCGATGAGTTCGTACTCGAGGGTGTCGCCGACCCGCGCGACGAAGTCGAGGGGTTCGTCGCCGGCATCGGGATGCTCGGCGATGATCCGATCGACGACGCCGGTCTCGAGGAGCTTGGGGGCGTGGACGCCCTGACTCTGCGCCATCTGCGGGGCGAACTCGGTCGTGCGGTGGACGATCGCCGAGGCGCCCTCGGGTGGGAGCGGGGACAGCCAGCCGTTCTCGGCGCTGAGCACTCTGTCGGCGGGGATGAGCGCGAGCGCGCCCCCGCCCGAGCCCTCGCCGAGGATGAGGGAGACCGTCGGCGCGTCGAGGTTGGCGAGGTCGGCGAGCGAACGGGCGATCTCTCCGGCGATGCCGCCCTCCTCGGCGGACTGGGAGAGCGCGGCACCGGGGGTGTCGATGACGGTGACGAGCGGGAGGTCGAGTTCGGCGGCGAGCTTCATTCCGCGCCTGGCCTCGCGCAGCGCCGCCGGGCCGAGCGGGGCCCGGGAGTCCTGGCGGAAGCGGTCCTGGCCGAGGACGATGCACGGGGCGGACCCGAACTTCGCGAGCGCGAGCAGGAGGCCGGGATCCTTCTCTCCCTGACCGGTGCCGTTGAGCGGCAGCACGGTGTTCGCCGCGGTCCGCAGCAGGTCGCGGACCCCGGGACGATCGCCTCGGCGCGAGCGGGTGATCGCCTGCCACGCGTCGGCGTCCGGGTCGACGGTCTCCGGGCGGGTGTCGGGGTCGGGGACGCGGGCCGGGACCTCTTTGGCGCCCATGAGGACGTCGAGGACGCGGGAGACTGTGGCGTGGATCCGTTCGGGTCCGATGACGGCGTCGATGATCCCGTGCTTGTGGAGGTTCTCCCCGGTCTGGACGTTCTCGGGGAACGGTTCGCCGTAGAGGGCCTCGAACACGCGCGGTCCGAGGAACCCGATGAGGGAACCGGGTTCGGCGACGGTGACATGGCCCATCGACCCCCACGAGGCGAAGACTCCCCCGGTCGTCGGGTGCCGGAGGTACACGAGGTAGGGCAGGCCGGCCCGGCGGTGGGCGACCACGGCGTTGGTGATCTTGACCATCGAGAGGAACGCGACGGTGCCCTCCTGCATGCGGGTGCCGCCCGAACTGGGTGCGGCGACGAGCGGGAGTCCTTCGGCCGTGGCGCGCTGGACGCGCACGCTGTCCACGATGTTCGCCGCCGGCGTGCCGCTGGTGGAGGCGCTCGAATCGGTTGCCGGCGCCACCGGCAGCACCGTCTACGAGAAAGCCACCTGGCTGATCCGCGACGACGTCTCCGTCGGCTACCCGATGAACATGGCGATGAAGCAGGTCAACCTGTTCCCGCACATGGTGGTGCAGATGACCGCGATCGGCGAGGAAGCCGGTGCGCTCGACACCATGCTGTTCAAGGTGGCGGACTTCTACGAGGAGGAGGTCAACAACGCCGTCGATGCGCTGTCGAGCCTGATCGAGCCGATGATCATGATCTTCATCGGCGTGGTCGTCGGCGGCATGGTCATCGGCATGTACCTGCCGATCTTCAAGCTGGCGGCCGTGGTCTGACCCCAGCCGCTCGCCTGCTCCTCTAGAATCCGCGCATGGCTTTTCTCGATCAGCACCCCGAACTGGGGTATCCGGCTGCGGCTGCGCTCGGGCTCATGCTCGGCAGCTTCCTCAACGTGGTGATCCTGCGCCTGCCCAAACGGCTGGAGTGGGAGTGGAAGCGCGACGCGCGCGAGGTGCTGGACGCGCCGGAGATCTACGACCCGCCCCCTCCGGGCAT
>ENA-OOKA01000293-OOKA01000293.1-human-skin-metagenome-genome-assembly--contig:-NODE-293-length-15091-cov-6.469806_pt1 | contig 15091 bp, 13 predicted proteins | sample MGYA00248825_ERZ500995 | MGnify/ENA primary metagenome ERZ500995 (study PRJEB25958, sample SAMN03398540) | human skin metagenome | study: EMG produced TPA metagenomics assembly of the Human Skin...
CCGAGGGCGGCGACCTGGCCGCGCTCGCGCGCGGCGCGGGCGGCCTCGACCATGCGCTCCGCCTCGGCCGGGTCGTTCGCGAGCGGCTTCTCGCACAGCACGTGCTTGCCGGCCTCGAGCGCTGCGATCGCGATCTCGGCGTGGAGGAAGCCGGGGGTGCAGATGTCGACGATGTCGACGTCGTCCCTCGTGATCGCCTCGCGCCAGTCGGTGGCGTGCTCCTCCCAGTCCAACCGGCGCGCCGCCTCCGCGACGGCCTGCTCGTCCCGTCCCACGATCACGCGCCGCGCGATCGGCGGCACGTCGAAGGCGGCGCCGACGGTGCGCCAGGCCTGGGAGTGGGCGCGGCCCATGAAGGCGTAGCCGATCAGGGCGACGCCGAGCGGACGGTGGGGGGTCTCGGGCACAGGGGCTCCTTCTTCGGGACGACGGGTCGTGGCCGGGCAGGCGGATGCCCGCGAGAGCGGGTCGAGCTCGGGGCCCCGCGGAGAACGGGAGCGGCCGGGGCCGCGTCGGCGCGAACGCCGGCGCTCCGGCGCCGAAGACGCCTGGGTCATCACCCTATGTCGCCGATCACGTCCCGGCAAAGGAGCCGACCGTCCGCCGGACTCTCCCGCATGCCGGAGACTGGGGGCATGGAACGTCATGTGCGCGCATGGATGAGGGCCGAGGTCCAGGAGGGGACCGACGTGGCGCTGCTGGTCGCGGTCTCCGACGCCCCGGTGGCGGAGGAGATGCTGAGCGTGCGGGCCGGCGGGGCCGAGCATCCGGTGACGGAGACCCGGGACCGCTTCGGCAGCCGGCTCCACCTCCTGCACGGCCTGCCCGGCGGGGAGGTGGAGATCGTCTACGACGCGCGCGGCATCGGCGAGGCGCCCGTGCCGCGGGTGCTCGAGGCGGACTCCGTGCTGCACCTGCGCCCCTCCCGCTACTGCGAGGTCGACGAGTTCACCCGCAGCGCCCAGGAGATCGTGGGGGAGCGCGAGGGGGTCGAGGCCCTCGACGCGGTCGTGGACTGGGTGCACGGCCACCTGGACTACGTGCCCGGGTCGAGCACGATCACCGACTCGGCCCGCAGCACCTTCGTCGCCCGGCGCGGAGTGTGTCGGGACTTCGCCCATCTCACCGCGACGCTGCTGCGGGCGGCGGGCATCCCGGCGCGCTGCGCCTCTGTGTACGCGCCGGGGCTGAGCCCGATGGATTTCCACCTCGTGGTCGAGGCGCTGGTCGAGGGGGAGTGGCTGGCGGTCGACGCGACGCATCTCGCGCCGCGTGCCTCCATGGTGCGCATCGCCACAGGTCAGGACGCCGCGGACACGGCCTTCATGACCACCCTCGCCGGGGACGTCGCGCTCACCGGCATCCAGGTCACCGCCGTGGTCGATCCGGAGCTGCCGCGGGAGCGGCCGGGGGAGCGGCGAGCGCTGCGCTGAGCACAGGGCCCGCCGCTGCGCCGCTCAGGCCTGCGGCGTCTCCGGCCCGGAGGGGTCCTCGGGATCCGTCGATCCGTCGATCCCCCTCTGCCCCTCGGAACCCGCGCTCCCCTCGGAGCCGGTCGAGCCCTCGCCGTCCGTCGGCCCGACCGTGTCCTGCGTCGACTGCCCGTCGGAGCCCTCGGGCGCCTGCCCGTCCTCGGCCTCGAAGCTCGCCAGGTACTCCTCGACCTCGGCGGCGATGTCCTCGGCGCTGGGCACGACGGAGCCTGCCCCGGAGGTGATCATCCTGTCGTAGCGCTGCTCGAACCCGGCGACCATCTCCTGCAGCTGTGGCTGGGCCTCGATCTGCGCAGCGATGGCCTCGCGCACGGGGAGCCCCTGCGCCTCGAGCGCCGCCGCACCGATCCGGGGACCCCTCTCCTCGCCGACCGCGGTCAGCAGCGCGATCGCGGCATCGGGGAAGGACATCTCGTGGAGGTACTGGGGCACGTGCACGGTCAGGCCCACCACGTCGTGCCCGCCCTCGGCCAGGCGCATCGTCAGCAGCGCCGTGAACGGGGCGCGGAGGCGGAAGGTGCCGGGCATGGTGCGGCGCACCTCGATCGACTCCGGATCGCCGGCGAAGCGGGTCACGGGCAGCTCGCGGGTATGGGGGACCGGGGCGGGGAAGCCCTGCAGCAGAAGGGTCCGCTCGATGCCGAGCTGCTCGACCACGATCCGCAGCGCGCTCGCGACACGCTCCCACTGGAAGGACGGCTCCGGCCCGGTGAGCAGGAAGAAGGTCTGCCCCTGCTCGTCGGTCACCTCGTGCAGCAGGATCTCGGGCTTCTCGTAGTCGTCGAAGTGATCCAGCTGCAGCGTGACCTCGGGGCGGCGCCCGGCGTAGTCGTGGACCTGGTCCATGTCCAGCCGTCCCACGACACGGCTGGAGAGCGTGTTGAGCAGGTGGTCGTCCAGGAGCCGCTGCGCATCGCCCGCATCGGTGAAGGCGCCGAGGGTGACCAGCAGCGTGCTGCCGTGGAGGGCACGCGAGTCGACATGGCGCTCGTAGCTGAACAGGGTCGTCGGATCCATCATGACCTCCAGGGCGACAGGACGGCCTCGGCGGGCCGCGGGTGGGTGACCTCCTGGTCAACGGCCCCTCCGTCAGAACTATTCCGCCCTCGGCGCAGACGGGCCGGAGTTGGCGCACCTCACAGCAGCATCAGGGCCGTGTCCACGGCGAGCCGCGCCGCGAGCGCCCCGGTCACCACCAGGAACACGATCCGCACGAAGCGCGATCCCAGGCGCAGCGCGAGCCGCGCGCCGAGGAAGCCGCCGCTGAGGTTCGCCAGCGCCAGCACGCCGCCCAGCAGCCACCACACCTGGCCCTGCAGCCCGAAGACCAGCAGCGCCCCGACATTGGTGGTGAGGTTCGCGAGCTTCGCGTGGACGCTCGCCTCGAGGAAGCCGTAGCCCAGCAGGGAGACCATCAGGATGATGAAGAAACTGCCGGTGCCGGGGCCGAGGATCCCGTCGTACACGCCGACGCCCGCCCCGATCCCGCCCGCGCGCAGCAGATGGGAGCGGCCCTGGTGGCGCGGGGCGTGCTCGAGCCCCATCGACGGCTTCAGCAGGGTGTACGCGCCGACGGCGAGCAGCGCGACCAGCACGATCGGGGTCAGCCACGGCTTGGGGATCAGGCTCGCCAGCGCCGCCCCGGCCGCGCTCCCGCCCAGCGCGCACACCACCAGCGGCCCCGCGGTCGCGGCGACCGGGGTGATCCGTCGGACGTAGGTCCAGGAGGACACCGCGGTCCCCGCCGCGGAGGCGATCTTGTTCGTGCCGAGCACGGCGCCGCTGGAGGCGTCGGACGGCATGGCGGTCAGCAGCGCGGGCAGCTGGATCAGCCCGCCGCCGCCGACGACCGCATCCACCCAGCCGGCCACGAAAGCGGCCCCGATGAGCAGGACGAGGGTCAGGGCGGAGAGCTGGGTGAGCTCGGCGAGCAGAGGCACCTCACCAGTGAACCACCGCCCCGGCCCGGCCTGCCGAGCTGACACACTGGGGCCATGCGCGCGCTCATCTGGGACCTCGGCGGCACGCTCGTGGACACCTATCCGGACGTCGACCGGGCGCTCGCCGGGGCGCTGCGCGCGGAGCCCGACCAGGAGCTGCTGCACGAGGTCGCGGTGCTGACCCGGCGCTCCAGCTCCGAGGCGATCACCGAGCTCGCCGCCCGCCACGAGGTGCCCGAGGCGCGCCTGCGCACCGCCTACGAGGCGACGAAGGAGCAGTGGGCGCGCAGGCCGCCGCCGCTGAAGGACGGCGCCCGGGAGGTGCTGGCAGCCGTGCGCGAGCGTGGCGGGCTGAACCTCGTGGCCACCCATCGCGATCGCGAGAGCGCCGCCGCCCTGCTCGCCGCGCACGGCCTCGAGGTCGACGACCTGGTGTGCGCGCCCGACGGCCACCCCCGTAAGCCCGCCCCCGACATGGTGCTTTACCTGCTGGCCCGGCACGGGCTGACGGCGGGGGAGTGCCTCGCGGTGGGGGACCGTCCGGCCGACGTCGAGGCCGCACGCGCCGCCGGGGTCGAGGGCGTGCTGCTGGAGACCCCCGGGATCCGGCTCGAGGCGCCGGCGGCGCGCCGCATCCACTCGCTGCGCGACCTGATCCCGCTGCTCTGACCGCCGGCGACCCGGACAGGCCCGTGGTCATTCACGGCTCAGGGGTCGCCGCGCGCGCCGATCGCGTCGTCCGTCTCGACGAGGGTCGGAACGCGAGCATCACGTGGACGGTTCCCTCCGCTGCACCGCCGGATCCAGCCGGTGGTGACCGCTTCGCGAATCGTGCTGGAAGAGACTGATCAGGGCCGCCAGCGGGACCGCGATCCCGATCATCTCCAGCAGCTCCTCGAGCATCGTGCCGTAGATGTACCGGTTGTCCACCATCCAGTCCGATGCCGCCAGATGGCGACCGTTCAGGCTCTCCACCCCGACCGCGCCCACCAGGAACAGCGCCCGGCCCAGCAGGATCCCGATCAGCGCCCGGCGGGGGAGCAAGAGCGGGCGGAAGTCGGCCACGTCGGGAGTGTCGGCCTCGCCGTCAGTGACTGCGTCGGTGGCGCGTGGGTCTGCGGTGCGCTCGGCGGCGGGTCGCTCATCTCGGACACCTGTGAACTCCCCATGAGATCTCGGTGAACCCCGCATGTAAACGCTCTCATGCGTGTCGCGGCACGGCGGGGGACTACGTTGGGGACATGGCGATCATCTACCAGGCAGAGCTCAGCCCGACGAAGCCCGAGGTGCTGCGAGAGCTGCTCACCTCCCGCCCCTGGGGCGAGGACGGGGAGCTCGAGCTGCTCGGCGCGTACCGCTTCGACGACCCGACCGGCGAGGTCGGCGTGGAGTGCCATCTCGTGCGGGTGGGGGAGAGCATCTACCACCTGCCGCTGACCTACCGGGCCGCGCCGCTCGAGGACCCCGCGGCGCAGCCGGTCACCACGATGGACCACTCGGTGCTGGGCACCCGCTACGTCTACGACGGCCTCGAGGACGAGCTCGCGATCGAATGCTTCGCCCGGGCGCTCGCCGGCGAGCAGCAGCAGGCCCAGCTCGAGATCTTCGCGCCCGACGGCACCTCCGAGGGGACCCGCCCGCAGTCGGTGGAGCTGACGCTCGAGGTCGACGAGGGCGAGGTCGCGCCGACCCTCGAGGAGCTGCTCGACGGCGACGAGACGTTCACGATCGCGCGCACGGTCGACGGGCTCGACGGCGCAGCCCGTCTCGTCGCCGCCTGGGACGGCGGACGCGGAGTCGTCGCGGCCTGCTGAGGGCACGAGGCGACCGCTTCCGGCCCACGGAGCGGGGGAGCAGTGCCCCGGGCTCCCCGTGATCTCGACGCACGGCAGCGCCCGCCGCTCTAGTCGCCCTCCCCGGCGAGGTGGGTGTCGAGGACGTCCTGGGCGATCTCGCGCAGCAGCCGGATAGAGTCGCGGGGGAGCTGGGCCTCGGCGCTGCCGGCACGCATCGCCGCGATGATGCGCCGGCTCAGACGGCCCGGGCCCGCCAGGCGCACACGACGGACGCCGGGGGTGTCCGAGAGGCTCACCAGGCGAGGGAGCAGGCCGACTCCCGCTCCGGCGCCGACGAGGGCGATGGCCGTCCCCCACTCCGTGGCCTCGTGGGCGATCCGCGGCGTGAGACCGGCCGCCGTGAAAGCGGTCGTGAACAGCGCGCGATAGGCGGAGCCGGGCTGGTCGGTCACCCACGGGTCGGCGACGAGCTGTTCCAGCGACACGCGCTCCTGCGCCCCGAGCGGGTGGTCCGCCGGCACCATGACGTCCAGCGGGTCATCGAGCAGGGTGATCTTCTCGAACCGGGGATCGGCCTCGAGCAGCACCTCGCCCTGCATCGAGACGACCACCGCCACGTCGATGCGCTCGGCCACCAGCAGGTCGAAGCAGCGTGCCGGGCTCGCCTCCATCACCTGGACCTCGACGGAGGGGTGCAGGTCGCGCAGACGGGGCAGGAGAGGGGCGATGAGGTGCGAGGCGGCGGTGGAGAAGCCGCCGATGCCGAACTGCCCCGGGACCTGACCGTCCGCGCTCGCGCTCGCGGCCCGGATCTGCTCCCACTGCGCGAACAGCGCGTCGCTGCGGCGCACCAGCTCCTTCCCCGCGGCGGTCAGGCGCAGCCCTCGGCCGTCGCGCGTGAGCAGCGTCAGGCCCAGGGACTGCTGGAACTCCCTCAGCTGCGCCGACACCGCCGAGGGGGAGTAGCCCATCAGCTCCGCGGTGGCCGCGACGGTCCCGCATCGGGCGAAGGTGCGCAGGGTGACGAGGCGAGGATCGATCATGCGGAGATTCTGCACTGCACTCGTCGATAATTCGCGCTTATCGTGCATGATCCGCGGCGCTAGCCTTCTGCGTATCCGCTGTCATCCTCCGACGGTGAGGGAGAGCATGTCCACGATCGACGCACGACGCGCAGCACCCTTCGCGACGGCCACCATCGCGCCCGAGAAGCTCTCCGAGCTCCAGGCGCTCGTCGACTCCCGTCGGCCCGGCTTCTCGCTGACGGCCCCGTTCTACACCGACAGGCAGCTGTTCGACCTCGACATGCGCGCCGTCTTCGGACGGCACTGGCTGTTCGCGGGGAGCATCGCCGAACTGCCCGAGCCCGGCGACTACATCACCGTCGACTTCGGCCCCTATGCGCTCATCCTGCTGCACCACGACGACGGCTCCGTCAGGGCCCTGCACAACGTGTGCCGCCACCGCGGCGCCCGGATCCTCACGGAGGACTCCGGGACGACGGGGAACCTCGTGTGCGGATACCACTCGTGGACGTACGCCCCGGACGGAGCGCTGATCCACGCCTCCGCGCCCGGTGAGATCGACTTCGACGCCGGCTGCTTCGCGCTCAAGCGCGCGCACTGCAGGGTGGTGGGCGGCCTGATCTTCGTGTGCATCGCGGCGGAGCCGCCGGAGGACTTCGACGAGGTCGCCGAGATCTTCCGCCCGTACATAGAGCCGCACGAGCTCGGCGCGACGAAGGTCGCGTACCAGCAGGACATCGTGGAGCAGGGCAACTGGAAGCTCGTGATGGAGAATAACCGCGAGTGCTACCACTGCGACGGCCACCCCGAGCTGGCGTGTTCGCTGTTCCCCACCTGGGGCCTCACCGACGAGACGGTGCCGTCCCACCTCGCCGACGTGTGGAACCGCAACCTCTCGGCGAGCGCCGCCCTCGAGTAGCGATGCCGTCGATACGGCCTGCCGTTCGAGGTGGTCGAGGAGCTCGACACCCGCGTGGCCGGCATCCGCATCTCGCGAGAGCCGCTCGACGGCGAGGGGGAGTCGTTCTCGGCCGACGGCCGGCGGCTGTCGAAGAAGCTGCTGGGGGACCTGCCCGACTTCCGGCTGGGCCGCTGCTCCATGCACCTGCAGCCCAACAGCTGGTTCCACCTCCTCGGCGATCACGTCATCACCTTCGCGGCGTTCCCCCTCGACGAGGGGCGCACGCTGGTGCGCACCACCTGGCTGGTCGCCGACGACGCCGTCGAGGGCGTCGACTACGACCTCGAGACCCTGACCCACACGTGGAAGCAGACCAACCTGCAGGACAAGGCGTTCGTCGAGCTGTGCCAGCGCGGCGCCGCCAGCCCTGCCTACGAGCCCGGCCCCTACATGAAGAGCGAGTACCAGGTCGAAGCGTTCGTGAACTGGTACATCACCCGCCTGCGGGAGGCGCTGCAGTGAGCTTCGAGGTCGACGTGGACAGGGGAGCGGTCGCGCTCGCCCTGCGCACCCGCGGCCTCGAGATGCCGTGGAACCGTGTGCTCGCGGCGGTGGCGGGGCCGGCGCACGCCGCGACGGCGCTCGGCCCCTGGTACCCGGAGGAGTTCCAGGCCGAGTGCGTCGAGACCATCCCCGAGTCCCAGGACTGCACGACCTTCGTGTTCCGACGGCTCGACGGCGCGCCGCTGGCGTTCCGTGCGGGCCAGTACCTCAACATCGACTTCCCCGTGGACGGGGAGGATGCCGAGCCGGTCAGCCGCAGCTACTCGCTCTCCAGCGCTCCGACCTCTCCCTGGACCTTCGCCGTGACGGTGCGCCGTGATCCGGCGGGTCTGGTGTCGCCCTGGGCGCATGCCAACATGCGTCCGGGCATGATCCTCGACATGCTGGGCCCTGTCGGCGCGTTCCACCTGCCCGACTACGACCGCCGGGCGCGCTACCTGTTCCTCGCCGCCGGATCGGGCATCACCCCGATCATGTCGATGATCCGCACGATCCACTCCCTGCCGGGACAGGCCGACGTCTGCCTGCTGTACCACGGCTCGTCCCCGGATCGCTTCGCCTTCGTCGACGAGCTCGACTTCCTGGAGAAGGCCGACTTCCGCATCCGGGTGGCCTATTCGCTCGGCGACCGCGAACGGCCCGAGGGGTGGGGCGCCCGCGTGGGACGCATCTCGGCGGAGATGATCGACGCCGTCGCCCCCGACGCCAACGGTCGCCAGGTGTACGCCTGCGGCCCGCAGGGATACCTCGAGCAGGTCCTCGACTGCCTGCCCGCCGTCGGCGTGGACGACACCTCGGTGTTCGTCGAGAGCTTCACCGGAGACTCCGCCACACGGCGTGAGTACGCGGCCGAGCTCGCGGCCGCCACGGAGTTCGCCGAGGACCTGCAGGTCGCCGCCGAGGAGAGCACCGAGCACCAGAGCGCGGTCCTGGACGTCTACGACCAGACGGCGGCAGACCTCCCTGCGCTGGCGCACGTGGAGCCCACCGTAGCGGTCGACGCCGAGGCGAGCGCGCCCGTTCCCCGCACCCCGGACGCACCGGAGGGGGAACGCCAGGTGGTCGGTGCCGGCGCGCTCACCATGTCCTTCGTCCGCAGCGGGCTCGACGTGCGCATCGACCCGGAGCAGAACATCCTGCAGGCGGCACGGGCCTCCGGCGTGCGCATCGGCGCCAACTGCCAGGAGGGCATGTGCGGCTCCTGCAAGATCGTGAAGCTCGAGGGCGACGTCGACATGCACCACCAGGGCGGCATCCGCGCACGCGAGATCGCCGCCGGGAAGTTCCTGCCCTGCTGCTCCACCGCCGTGACCGACCTCGTCATCGACGCCTGACCCCCTCGAGAGAGAGCCCCCATGAGCACCGCACCCCGCATCGTCATCATCGGCGCCGGCATCGTCGGCGCGAACCTCGCCGACGAGCTCGCCCAGCGCGGCGCCACGAACACTATCGTGCTCGAGCAGGGTCCGCTCGAGACGCCGGGCGGGTCCACCTCCCATGCTCCCGGCCTCGTCTTCTCGACGAACCCCTCGAAGTCGATGACCGAATTCGCGCAGCAGACCATCGAGAAGTACACGAACCTGAGGGGACCGGACGGCTCCGGATCGTTCCTGGCCGTCGGCGGGCTCGAGCTCGCGACCACCCCCGAGCGGCTGCAGGATCTGCATCGTCGTGCCGGCTGGAACCGGTCCTGGGGAGTCGAGGCGCAGGTGGTCGACACCGACGAGTGCCGTCGACTCTTCCCGATGGTCGATCCCGAGCCCGTCCTCGGCGGTCTCTGGACGCCCGGGGACGGCCTCGCGCTCGCGCTGAAGGGAACGCGGCTCGTGATCGAGCGCGCGAGAAGGTCCGGGGTCGAGTTCCGCGACCGCACCACGGTGACGGGCATCGACACCTCGGGCGGCCGCGTGCGCGCCGTGCTCGTGGGGGAGGAGCGCATCCCGGCCGACATCGTGGTCTCCTGCGCCGGGTTCTGGGGCCCGCGGATCGGCGAGATGGCCGGGGTCGACGTGCCGCTGCTGCCGCTCGGCCACCAGTTCGCGATCACCTCGCCCGTGCCGAGCCTCAGGGGGAAGAACGAGCTGCCCAAGGGAGCTTCCGCCCCGATCCTGCGCCATCAGGACCGCGACCTCTACTACCGCGAGTGGGGCGACCGGATCGGGATCGGCTCGTACGCGCACCGCCCCATGCCCGTCGCCCTCGACGACCTGCCGCAGTACCGCGCCGAGGACATCACCGACGAGGCGATGCCCTCGAGCCTCCCCTTCACGCCGGAGGACTTCGCGGCCGAGTGGGAGGAGTCGCAGAGGCTGCTGCCCGAGCTGCGGCAGACCTCGGTCGATCGTGCCTTCAACGGCGTCTTCTCCTTCACGCCGGACGGCGGATCGCTGGTGGGGGAGTCCGCCGGGGTCGACGGGTTCTTCATGGCCGAGGCCGTGTGGGTGACGCACTCGGTCGGCATCTCGCGAGCCCTCGCCGAGGTGATCACGACGGGATCCTCGGAGACCGACCTGTCGGGCCTCGACCTCAACCGGTTCGAGAAGATCCAGACCACGCGCGCCTACGTGGACGAGACGAGCCAGCAGAACTTCGTCGAGATCTACGACATCCTCCATCCCCGCCAGCCGCGGGTCTCGCCGCGCGACCTCCGGCTCAGTCCGTTCCACCGACGCCAGGTGGAGCTCGGCGCCTTCTTCCTGGAGGCGCACTCCTGGGAGCGGCCGCACTGGTACGAGGCCAACGCGCACCTGCTCGAGGAGATGCCCGCTGAGTGGGCGGCCCCGCCGCGCGACGCCTGGTCAGCCCAGTTCCATTCGCCGATCGCTGCGTGCGAGGCCTGGAAGACGCGCAGCGCCGTCGCGATGTACGACATGACGGCGCTGACGCGCTTCTCGGTGACGGGCCCCGGTGCCGCCGACCTGCTCGACCGCCTGACCACGTCGTCGATGCGGCGCAGGCCCGGCGCCGTCAGCTACACGCTCCTGCTCGACCGGGCAGGCGGCATCACGAGCGACATCACCGTCGCGATCCTCGGCGAGAACGACTACCAGGTGGGCGCCAACGGAAGCATCGATCTCGCATACCTCACCCGCGAGGCGAGGCACCAGTCGCAGGAGGATCCCGCGAAGTGGGTCGACGTGCGCGACATCACGCCCGGGACGTGCTGCATCGGGTTGTGGGGGCCGCTCGCCGGCGAGGTGGCGGCGCGGCTCACGGACGAGGACCTCGGCGCCGAGGCGCTCGGCTACTTCCGCACCCGGAGCGTCACGCTCGCGGGGATCCCGGTGACGGCCATGCGGCTGTCGTACGTCGGCGAGTTCGGCTGGGAGCTGTACACCACGGCGGACCTGGGAGAGCGGCTGTGGGATGCGATCTTCGCGGCCGGGCAGGAGTTCGGCATCGTCGCGGCGGGGCGCGAGGCGTTCGAGTCGCTGCGCCTGGAGAAGGGCTTCCGCTCCTTCGGGACGGACATGACCAGCGAGCACGAGCCCGTCCAGGCCGGCATCGGTTTCGCGGTGAAGGCCTCGAAGGCGGCGGACTTCGTGGGCAAGGAGGCGCTCGCCGCGCGTGCGGCCGCTGCGACGACGCGCCTGACCTGCCTGACCTTCGACGAGCAGACGTCGATCGCACTCGGCCTCGAGCCGGTGTTCCTGCCCGGGTCCCAGACCGCCGCCGGATACGTCACCAGCGCCGCCTACGGCTACACGCTCGGTCGCGGCATCGCGTACGCCTGGCTGCCTGACCACCTGGAGGTCGGCGACGGCGTCGAGGTCGAGTATCTCGGCACGCGCTTCGCGGCGACCGTGGCGGAGGAGCCGCTCTACGATCCCGCGATGGACAGGATCCGTCCCGAGAAGGCGGCGCAGGTGCTCGAGGGCCGGTCGGTGTGAGCGCACCGGACCGGCCGTCGTCGACGCGTGGGGACGACGGTGGCCGTCTGCACGCGCGGCCGTCCGCGTGAGCGCTCGCTGGACCGTGGTCGGCGACGCCCGGGGAGGTTCACGTGATCGCGGTGACCGGCCGCCGGCGGGAGGGGGCCTGTGCGAGGTCGTCGTCCGATGCACAGCCGGGCGGGGAGGCTCGCACCGGCACAGCCCGTCGGCACCCCTGTCGCACTTTACATAACGTGCATTATCGGCTCGACGTATTGAGGGCGGTCCGGGAGGCGGTGAGCCTCCATGGCGCCCGCCGCCTGCCCGTCATCACGGCGATGACCTCACACCGCCGTCGCGACTTCTGCACGCGATCCTCGACGCGCTCGTGCACGAGATCGAGTGGCGCATTTCAGTCGGTATATCTGCTCAGTCGGTATTTCTGCCGTGAAGCGGCGGTCGAGATCTGCCACTCGATCGCGACTGCGAGCGTCGCGTCGCACCGGCGTGGTGTCGTGCAGTCGCAGCGCCCGACAGCTCGGCACCCTGCTGCACCGCGGGAAGGCCGAGTGCTGCGTCTGGACGGCCATCGCGTGCTGTTGACGATCCGCATACAGCACTCGGTGGGTCAAGATCGCCGACCTCAGCGGTCACCCTCGACATCGTCCGATGCTGCGAGGACTATCCGACCGCTGTCCAGGAACTCATCCTTCGGGCCGGGGACGTCGAGGCCGGCGGAGTCTGCGTCATGCGCGATCTCGATGGAGTCGACTCCTTTCTCACCCGGGTACAGCTCGGGCAGAGACGGCGTTCCGCCCGGGCTGAGCCGTCGTCGGATCCGCTGCCACGTCTCGTTCATGCTCACTCCGTCCGAAGCTCCGTCAGCACGACTGGTACGTCCGTGCGGGTCAGAGGCCCTGGAGTGCCTGCACTCAAGCCCTGGGACCGCTCCCCTGGATTCTCGCTGTGACGTGCGCCATGCGCAAAGGGATGAATCCGGGAGCATGCGCGGGATCAGCGGCGGGCAGAGCTCAGGCCTCGCCGGGCATCCTTCCGGTGTCGGCGCCGCTCCCCCGGCCCGCCATGATGAAGAAGGCGCCGGAGATCATCACGCCGCACACCATCGCGATCGCCATCGGCAGCGACGAGTGCGTGCCGGCCACGCCCACCAGCGGCGCCGCGATCGATGCCGCGAAGGAGAAGCCGAGCCCCAGCATCGCCGAGCCGGTCCCGGCGAACTCCCGCGCCTGGTCGGAGGCGAGAGCGCCGCCGTTGCCGAAGATCATGCCCTGCGGTGCGACGGTGAAGAAGAACGCCGGCAGCACGATCCATGCCGGGGTGTCCAGGAACAGGCTCCCGATCAGCAGCGAGAAGCTCGCCAGCGACACCACGATCAGGCCGACGCGGATCAGCCTGCGCGGATGGATGGTGCGGGTCAGCCGCGCCGAGAGCAGCGACATCGCCATCATGCCCATCGAGTTGATCGCGAAGCTGACCGAGTACTCGCTCGAGGAGAAGCCCAGCATCTCCTGCACCACGAAGGACGAGGCGGAGACGTACGCCATCAGCGCGAAGGCCGAGAAGGCGTTGACCAGCATGTAGGCGACGAAGATCCGTCGGCCCAGCAGGGTGCGGCAGTTGCGCAGGAAGGTGCGGAAGCCGCCCGAGTGACGCCGGGAGACCGGCAGCGACTCCGGGATCAGGAAGAGCACGCCGATCAGCGAGATCAGCGACATCACCGCGATGACCACGAAGATCTCGCGCCACTGCCCGAACACCAGGATGATCCCGCCCAGCAGCGGGGCGACGATCGGGGCGACGCCGCCCACGCCCTGCATGATGTTCATGATCCGGAACAGCTCGGGGCCGTCGGTCATGTCGATCAGCACCGCGCGGCCCAGCACCATCCCGAAGCCGCCGCCGATCCCCTGCAGCACGCGAAGTACCAGCAGCACCTCGACCGAGGGCGCCATCGCGCAGCCGATCGAGGCGAGCAGGCACAGGATGATGCCGATCAGCAGCGGGCCGCGCCGCCCCATGCGGTCCGAGAGCGGACCCGCGACGATCTGGCCGCTCGCGGTGCCGAGGAAGAACGCGGTGATCGTCAGCTGCATCCGCGAGGCGGTGGTGCCCAGCTCCCCCGCGACCTCCGGGAAGGCGGGGATGTACATGTCGGTCGCGAGCGGGCCGATCGCGCTCAGCGTGGTCAGCACGACGATCACCATCACGGTGACCTTGGCGCGGGTTCGGCTCAGCTGCTCCTCGTCGGGCAGGTGCGCGAGCTCGTGATCGGCCGGGTCCTCGAGGACGGGGATCGCGCCGGTGATGGTGGGGATCGATCCGGTGACCGTGGGGAGGGCACCGGTGGAGGTGGGAACCGGGCCGGTGGAGGTGGTCGGCTCGGGGCGAGGGTCCTGGGCGGGATCCTCGCGGGGGACGTCGTCGGCGGCGGGGGCCACGGTGCTCCTTCAGGGGACGGGCAGACGACGAGCCGGGAGGAGATCACAGGGATCCCGCCCGGCTCGACCGCACCATCCTAGGGACGCTGTGACCGCTCGTACAGCCACACCAGGCCGACGGCCACGAGGTCCACCACGATGAACACGAGCATGAACGGCCCGCCCATCCCCACGCTGCGGTCGATGACGATGCCGCCGCCCCCGGCGAAGAGCGCACCGACGACCATCATGATCAGGTTGTTCATCACGTGGAAGGCGATCGGCGCCTCGAGGCCGCGGCTGATCACGGCCATCGCCGCCATGCACAGCCCGAAGACCGCGTAGTAGCTCAGCAGCCACGGATCCACCGACATGTGCACGAGGCCGAAGACGATGCTCGAGGCGATCATGCCGAGGACGAGCGCGGGCCTGACCGCTCGGACCCAGGAGGCGAACAGCGGCATCATCGCCCCGCGGAACAGGAGCTCCTCCCCTGCCGCCTGCAGCGGGGTGGTCAGCAGTGCCACCAGGACCAGCCCGATCGTGGTCGAGGTGATGGCGAACTGCCCGATCCCCGCGGCCGACGGGTCGATCAGGGCGGTGAGCGCGAGCGCCACGCCGACGAGCGCCGAGAACGCTCCGGCGTACACCAGGCCGCGACGCAGGCTCGCCCGCCGTGGCGAGGCGATCAGCCAGCGCCAGGGCACGCGCGCCACCAGCGCGGTGACCAGGATCGCCAGCGGTCCCATGGCGGCGAGGCTGAGGTTCATCATGGCCATCATCAGCGGGCTGATGGTCGCGTCCATCGGGTCGCGCCCGAAGGCCGCCATCTCCACGAGGACGACGATCAGCGTCAGCACGGTCTGGAGCACGACCATCGCCACGAGCAGGCCGGGGATGATCAGCAGCGGCTTCCACCAGGCCAGGCGCAGGTGCGCGCCGAAGGGACGCTCCGGGTCGAGGCCCGAGCGGGGTGCGCTGGCGGAACCGGGTGCAGCGGCGGGACGGGGTGCGGTATCAGCGGCGACGGGAGCGCCCGACGGTGCGGCGCCCGACGGCTCG
>ENA-OOKA01000294-OOKA01000294.1-human-skin-metagenome-genome-assembly--contig:-NODE-294-length-14960-cov-6.746394_pt1 | contig 14960 bp, 9 predicted proteins | sample MGYA00248825_ERZ500995 | MGnify/ENA primary metagenome ERZ500995 (study PRJEB25958, sample SAMN03398540) | human skin metagenome | study: EMG produced TPA metagenomics assembly of the Human Skin...
AGCTGCACGGGCGCTCACCGTCGCTGCCGCCGCTGCGGGAGCCCTACCAGCCGCAGCCGCGGACCGTGGTCCACGTCCTGACCAACTCCCTGCCGCACACCGCCAGCGGCTACGCCGTGCGCTCGCACGCGCTGCTCAGCGCCCAGGCGGCCGCGGGCTGGCAGGTCCATGCCCAGACCCGTCCGGGCTATCCGGCGCAGGTGGGGCGGCTGAGCGCGAAGGACCTGGAGGTGATCTACGGCGTGAGCTATCACCGCATCTCCCCGGCCCGCCTTCCCCGCACGGCCTCCGGCCGTCTCCAGCTGCAGGCCGAGGCGCTGCTCGAGCTGTGCCTGCGGGTCCGCCCCGCAGTGCTGCACACGACCACGCACTTCGTGAACGCCCTGGTGGTCCGCGAGGTCGCCGCAGTGCTGGGCATCCCGTGGGTCTACGAGGTCCGCGGGCAGCTCGCGGACACCTGGGCCTCGCGCCGCCCGCCGGTCGCCGGGGTCTCCGAGCGCTACACGTGCTTCCAGGCGCGCGAAGCCGAGGTCATGGAGGCGGCGGACGACGTGGCCACGCTCGGTGCGGCGATGGCGCGCCGCGTCGAGGAGGTCACCGGCGGGCGCGTGGACGCAGCCTCGGTCCGGCTGAGCCCCAACGCGGTCGGACCGCAGCACGCCGCCGAGCTCGAGCCGGTCGAGCAGGCCCGCGCGGACGTGGATGCCGCGTCCCTGGGGATCCGGCCCGGGCAGTTCCTGATGGGCACCGTGTCCTCGATCGTCGACTACGAGGGCCTGGACGACCTGGTGCGGGCCATGGTCCTGCTGCCCGAGCCGATCACGGCGGTGATCGTCGGAGACGGCGCCGCCCGTCCGGCGCTCGAAGCGCTGGCCCGCGACCTGGGGGTGGCCGACCGCGTGGTCTTCCCGGGCCGCGTGGACCGCGACGGCGCGCGCAGCTGGCAGCGCGCCCTGGACGTGTTCGTCGTGCCCCGCCTGGACCGGGAGGTCACGCGCTCGGTCACCCCGCTCAAGCTCGCCGAGGCCTCAGCACGGGGTGTGCCGGTGATCGCCTCGCGGCTTCCGGCGCTCGAGGAGCTCGTGGAGGACGGCGTCACCGGGCTGCTCGTGCCGCCCGAGGACCCGGCTTCTGTGGCCGACGCGGTGCGGCGCCTGTGGGGCGAAGCGGGGACGGGGCCTAGACTCGGGCGAGCCGGTCGCGCGGCGGTGCTGCGCGAGCGGACCTGGGAGGCGGTCGCCGCCCGGACGCTCGAGCGCTACGACGAGCTGACGGCCCGCGGCCCCACCGGGCAGGCAGGACAGGACGAGACGATGCAGACGGCACGGACGACGGAGGCGCGATGAGCGAGAGCACGGATCCCCGCTCCGGTGCCTCCGCACCGTCGCCCTCCGGCGCGTCGGCGGCCTCTCGGGCGGCGGCACTCGACCGTCGACGGATGCACTACGACTCCTCGGAGCTGATGGCCGTCGGCGCCCGCCCGCCGCTGGGGGAGTACATCCGTCGCCTGTGGGGCGCGCGGCATTTCGTGCTCTACGACGCCCGGGTGCGGCTGTCGGTGAGCCAGGAGCACACGATCCTGGGCAAGATCTGGCTGATCCTCAATCCCATGCTGCTGGGCCTGACCTTCTTCCTGGTCTTCGGGCTGCTGCTGCGCACTGATCGCGGTGTGGAGAACTTCGTCGGCTTCCTGATCATCGGCCTGATGATGTTCCTCTACACGTCCCGCTCCGTGGCCACGGGCGCCCGCAGCATCGTGCAGGGCAAGAACCTGATCCGGGGCTTCTCCTTCCCGCGAGCGGCGCTGCCGCTGGGGATCGTGGTGCGCGAGGCATGGAGCCAGCTCTACGTGCTGGCGGCCATGTTCCTCTTCGTGCTGATCGCCCCGCCGGCCGAGCCGATCACGCCCCTGTGGCTGCTGATCCTGCCGATCTTCGTGCTGCAGACGATCTTCAACTGGGGCGCCGGGATGCTGCTGGCGCCGCTCGTGCACCGGATCCCCGACGTCGCGAACCTGATCCAGCTGGGCACGCGGCTGTGGCTCTACGCCTCGGGCATCTTCTACGACCCGTCCCGGTTCACGGACAATCCGACCATCCTGACCCTGTTCCACCTCAACCCGCTGTACCAGGTGCTGCAGATGGCGCGCGGGGCGATCCTCTACGCCGAGGCGCCGTCGCTGTCGTCGTGGCTGATCCTCACGGCGTGGGCGGTGGGCGCCCTGGTGATCGGGCTGCTGGTGTTCTGGTGGAACGAGGAGAGCTATGCCGACGAGAAGCGATGACTCCCTGTTCGAGGACCCCTCGATCGATCCCCAGTGGCGCGAGGCCCGTCGCCGGCAGATCGCCCAGGAGTGGGTGGCTCAGGACGGCTCGGGGCTGACCGGCACGAGCCTCAAGCCCGTGCGCGACCCCGCCGTGGTGATCGACGACGTCACCATGGTCTATCGCGTCACGAGCACGGGAGGGGCGGACGAGCAGAAGCTGTCCCCGGTCTCGCGGGCTCTGCGCCGCGCGCTGGGCCGCCCGCCCCAGGTGGACAACCAGGCGCTGACCCGGGTGAACCTGCTGATCGAGCAGGGGGAGTTCGTGGGCTTCGTGGGCCGCAACGGCTCCGGCAAGTCCACGCTGATGAACATCGTGGCCGGGCAGATGAACCCCACCTCCGGGCGCGTCTGGGCGATCGATCGCCCGTCCAAGCTGGGCGTGAGCGTCTCCCTGGTGCCGGCGCTGTCGGGGGAGCGCAACATCCGTCTGGGCTGCCTGGCCCAGGGGATGACCCCGCAGCAGGTGGACGAGGTCATGGACGAGCTCGTGGACATCGCCGCCCTGGGCAAGGCCCTGCACTGGCCCATGAAGGCCTACTCCTCCGGCATGGCCGCGCGGCTGCGCTTCGCGGTGGCCACGGCCACCAACCCGGAGGTGCTCATCCTGGACGAGGCCCTGGGCACCGGCGACGCCCAGTTCCAGGCCCGCGGCAAGGCGCGCATGGACGAGATCCGCGACAACGCCGGATGCGTCCTGTTCGTCTCCCACTCCATGGCCGAGATCCGCTCCATGTGCACCCGGCTCGTATGGATCGACGCGGGCGAGGTCGTGGCCGACGGACCCGTCGAGCCCGTCGTGGAGCGCTACGAGCACTACATGCAGCTGCTGGCCGACGGCAACCTGCTCAGCGCCCAGGACTACCGCGACCAGGCGCTGGCCGAGCGCGTCCCGCTGGAGCTCGTGAACACCGCCTGAGACCCTGCTCGCACGAGCACCGACCGCCCGATCCCCCGCAGGTGCCCCCGCACCGCGCGACCGAGAGGACCCCCACCGTGCCTTCCTGGAAGCCCCGCAAGCCCGCGATCGCCTCGACCGGCGAGCTGCGCACCCTGCTGTGGCACCTGCGCCAGGGCGGTGTGGATCAGGCCCGCAAGCACCTGCGCCGCCGCGGGCTGCCCGGCGGCACCTCCGCGGCCGTCAGCGGTGACGGGCGCAGCGTCTCGTTCGCGCCGACCGAATGGCCGCAGCAGTGGACCCGTCCGTTCGGCGACGTCACCGTGGCCACGATCCTGGACGACTTCTCCTCCCGGGCCTTCGGCTACGAGTGGGACCAGGTGGAGCTGTCCCGGACCGGGTGGCGGGAGCAGCTCGAGCAGCACCGGCCGCAGCTGCTGTTCGTGGAGTCCGCCTGGCACGGCAATCAGGACCAGTGGCAGTACCAGCTCACCGGCACCTCCGGGGTCAAGGAGCCGTTCCGGGAGCTGGTGGCCGCGTTCCGCGCCGCCGGGATCCCCACCGTGTTCTGGAACAAGGAGGACCCGCCGCACTACGACGACTTCCTGGAGTGCGCGGGGCTGTTCGACATCGTCCTGACCTCGGACTCGAACCGCGTGGAGCACTACCGGCGGGATCTGGGCCACGATCGCGTGGGCGTGCTGGCCTTCGCCGCGCAGCCGGCCGTGCATTCCCCGGTGCGCGGGGCCCGCGGCGTCGACGCACGGGACGTGGCCTTCGGCGGGATGTACTTCGCGCACAAGTTCCCCGAGCGCCGCGATCAGATGGACCTGCTGCTCGGCGGTGCCCTGGACGTCTCGCCCAAGATGCGCAAGGGCCTGGAGATCTTCTCCCGGTACCTGGGCGACGACGAGCGCTATCAGTTCCCGGCCCCGCTGGATCAGCGCGTGGTGGGCTCGCTGGACTACGCCCGGATGCTCACGGCGTATCAGGCCTACAAGGTCTTCCTCAACGTCAACTCGGTCGTGGACTCGCCGTCGATGTGCGCCCGGAGGATCTTCGAGATCCTCTCGCGCGGCACGGCGGTGGTCTCCACGCCGTCGGCAGCCGTGGGGGAGTACTTCCCGCAGGCGGAGCTGCCCGTCGTCGAGACACGGGAGCAGGCCGCCGACGTCGTCCGGGCGCTCGTGCGCTCCAAGCAGCTGCGCGATCGCACGGTGCGCAGGGCTCAGCGCCGGGTGTGGGCCGAGCACACGTACACGCACCGCGCGGCGACCGTCCTGGACCTGGCCCTTCCGCAGCAGGACGGCTCCTGGCAGCCGTCGAACCCGTCCGTGTCCGTGGTGCTGTCCACCAACCGGCCGGACCGCCTGGGCCAGGCCATGGACTCGGTGGCGGCTCAGCGCGGTGTGAGCCCGCAGGTCGTGCTCGTGTGCCACGGCTTCGATCCCGATGCCGCTCGGGCCGCCGAGCTGGCGGCGCAGCGGGGGATCGAGGACCTGGTGATCGTGCCGGCGCCCCGGGACTGGTCGCTGGGCTCCTGCCTCAACGCCGGCGTGCAGGCCTCCTCCGGCGCCGTGATCGCCAAGATGGACGACGACGACTGGTACGGCCCCGACTACCTGGCGGATCAGCTGGCCATCCTGCGCGTGACGCAGGCAGACGTGGTGGGCAAGCAGGCCAGCTACCTCTACGTCCAGTCCTACGACGCCACGCTGCTGCGCTTCGGCGAGCGGGAGCACCGCTGGACGGACTTCGTGCTCGGACCCACGCTGATGGCCGCGCGCGAGGTCTTCGAGGCCCATCCCTTCCGTGACCGGACCACGGGGGAGGACACCGGCTTCCTGCAGGACGTGGTGGATGCCGGCGGCCGCGTCTATGCCACGGATCGTTTCAACTTCCGGCAGTTCCGGGGCGGACACGGACATACCTGGAATGTGACGGACCAGCACGTCATCTCCACTGGTGAGGTCATGTTCTTCGGGTCGGACACCGCACACCTGTGCGTATGATGACCAGCGCCTGACGTTCCCCCGAACGGCCCACAGCTTCCCGAACTCTGATATATGCGGCCGCTTCATCGATGAAGCGGAGATCAAGGATGAGCCAGCATGACTGAGACCAGCCAGACCGTCGTCTTCGTGGGACTGGGCTACATCGGCCTGCCCACCGCCGTGACCCTGGCCAACAGCGGCGTGCGGGTCAAGGGGGTGGACGTCAACGAGTCGGTCGTGGAGCGCGTCTCCCGCGGCGAGGTCACGATCGTGGAGCCCGGTCTGGAGGAGGAGCTGAAGCGCGCCGTGGACTCGGGTGAGTTCACCGCCTCCACCGAGATGCAGCACGGCGACGCCTTCGTGATCGCCGTGCCCACGCCGTTCAAGGGCGACCACGTGGGCGACACCTCCTACATCGAGGCCGCCGCGCGCAATATCGCCCCTCTGCTCGAGGGCGACGAGCTCGTGATCCTGGAGTCGACCTCCCCGCCCCGGACCACCCAGCTGCTGGGCCGCGTGCTCACCGAGGCCCGCCCCGATCTCACCGTGGATCCGCAGGAGGCCGAGCAGGAGGAGAAGAAGCTCATCCACCTGGCCTACTGCCCCGAGCGCATCCTGCCGGGCAAGGCCATGGAGGAGCTCGTCACGAACGACCGCATCATCGGCGGCATGACCTCGGAGGCCGCCAAGCGCGGCAAGGCCGTGTACGCGACCTTCTGCCAGGGCGAGCTGCTGGAGACCGACGACGTCACCGCCGAGATGGCCAAGCTGACCGAGAACTCCTTCCGGGACGTCAACATCGCCTTCGCCAACGAGCTGTCCCTGATCTCGGACAAGCTGGGGATCGACGTGTGGGAGCTCATCGAGCTGGCCAACCACCACCCGCGCGTGAACATCCTGCAGCCCGGTCCCGGCGTGGGCGGGCACTGCATCGCGGTGGATCCGTGGTTCATCGTCTCCTCGGACCGGGAGAACTCGAACCTCATCCGCACCGCGCGCGAGGTCAACGACGGCAAGCCGCAGTGGGTCATCGACAAGGTCCGCGAGGCCGTGTCGCACCAGTCCGAGCCCACGGTGGCCACCCTGGGCCTGGCCTTCAAGGCGAACATTGACGACCTGCGCGAGTCCCCGGCGCTGAACATCACCAAGGACCTGGCCGAGGCGCTGCCGGAGGCGAAGATCCTGGCCGTGGAGCCGAACGTCTCGGAGCTGCCGAAGGCCCTGTCCGGTCTGGCGAACGTGGAGCTGGCCGAGCACGGGGAGGCCATCGAGCGCGCCGACGTGCTGCTGGTGCTCGTGGACCATGACGAGTTCAAGGCCGTTCCCGCCACCGCCCTGGCAGGCAAGACCGTGGTCGACACCAAGGGCCTCTGGCGCTGAGCCTGCGTCCGACCCACCGCTGACCCCCGCAGAGGAACACCGCATGCCCCCCATCACCGTCCAGGAACTCCGCCGTCGCCTCTGGCATGTCAGGGGCGAGGCTGCTGCCAAGCTGGCACCTCGCGGCTACGGCGCTCAGGTCGAAGCCGATCCTGAGGCCGCAGGAGAGGACAGCAGGGGCGACGAGACGAGGCGGATGGAGGCTACACAGGGCCTTCGAGAGGCCTCGGAGGCGGCTCGCGCTGCCGGCGAGAGGTATCAGGCGGCGGATCAGCTCCGGAGGCTGACCCTCCTGGACCCGCAGGACAGCTCCGCCTGGTTCCTCTATGCCATGCGGCTGATCGAGCTGAAGGCCTACGACGCCTCCTTCGAGGCGCTGAAGAACAGCGTCGCCGTGCAACCGGCGAACCTGGACGCACTGGAGATGCTGGTCGATGCCGCGGCTGGCGACTCGGACCGCCAATCATCCGTCTCCGAGGCGATGGATGCGCTGACGGCGGTGCTCGCTGAACGCACGGACCAGCATCGTCGCTCGCTGGACCTGTTGGTCCCGGCCCGTCGCACTGCAGCGCTGGACATCCTCAGCCAGAGCCCGGACCGGGTCACGCGGGCCGTCGTGGGGCTGAACCGGTGTGACGCCGAGGATCCTGTCGCTCAGAAGCCGTCCTGGCTGGCCGAGGACGAGTGGACCCTGGCGCAGCTGCTCTTCTGCCTGCAGCGCGGTCGGCGGACTCGAGCCCTTGAGCTGATCCGCGAGCTGCCCGATCGAGCGGTGCCGCGGTGGAGCCTGCGTCTGGCCATCCGTCGTGACCTGCGCGCCAACCGCCTGGACGGGGCGCGGCGCCTGCTGGCTGAGTTCACGCGACTGGAGCCCTCGAACTCCTGGGGTCGGAAGCAGAGCGCCAGACTGGCCAAGTCGACGGCGCCGACCAACTACCAGCTGGCCAAGCAGGGCTTCCCCTTCCCGCACCGACGCTCGGAGCCGGCATACGCTCCGGTCGCCGATCGTGTGTTCTACATGCTGCACAACTCCCTGCCGTACCACTCGGCCGGCTACAGCACGCGCACACACGGACTGCTTTCCGGGCTGAGGGGCCTGGGCTGGGACGTCCAGGGCGTCACTCGCCTGGGCTACCCCTATGACATGCCCAAGATGGCGGAACTGGGGGAGATCGCACCTGTGAACGTGGTGGATGGCATCCCCTATCACCGTCTGAGCACCACCCCGGGCATCGAGAAGAAGAGCCCCATCACGGAGTACGTGAAGCGCTATGTCGCCGCGCTCGAGGCCAAGGCGAAGGAGGAGAAGCCTGCGATCCTCCACGGGGCTTCCAATCACTGGAACGGTCTGGCCACTGTGGCTACGGCACATCGGCTCGGCATCCCGTCCATCTACGAGGTGCGCGGACTGTGGGAGGTCACGCGCGGCTCCCGGGACTTCGAATGGGCCAAGGGCGGCATGTATCGGTTCATGGCCCGCATGGAGGCCGACGCCGCCGCCCATGCGACCCATGTCCTGGCCATCACGCAGGCCCTCAAGGATGAGCTGATCAACCGCGGCGTGGACGGCGACAAGATCACTGTGGTCCCCAACGCCGTCGACGCAGAGCGCTTCACCCCCCAGCCGCGCGATGCCGAGCTCGAGGCGCAGCTCGGCTTCCAGGGCAAGACGGTGATCGGTTACATCGGATCCGTCTTGGACTACGAGGGTCTCGGACTGCTGATCGACGCCGCCGAGCGCATGCGCTCCCAGCGCGACGACTTCGTCGTGATGATCGTGGGCGACGGCGCCGAGCTCGAGCGGTTCCAGTCCGAGGTCGAGGCCCGACAGCTGGGCGACGCGGTGCGCTTCCTCGGTCGGGTGCCCCACGAGGACGTGGAGCGCTACTACTCGCTCGTGGACATCGCTCCGTTCCCGCGGCTGCCGCTGCCGGTGTGCGAGATGGTCTCCCCGCTCAAGCCCTTCGAGGCTCTGGCCATGGGTAAGGCGATCGTCGCTTCCGACGTCGCGGCCCTGGCCGAGATCGTGCAGCCGGACGTCACGGGGCTGCTGCACCGCAAGGGGGACGTGGACGACCTGACGGCCAAGCTGACCGAGCTCGTCGAACGGCCTGAGCTGCGCCAGCAGCTGGCCGCGGACGGACTCAGATGGGTCCGGGAGAATCGCCAATGGCCTGACATGGCCAGGTCCGTCTCGACGATCTATGAGCAACTAGGCGCCTCTCGTCCCAGCGGCGAGTGACTACTGCTTCGCAGAGGAAGTCCCGTCTTTCAACAGCCAGGTGCGATCTATCACGATGTGATGGAGGGACCCACGAGCACTGCGGCTGGCCGATCCCTCCCTCGGTCGGGGAGGTCACCTAGAATATATTATCCTTGGAGAGGAAACCTCTCGACAGCGAAGCGGTATCTAGTCATATCGCTCCGGGTCGACGCTAGTCACCAATGGCAAATCGCAGCGTGTGCGCAAAGGATATGGCCCTCATGGCTGGATCGTTGGCGCGGAGCGCTTTGGATTGGGTGCGATACATCTTGATTCCCGCCAGGGCCTCAGCAAGGGCTTCTTCGCCCATGATCTCTCTCACGTCCTTCTGTTCCAGGACAGATTGAGATTCTTCCATCCACATTGTCATGGCCGAAGGAGAATTCGAATCACGGCCGATTTCCGGAAGGGGGGCAAAAATACTGCCGCTCCTTTTCTCAGGGCGAGGGGATATTCTAGTTGCGGCTTCGTGGATGTCGCGCCCCGGAGACTTCTTCTCGGAATCGTATGGCAGCGACATTAGTCCGGGCGCAAGTGACCCCATCACATCGAAATAAACTTGCCTGTTCGGTCTTCCCCCCGCCAAGGAATAGACATCGTCGAGAGCCGCAGCGTTCAGTGGAGTGAACATGGGCCGTCGGTGCGACCGGTGACCAAAGTGCATCCGGCTGCGGAACTGGCGGAAGTGCATGATATGCGGCGGAATGGATGGGGTATCGGTTGCGAATCTTTCTAGATCCGCCTCGGCGCGATCCCTCCATATGGCGAATGTTTTTGGATCGAAGTACTTGTTGAATCTCCCGAGGTTTTCTATTGGTCCGCGGCCTGGCTCGTAGGGCGATCTGAAATTTCCCCCTCCAGCGCCGTGCGCCTGAAATGACCACGGGTCGAATTCTTGCTCCACGAAATACACTGGCAAGTACAGGCCGAGACTGGTGTTGCGCCACGATTCGAGGGCTCTCTCGGAATTTAGAGGAGTTCGCCGTTGCAGTGGTGGGCCGTTCAGTTCGAGTTCATATGTCTGCGCGATGTGACTTGCGGGTGCGAAGTCATCGGCGTTTTTGGTATTCGAAACGAGTCTGAATCGTTCATCACCCAAATCTGTGGCTCCGGCGGAGAGTAAGAAGCTGAATACGACCCTGGAATCAACTCCACCGGAGAGGTCCGCCGCCAGCAGTGAATCTTCGTCGTGAAGTATTGTCTTAAGGCGCCCAGTCCATAGGCCAATATATTCACTGAGTGCGTCTTCGTATCGATCTAGTAATGGACGCTCGATTTTGTATTGATGAATTCCTTGGGCGTCTAATCGTAGTGCCATATATGAGGGCACTAGTTCAATGCCTCGTATTACGGTGTGTCGGGATGCTATCTGATTTGTCAGGCTATGGCGTATAGCTAGACCCTTAAGCGTTGGAATGTCCGGTTCCAGCGTGATCCCATTGGCTTTAAGGTGATTCACTAAAATTCGCAGCGATGAAGCGACAGCCCAATTTCCAGACGCCTCATAAGTGAACAGTCTTGCCATTCCCCAGTAGTCGGTTCCGACGATCCACCCATCCTCTGTGGGATTGGCCACGACATAGCATCCATCCTCGCCGGGTGGAACCTCGTTCCCGGTGGTCGCTTGGTATGAAGCCGCACCTTCCTCCTGTGCAACATAATCGAGTCCGAAGAATCCGTAGCCTTCAAACCTGACGTCTGGGTAAGGCTGAAACGTTGAAATTAGCACCGGCGATTCCTTTGTTGTGCGTGTTCTGGATGCGCGAAGGCGATCTCGTCTGGTTCGGTTCGGCTTCTTAATGACCAGATGCGCTTGCTCCTGGAATCCATAGCGCACCCCGTCGGCGATGAAAAAAGCCGAGTCCGATCCGGCTCGATTCAGAGTGTGTGGACGTCGGAGCGGTTGCGGAAGCTCCCTCTCGTGTCCAGGACGGGGGTGCCTTGGAGCATGTCGGTGAGCTCCGCGTACTCCGCATGGTTCTGGAGCAGGACCGCAAGGTCAGCTTCGGCGAGTGCGGCACGCAGGTCGGACTGGACGTCGAGCTGTGTGCTGTCATCTATATGCCATGTCTCGACCTTGGGATCGTGGAAGCGCAGATCGGCCCCGGATTCGAGAAGGAGCGTCGCCAGAGGCCTGGCGGGGGACTCGCGCTGATCTGCGATGTTCGCCTTATAGGTCACACCCAGGAGCAGGATCTTTGAATCCCGCAGGGACTTGCGCTCGTCGTTGAGGATCTCGGCAACACGCGTACGGACGTGGCGCGGCATGGAGTCGTTGATCTCCTGCGCGAGCTCCACGAAGCGGAAGGGCTGCCCCAGTTTGGTGCGGATCGTGTAGGACAAGTAGTTCGGGTCGATCGGGATGCAGTGTCCGCCGACTCCGGGGCCGGGGTAGAAGGCCTGGAACCCGAAGGGCTTGGACTTGGCTGCGTCGATGACCTCGAAGATATCGACGTCCAGGGCGCGGCCGTACTTGGCAAGCTCATTGACGAGCGCGATGTTGACGTGGCGATAGGTGTTCTCCAGCAGCTTCGCCATCTCCGCCGAGCGCGTGCTGCTGACAGGCACGACCGTATCCACGATCTGGCCGTAGAAGCTCACGGCTCGATCAGTGCAGGCCTCGGTCACGCCGCCGACGACCTTGGGAGTGTTGCGGAAGCCGTAGACGGGATCACCCGGATTGATCCGCTCCGGGGAGAAGGCCAGGAAGATGTCGCTGCCGACCTTCAGATGCCGGGCCTCGAACATCGGCTTCATGACCTCCTCCGTGGTGCCCGGGTAGGTCGTGGACTCCAGGGACACGAGGGCTCCCGGCGATGCGTACTGGGCCGCCATGCCCGTGGCGCCGATGACGTAGCGCATCTCCGGTGCCCCGTCCACGGACAGCGGTGTTGGGACGCAGATCACGATGGCAGAGGCGCGGGAGAGCACCTCGGGGTCATCGCTGGCGCTGAAGCCCTGGGCAATCATCTCCTCGATGTCCTCATCGGAGAGGTCGTCGATGTGTGACTTTCCGGAATTGAGCCCCTCCACCACGCGGGGACTCACGTCGAAGCCGACGGTCCTCAAACCGGCCCGGACCGCCTCCTGCGCCAAGGGCAGGCCGACATAGCCCTGTCCCATGACGACGACGTCGACAGGACTCTGGTTCTGATCTTCGGATCCACTCATGATGGGGGTCTCCTTGTGGGTCTCGGGGGTCGTAGAGGGGGGGCGGTCAGTGGGAGAGCAAGTCGAAGGGGACCTCGACTCCGAGTTCCCGGCAGAGCCGGAGGTGATCGCGGCGCTCGATGCCGCGGGGGCCGGGAATCAGCAGATGTGCCGGATCCAGCTGCAGGAGTGCCTGGCCGATCCGCTTCTCGGCATATTCGCTCCACGGCTCCTGCTCCGCGAGTCGCTGATGCAGCTCCTTGGGCATCACATGCTCGACGAGCCAGCCGTGCGGACGAATCGCCTTGATCGCGCGCGTGTCGGTCACAATGCCGATCCGCACCCGCTGGGTGCTCCATTCCAGGCGCTGCAGGTAGGCGAAGACGCGGTCTCGGGTCTCCTCGGGCTCTTCGAGCATCACGACGGCGAGGGTCGAGACGGACTTCATGGAGGTGTCGACAGCTGCACCGGTCCGGAAGGGCAACGACGAACGACCGGCGACGAACTGCCCGGAGATCCTCGCGAGCAGGGCCGCCGTGTCCTCCGAGCCGTCGTTCACGGCATGTTCACGGATCTCAGTCATCGGTGTCCTGTCCTTCGGTGATCAGCCGGGCGATGAGCTGTGCTGCCGCACCGGCGCCGTTGTCCGACGTCCGCTCTTCGAGCCGTCGTCGCATCTGCTCGATGGCCTCGGGAACGGCGAGCCTCTCAACGGCCCTGAAGATCGCCTCCCGATCGGGGTCCTCCAGACAGATCCCGACTCCGGTCTGCTCGGCATATCGAGCTCGGGCGACCTGGTCATCCGTCTGGGTCGAGGTGTTGGGCATCCAGAGCGTGGGGACGCCGGCGCTGATCCACTCGTGGAACGAGTTGTACCCGGCAGCGGAGACGGTCAGGTCGAAGGCGTTGGCGTACTCCGCGATGGGATAGATCTGGACCGACTCGACACCGGAGTAGCTGCTGTCTGCCATGCTCAGCGGATTGCTGGTCAGGAAGATTCGCCAGTGCGACAGGTGCTCCTTCAACGCACTGATCACATCGGTCGTGGTCGTGTTGATGTCGTTCAGATTGCCCGCGCCGAGTGTGACGAGGACGGCCTTCTCCTCGTCGGAGATCCCAAGGCGCTCCCGTGCCTGGGACTGAGGCAGCAGCTCCTCGCGACTCAGGACGGTCACCGGCTCGACGCTGTGGGCATCGTCCACACGCGTCGTCGCTCCGGTGTCTGCGGCGGCGGCGAACTCACCGGGCTCCAGGATCAGATCGAACAGAGTGCTGTGAGCCAGCGACCGGTCGCCGGCAGCTTCGCGCCACATGCCTCGCCGAGACCAGATCATCGGAGTTTCCGTCTGATGGGCCGCAGCGGTGAGGCCTCGATATGGCCACGTCCCGTCGAAGACCAGGGCATCGGGACTCAGTCGCGCCAGCTCCTCGGTGAAGCGGGCTTCGCAGTAGGTGTTCCACTGACTGGCGGACAGCCCTGTCTCCGACTTCGAGGCGATGTACGCATAGGGATATCCGAAGGTGGCGACGACATCCACGGCCTGGGACAGTGAGATGAACACCGGCTCGATGTTCTCCGGCAGCCGTCTGGCGATGGCCAGCAGCCGGGTCAGGTGGCCCATGCCCGCGCCGTTGCTGGTCACGAGGGCGAGCCGGAATCGACGGCGCCCAGCCCGAGGGACGGGCTTAGGGGCGGCAGGGGGAGGCGGCGCCATGGGGTGGGCAAGTCCGGCATCGGCCAATCTCTGCTCGACCAGAGCACTGCTGTTCGCCTGAGCCCAGCGCAGCGCCCTCTCGGACTGAGCGGAGTAGAGCTCAGGATGCTGGTGAAGATGGCTGATCTGCCCCCGGACGCCGACGGCATCTGCAAAGACGACCGCATCCCCGAAGACGCTGTGGAGCTCGTCGTCAGGAGGGAGGATCACCACGAGGCCGGCGGCGAGTGCGTCGTGAACGGCAGAGTCGCCGAGGATCTGCGCAGGATCCTGGGTGACGGCGACCCAGTAATCGAGACCATTGAGGTCTCGGGGGCCGGCCACGGTGGACAGGTTCCAGTTCTCCGGCACCGTCTCGACCTGGCGCTTCAGGCGGGCATGCGCTCCGAAGAGACGGACGTCCCACCGATCATTGTCAGGAAGGTGCCTCAGGATCACTCGACGATCCTTCGGCCAGGTCGGTTCGAGTGCGGTCATGTGGCGGCCCACTCGCGGGAGAGCCTCGGGGTGGACGACCCGCGCCGTCGTCGAGATCGTCGACGATGGCACGCCTGCGGGCCAGATCGTGGTCTGGACCAGGGACCGACCGGCCTCGTGCGGATCTGGCAGCGCGCGCGCGTCGAAGGAAGCCCATCGCAGCGTCTGGGCCTGAGTCGCTGTCCGCACCTGCTCAGCGATCTGCCGGGGAGTATCGGCAGGCGGCGTCGATGCCTCAGAGGAGGGAACGGCCTGCGGCTGATCGGACACCGGAAGCCCTACCCCGCTGTTGCCGGGTTCGTCCTGGTCCTCCCGAGCGAGGTCTCCCGCGACGATCAGCGCTGTTGCGGCATGTGCTCCCGAGCGTAGCTTTGTCATCGGCTTGGAGGCACGGGAGACCACCACTACAGCCAGCTGGACCTGACCGATGTGGCCAGGGGCGGCCAGCTGCACGCGCGAGCTGCGCAGAAGCTGGATGATCTCGGCCGACGCCGTTCTGCGGAATGCCCCGCGGACGGCGGTGTCCGTCGAATCGACCACGGAGACCGTCATGCCGGACTCGAGCAGGCTGCGCAGCAGCGCTGCGGTGATCCGCTCGACACGTCCATAGGCCCGCAGCGGGGCGATGAGGGCCACATCGAGGTCGATGCGCGAAATCGTGTCACTCATGGGCATCTCCATCCGCTGCGATCTTCTCCAGCACGGCAAGCTCAGAGAATCCGTCTCTGCTCTGCAGCTGAGGGAGGCTAAGCCATTCACT
>ENA-OOKA01000296-OOKA01000296.1-human-skin-metagenome-genome-assembly--contig:-NODE-296-length-14909-cov-6.824492_pt1 | contig 14909 bp, 11 predicted proteins | sample MGYA00248825_ERZ500995 | MGnify/ENA primary metagenome ERZ500995 (study PRJEB25958, sample SAMN03398540) | human skin metagenome | study: EMG produced TPA metagenomics assembly of the Human Skin...
GCACGTGGGGCCACAGCTGCACGGTCCGAGCCCCCGCGGCCACGGAGTCCCCTGCCGCATGCGGGTTCGACGGATCTGCCCGGCCCTCGAGCGCACCGGTCCGACGCCGCCGCGGCCGCGACGGCCCTAGCGGCGCGACGGGGTCAGCCGTTCAGCGTGATCTCGTCGGCGTAGACCGCCGTCATCGTCCCGGTGATCGTGTCGATGGTGCCGGCCTCCTCGCGGGCGACCCGCTCGACCGCGCTCGCGACCGCCTTGGTCACCCCGTCGTGGAAGACGCTGGGGACGATGTAGGTGGGGTTGAGCTCCTCGGCGCTGACCACGTCGGCGAGGGCGTTCGCCGCGGCCAGCAGCATCCGATCACTGACCCGGGTGGCGTGGGCGTCCAGCAGCCCGCGGAACACGCCGGGGAAGGCGAGGACGTTGTTGATCTGGTTGGCGAAGTCGCTGCGCCCGGTGGCGACGACCTCGGCGTGCTTGACCGCCTCGGCCGGGTCGATCTCCGGCGTAGGGTTCGCCATCGCGAAGACGACGGCACGGTCCGCCATCGTCGCGACGTCCCCGGCGGAGAGGATGTTCCCGGCGCTGACGCCGATGAACACGTCGGCCCCTGCGACCGCGTCCTGCAGGGTGCCGGTGAGCTGGCGCGGGTTCGTGACCTCGGCAATCCAGGGCAGGCGTCCCTCGAGCTCCTCGCGGTTCTCGTGGATGATGCCGTCGATGTCGGTGACGATGATGTCGCGCGCACCGGCCCCGCGCAGCAGGCGCAGGATCGCGGTGCCCGCGGCGCCGGCGCCGGAGAGCACGATCCGGGCGGTGGAGATGTCCTTCTCCACCACGCGCAGCGCGTTGCGCAGCGCGGCGACGACCACGATCGCGGTGCCGTGCTGGTCGTCGTGGAAGACGGGGATGTCGAGCTCGGCGCGCAGACGGTCCTCGATCTCGAAGCATCGCGGAGCGGAGATGTCCTCGAGGTTGATGCCGGCGAAGACGGGCGCGATCGCCTTGACGTGGGCGACGATGTCGTCGACCGAGTGGGCGTCCAGGCAGATCGGGAACGCGTCGATGTTCGCGAAGCGCTTGAACAGGGCGGCCTTGCCCTCCATCACCGGCATCGCGGCGAGCGGCCCGAGGTCTCCCAGGCCCAGGATCGCGGAGCCGTCGGAGACGACGGCGACGGTGTTGCGCTTGATGGTCAGTCGGCGCGCGTCCTCGGGGTTCTCGGCGATCGCCTTGACCACGCGGGCCACGCCCGGGGTGTAGATCATCGAGAGGTCGTCGCGGTGGCGGATCGGGAGCTTCGACTCGACCGTCAGCTTGCCGCCCAGGTGGGCGAGGAAGGTGCGGTCCGAGACCTTGCCGAGCTCGACGCCCTCGAGCTCCTTGAGCGACTCGACGACCTCCATCGCGTGGTCGTGGCCGCTGGTGAGGACCGTGATGTCCGCCCGCATGCGCTCGGGCCCGGAGGCGGAGACGTCGAGCGCGGTGACCGTCGCCCCGTGCTGCTCGATGCGGCCGGTGATGTCGCTGACCGCTGCGGAGCGTGCCGCGAACTCCAGACGGACGGTGATGGAATAGCTGACGGAGGGCATCGGTGACATGGAGCACAGCCTAACGTGCAAGACTGGCCGGGAAAGACCGCACGACCCGCATGTCACGACGGCTGCCCGGAGGGTGCGGCGGCGGCCGTTCCGAGGATGGGCAGTCCTGCTCGAGGTCACGCCGACGAACCGGGAACCGCAGGCGGAAGAGGACTCTGGTGAGTGAACAGCACAGGCGCCGCTCACGGCTCGGCGTCGTCACGGCTCCCCGACGGGCGGCGACCCTCGCTCTCGCGACCGTCCTGCTGGCCGGCTGCGGCGCCGACGCTCCCCTTCCCCCGTCGGAGGCGGTAGCGACCTACGAATCGGTGGCCGAGGACCTCCTCTCCGCCACGACCTCGGTGCATGCGATGAACTGGGAGCGGCGCGGGCAGGAGATCCTCGAGCCCGGCGCCGAGGACTGCCGCTACCAGGCGGGGATCTGGCAGGCCGACGGCAATCTCTACCCCGTGCCTGGACAGGGCATGGACTGGGATCCCTGGCGGGAGGCGCTCGACCCCGTCCTCGAGGAGCACGGCTTCTCGTCGCTGGGCCGCGAACGACGCAGCGGCGCCGTCACCTGGCTGGAGGCCGACGGCGAGCACGGTGCACGGGTGCGGCTGACCGCCCAGGGCGAGCTGCGGATCACGGACATCCGCGTGGACGCCGAGCCGTGCGAGGACTCCGCCCTCGGGCTCTGACCCTCACGCCCCGGCGGCTCCTGGTGCAGGACCGCCGGCTGGGACGGGCCTCAGTCGGTGTACGCGGCGACGTCCCCGGCGTAGCGGGCCCAGAGGGTCTGTGCGGCGGGGATCTGCTCGGCGTAGCGCTCGGGGTGGGCGGAGATCTGCACGGCCTGCGCGGCCTCGCCCGGCGCCCACTCGTGGTAGTCGGGGGCGAGGTCCAGCAGGCCGGGGGCCTCGGAGTGGTCGCCCAGACCCAGGAAGGCGTCGATCGCGCGCTTCTTGTGGCGCACCTCGTCGTAGGTGCCCCAGCCCATCGAGGGGCGCTGCTGGAACAGGCCGCCGGAGTCGAGGTCGACGGCGGGCTCGTAGTTGCGCAGCCAGGACTCCACGATCGCGGTCGCGAGGGTGATCGTCGCGGCCCGCTCGTCGAGGCCGTGCCCCTTGATCACCGCGATGATGAACTTCGCGTTCTCGACCTGCCACTCGTCCATGGCGTCCAGGAGGAAGCCCTCGCGGGTCTCGGGACGGGTCATGAACTCCTCGGTCCAGACGTCCTCGGCGCGGGCGGCGTCGATGGAGCCGAGCGCGGCGAGGGAGGAGAGGCCGACTGCGCCGACGAGGAGCAGGTGACGGCGGGAGAGCGCGGCGGACGGGGAGACGGGCATCGGGGTTCCTTCGGTGCGGAGGGCTCCGGGCTCGTCGAGCTCTCGGGGCGGGGCGCTGACAACGTAACGAGGCATCCCGGATCCAGTGAAGGGCACCAGACGCTCCCGGACAGCGCTGCGACCTGCGGTTTGATCTGCGCATGACCTCGCCATGGAAGTCCGTGGCACGCAGCTCGGCACGGCGTCGCCCCCGGTCGTGCCCTCTCCTGGACGCCTGTCGCCGGGCCCCGGCGCGGCGCGAGGAGCCGGCTCGTCGGCCCGTGAGGATCGTTCGGTAAAGCTTTCGTAGAACGTCCCGCTGACACCCAGGGAGGGACTCAGGTCACGCGGAGGTCACGGCGCGGAGGCGCCCGTCACCACTCGGAGCGCAGCGGCGGCGACGGTCGACGCGCTCAGGCGGTGAGCTCGGCGATCGCCTTGCGGATCCGCTTGTCCGAGACGGTCTGCGCCGTGCCGAGGGTCTGCGCGAACAGGCTCACCCGCAGCTCCTCGAGCAGCCAGTCGATCTCCTGCACGTCGGGCTCGGCGCGGCGACGGGCGGAGAGCTTCTGCTTCTGTGCGGCCCAGTACTGCTCGAGGTCCCCGATCTGCCAGGCGAGCTGCTCGTCCCTGCGCGGATTCTCCGGCAGCTTCTCCAGGCGGTGCAGATCGGCCTGCAGGTAGCGGGAGAGGTCCCCGAGGTGCGCGATCCCGGTGCGGGAGATGAACCCGTCGCCGAGCAGGGAGGCGGCGTGCTCGCGGATCTGCGTGAGATGCGAGAGGACCGCGAGGGAGGTGGCCCGGCCCAGCTCCCGCTGCAGCTTCGCGTTCACGGCGAGCGCGGCGGCGGCGTCCTTCACGGCGCCGGCGGCGAGCTCGTCGTGCCGCTGCCGCACGGTCTCCAGCAGCTGCTCGTACTCCGCGCGGGTGCGCACCTGGGCCTGCCCCGCCAGGTGCACGGTCGCGGCGCGGGAGGCGTCGGCCAGGAGCGCGGCGGTGGAGGCGTAGTCGGAGCCGGAGACGGCGAGCTTGGTGGGATTGGGCAGGGCGTTCAGCACGCGGGAGAGGTCGGTGCCGATCTCCCGGTCGATCAGCGCGATGACGCCCTCGCGGTGGGCGAGGGCCTGCTCGTCGGCCGTGGCGAGGACGGCGAGGTCGACCCGCTCGAGCCGCCCGTCCTTCCCGCGCCGGGCGACGAGGGACGGGTAGCCGGTGACCTTCAGACCGCCGACGGTGGACTCGTGGACGGCCGGCACGCCGCCGGCGGGGAAGCTGGGCAGGTCGGTGCGAGCGATCTCGGTGGACTGGTTCGAGACGGTCGTGTCCACGCGCTTCTTCAGCCGCTGCTTCAGCGCCTCGAGGTCATCGCCGGCGCCGACCTCGCGGCCCTTGCCGTCCACGACCCGGAAGTGCATCCGCAGGTGGGCGGGCAGCTTCGTCAGGTCGAACTCGGGGCCGTACAGCGGCAGGTCCTCGGGCACGCCGGGCAGGGCCACGAGCTCGTCGGCGACCGCCTCGACGAACGCCTCGCCGCCGTCGGGGTCGTCGTCGTGCAGGGTCCCGGCGACGGCCTTGGCCCGTTCGGGGGCGGGGACCAGGTGGCGGCGGATCGACTTCGGGAGGGAGCGGATCAGCTCGGTGACCAGCTCCTCGCGCATGCCGGGCACGAGCCAGTCGAAGCCGCGCGGTGCGAGGCGGTTCAGCACCGCGAGGGGGATCGTGGCGGTCACGCCGTCGGCGCCCTTCGCCCCGACCTCGCCGAAGGAGTAGCTCAGCGGCAGGGTGATGTCGCCCTGCACCCAGGTGTCGGGGAAGTCGGAGCGGATCGCCTCGGTGACCTCCTCGTCGGCGGCCAGCAGGTCCTGCTCGGTGAGGGTGAGCAGGTCCGGGGTCTCGTGCCGGGCCTTCTTCCACCAGGTGTCGAAGTGTCGGCCGGAGACGACGTCCTTCGGGATCCTCGCGTCGTAGAAGGAGAAGAGCTGCTCGTCGGAGATCAGCAGATCGCGGCGTCGGGTCTTCGCCTCGAGCTCCTCGAGTCGGGCGATCAGGGCGCGGTTGTCGCGGAAGAAGTGGTGGCGGGTGCGCCAGTCCCCCTCGATCAGGGCGTTCTGGAGGAAGATGTCGCGCGCGGCCTCAGGATCGATGCGGCCGTAGCCGACGACGCGGTCGGCGACCAGCGGCACGCCGTACAGCGTCACCTTCTCGTGCGCCATGGCGGAGGCGCGCTTGGAGGACCAGTGCGGGGCGGAGTGGGAGCGCTTGACGACGTGCCCGCCGGTCTCCTCCGCCCAGGCGGGGTCGATGCGGGCGGCGGTGCGGCCCCACAGCCGGCTGGTCTCCACGAGCTCGGCGACCATGACGTAGTCGGGCCGCTTCTTCGCCAGCGTCGAGCCGGGCCACAGCGCGAAGCGTGCGCCGCGGGCGCCGGAGTACTCACGGGTGCGGTCGTCCAGCAGTCCGACATGGCTGAGCAGCCCCGCCAGCAGCGCCTGGTGGATCGCCTGCGGGCTCGCATCATTGTCGTTGCGGGAGAGCCCTGCGTCCGTGGCCATGTCCCGCAGCTGGGCGTGCAGGTCCCACCACTCGCGGATGCGGAGGTAATGGAGGTGCTCGGCGCGCACCTCGCGGCGGAAGGCGCTCGAGGAGAGCGCGTCGCGCCGCTCCTGCAGATGGTTCCACAGGTTCAGGAAGGAGAGGAAGTCGCTGGTCTCGTCCTCGAAGCGCTTGTGCTTCTCCCTGGCCTGCTGCTCCTGGCCCAGCGGCCGCTCGCGCGGGTCCTGGATCGACAGGGCAGCGACGATGATCAGCACCTCGCGCAGCGCGCCGAGCCGGCCGGCCTCGATGAGCATCCGCGCCATGCGCGGGTCCAGCGGGAAGCGGGCCAGGGTGCGGCCGACGCGGGTGAGCCGGCGCCCGCCCGGTGCGCGCTCGTCGGGCTCGATCGCGCCGAGCTCCTCGAGCAGGCGCACGCCGTCGGTGATCGCGCGGGAGGCCGGCGGCTCGACGAAGGGGAAGGACTCCACGTCGCCGAGGCCGAGGCTCGTCATGAGCAGCACGACGGAGGCGAGGGAGGTGCGCAGGATCTCCGGCTCGGTGAACTCGGGCCGCCCCTCGAAATCCTCCTCGGAGAAGAGGCGGATCGCGATGCCGGGGGCGGTGCGGCCCGAGCGGCCGGAGCGCTGGTTCGCGCTGGCCTGGGAGATCGGCTCGATGGGGAGGCGCTGCACCTTGGTGCGCTGGGAGTAGCGGGAGATGCGCGCGAGCCCGGAGTCGATGACGTAGGTGATGCCGGGGACGGTCAGGGAGGTCTCGGCGACGTTGGTCGACAGGATGATGCGGCGGTAGGTGCCGGCCTTCGGCGGGGATAAAATCTTCTGCTGGTCCTGGGCGGAGAGCCGTCCGAACAGGGGCAGCACCTCGACGGGCAGGGCGGAGCGGCCGCGGGTTCCGCGCGCGAGGTGCTTCTCGAGGGAGTCGGAGATCTCGCGGATCTCCCGCTCGCCGGGGAGGAAGACGAGCATGTCGCCGGGGCCCTCGGCGGCGAGCTCGTCGACCGCGTCGGTGATGGCCTCGGTGAGGTCCCGCTCGATGGAGTGGATGTCCTCGAACTCGTCGTCCTCGTCTCCCGCGATCTCCGGCTCGAGCACGAGGGGCCGGTAGCGGATCTCCACGGGAAAAGTGCGGCCGGAGACCTCGATGATCGGGGCGGGCTCCCTCTCCCCCGAGGGCAGCGTCGCGGCGAAGTGCTCGGCGAAGCGCTCGGGGTCGATCGTGGCGGAGGTGATGATGACCTTGAGGTCGGGGCGCTGCGGGAGGATCTGGCGGAGGTAGCCGAGGATCACGTCGATGTTCAGCGAGCGCTCGTGCGCCTCGTCGATGATGATCGCGTCGTAGCGCTTCAGGAGGCGGTCCCGGCCGATCTCGGCCAGCAGGATGCCGTCGGTCATCAGCTTCAGCCGGGTGCCGCGCGAGGTCTCCTTCGTGAAGCGGACCTGGTAGCCGACGGTCCCCTCGCCGAGCTTCTCCCCCAGCTCGCTCGCGATGCGCTGGGCGACGGAGCGGGCGGCGATGCGTCGCGGCTGGGTGTGGCCGATGATACGGATGTCCTGCCCGTAGCCGAGCTCGAGCAGCATCTTCGGGATCTGGGTGGTCTTGCCGGAGCCGGTGGCGCCGGCGATGACCACGACCTGGTTCTCGGAGATCGCCTTCTGGATGTCCTCACGGCGCTGCGAGACGGGCAGGTCTCCCGGGTAGGTGATCCGCGGCCCCGGGGCAGGGGCCTGCTCGGCAGGGTGCGGGGCGGACGGATCGGGGTTCGAGGAGGTCGTGGTCATGGCGGGGCCACTCTACGTGGGCGGCCCCGCCGCCGTCGTGCCGATTCCGGGCCGCGGCGACGGGGCCCACAACGGGACGACGGGCAGCACCGGGATCATCGCCGACGAACGGACCTCCGGCAGCGGCGCACAGCGGTACCAGCCGCGGCCGTCGCCGTCCGCCCTGCGCGCGGACCGGGAGCCTATCGACCGTGAACTCCTGCGTGACCGACTGGGTGGCACCAGCGGTGTCCTTGTGCTCGAAGGCGGCGATCGCGATGCCGTCGGCCACGGCGCCCGCCTGAGGAGGGGGCGTCGCGCGGAGTGCTGACCTGGGCATTGTGCACAACCCGGAGCGCGTCGTCGCCCACCGGGCAGGATCCGGGGCATGAGATATCGGATCGGCTTCTGGATCGGGCCCGCCCCCGTCGACGACGAGTCGGCGTGCGCGGACCTGCACATGCACCTGCACACCGCCGGGCAGTTCGTCGGCTCGCCCACGCCGCCCCTGCCACCCACCCCGCGGATCGCGCGCTTCACCGCGGCCGTCCTCGAGGAGTTCCCGGCAGACCTTGCGGACCCCCGGTCCCCGTGGCGGGACACGGACACCGCGGAGGCCGCGCACGGTCGGACCTTCGCCCCGGTCCTGTTCGGGCCGGACAGGAAGGTGATCGGGCGGCTGACCCAGCTCGCGCACGAGCACGGACTGCAGGTCTTCGACCTCGCCGCCCATCGCCTGCTGCGCCTCGAGGACGTCGTGGAATGGGAGGACGGGCCCTGGATCACGGGCCCTCTCGGCGGCAGCTGGGACGAGCCCGAGGCCTTCGCCTGTCGCGGGCCGGAGATCGCCCGGGAGAGGCTGGGCCTCGCTCCGTCGGCCCATGTGCTGGCCGGCACGGGCGAGGACAGCCCCTGAACGGCATCGAACGGCGCTCGAAGGCGCCGATCGGTCCAGCAGGTGCGCGCGGCCCCGGTCAGCTCGCGAGCAGCCGCCGCCCGATACGTCCGAGCGAGTGCCCCTCGGGGTAGACGAGCACGAGTGCGAGCGCCATGCGCACGGCCCAGGCCCGGGCACGAGCCTGCAGCGCCTCCCAGATCGCGTCGTCCTCGATGCCGGTCCAGGCCGCGGAGGTCCGATATGCACCGAGCAGCTCGGTCGCTGACCGGGAGGGGTGGAGCAGCAGGCCGCCCAGATCGCTCGCCGGGTCGCCGCGGGTGGTGTCGCCCCAGTCGATGAGGGTCACCGCTGACGCGGAGGTCGGCGACGGGACCACGACGTTGCCCGGATGCGGGTCACCGTGCAGCAGCAGCTCGCGGCCCTGCCATTCCTCGGCGTCGATGCCCGCCTGCCATGTCCGAGCGGCGCGGCGCGCGGCGTCCTCGTCGAGACCCGCCCGCTCGAGATCGGTCGCGAAGAACTCGGCGCGATTCACGAGCGGCACGCCGCGCACCGGGTTCCTTCCCACCTCGGGGGCGGGTCCGGAATGGATCGTCGCCAGCATCCGGGCCAGGTCCTCGGCGACCTCCTCCTGCCTCGCGACGTCGGACTCCGCGGCGGTCACCCCGTCGATCCACTCGACCGCGACGGCGTCCTCGGCCGTCGCGATCACGCGCGGCAGGTCCATCGGGAGGGAGGTGCCGAGCCCCCGCAGGCGGCGCAGCACCGTCACCTCCCGACCGAGCAGTTCCCGGGAGATGCGGCGTCGCGCGATCCGCAGCACGAGAGGCGCGCCGTCGAGGGTCCCGATCGGCCACAGCACGTTGTCCCAGCCCTCGCCGCGGGGACGCTTCCCGATCGCCCAGCTGATCCGCTCGAGCTCGACGCCCTCCTCGGGCCGCAGCCACGCGCAGAGCAGCTCCGCGCGGCGCAGGTCCACGGGCAGGTCGGCAGGAGGGAGGACGGGGGCGATATCCGGCGTGCCGGTCATCCGCCCACCGTACCGGGCAAGGCCTCGCCCGGACGGGCGTTCTCCGACCTCGCCCGTGGCAGTGGATGCGAAGTGCCCCTGGCTGCTGGACGATGTGGAGCCTCTGATCGACGCGCTCCTGGTCGGCGTCGGCACCTCGCGCGACGTCGCGCCAGCGGTCCGCGGCACATCGCCCGGCGACGAGCCCCGGACACGAGAAAGGCCCCCTCCCCCGCGCGTCTGCGCAGGTGAGGGGGCCTTCGTCGGTGAGTGCGATGGTGGAGCCGGCGGGAATCGAACCCGCGTCCGATAGTGCGGAGCCAGGGCTTCTCCGGGCGCAGTCCGTGTTGGCGTTTTCTCAGTCCCGACGATCCCACGGACACGTCGTCGACGGACTCAGTCACTCTGAGATGTTCATCCTTCCCCGGTGACCAGGGTCGGCAGCAGTGGCTCCTTAGATGATGGAACGATCCGGGTCAGGAGCACCCCCGGGGTTCCAGACTGCTATCGCTGATCAGGCAGCGAGAGCGAAGTCAGTGCGCTTGGGTTCGGCACTTATTGGTTTCCAGAGGACGTTAACGAGATGACTCTGGATTCTCGGCCCGCTTCCCCTTGCTGGACAACTACCGTCGAAACCGATCGGCCCCTGGCGTGGGAAGGCATGACTATCGTGACGGCGCTCTGGCCGTCGTCGCACTCACTCTTCGGTTGTCAAACACCCACGTGCGCCCCTCGGGAGGAACGCTGTGGATCGAGTCTACCGCGACCCGCCGACGATCTGAAGCGGATATTCCTCAGCTCACGGCGAAGCCCGCTCGCCGCCAGGACCGCTCCTGCCTCCTCCTGGCGCGTGCGCCACGGAGCCTGGACCACGGGCCGCACCGGCGGGGAGGATGGGGCGATGAGCAGCTTCGAGGCCGCCGGCACACGCATCAGCATCGATCCCGAGACCCTGCGCGAGAGCGTGCTGGACCCCGCGGCGCTGACCGAGTGGTGCGCGGCGCACCCCACCGATCCTCGAGCCGTGGCGTTCCTGCGGATGCTGGGGAGGCTGGACGAGGCGGCGATCGCGGGCCGGCAGGCGCTCGAGGCGCCGGGGCTCTCCCCCGTGATGCGGGCCGTCCGTCGCACCCGGTACGCGCACGTGCTGCAGTGGCAGGGCGCCTTCGTCGCGGCGGAGGAGCAGCTGGACCTCGCCGCCGAGGAGACGGGCCTGGAGGATCCCACCTCCCCCTCGTCCCTCTCAGCGCTCGCCTCCGTGTTCCAGCACCGGGCGAAGTGCAGGTTCGAGCACGCCCTCGCCGAGCAGCGCGACCAACGGCCCCGGGCGGCGGGGAGGCTGTGGGAGGCGGCGCTCGAAGATGCGCAGCGGGCGCTGTACATGCGGGAGCGGCTCGGCGTCGCCGCCGAGGACGTCATCGAGTCCAGTCGGCAGACGGTGCGCCGCCTGGAACGGCGTGATCTAGCCGGCTGACCGGCCACCGACTGACGGACCGACCGATCGGGTCGTCCCCCTCGCGGGGACGATGGCCTCTCAGGCGGTGAGGGCGGGGCTCAGGCGAGCTCGCGGTGGCGCATGGCACGCTGCGCCTCGCGCAGATCCTGCTTCTCGCGCAGCGTCTGGCGCTTGTCCCATTCCTTCTTGCCGCGGGCCAGACCGATCTTGACCTTCGCGTGGGAGCCGAGGAAGTACATCTCCAGCGGCACGATCGTGAAGCCCTTCTCGCGGGACTTGCTCGCGAGCTTCTCGATCTCCTGCTTGTGCAAGAGCAGCTTGCGCTTGCGGCGGGCGGCGTGATTGGTCCAGGTGCCCTTGACGTACGGGGCGATATGGGCGTTGTCCATCCACACCTCGCCGGCGTCGACGTAGCAGTAGCCGTCGATCAGGGACGCGCCCCGGTCGCGCAACGACTTCACCTCGGTGCCGGTCAGGACGATGCCGGCCTCCCAGGTCTGGTCGATGAAGTAGTCGTGCAGCGCCCGCTTGTTCGAGGCGATGAGCTTCTTCTGGGGTCCCTCGTTCGCGGCGGCCTGCTTCTTGTCGGCCTTCTTCGCGGACATGGGTCCTCCTTCTCTCCGTCTCCGGATGCTGCGCTGGTGATCGCGGCCGCGATCGGACGTCCCAGCGTACGACGTGGGCGCGCAGGATCGCGACCGGTTTCTCCGCGGGCGCACTCCCGGACGGCCCGGCAGGGCGGCGGTCAGAGGAACTTCGCGGGGTTGACCGCGTTGCCGTCCTCATGGGTCTCGAAGTGGAGGTGGCAGCCGGTCGAGGAGCCGGTGGTGCCCACGTAGCCGACGGTCTCCCCCGCCGAGACCTGCGCCCCGACCGGCTTCGCGAAGCCCTGCAGGTGGTGGTAGGAGGTCGTGACCAGGCGACCGTTCATGATGCCGTGGCTGACGATGAGCTTGTTGCCCGCGCCGCTGTTGTGGGTGCGGGCGATGACGCGACCTGAGTGCGCGGCGCCGACGGGCACGCCGCAGGCGACGGGGAAGTCCACCCCGGCGTGCAGCTTCTTCGTGCCGTATATGGGGTGCACGCGCCAGCCGAAGTTCGAGTTCAGCCGTGCGTTGACGGGGTAGACCCAGCCGCCGCCGGTGTTCGCGGAGCCGGCCACCGGGGCGCTTCCGCCGCTGCTCTTCTGCTGCTGCTGGACCTTCAGCTTCTCCTCGCGCTCGCGCTCCTGCTTGGCGAGCTCCTCGATCTCGTCGTCGAGGGTGCTGCTGCGGGTCTCGAGGGACTTCTGGTCGCCCTCGTACTTCGTCTTCTTCGCCTCGAGGTCGTCGCGCTGGGTCTTCTGCGTCTCGTACAGCGCGTCGAGCTCGTTCTTCGCCTCGGTCGCCTCCTCCTCGGCGACACGGGTGCGCTCGAGCGCCTCCTCTGCATCGATCTTGAGCTGCTTGATCTCCTCGCGCACGGCCGACAGGCGCTCGGCGGAGTTCTCGGTGACGGACTGGTCCGTGCGCAGCGTGTCCAGGCGGGTGCCCTGGGAAGCCATCGTGAGGCGGTAGTTCATCGAGCGGTCCACCGCGTCCTGCGGGGAGCTGTTGCCGACGTACACCGACGAGGGGCTGGGCATCCCGCCGCCCTTGTATGCGGACAGCGCGACCGTGGCGAGCTCGTCGTCGCTGCGGTCGACCTCCTCCTGGCCGGTCTCGACCTCGCCCGAGAGGCGACGCTCCTCCTCCTCGGCCTCGGTGAGGCGCTCGCCGACCTTCCGGTCCTCCTCCTGCGCCTCGCCGAGCGCGACCCGCGCGTCCTCGAGGTCCTGCTGGGCCTGCGGGATCAGCAGCTCGGTCTCCGCGAGCGCGAGATAGGTGTCGGCGAGATCGTCGTTGACGTCGTTCAGCTCGATGCGGAGGTCCTCGAGCTGCTGGTCGACCTCCGCGCGCTCGGCGATCTTGTCGTCCTTGCTGCCCTCGGCGGAGGCCGGGGAGAGAGGACCGGTGAGCATGCCCGCGGCCAGGATCGCGGCGGCGGCGAGGAGGCTCAGGGGGCGGCGCAGACTTCTGGAGGACATGCTCACACCTTCAGGTAACGGTTGAGGGAGACCACCGACGAGGCGATCGACAGCACGGCGCCGAGCACGACCAGCAGGGGCGCGGCCCAGACGAGGTCCGCGGTGGAGACCGTGATCAGCTGCTCGCCGAGGGTCGGTGCGAGCCAGCCCTGGACGAGATGGTGCAGGCCCAGCCACAGCATCCCCGAGGCGATCAGGCCGCCGATGATCGCGGCGACCGCCCCCTCGAGCAGGAAGGGCAGACGGATGAAGAGGTTCGAGGCGCCCACCAGGCGCATGATCGCGATCTCGCGGCGCCGGCCCGCGACCGACATGCGGATCGTGGTGGCGACCAGCAGCACCGCGGCCACCAGCATCAGCACCGCAAGCCCGAGCGCGAAGAGCGTGGACTGGTTCAGCACGTCGATGAAGGGGGCGAAGGTGCTCAGCAGGTCCGTGACCTCGTCCACGCCGTCGCGGCCCTGGAAGAACTCGACCACGGCGGCGGAGTCGTCGGCGTCGCTGAGGGTGATGTGGAAGGAGACCGGCATGTCCTCGGCGGTGAAGTTCGAGACGAAGGACTCGCCGGCGAACTGCTCCTGGTAGATCGCGAGCGCCTCCTCCTGGTCGCGCTCCTCGACGGAGGCGATGTACGGGGAGAGGACCTCGCCCTCGAGCGCCTCGCGGACCGAGTCGATCTGGGCGTCGGTCGCGGCGCCGCCGGCGCAGGAGGACGCCGTCGAGTGCGGGGAGCACAGGAAGATCGTCACCTGGGACTGCTCGACCAGGGTGGACTTCATGTCCATGATCTGCTTCTGCATCAGCACGCCGGTGCCCACGAAGGTCAGCGACACGGCGGTGACGATCACGACGGAGATGACCATGGCGATGTTCCGCCACAGGCCGGTGAGGATCTCGCCGAGGATGTAGCGGGCCCTCATCGCAGCTCCTCCTGGTCCTGGTCGAAGTCGCCGGTGAAGTCCTCGGACTCGCGCACCCGGCGGGCCTCCCGCTCGTCGATCAGGTCCTCCTCCAGCACGTCCCGCGGGACCGTGCGGTCCTCGGCCGACGGGTCGGCGTCCGACGCGTCGGTGCCGGACGGATCGGTGCCGGCGTCGGCCCGAACGGGCCCGTCGGCCTCGCCGGAGCGGTCTGCCCCGGCGGGACCGACGTGCTCCTCGGCGCCCTCGCGCTCGGCGGCGGCCGGCTCGGGCGCCCCGTCCCAGTCGGCGACGAGCTCCTCGTCGTCCAGGGGGTGCTCCTCGCGGTGGGTGGAGTCGTCGGGCAGGTTCCCGGAGATCTCGCTGACCGGGGCGGGGGTCTCGTAGCCGCCCTGCTCCTCGTCGCGCACCACCTTGCCGCCGACCATCTCCACGACGCGGCGGCGCATCCGGTCCACGGCGGCGCGGTCATGGGTGGCCATCACGACGGTGGTGCCTCGCTCGTTGATCTCGGCGAGCAGATCCAGGATGCCTTCGGCGGTGGCGGGGTCGAGGTTGCCGGTGGGCTCGTCGGCCAACAGGATCGAGGGGCGGTTGACGTAGGCGCGCGCGATCGCGACGCGCTGCTGCTCACCGCCGGAGAGCTCGTGCGGGAGCCGCTTGCCCTTGTCCTCCAGGCCCACCATCTCGAGCATCTCGGGGACCAGACGGCGCACCACCTTGCGGGGCGTGCCGATCACCGCGAGCGCGAACTCGATGTTCTGGTAGGCGGTCTTCGAGGGCAGCAGCCGGAAATCCTGGAACACCATGCCGATGTCGCGGCGCAGCGCCGGCACCTTCCAGGACGGGATCCGGGAGAGGTCCTTGCCGGCGACGTAGACGGTGCCGCGGGTGGGGGCGACCTCCTTGAGCACCATCCTCATCAGGGTCGACTTGCCCGAGCCGGAGGCGCCGACCAGGAACACGAACTCCCCGCGGGTGAACTCGATGTCGAGGTTCTCCACCGCGGGGTGCTGGCCACGCATGTACGTCTTGGTGACGTCGTCGAAACGGATCACTGCTGCCTGTCACATCAGGGGGAAAGTCTGGCGCTCCCAGCGTAGGGGCGCGCGGTCGTGTTTCCACGGCGCTGTGGACAGGGGTCAGGTCAAAACCTGGTCAAACCCGGGGTGGGACCGGTCACCAGGGGCCGGCCGCACGGCAGCGGAGTCAGTCCTGCGCCTTTTCGACCGATCTCCTACCGGCTCGTCCCTCGCCAGTACGTCGATCAGTCCTGCGCCGTCTCGACCGATCTCCTACCGGCTCGTCCCTCGCCAGTACGTCGATCAGTCCTGCGCC
>ENA-OOKA01000297-OOKA01000297.1-human-skin-metagenome-genome-assembly--contig:-NODE-297-length-14811-cov-5.838168_pt1 | contig 14811 bp, 11 predicted proteins | sample MGYA00248825_ERZ500995 | MGnify/ENA primary metagenome ERZ500995 (study PRJEB25958, sample SAMN03398540) | human skin metagenome | study: EMG produced TPA metagenomics assembly of the Human Skin...
CCGATCTGAGCTCGGCCGGGGCGAGACGGCACATCCGCTTGGGGAGGAAGTCGGGGTGGTCGAAGCTGAGGATCATCTCGAGCGCATCCCTGGACCACTTCTCCGCGAGCAGACGGTCGAAGGCGCAGACCACGTCGGGAGTCATGAGCGCCTCGAGTCGCTCCCGGTCGAACTCGTCCGTTCCCGCACGCATCTCGAGCAGGGTCGGATAGATCTCGCCGAGGCGGCCGAAGCTCTCCTCGACGCTCGGGCGGGGATCGGCGGCGCCGCTGCGGTACTCGGCGGCCGCCTCGGCGTCCACCGGTCGGACGACGAGGTCCGCGGGCCCGGCGGCCGGGGCAGATCCGGTCGAGACGAGCTCGGTCGCGCACGCCGAGGACTGGGCGAGGGCGATGTCGGTGCCGGGATCCTCGCCGTCGTCGATGCGACCGAAGCGTCCGCCGCTCACCCACCACGCGCTCAGGGTCGCGATGCCCGCATCGCCGAGCGCCGTCGCCATCTCATCGGTCGCGGCGCGCACGAGTCCGCGGTGCAGTCCCGCATAGTCCTCATCGAACCAGTCCTCGTCGGCATCGTCGTCGCAGACGCTGTCCCCGCCGGCACCGTCCCCGAACCCGACACGATCGCCGACCCCGTCCCCGTGCCCACGGGTCGGCCCGAAGCGCTCGGGGACGGCACCGGCGGGGATGTAGTCGTCGTCGTAGAGGATGAGGAAGACCCCGCTCGGCGCACACGCCCGGCACACGAGGTCGCGCAGCCACTCACCTCCCTCCGCGAGCGTCATCGCAGCCGTCTCGAGGTCGAAGTCGACGCGCATCGTCGTCCCGCACGACTGCACGCCGTCGCCGTCGGTGACGACGAGGATGGCGACGAGGCTGCTCGCCGGGGTGTATCCGAGGGTGTGCGGCACGATCCCGATGAGATCCTCGGCCGTCTTCGCTGGCGTGTCCATGCCCACAGTCGACTCCCCCGTCCCGGCCGTGCGCCAGAGCCGCGGTCCCGGCTGTGGACGGAGCCTGGCCGTGCACAGGCCGAGCGCACACGAGTCGGCGTCGCCGTCCACACGCGCCCGGGCGGCGAATTGCCCTCGGCGGCGAACTGGCATAGAAGTGAGGGGTGGCGAAGAGACGGATATTCACAGCCCCGAGCACACAGGTCGTTCCGATCGCAACCGGGGAGGCCCGGCTGGAGAAGGTCGACGGAGAACCCGACAGCTACGTCCTCCACGTCAACGGCGTGCCGTCGTCGTCGATCACCCTCAGCGATCCCGCCCGACTCGACTTCGAATACCTCGACTGGATGTCCCGGATCATCGAGACGGCCCTGCCCGGCGGATCGCTGCGCGCCATCCACCTCGGCGCCGCAGGCTGCGCGCTGGCCCGCGCCCTCGACGCCCGTCGGCCGGGCTCCCGGCAGACCGCGATCGACATCGATCCCGTCCTCATCGACCACGTCCGCACCTGGTTCGACCTTCCCCGCTCCCCCGCTCTGGCCCTGCGCGCCGGGGATGCCGCCGAGGAGGTCGCAACCTTCCGCGACGACACCGCCGATGTCATCATCCGCGACGCGTTCTCCCACGACTCCGTCCCCACCCGCCTCCAGACGGCGGAGTTCTACGCCGACTGCGCCCGTGTCCTCAAACCGGCAGGCCTCTTCCTCGCCAACGTCCCCGACTCGGGAGACCACCGGGTGCTCAGGGATGAGATCAGGGCCGCGTCCTCCGCCTTCGCCCACGTCGCCGCCGCCTCGGAGTCCGGGGTCCTCAAGGGACGCCGCCGCGGCAACGTCATCGTCGCCGCCTCGCAGGCCCCGCTGCCCGACGCCGCCCTCGACCGGAGTCTGCGCACGGCCCCGACGATGGCGACGTGGCTGGGCGCCGACGAACTTCGCGCCCGCTTCGGCCGCTGAGCACCTTGGTGACGGCGAACACACCGTCCAGGTGACGGTTCGACTACTCCCGTCGCCCAAAGTTCGGCATAATTGAATGCCGATTGGAAGGTGAGATGAGCGAGACTTCAGAAATCCGCGTCGAACAGAGCAAGCTCGACGAACTCTACGCACGACTCGACGAGCTGCGCGATGAGACCACCGACCGTTTGGGGACCGTCCGGATCTCCGAGGTCGGGGGAAACCACCAGCACCGCAGCGAGCGCGACGCCTTCGCCACCCTGTACGAGGACCAGCTCATCCGCCTCAACAGCGCTGAGGACGGACTGTGCTTCGGACGCCTCGACTTCAAGGACTCGGCCGAACCGAGCTACATCGGGCGCATCGGACTCACCGACGCCGATCGCAAGCAGATCCTCATCGACTGGCGCGCTCCCGCCTCGGAGCCCTTCTACCAGTCGACCGCGGCGAACCCGGAGGGCGTCGTGCGGCGCCGTCACCTCGTGACGAAGAACCGCAGGGTCACCGATGTCGAGGACGACGTCCTCGACCTCGACGCCCTCGATGACTCCCAGCGCTCGGCACTCCAGGGCGAGGGCGCGCTCATCGCCGCCCTCACCACACACCGGACCGGGCGGATGGGCGACATCGTCGCGACCATCCAGGCCGAGCAGGATGCGATCATCCGCCAGCCCCTCCAGGGCGTCCTCGTCGTCCAGGGCGGACCGGGCACGGGCAAGACCGCCGTCGCCCTCCACCGCGCCGCGTACCTCCTCTACAGGCACCGGGAGAGGATCGCGAAGTCCGGCGTCCTCCTCGTCGGCCCCTCCCCGGTGTTCCTCAAGTACATCGAGAAGGTCCTGCCCAGCCTCGGCGAGACCGGGGCGCTGCTGCTCACCCCCGGCCAGCTCTACCCGGGTCTCGACACGGAGATCTCCGACGACCCCGTCGTCGCCGAGATCAAGGGTCGTTCCACGATGGCGAGAGTGCTCGCCAACCACATCGCGAACTATGAGCGGGTGCCCGAGCACGACGAGCGCCTCCGGGTGGGGGCCCACACCGTCCTCCTGCGCCGCAAGGACGTCCGGTCGGCCAGGGAGCGCGCCCGCCGCAGCGGCGACGCCCACAACGCCGCGCGCACCGGCTTCGTCTCGGGCCTGCTCAAGACGCTCGCCGAGGACCTCGCCGTGCAGATGGGACTCGACGGAGCGGGCGAGCGGCTGCCGGAGCTCCTCGACGAACTCCGCTCCTCGGTCGACGTCCGCCGCGCCCTCAACCTCGCATGGTTCCCCATCAGTCCCGGCGATGCCCTCCGGACCCTGCTGACCAAGCCGCACAAGCTCGAGGCGGCGGCTGCCGGCGTGCTCACCCCGGACGAGCAGGCAGAGCTCATCCGCCCGGTTGAGGCACCGCTGACGATCGAGGACGCGCCTCTCCTCGACGAGCTCGCGGAGCTCCTCGGTTCGACCCCGCAGCAGACCGCAGCCCGGGACGAATCCGCCCGAGAGTACGCCGAGGCCGTCGTCGACATGACCGAGACTTCGTCGATCGTCAGCGCTGAGACCCTGGCCGCCCGCTGGGCGGAGGAGGGTCCCGCGACGACGCTGGCCGAACGGGCCATCGAGGACCGGGAATGGACGTACGGCCACCTCGTCGTCGATGAGGCCCAGGAGCTCTCGCCGATGCAGTGGCGGGTCCTCTTCCGCCGGGTGCCCTCGAAGTCCGCGACCCTCGTCGGCGACCTCGCGCAGGCCTCCCACAGCGACAGCTCCCGGACCTGGGGATCGATCCTCTCCGAGTTCGTCGGCGACCGCTTCGCCCTCGAGGTCCTCACCGTCTCCTACCGCACCCCGCAGGCGGTCATGGATCTCGCCAACCGCTACCTCCACCGCCACTTCCCCCAGCTCGAACTCGTCGAGTCCGTGCGTCAGGGCGGTCACCCGCCGAGGTTGGTGTCCTTCCCCGACACCGCAGCCGTCATCGCGGGCCTCCCGGAGGCGACCGGGGCCGAGGTCGACGCCGTCGCGGGTGGGAAGATCGCCGTCATCGCCCCCGAGTCCCTCGTCGATGCCGTCGCCGAGGCGCTCTCGGGCTTCGACATCGGGCGCTCGGCGGCCGGCCTCGACCATCAGATCGCCGTGATCACCCCGCAGCAGGCCAAGGGACTCGAGTTCGACTCGGTGCTCATCGTCGAACCGGGGCTCATCGCCCCGATCGGCGCGGACGAGGGTGTCGGCGCGCTCTACGTCGCCCTCACCCGCACGACCGACCGCCTCGGCGTGCTCGCCGCGGTCCCGACGGAGCTTGCCGAACTCGGACTCGACTGAGTCACCGAGAACGAGAAGTCCCCACGCGACGAACCTGAGCGTCGTGTGGGGACTTCTTCTGCTCTCACCAGTGCGAACGGTGAGGATCGCCGTTAACGGCCCGGGAACGTAGAAGGCCGCTTGACGGCTCGGCTTCCCCTCCGAACCGCAAGCGGCCACGCACCATAGGCGCGCACTGACAATGGTACACAACTATGGACGTGATCGCGGAATCCGCTCCGAGATTTTCCGAAGAATCTTCAGTCCTCGAAGTCCTCGGGCACCGCTTGACGTGAATCGCCGGAGCGCAGGGCCGCATCGGCGCGCAGCGAGTCGATCGCGGCTTCGAAGTCCTCGAGCGAGTCGAAGCCCTGGTAGACGCTCGCGAATCGCAGGTAGGCGACCTGGTCGAGTTCGCGCAGCGGTTCGAGGATGCTCAGCCCGACCTCGTCCGCGTCGATCTCCGCGATGCCCTTCGAGCGGATGTCCTCCTCGACCTTCTGGGCGAGCTTCGCGAGGTCGTCATCGCCCACCGGGCGGCCCTGGCAGGCTTTGCGCACCCCGGACATGATCTTCTGGCGGGAGAACTCCTCGGTCACGCCGGAGCGCTTGATCACCGAGAGGCTCGTCGCCTCCATCGTCGTGAAGCGGCGTCCGCAATGGCGGCACTGCCTCCGACGGCGGATCGCCGCCCCGTCCTCGCTCGTCCGCGAATCGACCACCCGGGAATCGGACTCCCGGCAGAATGGACAGCGCATATCACTCCTCGAAGCGGATGGCCACGGCACGTCCGTGGGCCGGAAGGTTCTCGGTCCGCGCGAGCGCCACGACATGGTCCCTGACCTCGCCGAGCGCCGGACGCGAATAGTCGATGACCTGGCTGACCTTGAGGAACGAATGGACGCCGAGACCCGAACCGTGGGCGGCGGTGCCCATGGTCGGGAGCACGTGGTTCGATCCTGCACAGTAGTCGCCGAGCGAGACCGGAGCGTACGGGCCGACGAAGACCGCTCCCCCGTTGACGATCCGTGCGGCCACGGCCCGGTCGTCGGCGGTGTGGATCTCGACGTGCTCACCGGCGTAGGCGTTGACGACGGTGATCGCGTCGTCGAGGTCGTCGACGAGGACGAGGGCGGACTGGCTGCCGGCCAGGGCCGTGCGGATCCGCTCGGCATGGGCGGCCTCCGGGACCTGCCGCTCGAGCTCGGCCTCCACAGCCTCGAGCAGGGGCTGCGAGTCGGTGACGAGCACGGAAGCGGCGAGTTCGTCGTGCTCGGCCTGGCTGATGAGGTCGGCTGCGACGAAGGCCGGATCGGCCGTGGCATCGGCGAGGACGATGATCTCGGTCGGTCCGGCCACGGCGTCGATGCCCACGTGGGAGCGCACGAGTGACTTCGCCGCGGCGACGTAGGCGTTGCCGGGGCCGGTGATGAGGTCGACCGGTTCGAGCACCTCGGCGTCGTCGAAGCCGTAGGCCAGCGCCCCGATCGCCTGCGCTCCGCCCATCGCCCACACCTCGTCGACGCCGAGCATGTGGGCGGTGGCGAGGACCACCGGGTGCGGGAGGCCGTCGGCCTGGGGAGGGCTGGCGATCGCCAGCGACTGGGCACCTGCGGCCTGCGCGGGGACGACGTTCATGACGACCGTCGACGGGTAGACGGCGAGTCCGCCGGGGACATAGAGGCCGACGCGTTCGATGGGCAGGCTGCGGGTGGTCACCTCGGCTCCGGGACCGAGTTCGGTTCGGACGTCGGTGGGCACCTGGTCGGCGGCGACGCGGCGGGTGCGCTCGATCGTCTCCTCAAGCGCGGCCCTGACCTCGGGGTCGAGGTCGGCCGCCGCCTGCGCGAGCGCCTCGGCGGGCACCCGCAGCGTCTCCGGACGGACTCCGTCGAAGCGTTCGGTGAGGTCGGCGACGACACTCGAGCCGCCGACTGCGACGGAGTCGAGGAGCTCGGCGACCCGCCGTTCGACGTCGGCATGGGTCTCCGCCGCCCGAGGCAGTCGCTGCCGGAGGAATCGTCGGCTCAGGGTCTCACCGCGGAAGTCGAGAATGTTCACCAGACCATTCTAGTCCCGCGGTCGCGGGCTCCCGACGCCGCCTCAGGCGCTGAGGCAGCGGGAGCCGAGGAGTGCCTTGAGGTCGCCGTAGAGGCTCGGGTTCGGGTCGACGCGGATCGACCGGTCGAGACGCATGACGGTCTGCCGGCCGGGCTGGGTGAGGACGAGGTGGACGTCCGTGTGGCCCTTGTTCGCTTCGAGGATGCGCCGCAGCTTCTCGGCCATCTCCTCGGTCGCCTTCTCCATCGGCACGATGAGGTTGAGCGGCCGGTCGCCGGGATCCGTGATGTCGGGGATCGTCATCGACATCGCCATGAGCGAGGTCGGCCGGTCGTCGGACTGACGGATCCGCCCGGTCAGGGAGATGACGAGGTCGGTGGCGAGCAGGCTTGCGACCGGTTCGTACGTGTCTCCGAAGAACATCACCTCGACCTCGGCGTCGAGGTCCTCGAGCGTGACGATCGCGTACGGCTTGCCGGAGTTCTTCGACACCTTCCTCGTGACCTGGGTGATCATCCCGCAGACCTTGATCTGCGAACCGTCGGGGCGGTGCGATTCGGGGTCGACCACCTCGGCGATGGAGGCATCGGACTCCGCGGCGAGCACCCCTTCGAGGCCGTTGAGGGGATGGTCGGAGACGTAGAGGCCGATCATGTCGCGTTCGAACGCGAGCTTCTCCTTCTTCTCCCACTCGGGGCGGTCGGGGATCGCGACGGAGAAGCTCGGCCCGTCGTCGCCGCCGTCGAGGCCGGCGAAGAGGTCGAACTCGCCGATCGCCTCCTTGCGCTTGACGCCGATGACCGAGTCGACGGCCTCCTCATGGACCTCGACGAGGGAGCGGCGGGTGTGTCCGAGCGAATCGAAGCCTCCGGCCTTGATGAGCGATTCGATCGTGCGCTTGTTGCACACGTGGCTCGGGACCTTGTCGAGGAAGTCGGTGAACGAGGTGTACGAGCCCTTCTCCTCACGCGCGGCGACGATGCCGTCGACGACGTTGCCGCCGACGTTGCGCACCGCGCCCATGCCGAAGCGGATGTCCTCGCCGACCGGGGTGAAGTGGAGTGCGGACTCGTTGACATCGGGCGGGAGCACCGTGATCCCGAGGCGGCGGCACTCGTTGAGGTAGATCGCGAGCTTGTCCTTGTTGTCGCCCACCGAGGTGAGCAGGGCCGCCATGTATTCGGCCGTGTAGTGCGCCTTGAGGTAGGCCGTCCAGTAGGAGACGACGCCGTAGGCCGCGGAGTGGGCCTTGTTGAACGCGTAGTCGGAGAAGGGCAGGAGGATGTCCCACAGCGCCTGCGCGGCGGCCTCGGAGTATCCGCGCTCCTTCATGCCCCCGAAGAAGCCGACCTGCTGCTTGTCGAGCTCGGCCTTCTTCTTCTTGCCCATCGCGCGCCGGAGGATGTCGGCCTGACCGAGCGAGTAGCCGGCGACCTTCTGCGCGATCGCCATCACCTGCTCCTGGTAGATGATGAGGCCGAAGGTCGTGTCGAGGATCTCCTTGAGCGGTTCGGCGAGCTCCGGATGGATCGGGGTGACCTCCTGGAGGCCGTTCTTGCGCAGGGCGTAGTTCGTGTGCGAGTCCGCACCCATCGGGCCCGGACGGTAGAGGGCCAGAGTCGCCGAGATGTCCTCGAAGTTGTCGGGCTTCATCATCCGCAGCAGCGCGCGCAGGCCGCCGCCGTCGAGCTGGAAGACGCCGAGCGTGTCCCCGCGGGTGAGGAGTTCGTAGGCGCCCCGGTCGTCGAGCTCCAAGTGTTCGAGGTCGAGGTCGAAGTCCCGGTTGGCCCTGATGTTCTCCACCGCGTCGGAGATGATCGTGAGATTGCGCAGACCGAGGAAGTCCATCTTGATCAGTCCGAGACCCTCGGAGGTCGGGTAGTCGAACTGGGTGATGACCTGGCCGTCCTGGAAGCGGCGCATGATCGGGATGACGTCGATGATCGGGTCCGAGGACATGATGACGCCTGCCGCGTGGACGCCCCACTGGCGCTTGAGGCCCTCGAGGCCCTTGGCCGTCTCGAACGTCTCCTGCGCCTCGGGGTCGGTGGCGACGAGTTCCCGGAACTCCCCGGCCTCCTTGTACCGCTTCGCCTCGGGGTTCTCGATGTCGGCGAGCGGGATGTCCTTGGCCATCTCCGCCGGCGGCAGGGCCTTCGTCAGCCGCTCGCCGAGGGAGAAGGGCTTGCCGAGCACCCGGGCGGAGTCCTTGAGCGCCTGCTTCGTCTTGATCGTGCCGTAGGTGACGATCATCGCCACCCTCTCGTCGCCGTACTTCCGGGTGACGTATTCGATGACCTCGCCGCGGCGACGATCATCGAAGTCGACGTCGAAGTCGGGCATGGACACGCGGTCCGGGTTGAGGAAGCGCTCGAAGAAGAGTCCGTGCTGGAGCGGGTCGAGGTCGGTGATGCGCATCGCGTAGGCGACCATCGACCCGGCACCGGAGCCGCGGCCGGGTCCGACCCGGATCCCGTTGTCCTTCGACCAGTTGATGAAGTCGGCGACGACGAGGAAGTAGCCGGGGAAGCCCATCGAGATGATGATGTCGAGCTCGTAGTCCGCCTGCTTGCGGACATCGTCGGGGATGCCGTCCGGGTAACGGTATTCGAGGCCCTTCTCGACCTCCTTGATCAGCCACGACGTCTCGTCCTCACCGGGAGGGCACGGGAACTTCGGCATGTAGTTCGCCGAGGTGTCGAAGGAGACCTCGCACTTCTCGGCGATCTCCAGGGTGTTGTCGCAGGCCTCGGGCATCTCGCGGAACAGCGCCCGCATCTCCGCCGGGGTCTTGAGGTAGTAGCCGGACCCGGAGAACGCGAACCGCGAACCGCCCTGGTCGTAGGTGGGTTCGATGAGCTTCGAACCCGACTGGATGGCGAGCAGCGCCTCATGCGCCTTCGCGTCGGATTCGTGCGTGTAGTGGAGGTCGTTCGTGGCCACGAGCGGGATATTCATCTCCCCCGCCAGGCGCAGCAGGTCCTTCGTCACCCGCTTCTCGATCGAGAGCCCGTGGTCCATGAGCTCGCAGTAGTAGTTCTCTGCGCCGAAGATGTCCCGGTACTTGCCCGCCGCGGCCTTCGCCTCCTCGTACTGGCCCAGCCGCAGGCGGGTCTGGATCTCACCCGAGGGGCAGCCGGTGGTGGCGATGAGGCCTTCGGAGTAGTTCTCGAGCAGGTCGAGGTCGAGGCGCGGCCACTTCGCCGTCACCGAGTCGAGAGAGGCGTGCGAGGAGGCCTTGAAGAGGTTGCGCATGCCCGTGTTGTCCTTCGACAGCAGGGTCATGTGTGTGTAGAGGCCGCCGCCGGAGAGGTCGTCGGACTTCTGCGACTCGTCGGTGCGCCACTTCACCCGGGTCTTGTCGGTGCGGTCGGTGCCGGGGGTGACATAGGCTTCGACGCCGATGATCGGCTTGATGTCGGCCTTCGTCGCCTGCGACCAGAAGTCGAAGGCCCCGAAGAGGTAGCCGTGGTCGGTCGTCGCGATGGCCGACATCCCCGACGCCTTCGTCGCCGCCATGAGGTCGCCGAGGCGGGCCGCCCCGTCGAGCATCGAGTACTCGGTGTGGACGTGGAGATGGACGAAATCGTCGTTCGGCACGGGCTGCCTTCCCTCGGATGCGGGCCTGTCTGCCCACCCAGCTTAGACCATGCCGGGGACACGGCTGAGGTGATCTCGGCGACCCCGGACAGCCCCTCCTCAGAGCCCGAATGCCGCGTGTCTCAGCCCTGGCGGATCGTGTCGAGCGCGTGCTGGAGGTCGTCGGGGTACTCGCTCTCGAACTCGACCCACTCCCCCGTCTCCGGGTGGTGGAAGCCGAGTCCCACGGCGTGGAGCCACTGCCGCTGCAGCCCGAGGTCCTTCGCGAGCACCGGATCCGCGCCGTAGGGCAGGTCGCCGGCGCACGGGTGCTTGAGGGCCGAGAAGTGGACGCGGATCTGATGCGTCCGCCCGGTCTCGAGGTGGATCTCGAGGAGTGCCGCCCGCCGGTGGGCTTCGATGACCTCGTAGTGGGTGATCGCGTGCTTGCCCTCGCTGTGGACCGCGTAGAGCCCGTCGTGGCGCGGATGTCGGGCGATGGGGGCGTCGATGGTTCCGAGCACGGGGTCGGGCAGGCCTTGGACGAGCGCGTGGTAGGTCTTCGACACGGTCCGATCCTTGAAGGCGCGTTTGAGCACGCTGTAGGCGTATTCGCTCTTCGCGACGACCATGAGTCCCGAGGTGCCGACGTCGAGGCGCTGGACGATGCCCTGCCTCTCCGATGCGCCGGAGGTCGCGATCCTGAAGCCGGCCGCCGCGAGGCCGCCGACGACCGTGGGCCCGGTCCACCCGATCGCGGGATGGGCGGCGACCCCGACCGGCTTGTCGACGACGACGAACGAGTCGTCGTCGTGGACGATGCGCATCCCCGGCACGGGGTCGGCGACGACCTCGAGCGGGCGCTTGGGTTCGGGCAGCGTGACGTCGAGGCGGGCGCCGGAGGTGACACGGTCGGACTTGCCGACGGGACTCCCGTCGAGTTCGACCCCGCCGTCGGCGCAGATGTCGGCGGCGGCCGTGCGGGAGAGTCCCAGCAGCTTCGACAGGGCCGAGTCGACCCGCTGCCCGTCGAGGCCCTCGGGGACGAGGATCGAGCGCTCAGTCATGGAGGTCCTCCTTGGTCCTCTCCTCGCTGCGCCGATGCGAGCCGTCGAGTTCGATCCCGCGGATGCTCGCGATGACGAGGGTGACCGCTGCCGCGGAGATCGCGATGTCGGCGAAGTTGCAGATGAAGAGCGAGAGGTCGATGTAGTCGACGACGGCGCCGCGGAGGAAGCCGGGCTGACGGAAGAGCCGGTCGACGAGGTTGCCGAAGAGACCGCCGAGCAGCATCCCCAGACCGATCGCCCAGACGCGGGAGCCGAGCTTGCGCGACATCACGAGGATCGCAGCGAAGACGGCGATGGCGATGAGCGGGAAGATCCACGTCACTCCGGAGCCGAGTCCGAGTGCGGCGCCGGGATTGCGGTAGAAGGTGAATCCGGCGAGTGAGCCGATGACGGGGATCGGCGGCTGGCCCTCGAGGAAGGTGACGGCGAGGAATTTGAGCACCTGGTCGATGACGAGGATTCCCGCGGCCAGGCCGAAGAGGATGACGAGCAGCCGCCGTCGCGGCTCCGGGCGGTGATCGTTCATTCGGATCATTCTAGCCGACCCGACCGACCGGAATGTGCCGCCGCGGCACCGGACGAATGTGCACCGGCTGAGAGTTCCGCGGACTCCCTGGGACCGCGGTCTGCGCGGAGACGACGCTGGGGCCGGACGACATCGGTCGTCCGGCCCCAGCGAGGCGCTCGGAGATCAGAGCTTGTGGTTCGAGGATCCGAATGAGTTGCCGTCGAGGGTCTCGGGAGCGAGGCTCGTCGAGTTCTCGAGGTCACGCAGCTGATCGTTGAGGTAGCTCTTCAGGCGCGTGCGGTACTGGCGCTCGAAGTTCGAGAGCTGGTCGATCGAACGCTCGAGCTGGGACTTCTGCGTCTCGAGGCTCGACAGGATCTCGTCGCGCTTGGCCTCGGCCTTGCGGACGATGTCCTGTGCTTCCTTCTCCGCACCCTTGATGAGCTCGGCGCGCTTGCGCTCACCTTCGGCGACGTGCTCGTCGTGGACGCGCTGGGCCAGGGCGATGAGCCCGTGCGAGTCGTTGCCCCCGGCAGCGGCGGCACCGGCACCGGCGCCCGCTGCACCAGCGGCGGCGGCCGGAGCGGCGGCGGAGACGGCGGGAGCGGAGTCGTTGGCCTTCGGGGCCGGGGCGGCTTCCTTGACGACCGGGGCCTTGGGTTCGTCGGCGGCGGGAGCAGACGGAGCCTCGGGAGCCTTCTCGGCCTTCGGGGCGGGAGCGTCCTTGGACGAGTCCGGCGCAGGAACGGCGGCGGGCATGGCCTGAGTGGCGTCGATGTCACCCGCGGGCGCGGCCTTGGCGGAGCCGCCACCGGCTTCGAGCTCCTTGACGCGCTGTTCGGCGGCCGAGAGCTTCTGACGCAGTTCGTCGTTCTCCTGGTAGAGACGGCGGAGCTCGACGACGACCTCGTCGAGGAAATCGTCGACCTCGTCCTGGTCGTATCCGTCGCGGAACTTCACATGCTGGAACCGCTTGTTTACTACGTCTTCAGGCGTGAGCGCCATGAGGTCACCTTTGGTCGATCTGCATTCATTTCACTGCCGCCCACATGGGACGGCTTCAACGTCACATTAGCGTAACACCTGCCGCTTTGTCGTGCAGAAATGCTCCGCCACGCCGAACTGGGCGAACTTCTCCGCCCGTCAGGTCCCCTGCCGCAGTCTCACACGCCCGAGCGCGAGAGCCCGAAGAGGAACGAGGCGATGATCTGGATGCCGATGAGGAGGACGATGAACCCGAGATCGAGCGAGATCTGCCCCAGGCGCAGCGGAGGGATGACCTTCCGCAGGAGCTTGAGCGGCGGATCCGTGAGCGTGTAGACGATCTCGGCGAGGACGAGGAAGAAGCCCTGCGGCTTCCAGTCGCGGGAGAAGACCTGCACAAGATCGAGCACTACTCGGGCGAGCAGCACGTACACGTAGAGGCTGAGTGCCGTGCCGAGGATGTAGAAGATGATGGCCACGTGGGATCCTCGTGCCTTTCGTCGGTGCGGATCTGTCGTCGACCAGACTATACGGTCGACCTGAGGATCTGCTCAGACCGGCTCAGCTCTGGTTGAAGAAGCTCGCCTGAGTGTCCGCGTCGGATTCGCTCTCTCCGCTGACCTCGATGTTCTCCGGGGTGAGGAGGAACACCTTGTTCGTCACCCTCTCGATCGAGCCGTGGAGGCCGAAGATGAGGCCGGCGGAGAAGTCGACGAGGCGCTTCGAGTTGTTCTCGTCCATCTCCGAGAGGTTCATGATCACCGGGGTGCCGTCGCGGAAGGCCGCGCCGATGACCATGGCGTCGTTGTAGCTGCGGGGATGGATGGTCTTGATGCGATTCATGGAGGTTCCTGGCGCCGGAGTGTCAACGGGACGAATCGGTGTCGGGTGGATCGGCGTCACCTGCGCGGGCGGACGCTCGTCGACCGGGGCGGGCTCCTTCGCGCGCTCGGGCTCGTCGTAGGTCTCGACGACCTCGCGGTTCCGTCGCTCGGGAGTCTGGGGCTCGTCGTCCTCTTCGACGAATCCCAGGTACTCGAGAGTCTTCTTGATAGCTGACATACCTAACGCTCCTCTGGCCTCCGGCACTTCGACATCTGCGGCCAAACTATCGCACTCTCCGCTTCCGCAGGCGGTGCCGTCGCGGTGTGTCGTGCGGAAAAATCCTCACATCCCTCGAGGCGACGGGGTCACTGCAGCCAGACGACGCCGGCGAAGCGGCCCGTCCGCCGGCTGCGACGGTACGAGTAGAGGTCCTCGGACTCGCGCGAGCACGTGCGGGAGAAGTGGTCGATGACCGCACCCTCGCGGCGCAGCTGCTCGGCCACGGCCCCGGCGACGTCGAGTGCAGGGGTGCCGGACACCGAGACCGAGGCGGCGACGGGTTCGACCGCGGCGACCTCGTCGCGCAGGGACGCCGGGACCTCGTAGCAGCGCGGGCACACGGAAGGGCCGATGACGGCATGGATCTCACGGGCCCCGAGCTCGCGCATCGCGGAGAGCGTCTCCGAGACGATGCCTGCGGCCATGCCCGGGCGCCCGGCGTGGACGGCGCCGATGACTCCCGCCTCGGTGTCTGCGAGGAGGACCGGAGTGCAGTCGGCGACCATGATCACCAGACCGACCCCGGCAAGCGCACTCACCTGGGCGTCGGCTTCGGCACCGGCACGGATGGCGGCGGTGTCGGTGACGTGGTGGACGGCCGTGCCGTGGACCTGGGAGACGAAGCTGAGACGCTCCGCGCTCAGCCCGAGGACCTGGGCGAGGGCGGAGCGGTTGGCGGCGACGAGCTCCTCATCGTCGCCGACGTGGCGGGCGAGGTTGAACGAGGAGAAGTCGCCGCTCGAGTATCCGCCGTGCCGGTCGGTGAACGCGACGTGCGCGGTCGACCTACCGGGGACGACGAATCTCGAGTGCAGCATGGTGCCGGATGCTACTTGAGGAAGTCGGGGATGTCGAGATCGTTGTCGAGGCTCGACGTGCTCCGCTCATTGGGCAGCGAGGTCGGGATCTGGTGCTCCTCACGGCGCGGTTCCTCGCGGCGCGGTTCCGGCTCGGAGGTCTCGGGCTCGGAGGAGTCGAAGGTCTCTGCGTCGGATTCGACGACGGCGGGTCCCGACGACGCGGCGACGCCTGCCGGCACGGCCTCGACGACGTTCGACTCCTGTCCGGCGACGGTGCTGTCGAATCCGGCGGCGATGACGGTGACCCGGCATTCGTCGCCGATGTTGTCGTCGATGACGGCGCCGAAGATGATGTTCGCCTCGGGGTGGGCGGCTTCCTGGACGAGCCGGGCGGCTTCGTTGACCTCGAAGAGGCCGAGGTCTGCCCCGCCCTGGATGCAGAAGAGCACACCGTGGGCGCCGTCGATGCTCGCCTCGAGCAGCGGGGAGGCGATCGCGGACTCAGCGGCCTG
>ENA-OOKA01000298-OOKA01000298.1-human-skin-metagenome-genome-assembly--contig:-NODE-298-length-14796-cov-5.825656_pt1 | contig 14796 bp, 13 predicted proteins | sample MGYA00248825_ERZ500995 | MGnify/ENA primary metagenome ERZ500995 (study PRJEB25958, sample SAMN03398540) | human skin metagenome | study: EMG produced TPA metagenomics assembly of the Human Skin...
TGGCAGGCCGGGCTGTCGGAGGCGCTCTCCCGATTCCCCACGACGGCGGCGAAGGCGGGGCACGACGACGACAGCGGGCACGTCGGAGGCAGAGACATGCCCGCTGTCGTCATACGGGATCGGTGAGGGGTCGGTCTGCGACGGACCGAACGGCGGTCAGGGTTCCTCAGATGTGAGGGGAGTCACGCGGGAGTGCGGCGTCAGCCGACCTTCGTCAGCCAGCGGACAGGAGCACCCTCACCGGCGTGGCGGAAGGCGTCGAGCTCTTCGTCCCAGGCTTCGCCGAGGGCGAGGGCCATTTCATGGGCGAGCTTCGCGGGGTCGCCGCCGGCGCGTTCCATGACCGAGCGGATGCGGTCTTCGGGGACGAGGATGTTGCCGACGGAATCGGTGACCGCGTGGTAGATGCCGAGGTCGGGCGTGTGGCTCCAGCGTCCGCCGTCGACTCCGGCGGAGGGTTCCTCGGTGACCTCGTAGCGCAGCGAGTCCCAACCGCGCAGCGCGGAGGCGATGCGGGAGCCGGAGCCTGCGGGCGCACGCCAGCAGACCTCGGCGCGCACAAGGCCGGGCGCTGCCGGCTGGGGTGTCCAGTCGAAGCGCGCCTGCGCACCGATCGCCCCGCCCGCTGCCCATTCGATGTGCGGGCAGAGCGCGCGAGGTGCTGAGTGGACGAAGAGTACGCCCTGTGTCATATCCATTTGTGTGCCTCCTGACTCGGATACGTCTTCCCCTACGATCCGAAAGGAGGTACACGGCTCATGATAGTCGACGATGCCCTGCGAGCCAAGCACCGAAATGCCGTCTCACCTGGGTTCTTGATCGCCAGTGCCCCCGGTCGGACTTGAACCGACGACCAAAGAATTATGAGTTCCCTGCTCTGACCAGCTGAGCTACGGGGGCGAGCCGAGACCAGAGTAGCACCGGAGGTCGCCTGCCTCCCATTCCCATGTCGTCGGCCGTGGTGTCGCCTCAGCCCGCCGAGGCGGTCGGTGAGATCCGCGTGAGCACGCTCCTCGCGGCGTCGACGCACGTGTAGCGTTCGGTCGTGATGTAGACGTCGTAGACCGTCTGCCCGTCGCTGCCGGGATCGTTGCGCTTCGAAGCGGCGACGAGCCCCGACCAGTCGGGACCGACGACGACGACTCCGTGCTCGTTGCGCATCGGGTCGGAGGCGTCGACGACTCCCCCGCGTACGCCCGGGACCGGCGGGGTGGTGAAGCCGCCGGAGAACATCGCGGTGAGTCCGACAGTGTCGCGGATGCGCTCGTACCGGTCGTAGGTCGCCTGGGAGAAGGTCGTCTCCTCACCGAAGACGCCGAGGGCGATCGTCGCCGCCCCCGAGGCCAGGGCGCGCTCCTCGAGCGCGGCGATCTGGGCGATGAGGAGTTCGCGGTTCATCACCAGGGGTTCGCGTCGCAGACCCTGGGCGATCGAGTACGGGGTGCCCAGCGCCGGAAGGTTGCGCGAATGGTGGTCTGCCAGACCGTCCTCGGCAGGCGGGGGCACGGGGGTCGGTTCACGGGTGGCGCGGCCGAAGTAGGGCCCGGACATGAAGCGCGCCCCGAGCGCACGCACACGGTCGAGATCGTCCTCGGTCGTCACCCCCTCGGCGAGGATGACGGCACCGGTACGCTCGAGGTGGGCATGGAGGAGCCGGTTCAGCTCGGCGAGCTGGGCGTTGCACTCGACCGTGAGGACGTCGGGGTGGAGACCGACGACGGAGGGATTGACGAGCGGAACGAACGAGGTGCTGCGCAGATCCGGTCCGACCGAGGACATCCCGACGCCCCAGCCCATGGAGCGGGCCTGTCGCACCGAGCGGAGCACCGAAGCGGGCGAGGACGAGACCCGGGAGGCATCGAGCTGGAGGATGACGGAACGGTCCGGCGCCGTCGTGCGGTCCTCGAGAGTGGCGAAGGACTCCTCCTCGGCGTGGAGGAAGAGACGGTTTGAGTTCGGCAAGCCCGCTCCTTCGGCAGTGCGCAGAGCGGTGTCGCGCATCGACGCGTCGAGGTCGCCGATCATCGGCGAGGCATGCATCGCGCGGCGCAGGTTCTCCGATTCGGCATGGCCGAGCGCAGGGTCGCCGACGGGTGCCTGGAGGACCTGATAGCCGATGGTGTCGAAGGTGAAGGCATCGACGACCGGTGCGAAGCGGGTCTCGATCCCTCCGGAGCGCACCAGCTCCTCAAGGTCGAGGTCCTCATCCTTCACCGTCTGCACCACCGTCTGTCCTTCCATGTGGGAACTCGCGTTCACAGTCTTCCACATGACAGATGAGTCGGCTGTTGCGATTCGGGAACATTATTGCGCTCAGAGCTGAGGACGCCGCCCCCGCCTGACCTCGGCGATTCCCACGAATCCGGCACTGATGACGACAACAGCGATTGCCGCGAAGGCGACGACGATCCCCCGGCTCCAGTCGCCTCCGGCCACGGCGGCGAAGGCGAGGGCGGTGATGATCGCCAGGCCCATCGAGGTGCCGATGCGCTGCCCCGTCTGGAGCACTCCGCCGGCGGATCCGGCGTAGCGCAGCGGCACCTCCTGGAGGGTGAGCGTCTGGTTGGGACTGATGACCATGCCCTGGGCGATGCCGACGAAGCTGAGGGTGAGCAGCATCCACCATTCGCTGCCGATGCCATTGGCGAGGAGGACGACGACGGCGACCGTGGAGACGAGGCCGAGAAGGCAGGTGACGATGCCCCAGACGACGAGTTTGCGCCCGATCTGGAAGACGAACCGGCCGGAGACGTCGGCGGAGACCGCGGAGAGCAGAGCCGCGGGAAGACCCATGAGACCGGCGGCGAGGGCCGTGTGTCCGAGTCCCTGCTGCATGTACATGGCCACGAGCACCCACACGCTCGTCACGCCCATGAAGTAGAGGGTGATGATGACCGCGCCGCTGCTGAAGCTGCGGATCCGGAAGAGATCGAGGTCGACCATAGGTGTGCGTCCGCGCGCGGCGTAGCTCCGCTCCCACCGGGTCCAGGCCCAGATGACTCCGAGCCCGATCGGCAGCGCGAGCCAGACGTACCAGCCGAGCATGCCCTCGACGAACGGGAGGAGGACGAGGAGGACGCCGAGGCCAAGCAGCATGGTGCCGATGGGGTCGAGGTCGTGACGCGCGCGTCCGCGCCCGCCGGTCGCAGGCTCGACCGTAGCCTTGGGCGCAGTGTGCTCATCGGCGGCGACCTGGTCGGGAGCCGGATCCGATTGGGCGATCGGGTGCCAGGCCGTGTCCGGCAGCCACGCCCGGGCGAGGAGGGCGGCGACGATCGCGATGGGGACGTTGACGAGGAACGATGCCCGCCATCCCCAGTCGAGCCCGAAGACGGCGATGAACACGCCGCCGAGAACGGGCCCGATCGCCACGGAGAGTCCGACGATCGTGCCCATGAGCCCGAACGCCCGTCCCCGCTGCGGACCCTGGAAGTACTGCTGGAGGAGACCGACGACCTGCGGATTGAGCAGGCCCGAGCCGAAGCCCATGAGGACGCGGGCGATGTTGAGCGTGAGCGGGTCAGGCGCGAGCCCGGCCACCAAGGACGAGATTCCGAAGAGACTGACGCCGGCGATGAAGAGCTGGGCGCGGCCGAAGACGTCGCCAGCCCGTCCGGCGGCGACGAGGACGACGCCGAAGGACAGTGCGTAGCCGGTGAGCACCCATTGGAGCGCAGAAGACGAGGCACCGAGGTCCTGCCCGATCGCCGAGAGCACGACGTTGATGATCGACACCGACAGCAGCGACATGAAGAGCGGGACGAGAGAGATGAGGAGGATCCGCTTCTGCACCTGGGTCATCTCGCCGCCGGCCACCGCATCCACGCTCCTTCACGTCATCGTCTCTGCCTGCGATGATAGCCCCTGGTGACACGACGGGGCCCGCAGCGTCCGACTCACGGGCCGAGGCCGCGCAGGCGACTCAGATCGGATAACCGGTGACCGGCCCCTCCCAATTCGGCTTCCAGCCGAGAGCCGGAGCGACGTGCTCGGCGAAGGACTGGAGGACGTGGAGGTTGTAGTCGACGCCGATCTGGCTGGGGATCGTGAGCATCACCGTGTCGGCCGCTTCGATCGCGGGGTCGGCCTTGAGCTGATCGATGAGGACGTCGGGTGCCGCGGCGTAGGTCTTGCCGAACGTCGAGCGCATGTCGTCGATGATGCCGATCTGGTCGCCGTCCGCGCTCGAGCGCCGCCCGAAGTAGAGGTCGTCGAGGTCGGTCGTGATCGGGAAGATGCTCCGGCTCACGGACACCCGTGGTGTCCAGTCGTGGCCGGCCTCCTGCCAGGCGTCGCGGAACCTGTCGATCTGGGCACGCTGGAGGTCCCCGAAGGACTCACCGGTCGCCTCGGTGAGCAGGGTCGAGCTCATGAGATTGACGCCCTGCGCGGCAGCCCACTCCCCGGTCGCCGCCGTGCCCGCGCCCCACCAGATCCGCTTGTCGAGACCCGGTGCGAAGGGTTCGATCGCGAGGCGCGCGCCGGGACCGTACTGGGCGGGATCAGCCGGCGCGACCTTCTCCCCGCGGACTGCGTCCATGAACTTCCCGAACTTCGCCCGGGCGATCGTCGCACCCTTGGCGTCCTCGGCGTCGAGGTAGCCGAAGGCTTCCCAGCCGCGTTCGGCGGGTTCCGGTGATCCCCGGCTCACCCCGATCGCCACTCGACCGTCGGAGAGGAGGTCGAGGGCCGCGGACTCCTCGGCGAGGTAGAGCGGGTTCTCATACCGCATGTCGATGACGCCGGTGCCGACCTCGATGTGCTTCGTCTTCGCGGCGATTGCGCTGAGGACCGGAATCGGGGCGGCCGCCTGCTTCGCGAAATGATGGACGCGGAAGTATGCGCCGTTGACGCCGATCTCATCGGCGCCGACGCCGATCTCGACGGCCTGCTGGAGCGCTTCCTTCGCGCCGTAGTCGCCGGGGGCCGCACCTGGTCCGTAGTGGCCGAAACTGAGGAATCCGAATGCCTTCATGCTCATGGCAACCTGGTTGAGAGATCAATTATTCCGGCGCATCGGACCGCCAGCCCACCCAGAGGAGTCGCACGGTCCCCGGGTACGACGAAGACCCCGTCGCGGACGACGGGGCCTTCTCCTGCTCCCCCGGCTGGGCTCGAACCAGCGACCCTTCGATTAACAGTCGAATGCTCTGCCAACTGAGCTACGGAGGAATGTGGCAGTGACCTGCGCACGAGAAAACAGCATAGCAAAGGTCGTCCCGGCTGAGCAAAGCGGGCGACTGTGCATTGGCTCACATGCTCGTCGGCGACCGGACCGAGCTGTGTGCGCCTCCGGCTCACCCCACCTCGACGGGAGGGGAAACCGTACATTCACCTCCACCTGAGGGCTCGGCCGACTACCGCCCTGTAACATCGAGGGTGATCCCCCGACCCATCGTGGGAGAGACTCCGAGCCCGAATCCGACGGAAGCAGAACACGTGACCATTGTGGCCATCGCCCTCGCCGTGCTGGCAGCCGTGGCCCTCGCGTTCGGGGCCCTCTACCAGCACGACGCCGTCGCCGATCAGGACAATTCGCACGACGGTCTGAGCTGGGCGCATTTCAAGGAGCTCCTGAGCAATCGGAAGTGGCTGCTCGGTCTCTTCATCCTCGGCCTCGGCACGCTCGGGAACTTCCTCGCCCTCGCTCTCGCCCCGGTCATGGTCGTCCAGCCCATCGGCGCGTTCTCCCTCATCGTCTCCGTCCTCCTCGGCGTGCGCTATCGCGGTCTCAAGGTCAACCGCCGCCTCGTCCAGGCGGTCGTGTGGTGCACGCTCGGCGTCACCGTCTTCGTCGCGCTCTCGGCCACGACCGCGCGCACGCAGGTCCACCTCGGCGCGGATGCGATGCCGTTGGTGTGGATCACCGGGGTCATCGTCGTCCTCGGACTCATCATCATGGTCGCCTTCAGACGGGCCCCGCAGCTCGTCCTCATCACCGCCGCCGGTCTCCTCTTCGCCTGTGTGGCGACGAACGCCCACCTCGTCAGCGTCCAGTATCTGCGGGCGGGGATCGAGAACGTCACGTGGCAGAACATCGCAGCACTCGTCGCCGCCGCGGCCCTGGGCTCGTGGTTCGTCCAGAACTCGTACGCGGCCGGTCCCCCGGAGATGGTCATCGCCGGGCTCACAGTCGTCGACCCGATCGCCGCTGTCATCCTCGGCTCCGTCGTCCTCGGCGAGGCGAAGGAAGCTCCCTTGTGGCTGCTCATCATCATCACGATCACCGGATTGGTCGCGTGTCTCGGGGTCGTTGTATTGTCTCGGTATCATCCCGATGTCAGAGATCGCGAGAACGCGCGCCGGCAGGCCCGCGAAGTACTGAACCTGGACGACACCGAGGAGAGTTGAACCCTGTCCGCACAATCGACCGCCCCCGCGCGCCGCATCCTCATCCCCACAGAGACCTATGCTCCTGAGGTCAACGGAGCGGCGAAGTTCGCCGAACGACTGGCAGCGGGCCTGGCCGCACGCGGCAACGACGTCCACGTCGCCTGCCCGTCGGCCACCGGAACCCCGTCGGTGAGCGTCGAGAACGGCGTCACGGTCCACCGCCTCACCTCCCACAGGTGGATGCTCCACCCCACGTGGACGATCTGCATGCCGTGGGAGACGAAACCCGAGATCGCCCGCCTCCTCGACACCCTCCGCCCCGACGTCGTCCACACGCAGGCGCACTTCGTCATCGGACGCTACGCGTTCTCCGAATCGATCCGCCGCGGCATCCCCGTCGTTGCGACCAACCACTTCATGCCGGAGAACGTCCGCCCCTACCTCCGCGTGCCCAGACCCCTCGTCGACGGCGGCACCGCCATGGCCTGGTGGGATCTGCGCCGGAAGTTCCAGTCCGCTGACTTCATCACCGTGCCCACCCAGCTCGCGGCAGACCTCCTCACGCAGAACGGATTCACCTCCCCCATCCGCGCCGTGTCCTGCGGCATCGACCTCGAACGCTTCTCCCACCTCCAGGAGGAGGACCACGCACCGGGCATCGGCGACGGCGACGCTCCTCGCGTCCTCTTCGTCGGCCGCCTCTCCGCGGAGAAGCACGCCGACGACATCGTCCGGGCCGTGGCGAAGACCGACCCCGCCCTCGGACTCGAAGCCGACATCGTCGGCGGCGGTGACCAGGAGGAGCCGCTCAAGGCGCTTGCCGCCGAACTCGGCATCGCCGATCGCATCCACGTCCTCGGCAAGGTCAGCGACTCCGAGCTCATGGACGCCTACGCCCGCTGCACGTTCTTCTGCATGCCCTCGACCGCGGAACTCCAGTCGATCGCGACCCTTGAGGCGCTTGCCTCACGCAAACCCGTCGTCCTCGCCGACGCCGTGGCCCTGCCCCACCTCGTGCGCGACGGCGTCAACGGCTACCTCTTCCCACCGCGCGACATCGACGCCCTCGCCGACCGCTTCACCCGCCTGTGCACGCAGTCGGAGGCGGAACGGGAGGCGATGTCCCGGGCCTCCCTCGACGTCGTCGCCGTCCACGACATCGAATACACCCTCGACACGTTCGAATCGATCTACGCCGACGTCATCGACGGCACGGTCGACTCAGCGGCCTGAGGCCACAGCCAGCGGCGGGCACAGCGCAGCGGCTCAGAGGTCAGGCGCGCTCCCGGTCGGCACCGTCGCCGCATCCGTCGGCGGAAGGAACACGCTCGGCTCCCGGCGCAGGTGCGCGAAGTCGATGCCGTCGACGAGGTCGTCAAGCGACGACCAGGGCCGTTGCCCGAGAACCTCTCCCCCGGCGGAGTCCCCGCCGAGGGAGTGCCACACCCATTCGAAGACATCCGCGGGCTTCCAGCCGAGGGCCGAGAGCTGCTCATACGTCACTGCTCCGTCGCGCTTGGCCAGCCTGGCCCCCGATTCCCCGAGGACGAGGGGGACGTGGAGCCACGACTGCTCGCCTGCACCGAGGAGGCGCCCGAGATGTGCCTGCCGCGGTGCCGAAGAGGCAAGGTCGTCACCGCGGAGGACCTCGTCGACGCCGCTGGCCGCATCGTCGACGACGACGGTGAGGTTGTAGGCGAAGACTCCGTCACCCCGGCGCAGGACGAAGTCGTCGACGGGCGCGGTGATCGTCCCGAGGAGTCCGTCGGGGACCGTGATCTCCGTATTCTCCGTGCGCAGCCGCAGCGCCGGCTGCCGGCCTGCGGCGGCAAGTTCCGCGCGTCGACGCTCCCGGTCCCCCTCGCCGAGGCGGCGGCACGTTCCCGGGTACGCCCCCGGCGGGGCGTGCGGAGCCGAGGGCGCCTGCTGGATGTCCCGGCGCGAGCAGTAGCACTCGTAGACGAGCCCCGCCTCGGCGAGGCTGCCGATCGCGTCAGCGTAGACGTCGAGCCTCTCGGACTGGACGAGCGGGGTCTCATCGGGGACGACGCCGAGTTCCCTGAAGACCTGCAGCTGCGAGGCGGCCGCCCCCGCCCGGACCCTGTCGAGGTCCTCGATGCGCCAGAGGAACCGCCGTCCCGTCTGCCTGGCCCGCGCGTGGGCGAGGAGTCCGGTGCGGATGTTGCCGAGGTGGAGGTCGCCGCTCGGGCTCGGTGCGAACCGGCCGGCGCCCCTCACTTCTCAGACACGAGGTCGGCGTACTGCGGGAACCGCTGAAGGTAGTCGATGACGTAGGTGCACGTGGGCACGATCCGCCCGCCCTCGGCGCGGATCTCGTCGAGGGCGTGGGTGACGAGGGTGCGGGCGAATCCGCGACGGGAGAAGTCCTCGGAGATGATCGTGTGCTGAAGCTCGAGGGTCGACCCATCGACGACCCGGTAGGCGAGGAACCCCACGAACGCCTCGTCGTCAGAGGTGAAGAGTTCGAAGCGGTCCCGGTCGCGGTTGCGTCGCATCGTCACCGGGGTGGTGCTGAGTTCGGGTTCCATCTGCACTTCCTCATCATCGCACGGGCGCAGTCGTGAGCCCTTCGCCCTCGACATCGGCCGTGGTCTTGCGCTGCAGCCGTCTCTCCAGCCACCGAGCGAAGCCGGCGACGATCATGTTGATGACGATGAAGAGGGCGGCACCGACGATGAACGTCGGCAGGAGGTTATTGTACTCGCGGCCGATGAGGTTGACCTGGTAGAGAAGGTCCTGATAGGTGACGATGAAGCCGAGTGCGGAGTCCTTGAGGAGGACGACGACCTGGGCGATGATCGTCGGCATCATCGCCCGCAGCGCCTGCGGCATGAGGACGAGGCTCATCACCTGACCGGGACGCAGACCGATGGCCATCGCCGCCTCCCGTTGGCCCTTGGGCACAGCGAGGATGCCGGCGCGGATGATCTCCGCGAGCACCATGCCGTTGTAGAGGGTGAGGCCGATGACGACGGACCAGAACGGACCGATCGTGTTCCCGAAGAGGAGGAAGGTCGCGAAGATGAGGAGGAGGACGGGCACGCCGCGGAAGAACTCGAGGACGATCGTCGCAGGCACGGAGATGATGCGCTTGGGTGAGAGCCGCAGGAGGGCGAAGACGACTCCGACGGCCAGCGCCAGCACCGAGGCGACGACGGCGACCTTGAGGGTCGCGAGCATGCCCTCGAGGAGGACGAGCTGGATCTGCGCGAACGTGAACGGGTACCACTTGTCGGCTTCGAGCTGTCCGGCGTCGGCGAACTTCCAGATGACGAACGCGACGATGCCGGCGAGCACGATCGTCGAGACGATGGAGAGGACGATGTTGTTGCGGCGGGCCTTGGGGCCGGGCGCGTCGAAGAGGACCGCTGTCGGTGCGCTCATCGCAGGATCACCAGCTTCCGCTCGAGGTAGGAGAAGATGCGGCCGAGGATGAGGGCCAGGACGAGGTAGGCGACGGCCGTGCCGAAGAGGATGGGGATGACGAGGTCCCCGCGCAGCTCGATCGCGTTGCGCATCGCCGAGATGAGCTCGCGGTTGTTGAACGCCGAGGCGATCGAGGTGTTCTTGAGCATCGCGATGACGACGCTGCCGAGCGGCGGGATGACGGTGCGGAACGCCTGCGGGAGGATGACCTCGCTCAGCGTCTGGTTGAAGGTCAGTCCGATCGCCCGTGCGGCTTCGGCCTGACCGACCGGGATGGTGGCGATGCCGGCCTTGAGCGTCTCGGCGACGAAGCAAGCGGTGTAGGCGGTGAGCGCGATCGTCGCGTAGACGAAGGAGTTGAACGAGCTCGAGCTGCCGAAGCGGATGTCGAGGAAGGGCAGGCCGAAGGCGCAGAAGAACATCACCAGCGTCAGCGGCGTGTTCCTCACGACGTTGATGTACGTCGAGGCCGCGATCCGGAGCACCGGTGTCGGCGAGACCCGCATCGCTGCCAGTATCGTTCCGAGCACGAGTGAGCCGACCAGGGCGACGGTGAAGAGCTTGACCGTGCCCCACACGCCGGAGCCGAAGAGCTCGAGGAGCTGGACGAAATCCATCCCGGGTTCCTTAATCGATGCGAGGGCACCCTCAGGCGCCCTCGCATCGCATCATCAAGCGGACAGGTCAGTAACGGTCGACCTCAGGCATCTGCACTCCCTCGGACGAACCGAGAGTGTATTCGAAGCCCTTCTTCCAGTCGCCGTCCTCCATGCTCTTCTCCACGGCGTCGTTGACCGCGTTGCGCAGCGCCGTATCGCCCTTGGGCAGGCCGATGCCGTAGGGCTCCTCGCTGAACGGCTTTCCGACGACCTTGAGCTCGCCCTCGTTCTGGGCGGCATAGCCGCGGAGGATCGCGTCATCGGTCGTCACCGCATCGACCGCGCCCGACTGGAGGTCGGTGACGCACTTCGAGTAGGTGTCGTACGTGACGAGCTCGGCGTCCGTGTACTTGTCCTGGATGTTCTGGGCCGGCGTCGACCCGTCGACGGAGCAGACCTTCTTGCCCGCGAGGTCCTCGGGTCCCGCGATGTCGGAGTCGGCCTTGACGAGCAGGTCCTGACCGGCGACGTAGTACGGTCCGGCGAAGTCGACGACCTTCTTGCGCTCGTCGTTGATCGTGTAGGTCGCCACGACCATGTCGACGTTGCCCTGCTGGAGGAAGGGCTCACGGTTGGCCGACACCGTCTCGACGAAGTCGAGCTGATCGGGGGCGAAGCCGAGCTGCGCACCGACCATCTTCGCGATCTCGATGTCGAAACCCTCCGGGACGTCCGATCCGGCCTTGACGTTGCCGAGCCCGGGCTGGTCGAACTTGACGCCGACCTTGAGCGTGCCCGCGTCCTTCGCGGCCTGCCAGGTCTTCGAGTCCTTGACGTCGGCGTTCTCGTTGACGGGGTACTCGGGGGCCGCCGCCTGCGAACCGCCCTCGGCGGGGGCATCGGGGGTTCCGCCCTGACCGCAGCCGCTGAGGGCGAGCAGGCCGACCGCGACGGCGGCGATGGACACTCTGAGCTTCTTCATGGTTTCTCCTTGTGGTTCTCGTGCGGGACTGCGGGGTCAGTTGGTGAGGATCTTCGAAAGGAAGTCCTGCGCGCGGGCACTCTGCGGGTTGGTGAAGAACTCCTCGGGATCGGCGACCTCGACGATCTCGCCGTCGGCCATGAAGACCACCCGGTTGCCGGCCTTGCGGGCGAATCCCATCTCGTGGGTGACGACGACCATCGTCATCCCCTCCTTGGCGAGCTCGACCATGACGTCGAGGACCTCGTTGATCATCTCCGGGTCGAGCGCCGAAGTGGGCTCGTCGAAGAGCATGACCTTCGGCTTCATCGCCAATGCCCGGGCGATCGCGACACGCTGCTGCTGACCGCCGGAGAGCTGAGCGGGGTACTTGTCGGCCTGATGGGCGACGCCGACGCGCTCGAGCAGCGCCATCGCCTGCTTGTCGGCCTCGGACTTCTTGAGCTTGCGGACCTTGATCGGCCCGAGTGTGACGTTCTCGAGGATCGTCTTGTGGGCGAAGAGGTTGAAGGACTGGAACACCATGCCGACGTCCGAGCGCAGCTGGGCGAGCTCGGCTCCCTCGGCCGGAAGCTCCTCGCCCTCGATCGTGATCGACCCCGAGGTGATGGTCTCGAGTCGGTTGATCGTCCGGCACAGGGTCGACTTGCCCGAACCGGAGGGTCCGATGACGACGACGACCTCGCCCTCGTGGATGTCGAGGTCGATGTGCTTCAGCGCATGGAAGTCGCCGTAGTGCTTCTCGACGTCCGTCATCGAGACCAACGGCTGTGATTCAGCTTTCATGACCACCGATCTTAGTGAAAGACCAGCTCACAAGGTAATCCCCGGGTGTTCACAGGGGAACTGCAACCGACTTGTGACCTAGCTCGCATGGACGATGCGCTCGCCCTCCTCGCGGAGTTCGACCTTGCGGATCTTGCCCGACACGGTCATCGGGAAGGAGTCGCGGACTTCGACGTAGCGAGGGATCTTGAAGTGGGCGAGACGCCCGGCCGCGAACTCCCTGACGTCCTCGGCGGTGAGCGTGTCGTAGCCGTCCTTGAGGATCACCCATGCCATGAGCTCCTCACCGTACTTCTCGTCGGAGACGCCGATGACCTGGACGTCGCTGATCGCCGGATGCTGATAGAGGAACTCCTCGATCTCGCGCGGGTAGACGTTCTCGCCGCCGCGGATGACCATGTCCTTGATCCGCCCGGAGATGTCGACGTAGCCGTCGTCGTCCATGATCGCGAGGTCCCCGGTGTGCATCCACCGGGCGCTGTCGATCGCCTCGGCGGTCTTCTCCGGTTCCTCCCAGTACCCGAGCATGACCGAGTAGCCGCGGGTGCACAGTTCGCCCTTCTGCCTGCGGGGCATGGTCTGGCCCGTCACCGGGTCGACGATCTTCACCTCGACGTGCGGCATCACCCTGCCGACGGTCTCCGTGCGGGCCTCGAGCGAATCGTCGACGCGGGTCATCGTCGAGACCGGGGAGGTCTCGGTCATCCCGTAGCAGATGGCGACCTCGGACATGTTGATGTCGTCGATGACGTGGCGCATGACCTCGACCGGGCAGGGGGAGCCGGCCATGATCCCGGTCCGCAGCGATGAGAGGTCGAAGTCGGAGAAGTCCGGCAGGCCGAGCTCGGCGATGAACATCGTCGGCACTCCGTAGAGGGAGGTCGCCTTCTCCTCGGCGACGGCAGTGAGGCTCGCCGCTGGGTCGAATCCGGGTGAGGGCAGGACGATCGAGGCGCCGTGGCTGAGCGCGGCGAGGTTGCCCATGACCATGCCGAAGCAGTGGTAGTAGGGCACAGAGAGGACGACCGAGTCGTCGGGGGTGTAGGAGAGCAGCTCGGCGATGAAGTACCCGTTGTTGAGGATGTTGTGGTGGGAGAGGGTGACCCCCTTGGGAAAGCCCGTCGTCCCCGAGGTGTACTGGATGTTGATCGGATCGTCGGCCGAGAGCTCGCCGGCGGCCTGCTCGAGGCGCACCGCGTACTTCGCGCCGGGATCCTCCAGGAGGCTTCGGCCCTCGTCGAGCAGGCGCGCGAACGACTCGCGCTCCCCCACCGCCGTGTCTCCGATCAGCGCGGCGGGAACGGTGTCGATGAAGACGAGGTCGAGGTCGGGGACGGTGCCGGAGACCTCGGTGGCCAGCGCGTGGAAGTCCGTGTGAGGCGGGTTGAGGATCTGTGAGATGAGCAGCGTCATCCCCGACTGCCTGACGACGTATTCGAGCTCGTGCGCCCGATAGGAGGGGTTGACGTTGACGAGGATCGCGCCGATCTTCGCCGTCGCATACTGGACGAGCGCCCACTCCCCGACGTTCTGCGCCCAGATGCCCACCCGGTCGCCCTTGCGCACGCCGCGCTCAAGCAGCGCCGCGGCGAGGGCATCGGTGTCCCTGTCGAACTCGGCGTACGTCCAACGGCGATCGGAGCCGCGGTCGACGAGGGCGATCGCCTCGGGGTGTTCAGCGGCCGTGCGGCGGAAGTTCGCAGGGATCGTCTCGCCGAGCAGGGGGGCGTTCGAGGGGCCGGAGGAGTAGGAGAGTGCGGTCACGTCGGTGTGCTCCTTCGCAGGGGTCTAGTGTGATCCACTGCACAGTATTCCCTCTCCGTCCGTCTCGCAAAAGCTGCGGAGGAAATCCCGGCCGCTCGTGTCGTCGCCGTGGCCGATCTCCCCGACCGCTCCCACAGTGTCCACACGCCCGGAGTCGATGAGCACGAGGGTCTCGGCGAGGCTCGTGACGTCGGCGACATCGTGGGTGATGAGCAGTGCGCTGCGCCCACGCAGCACCTCCTTGAGGACGCGGCGCGTCTCGATGCGCACGTCGACGTCGAGGGCGGCCAGGGGTTCGTCGAGGAGGAGGAGGGCAGGATCGACGACGAGGGCGCGGGCGAGGGCGATGCGGGCGGCCTGTCCCCCGGACACGGCATCGGGTCGACGCCCCGCGCATTCCCCGACGCCGAGGCGGTCGAGCATGTCCGCGGCGTGTCGCCGTGCCAGCGCGGCCGGTTCACCGCGGGCGCGCAGTCCGTAGGCGACGTTGTCGAGCACGCTGAGGTGGGGGAAGAGCAGCGGGTTCTGGGCGAGATGGACGATGCCGCGGGCGTGGATGGGCGGCCACAGGCCCGCCGCGACGTCGAAGACGGTGGTCCCGCCGATCCGCAGCGATCCCGCAGCGGCCGGGAGCGCCCCGATGAGGATCTCGAAGAGACTCGTCTTGCCGGCGCCGTTGCGGCCGATGACCGCCGTCGTCGACCCGGCGGGCACGTCGACGGCGACATCGAGGCCGCGCTCGGGCAGGACCGCCCGGAGGCTGAGCGTACCGCGGTCAGTCGGGGGGTGGTCCCGCACGCTCGACGCATGGTCGGAGTCGTCTGCGGCGGGCAGGTCCGCCGGGGCTGCGCTGCGAGCACCGGCGCTCTCGGGCGCGGCGGCGTC
>ENA-OOKA01000300-OOKA01000300.1-human-skin-metagenome-genome-assembly--contig:-NODE-300-length-14718-cov-8.276887_pt1 | contig 14718 bp, 12 predicted proteins | sample MGYA00248825_ERZ500995 | MGnify/ENA primary metagenome ERZ500995 (study PRJEB25958, sample SAMN03398540) | human skin metagenome | study: EMG produced TPA metagenomics assembly of the Human Skin...
GAGTTCAGACGTGTGCTCTTCCGATCTGGCCCGGCGGGTGTGGGCGCAGGCCGGACGGGTGCGGGCGCAGACCGATCCTGCGCGACCGCTGACCGGCCGGGTCCGGCCGCGGACCGGCCGGTTGCGACGATGCGGGCGGTGCGCCTCGGGCCCGGGATGGACTATGCGGTCGCGGAGTTCCCCGTCCCCGAGCCGGCCGCCGGCCAGGTGCTCGTCGAGATGGCCTATGCCTCGGTGTGCGGGTCCGACGTCCACCTCGTCGACCCCGACTTCCACCGGCCCGAGATGGTCGGCTCCCCCGGGTATCCCGGGCACGAGGGCGTGGGGCGCGTCGTGGCCTCGCGTGCGGACGGGATCGAGCCCGGGGCGGTCGTGCTCACCGTGCCGAGCGGGCGGTTCGGCGGGTGCTTCGCGGAATACCAGGCGCTCGATGCCGGCAGCGTGATCCCGCTGCACGAGGGCGACGACCTGCCGCAGGTGCTCATGGCCCAGCAGCTCGGCTGCACGATCGCCGCGCTCGCCAAGTACTGGCGCGAGGGCATGCGGAGCGCTGCGGTCATCGGCCTCGGGTCGGCGGGACAGTTCTTCGTCCAGCTGCTCCGCGCCCGTGGCGTCGAGGTCTTCGCCTCCGACGTCGACGCGGCGCGGATCGCGTTCGGCCGGGAGGCGGGGGCCCGGGCAGTGCACGCCGACGATCTCGCGGCCACCGTCGCGCAGGCGCATCCGGAGGGCGTCGACCTCGTCATCGAGGCCGCCGGGCTCGATGCGACCCGGGCGCTGGCGATCGAGCTCGTGCGGGTGCGCGGGGTGGTGGGCAACTTCGGCTACCCCGAGTTCCAGGTCGGGACGTTCCCGACGATGGCGGCGTTCCGCAAGGCGGCGACCGTCGAGTGGTTCTCGAACGCGCAGGGCGAGCCCGGTCAGTGGTGCTTCCACGAAGCGCTCGATGCGATCCGCACGGGCGCCATCGAGGTCGGGCACATGACGGAGGTGCGAATGGGGCTCGAGGACGTCCCCCGGGCGCTCGCGATCACCGCGGCCCACGGCGAGGGCGCCGCCAAGATCACCATCGCCATCCGCCCCGAGAGTGCAATTTTCGAAGGTTCCTGAGAGCGAATCCGCACGATTTCGCAATCTCACGGCGCTTCCGGGTACCCCCGAGGCGCCTCCGGCCCTCTCCGGAAGGCCCCCCGCTGCGCCTCCCACTGCGGGGGTGCATGGGTGCCTCCCGTTTCGGGGATCCGTGGCCGCCGAGGGGCAGGGCCGGGTACCCGGAAAGCGGCTGGAGGCAGCCACCGGGCGACTCCGGGAACGCTCCGGTGGTTGCCGGGAGCGTCCGGGTGGCCGCGGGGAGCTCACCTGCCCCCAGCGATGGCCTCCGCACTCCCATCAGATCCGGTCGAGTAACGCATCGATCGTGCGCAGGTTCCGCGCGGTGCCGCCGAGGCGCCGGAGGATCGCGGCCGCCGGCCTCGACGCCGACAGCCCGCCCGGGGTGAGGAGGTATGCGGTAGCCCCTTCAACCGCCACCTCCGTGTCCGTGCCCGAAGTCAGCCCCCGGATCTCGTCGAGCACACCGGCGGGCGGCGACGCGGCGAGGAGGATCAGGTGGCAGAATCGCGGATCGTCCGGCGCGAACGGGCACGCGCTGCGGGCCGCGGTGAGGTCTGCGGCGGCGAGGACCGTCGTCGGCACCGGGAAGCCGGCGTGCTCCTCGAGCGCGACGGCGATGCGAGCCGCCCACACCTCGGCCTCGGAGGCACCCGTCCCGGTCCCGTCCGCCCTGGCCCCGGAGGCACCGGCCCCGGTCCCGTCCGCCTCGACCCCGTTGCCATCCGCTCTCCCGGTGAACACGATGTTCCCGGACTGGATGTAGGTGGCCACGTCCGAGGCGCCGAGCGCGTTGAGCACGACCCGCACCTCGGCCATGGGCAGACGATGCGCGCCGCCGACGTTGATCGCCCGGAGGAATGCCGCGAATCTCTGCGGCGTCTGCTGTTCGGTCATCCGATCCTCCTGTCAGCGCGGAAATGCCACCGGATCCCCCTGCCGGAGCGACGGTGAGCCTCCGGATCCACCCTTCCGCGTCGCTGGGGTGAGTGTGCAATTTCCGAAGGTTCCGTTCACAGGAACCTTCGGAAATTGTAAACTGCGGGTCAGCCGCCGGTGACCTGGTCGCGCAGCGCGCGCTTGTTGACCTTGCCGACCGCGGTCTGGGGCAGGGAGTCGACGATGAGGACCTGCTTGGGAGCCTGCACCGCACCCTTGAGCTCCTTGACCACGGCGATGAGCTCCTCCTCGCTCGCCGTCGCGCCGGACTTGAGGATGACCGCCGCGGTGACCTGCTCGCCCCACTTCTCGTCGGGAATGCCGAAGACCGCGCACTGCGACACTGCGGGGTGGGTGCCGAGCGCGTCCTCGACCTCGCGCGGGTAGACGTTGAACCCGCCGGAGATGATCATGTCCTTCTTGCGATCGACGATGAACAGGTAGCCCTGCTCGTCCATCCGCGCGATGTCGCCGGTGTGGAGCCAGCCGTCGACGATCGTCTCCGCGGTGAGATCGTCGCGGCGCCAGTAACCGGTCATCGCGCCGCGGCCGCGCACGCACAGCTCGCCCGACTCGCCGACCGGCACGTCCTCCCCCATCGGGTCGAGGATCCGCACGTCGACGGACTCGACCGGCTTGCCGCACGACAGCAGCAGCGCGGGATCCTCGTGGTCCTCCTTCGACAGGATCGACACCGGGTAGCACTCGGTCTGACCGTAGAGCTGCCCGAACACCGGGCCGATCCGCTCGATGCCCTCGCGCAGCCGGCTCTCCGACATCGGCGAGGCGCCGTAGAGGATGTACTCGAGGCTCGAGCTGTCGCGGGTGTCGAGGTCCGGATGGTCGAGGAGGGCGTAGACCATTGTCGGCACGAAGAGCGTGAAGTTGATCTTCTCCCGCTCGATCGTCTCGAGCACCGCCGCCGGATCGAATCCGGCCATGAGGTGGACGGTGCCGCCCTTGACGAGCGTCGGGAGCACGTTCGTCCCGGCCACGTGGCTCATCGGCGGGATGAGCAGGTAGCGCGGGGTCTCCGGGAGCTCGAAGTCGGCGAGGATGTCCGCCGTCGACGGCCCGAGGTTGAACTGGTGCCGGTAGGCGCCCTTGGGGCGTCCCGTGGTGCCGCCGGTGTAGTTGATGATGCTGAGGTCCTCGTGGTTCCCGATGACCTGCATGTCCTGCGGGCCCACCGAGGCGGCGGCGAATTCGAGGTCGGCGGCGAAGTCGGCGGGGCTCATCGTCCACATGTGCAGTCCGCCGTCCGCAGCGGCCTTCTGGAGCTCGCGCCCGCGCTCCCCGTAGGTGGACTCATCGACGACGAGGGCCTTGACCTGGGCGTCGCCGATCTGGAACGTCTGGTCGGCGAGCGAGCCCATGGGATGGAGCCACGTGATGTAGAGCCCGAGGGACTGCACGGCGGCGCCGAGCACCCAGACCTCGTAGCGGTTGGCGCCGAGGGCCGCGACTCCGTCGCCGCGCTGCAGACCGGCGGCGGTGAGCACGGCCTGGTAGCGGCCGATGAGGTCGAGCACCTCGGCGTAGGTCTGCTGACCGCGGACGTCCTTGAACGCGATGCGCTCGGGATAGCGCTCGAGCGTGCGCTTGACGGTGGTGCCGTAGGCGGGTCCGGTCAGGTGGGCGGCGATCTCCATTGATGCTCCTCGTGGGTGATGGAACCCGGTGCGGGTCCGGTGGCTGTGGCTGACGGATTCGGCGGCGGGTGCTCTCGGGCTGGTCTGGGCTGGTCTGGTGTGGGCTGGTCTGGGCTGGTCTGGATTGAGCTGGTCTGGGCTGGTCTGGATTGAGCTGGTCTGGGCCGGTCAGGTGGGGCAGGCCGGTCAGGTGGGGCGGGCCGGGCTGGTTGGACGGGCCGAGTCGGGCCGGGTCGGGTCAGATGGGACGGTCGCGGGCCGCTGCATACTCCTCGGCGAACCGGGCGACGAGCGCCTCGACGCTCATCACGCTCCTCACGCCGGCCACGGAGTGCCCGGCCGAGTGGATGTCCGCCCAGCGCCGGGGGCCGAGGCCGCGGGCCCGGTTGCCGAACAGCTCGGCGGCGGCCTCGGGCCGGATCTCCTCGTCGAGCGCCGCCGGGTCGAGGCCGGCCGCGCGGATCGAGGGCAGCAGCATGTTCGTCGGCAGACCGGTGAACGCCGAGGTGAGGAGGATGTCATCGGGAGTGGCGGCGGTGATCTCCGCGCCGTAGTCACTGCTCGCCGGACTCTCCTCGGTGGCGATGAAGGGGGTCCCGGCATAGGCGAGGTCGTACCCGGCCACGCGGGCCGCGGCGAGGCTGCGTCCACCGGTCATCCCGCCGGCGAGCACGACCGGGCCGGAGAAGAACTCCCGGACGGCGGTGATGAACGCGAAGGGATTGAGCCACCCGGTCTGGCCGCCGGCACCCGCGGTGAGGAGGACGAGGCCGGTCGCGCCCGCGGCGACCGCCTTCCGGTCGTGGGCCACCGTGGCGACGTCGGCGAGCACCGCGATCCCCGCCTCGGCGAACAGTCCGGTGACCGGCGCCGGGGAGCCGACCGAGGTGATGACGAGCCGGGCGGAGGACTCGGCGACGAGCGCGGCGTGCTCGGCGGCGTGCGCATCGGCCATGACGAGGTTGGGGCAGAACAGGCCCGAGGCGCTGGCCTGGATCGCGTCGAGCTCGGTGAGCCAGTCGCGCAGGCCCGCGCTCGAGCGCGCGTTGAGCGTGGGGAAGGCGCCGACGATGCCGGCGCGCATCGCCGCCGAGGTCAGCGCGACATCGGAGATCCGCAGCATGGGGGCGGCGATGAGCGGAATCCTGAGTCCGGAGAGGTCCGAGGTGAGGCCCGTGGCGAGTCGGGCGGCGGGATCCGAGGTGGGACCCGAGGCGAGGCGCGTGCCGTGGCCCGAACCGAGACCCGTGGCATCTCCCGGAGCGCGGTCCGCGCCCGACCCCGCGCCGAGATTGCGAATTCCTGCGGAATCGCTCTCAGGAACCTTCGGAAATTGCGGTTTCGAGGGGGAGGTCATGGCGAGGTCACTGTTCGTGCTCGAGGAGGGCGAGGGCGGTGCGCACCCAGGTCTCGATCATCGGCTCGGTGTCCGGATCGCGGCCGGAGAAGGTGTAGGTCAGGGCCATGCCGCGCATGCTCGTGAACACGACGTCGAGCATCGCCGGGAAGGCGGGGTCGGCGCACACGGTCTCCCCGAAGATCAGGTGGGTGTTCTCGCGGACGCGCGCGAGCACCTGCTTCTCGTGATCGATGAGCTCTGCGGCGAGCTCGGGATCGGTGCGGGCGGCGATCCAGGTCTCGAGCGCGGCCCAGAAGTTCGGGTGGAAGAAGGTGAGCCAGATCGTCCCGATCGCCCAGCGGACTCGCGCGGGGACGTCGGACTCCGGCGGCGCGGCGGAGTAGTCCGAGGTGCGGGTGTCGAGCCGGTCGGCGGCGAGCCGGCTGATCGAGGCGGTGATGAGGGCGCGCTTCGACGGGAAGTGGTGGAGGAGCTTGCCGCGGGACACTCCCGCCCGCTCCTGCACCCGCATCGTCGTCGTCGCCGCATAGCCGTCCTCGAGCAGGCACGCGATCGCCGCGGACAGGATCTCCTCGCGGGCGACTCTGCCGCGCTCCTGTCCGCCCGGCTGCTCGACGGGTCGTCCGGCGATCCCGGGGCCCAGGGTGTCCGCGACCGGCGACCCGGCGAGACTCAGGCGAGCGGGCGCGCCGCCCGGGCCCTCGGGAGTTTCCCCCGAGGGCCCGGCCGACAGCGCCTGCTCACTCGTCATCGGTCGATGGCCCGGATCACTTCGGCGCCATGCGGATGGCGCCGTCGAGCCGGATGGTCTCGCCGTTGAGCATCGGGTTCTCGATGATGTGCTGGGCGAGAGCGCCGTACTCGGAGGGCTGGCCCAGACGCGAGGGGTGCGGGATCTGCTGGCCGAGCGAGGCCTTGGTCTCCTCGGAGGCGCCGGCCATGAGCGGCGTCTCGAAGATGCCCGGAGCGATGGTGTTGACCCGGATGAGGGTCGAGGCGAGATCGCGGGCGATCGGCAGGGTCATGCCGACGACGCCGGCCTTGGACGCCGAGTACGCGGCCTGTCCGATCTGTCCGTCGAACGCCGCCACCGAGGCGGTGTTGATGATGACGCCGCGCTCCCCGTCGATCGGCTCGGCCTGCTGCATCTGCGCCGCCGCGAGCCGGATGACGTTGAAGGTGCCGACGAGGTTGACCTGGATGACGAAGTTGAACTTGTCGAGCGGGAACGGACCCTTCTTGCCCGACACGCGGATGGCGTTGCCGAGGCCGGCGCAGTTGACGGCGATGCGGAGGTCACCCAGCTCCTTGGCCTTGGCCAGGCCGGCGAGCACCTGCTCCTCGTTCGTCACGTCGCCCTGGACGAACTCGATGCCGTCGATGTCGGCGACGGCCTCCCCGCCCTTGAGGTCGTAGGCGACGACCTTGCCGCCGGCGGCGACGATCGCCTTCGCGGTGGCCAGTCCGAGGCCCGAGGTCCCACCGGTGACGAACGCCACCTGATCCTTGATCTGCATATCGTTGACTCCTCATCGAATGAACGCGTGTGAACGCAGCGGAAATGCTTACCAGTCCATATTGACTGTTTTTCCCGGATATGTGAAGCTGATCGTACGTTTAGTCTGTTTTTTACCGATCGCATCCCACACGAACAGAGGAGTTCCCATGACCGATGCAGTGATCGTCGCAGCCCGCCGCACCCCGACCGGAAAGCGCGAGGGCGTGCTCTCGGGCATCCACCCCGCCGACCTCTCCGCCCTCGTCCTCGAGGACCTCGTGAAGACCGCCGGCGTCGACCCCGAGCTCATCGACGACGTCGTCTGGGGCTGCGTCACCCAGGCCGGTGAGCAGACCGGCGACATCGGCCGCACCGCCGCACTGTCCGCCGGATTCCCCGAGACCGTCACCGGCGTCACCGTCGACCGCCAGTGCGGGTCCTCGCAGCAGGCCGTGCACTTCGCGGCCGCCGGCATCATCGCCGGCCAGTACGACATCGTCGTCGCCGGCGGCGTCGAGTCGATGTCGCGCAACCCCATGGGCTCGTCCTCGATGGGCAAGGTCCCCTACGGCGAGAAGTTCCTCGCCCGCTACGACAACACCAAGCCCAACCAGGGCGTCGGCGCGGAGATGATCGCCGAGCGCTGGGGCTTCGACCGCGAGGCGATGGACAGCTTCGCCCTCCTCTCCCACGAGCGCGCGGCCGCCGCCACCGACTCCGGCGCCTTCGAGTCCCAGATCGTCCCGGTCGAGACCGAGCACGGCCTCATCACCGCCGACGAAGGCATCCGCCGCGGCGGCACCCTGGAGAAGCTCGGCAAGCTCAACACCGTGTTCAAGGAGGACGGCGTCGTCACCGCCGGCAACGCCTCGCAGATCTCCGACGGCTCGGCCGCCCTCCTCATGATGAGCTCGGATCGCGCCAAGCAGCTCGGTCTCAAGCCGCTCGTCCGCGTCCACACCGCCGTCCTCGCCGGCTCGGATCCGGTGATCATGCTCACCGCCCCGATCCCGGCCACCCAGAAGGCCCTCAAGAAGTCGGGCCTCAAGGTCGATGACATCGGCACCTTCGAGGTCAACGAGGCCTTCGCCTCGGTCCCGCTCGCCTGGCTCAAGGACATCGGCGCGGACCCGGAGAAGCTCAACCCGCACGGCGGAGCGATCGCGATGGGCCACCCCCTCGGCGGTTCGGGTGCGCGCCTCATGACGACCATGGTCCACAACATGGTCAACAACGACATCAAGTACGGCCTGCAGACGATGTGCGAGGGCGGCGGCCAGGCCAACGCCACCATCCTCGAGCTGCTCTGAGCCGCCTGTCCACGACCGGCGAATCCGCCGCTACCACACCCAGGAGAGTGCGATGAAGCGCAATCTGTACACCGCCGACCACGAGGACTTCCGCAGGACCGTCGCGGCGTTCCTCGAGAAAGAGGTCGCACCCCACTTCGACGAGTGGGAGAAGAACAAGATCGTCGACCGCTCGATGTGGAAGGCCGCCGCCGACGCCGGCGTCATCGGCTTCTCCCTGCCGGAGGAGTACGGCGGCTCGGGTATCAAGGACTACCGCTTCGAGATGGTCCGCGGCGAGGAGGTCGCCAAGCGCGGCTTCGGCTCGGCCACCTCGGGCTGGGGCGTGTCCGACGGCATCGTCCCCGGCTACTTCGAGTCCTTCGCCAACGACGAGCAGCGGCAGCGCTACCTGCCGGGCCTCGCCGCCGGTGAGAAGATCGCGGCGATCGCGATGACCGAGCCGGGTGCCGGCTCCGACCTCCAGAACATCACGACGCGCGCCGTCCGCGACGGCGACGAGTGGGTCATCAACGGGGCCAAGACCTTCATCACCAACGGTCAGAACTGCGACTGGGTCGTCGTCGTGGCCCGGTCCAACCCGGACGTCCCGGCCTCGAAGGGCGTCTCGCTCTTCATCGTCGACTGCGACACCCCCGGGTTCGAGCGCGGCCGCAACCTCAACAAGGTCGGCCTCGCCGCGCAGGACACCTCGGAGATGTCCTTCACCGATGTCCGCGTGCCGCACGCGAACCTCCTCGGCGAGGAGGGCAAGGGATTCATCCACCTCATGACGAACCTGCCCTACGAGCGCATGGGGATCGCGACCGGCGGTCTCGCCGGCGCCCGCGCCGCGCTCGAGTGGACCTCGAAGTACGTTTTCGAGCGGGAGATGTTCGGCGGGACGCTCGGCGACCTGCAGAACACCCAGTTCGAGCTCGCCGAGCTCGAGGCCCGGGTCGATGCGTTCGAGGCCTACGTCGACCGCTGCGCGCTCGCGCTCAACGACGACGAGCTCACCGCGGTCGAGGCGTCGAAGGCCAAGCTCGTCGGCGCGGAGCTCCAGCTCGAGGTCGTCACCCGGTGCCTCCAGCTCCACGGCGGCTATGGCTTCATGCTCGAGTACCCGATCGGTCGGGCGTTCCGCGACAGCCGGATCCAGACGATCTACGGCGGCACGTCCGAGGTGATGAAGTACATCATCGGCAAGGACATCAAGAAGCGCTACGCCCCCAAGAAGTAGGCCCGAGGAGGCGGCGTCCGAGCCGCCTTCTCACCCTCCGCGGGACGCCCGCAGGAGAAACTTGATAACGGTTTCAGGTTTTTCCTGGGGCGTCTTGTATTTCTAATGAGCAATCGTTAAGTTGATCCAAGCGAGTCGGCATCATGCCGCAGCTCACACCGGCATCACCGCCGGTCCATCGTCGAATCAAAGGTGACTCCGATGTTGAAACTCAACCAGGGCGCGGACAAGGTCCTCTCCGTCCTCACCGCGATCGCGCTCATCGTCATGATGCTCCATGTCGTGGCGCACGCCCTCCTCCGCTACTTCTTCAATGCCCCGATCTACGGCACGAACGAGATCGTCGCGTACTGGTACCTGCCGATGATCGCGCTCCTCGGCATCCCGGCCGCGCAGCTCCAGAAGGAGCACATCACCGTCTCCCTCGTCATCGAGCGGATGAGCCACCGCACCGCGGCCATCTTCAAGATCTTCGCCTTCGCCCTGTCCGCCCTCGTGAGCATCGGCTTCGCATGGTTCGGATTCCACGAGGCGATGGAGAACATGGAGATGGGCTCGACCGCCGGCGTCACCGACATCATCACCTGGCCGGTCTACTTCCTCGTGCCGCTCGTGTTCGTCGTGCTGGCGATCCTCTTCGTCGTCGACATCATCGTCACGCTCCGCACCGGCGACCCTGAGATCGACCTGCTCACCGGCGAGCATGCCCAGCACGACATCGAAGAAACCGTCATCTGACGGGCTCCCAGACAGGAATCGCACTTATGTCTACCTCCGCTGACACCAACCTGGGGACGATCCCCAGCGTCCTGCCCTCGGACTCCCGTCGCAAGAAGCCCGGGATCATCTCGCTCATCGTCGGATTCGCTCTCGTGGCGATCTGCCTCGTCGGCCTGTTCACCAGCCCGTCGGGCGCGGTCGCCGGCATGTGGTGCATCGCGATGATGATCATCCTGATGTTCCTCAGCGTGCCCGTCGCGATCGCCCTCGCAGTCCCGAGCCTCATCGGCGTGTACGCCCTCTCGGGCATCCCGGCCACGATCAATATCCTCTCGACCTCGCCGTTCCACGGCGTGTCGAAGTGGTCGTACTCCGTGCTCCCGATGTTCATCTTCATGGGCATGCTGCTCACCCAGTCGGGCATGACGACGAAGATCTACCGCGCCACCGACCGCTGGTTCTCCTGGCTGCCCGGCGGCATCGGCATCGGCACCACCGCCGCCGGCGCCGGCCTCGCCTCGGTGTCCGGCTCGACGATCGGCATGACCTACGCGCTCGGCCGCGCCGGCATCCCCGAGATGCTCCGCGCCGGCTACGACAAGCGCGTGGCCGTCGGCACCGTGATCGTCGCCGGCCTGCCCGGCAACCTCATCCCGCCGTCGATCCTCCTCGTCGTCTACGCCGGCATCGCCAGCGTGCCGGTCGGCCCGCAGCTCGTCGCCGGCGCCGTCCCGGGCATCCTCATCGCGGTGACCTTCGCGCTCTTCATCCTCGTCCTCGGAATCATCGCCCCCAAGCTCGTGGGCCGCGGCAAGGACGCCACCGGCGAGGTGCACCGGGTCACCTGGGGCGAGCGCTTCCAGTCCCTCGGTGAGATCTGGGGCTTCCCGGTCATCATGATCGTCCTGTTCGGCGGCATGTTCTCCGGCGTCTTCACCCCGACCGAGGCCGGCGCGGCCGCCGCACTCACCGCGCTTCTCCTCACGCTGTTCTACACGCGCAAGGACAAGCCGCTCCAGAAGGTCGCCCACGCCGCGTTCTCCACGGTGAGCGCGACCGCCGCGATCTTCTTCATCATCATCGGCGCGGAGATGCTCACCAAGCTCCTCGCGATCACCGGCCTGGCACCGATGATGACCGACTTCATCCTCGGCTTCGGACTCAACCGGGTGGGCTTCCTCCTCGTCCTCGTCGTGCTCTACATCGTCATGGGCATGTTCTTCGACACCCTGTCGATGATGCTGCTGACCATCCCGATCCTGCTGCCCACCCTCGAGGCGATGGAGGTCAGCCCGCTGTGGTTCGGCGTGTTCGTCGTCCTCCTCGGAGAGCTCGGCATGATCACCCCGCCGGTCGGCATCCTGTCCTACATCGTCCACAACATCTGCAAGAGCCCCGAGGTCAACCTCGGCCAGACCGTCACCCTCAAGGACGTGTTCGTGTCCCTGGCCTGGTTCCTCCCCATCGCGATCCTGTTCCTGGGGATCATGATCGCGGTCCCGCAGATGACCGAATGGCTGCCCGACCTCCTCGAGCGCACGAGCGGCGGCACAGCCACCCAGTAGCCGGACACCGACACCGGTCGTGCCGGGAACCCCGTTCCCGGCACGACCGCCCGGCCCGCACCGCACCACGGTGCGGGCCGCCTTTCACCCGTTCAACGGAGAACGACCACAAAGGAGACACCAGTGAAAGCACTCACCACGTTCCGGCCGTCCCGCCGGGCGCTGAGCATCTGCGCGATGGCCGCAGGACTGACCTTCGCACTGAGCTCGTGCGCCGGCAGCGCCGTATCGGGCGGCGGAGGAGGCGGCGGAGGCGATGCCGGCTCCGGCTTCGAGTACGGCGCCTCGCAGGAGGACGTCAACGCCGCGATCGAGGGCCTCGACCCGATCACCATCACCTTCCAGCCCTCGGCCGCCTCGCAGAACTCCGTCATGGCCCCGGCCGGCACGGTGTTCAAGGAGCTCGTCGAGGAGCGCTCGAACGGCCAGATCGAGGTCGAGATCGTCTGGGGCCAGGCGATCGCCGGCTACGCCGAGGTCCACGACGCGCTCGCCGACGGCCGGATCGATGTCGCCTACACCCTCCCGGTGTACCAGCCCACCGAGTTCCCCGCGGTCAACGACCTCGGCACCGCGATGGCCGGACTGCCGGCCTCGCCGTTCCAGGGCGAGCTCGTCGCGAACGCGGTCGGCAAGGAGATCGCGTGGGCCAACGAGAACGTCCTCACCCAGTACGAGGAGAAGGGCCTCGTGCCCCTCACCCCGCTCGCGGCGTCCGGCGGCAACTACACGGTGTGCGCCGATCCGGTGGAGTCCGCGGACGACTGGAAGGGCCTCCAGGTCCGCATCGCGTCCACCGCCCAGTCGGCGCAGGTCCAGCACCTCGGCGGCTCCCCGGTGTCGATGGAGTACACCGAGACCTTCGAGGCGCTCCAGCGCGGCACCGTCGACTGCACGCTCGGCCAGCTCGTGCCGAGCGCGGAGGCCGGGATCTTCGAGGTCGCCCCGCACCTCGGTTACACCACCGAGGCGAGCTTCTCCCGCTCCCCGGGGGCGTACCTCGCCGGATCGAGCTTCCAGGACATGCCGCTGGCCTACCAGCAGATCATCTTCGACAGCAACGCGCTCGCCTCCTCCGGCGGCATGAAGGCGGTCATCGACGGCAACGCGGCCGCCGTCCAGCAGGCCAAGGACAACGGCGGCGAGGTCAACCCCTTCGCCGACGACATCCAGCAGGAGATCATGGCCTACTCCGAGACCCTTACCGAGGACGCGATCGGCAACGGCCAGATCGGGGAGGACATCTCGACCGTCATCCAGGAAGCGGAGGAGAAGTGGACCCAGGAGTTCGAGGCCCTCGGCTACACCGACGAGGGTGAGACCAAGGACTTCAACGACTGGTACGACACCGAGACCGACTACATGGACTACGCCCGCACCTCCTACGAGAAGGGCGCGGACATGGAGCACCGTCCGAGCTGACCAGCGAGTATCATGCCCAAGGGTGGCGGGGACCGGCTCCGGTCCCCGCCACCGGCGAGTCCGGGGCGGGAGCGCCGCCGGGCCGCAGCCTTCCCCGGGCCGGAGCGACACCCGCCAGCCGCATCGCCGGCACGGACCCCACAGATCCGGACGCCCCACCGGGGCATCCACCCGAATGACCGAAGGAGTCATGATGAAGAACCAGCGCATCCTCTTCACGCGCACCCGCACCATCGGGGTCCTGTCCGCAGCCACCGCGCTCACCCTCGGGCTGAGCGCCTGCGCCGGCAGCGCCGGCGGAGGAGGCGGCGGCGGGGAGGCCGGCGGCGGCGAGGGCTACGAGCTCGGCGCCTCGCAGGAGGACATCGATGCGGCGATCGCCGATCTCGACCCGGTGACGATCACCTACCAGCCCTCCGCCGCATCCGAGGCCTCCATCCAGTCGCCCTCGGGCACCCAGCTCGCGAAGGCTATCGAGGAGAAGTCCGGCGGCAAGATCACCGTCGACGTCGTGTGGGGTCAGGCCATCGCGGGCTACGGCGAGGTGCACGACGCGCTGGCCGACGGCCGCGTCGATCTCGCGTACACCCTCCCGGTGTACCAGCCCACCGAGTTCCCCGCGGTCAACGCGCTCGGCGACATGCTCGCCGGCATCTCCCCCTCGCCGTTCACCGGTGAGATGGTCGCCAACGCGGTCGCCGCGGACGTCTCCTGGGACTCCCCGGAGATCGTCGAGGAGTACACCTCGAAGGGCATCACCCCGCTCGTGCCGGTGGTCGCCTCCGGCGGCTACTACTCGGTGTGCAGCGACCCGGGGATGGAGAAGGACGATTGGCAGGGCCGGCAGGTCCGCATCGCCTCGGCGACCCAGAACGATCTCATGGCCTCGATCGGCGCCTCGCCGGTGTCCATCGAGTACGTCGAGACCTTCGAGGCTCTCCAGCGCGGCACCGTCGACTGCACCCTCGCCCAGCTCGTACCGAGCGCCGAGGGCGGGATCTTCGAGGTCGCTCCGCACGTCGGCTACATGACGGAGACGAGCTACACCCGCTCCCCCGGAGCGATCCTCGCCGGCACGAAGTACGAGCAGCTGCCGCTCGCCTACCAGCAGATCCTGTTCGACGTCTACGCCGACTACTACCAGGGCCAGATGATGACGACGATCGGCGGCAACGCCGAGGGCATCAAGCAGGCCAAGGAGGCCGGCGGCGAGATCGTCGAGTTCCCCGCCGACCTGCAGACGGAAATCGGCGAGTTCAACGACGCGAAGAAGGAGGAGATCCAGTCCTCCGGCATCCTCGGTGACGACATCACCAGCCGCGTCGAGGAGTCCGAGAAGATGTGGACGGAGAAGGCCGAGGAGCTCGGGTTCACCGATGAGGGCTCCACCGAGGACTTCGACGAGTGGTACGACACCGAGACCGACTACCGGGAGATGGGCCAGGCCGTGTACGACGACGCCTTCGCCGAGCACCGCCCGGGCTCCGATGGCTGATCGGGCTCACGCACCGATCGGGCCCATGTGCTGACCCGACTCATGCACTGACCTGGCACGCTCATCGGGTACACGCACGTCCACCCACAACGGCGCCGCCGGCAGGGGATCTCCCCTCCGGCGGCGCTGTCGTGCGTCCTGGAGGGTCCGCGGGCGCGCGTCCAGGGACCCCATCATCCGGGAACGGCCCACCGTCGTGCGCGCTGGACCACGGCACCGCCCTGGCGAGCCGGAGACGGGACTGTGGCGATCGTCATACCGCAGGCCCGATCGGATCGCCCACCTGCGGAATAGGGTGGGTGCACGCCCGCCAAACGCCCTAGGAGAACCGTGCACCGCACTCCGGCCACCATCGCCCCACCCCTCGCCCGCCGCGGAGCCGGCCCGGGGATCGCACTCCTCGCAGATCGGAAGAGCGTCGTGTA
>ENA-OOKA01000302-OOKA01000302.1-human-skin-metagenome-genome-assembly--contig:-NODE-302-length-14676-cov-6.103139_pt1 | contig 14676 bp, 12 predicted proteins | sample MGYA00248825_ERZ500995 | MGnify/ENA primary metagenome ERZ500995 (study PRJEB25958, sample SAMN03398540) | human skin metagenome | study: EMG produced TPA metagenomics assembly of the Human Skin...
GCCGCTGCGGGGCGCCGCGGCCGCCCCGCTGGGCGCTCGCCGAACGGTCGGCGCCGCGGAGCCGGAGACGTCGGCTGCGGGAGGCGATGCTCATTCCCGCCCCAGATCCCGGTGACGGATCCGCACCGCGTGCCCGGCGGTGCGCAGCTCGTCGCCGATCCGCTCCGAGACCGCGACGGAGCGGTGCTTGCCGCCCGTGCAGCCGATCGCGAGGGTGGTGAAGTGCTTGTTCTCGGTGCTGTAGCCGCGCAGCACCGGGGTGATCATCTCGATGTACCGCTCGACGAACTCGGCGGCGTTCGCGTCGCCGAGCACGAACTCGGCGACGTCGGCGTCGGTGCCCCGCTTGGGACGCAGCTCCGGCACCCAGTACGGGTTGGGGATGAAGCGCACGTCGCTGACGTGGTCGGCCTCCAGCGGGATCCCGTACTTGAAGCCGAAGGACAGCATCGTCACGGTCAGTCGCTGCTCCTCGCCGGTGCCGAACAGCGAGCGCATCTTCATCGTCAGCTCGTGCACGTTCAGCGGCGAGGTGTCGATGACGAGGTCGGCGGTGCGCCGGTAGCGGGCGAGCATCTCGCGCTCGCGGCGGATGCCCTCGAGCACGCCCTCCTCGCCCTGCAGCGGGTGGGGGCGGCGCACCGAGTCGAAGCGCCGCACGAGGGTGGGCTCGTCGGCCGTGAGGAAGAGCAGACGCAGGCGCAGATCGGCCTTGCGCAGCTCGTCGACGACCTCGCCGAGCTCCGTGAAGAACGGGCCGGAGCGCGGGTCGACCACGACCGCGAACCGGTTCTCGCGGCCGACGGCGGAGGCCTGCAGCTCGTAGAGCGTGCCGATCAGCTGCGGGGCGATGTTGTAGACCACGTACCAGCCCATGTCCTCCAGGGCGTGCGCGGCGGTCTCCCGTCCGGCCCCGGCGAGCCCGGTGATGATGACCACGTCGCCTCGGGTGTCCGTGGCAGGGCCGGGGATGGACTCCTCGGTCACGGGTGCTCCTTCCGGATCGGGGGTGGACGGGCCTCGCTCTCAGCCCTCGAGAATCTCGCCGGTCGCCATGTCCACGGTGACGCCGAGTGCGTCGTCCGCGGACTCGGCGTCCGAGGCGGTTCCCTGCTCGGATGTTAGCGCGGCGGTGATCTGCGCGGCCAACGCGGGCCCGATCCCGTCAACCTCCGTGAGCTGTTCCTCGCTCGCCTCGCGGATCGCGGAGACGGTGACGAAGCGATCCAGCAGCGCGCGGCGCCGGGCCGGGCCGAGGCCCGGGATGCCGTCCAGGGCGCTGGCCTGCATGGCCCGTCCGCGCTTGGAGCGGTGGTAGGTGATGGCGAAGCGGTGCGCCTCGTCGCGCAGGCGCTGGACGAGGAAGAGCGCCTCGGAGGTGCGGGGCAGTATGACGGGGTACTCCTCCCCCGGCAGCCAGATCTCCTCGAGCCGCTTGGCGATCCCGGCCAGGGCGATGTCGGTGATGCCGAGCTCGTCGAAGGCACGCTGCGCCGCGGCGACCTGCGGCGGGCCGCCGTCGACGAGGATCAGCGAGGGCGGGTACGCGAACCGCTTGAAACGGCCGGCCTCCTCGTCCTCCGTCGGCTCGGGCGGGTCGAGGTGGTGCTTGAGCCGGCGCGTGATCACGTCGTGCATGGAGGCGGTGTCGTCGCGGGCGGCGGCGCCGGTGACCGAGTAGCGGCGATACTCGCTCTTCTTGGGCAGCCCGTCCTCGAACACCACCTGGGAGCCGACGACGTTGGTGCCCTGGGAGTGGGAGATGTCGAAGCACTCGATCCGCAGCGGCGGCTCGGCGAGGTCGAGCGCCTCGCCCAGGTCCTCGAGCGCCTTGGTGCGGGCGGTGAGGTCGCCGGTGCGCTTGAGGCGGTGCAGGCGCAGCGCCTCGGTCGCGTTCTCGCCGACGGTGATCAGCAGGTCCTTCTTCTCGCCACGCTGCGGGACGCGCAGGTCGACGGTGCGGCCCACCAGCTCGCGCACCTGGTCGAGGTTGGTGGGCAGGATCGGGACGAGCACCTCCTTCGGGGCGCTCCCCTCGGTGTACAGAGTGGTGAGGGCGCGCTCGACGAGATCCGGCGCGGTCGACTCGTCGAGGATCTCCGCGGTCCAGCCGCGCTGGCCGCGGATCCGTCCGCCGCGCACATGGAAGACCTGCACGGAGGCTTCGAGCTCGTCCTGGGCGAGGCCGATCAGGTCGGCGTCGGTCGCATCGGAGAGGACCACGGAGTTCTTCTCCATCACCTTCTCGAGCGCCTGGAGGTCGTCGCGGAGGCTCGCGGCGGTCTCGTAGTCCATCGCCGCGGCCGCGGCCCTCATCCGCTGCTCGATGCGGCGGGTGTACTTCGAGGTGTTCCCGGCCATGAAGTCCGCGAACTGCTCCGCGAGCCGGCGGTGCTCGTCCTCGGAGATGTCGCCGACGCAGGGCGCCGCGCACTTCCCGATGAAGCCGAGCAGGCAGGGCCTGCCCGACCGCTCGGCCCGCCGGTACACCCCCGCGGTGCAGGAGCGGATCGGGAACACCCGCAGCATCAGGTCGAGCGTCTCGCGGATCGCGCCGACCTGCGGGTAGGGCCCGAAGGTGCGGTCGCCCCTGGCGCGCGGCCGACGGGTGATGTGCACCCGCGGCACCTTCTCCCCCATCGTGATCGCGAGATAGGGATAGGACTTGTCGTCGCGGAACTTGACGTTGAACCGCGGATCGAACTCCTTGATCCACGTGTACTCGAGGGTGAGCGCCTCGACCTCGGTGCCCACCACGGTCCACTCGACGCTCGTGGCGGTGGTGACCATGCGCCGGGTGCGCTCGTGCAGGACGGAGAGGTCCTGGAAGTAGTTCACCAGGCGCTGGCGGAGGTTCTTCGCCTTGCCGACGTAGATGACGCGGCCGTGCTCGTCCCGGAACCGGTAGACCCCCGGCCTCGTGGGGATCGTGCCGGTCGCGGGGCGGTAGGTCGCTGGATCAGCCATCGCTCCGCCTGCTCAGCGGGCCGCGGCCGCGCCCGCTCGTCCGCCCTCGAGCATCGGGGCGAGGAAGCGACCGGTGTAGGAGCCCTCGACCTTCGCCACCTTCTCCGGGGTGCCGGTGGCGACGATCCTCCCGCCGCCGGCGCCGCCCTCGGGGCCGAGGTCGATGACGTGGTCGGCGGTCTTGATGACGTCGAGGTTGTGCTCGATGACGATCACGGAGTTGCCCTTGTCCACGAGCCCCTCGAGCACTTCGAGCAGCTTGCGCACGTCCTCGAAGTGGAGGCCCGTCGTCGGCTCGTCGAGCACGTAGATGGTGCGGCCGTTGGAGCGCTTGTGCAGCTCGGAGGAGAGCTTCACACGCTGCGCCTCACCGCCCGAGAGGGTGGTCGCGGACTGGCCGAGCTTCACGTAGCCGAGGCCCACGTCGACCAGGGTCTGCATCTGGCGGCGGATCGCGGGGACGGCGTCGAAGAACTCGAGCGCCTCGGCGATGGACATGGCCAGCACCTCGGCGACGTTCTTGTCCTTGAACTTCACCTCGAGCGTCTCGCGGTTGTAGCGCTGGCCCTTGCAGACTTCGCACTGCACGTACACGTCGGGCAGGAAGTTCATCTCGATCTTCAACGTGCCGTCGCCGGAGCAGGCCTCGCAGCGACCGCCCTTGACGTTGAAGGAGAAGCGCCCGGCGGTGTAGCCGCGGATCTTCGCCTCGTTGGTCTGGGCGAAGAGGGTGCGCACCCGGTCCCACACGCCGGTGTAGGTGGCGGGGTTCGAGCGCGGGGTGCGGCCGATCGGCGACTGGTCCACGTGCACGACCTTGTCGAGGTGCTCGAGGCCGGTGACGCGCTTGTGCCGCCCGGGCACGACCCGGGAGCGGTTGAGCTCCTTGGCCAGGACCGTGTACAGGATGTCGTTGACCAGGGAGGACTTGCCCGAGCCGGAGACGCCGGTGACGGCGGTGAGCACGCCGAGCGGGAAGGAGACGTCCTGCCCGGTGAGGTTGTTCGCGCGCGGCGCGACGACCTTCAGCATCCGCTCCTTGTCCACGGGGCGGCGCACCGCCGGCACGGGGATCTCCAGTTCGCCGGAGAGGTAGCGGCCGGTGAGGGAGTCGGGGTTCTGCTTCAGGCCCTCGACGGGGCCGGAGTGGACCACCTTCCCGCCGTGCTCGCCGGCGAGCGGGCCGATGTCCACGACCCAGTCGGCCGAGTTGAGCGTGTCCTCGTCGTGCTCGACGACGATCAGGGTGTTGCCGAGGTCGCGCAGGCGCTCGAGGGTCGCGATGAGGCGCTCATTGTCGCGCTGGTGCAGGCCAATGGAGGGCTCGTCGAGAACGTAGAGCACGCCCACCAGGCCCGAGCCGATCTGGGTGGCCAGGCGGATGCGCTGCGCCTCGCCGCCGGAGAGGGTGCCGGCCGCGCGGGCCAGGGAGAGGTAGTCCAGGCCCACGTCGAGCAGGAAGCCGAGGCGGGAGCGGATCTCCCGCAGCACCTCGTCGGCGATCGCGGCCTCCCGCACCCCGAGCTCGAGGCCCTGGTGGAAGGCGAGCGCGTCACCGATCGACATCTCGCAGACCTCGGCGATGGACTTCCCGCCGACGGTCACGGCGAGCACCTCGGGGCGCAGACGCGCGCCCTGGCAGGCGGGGCAGGGCACCTCGCGCATGAACTGCTCGTAGCGCTCCTTGGCCCAGTCGGACTCGGTGTCGCTGTGACGCCGCTCGAGGAAGTGCATGACGCCCTCGAAGCCCGTGGAGTAGGTGCGCTCGCGGCCGAAGCGGTTGCGGTACTTCACGTGGACCTTGAAGTCCTTGCCGTGCAGCAGCGCCTCCTTCGCGCGTTCGGGCAGCGCGCGCCAGGGGGTGTCCATCGAGAAGGCGAGCTCCTCGGCGAGGCCGGACATGACCTCCAGGTGGCGGTCGGCGTGCCCCATGGTCCACGGGGCGATCGCGCCGTCTGAGAGGGAGAGGTCCTCGTCGGGGATCACGAGCTCGGGATCGACCTCGAGCCGCTGGCCCAGGCCCGTGCATTCGGGGCAGGCGCCGTAGGGGGCGTTGAAGGAGAAGGTGCGCGGCTCGATGTCGTCGATCGCGAGGGGGTGGTCGTTGGGGCAGGCGCGCTTCTCGGAGAAGCGGCGGGTGCGCTGCGGGTCCTCGTCGTCGCGGTCGACGTAGTCGACCAGCAGGATGCCCTCGGCCAGCCGCAGCGCGGTCTCGACCGAGTCGGTGAGGCGACGGCGCGCGTCGGGCTTCGCCGCGAGCCGGTCGACGACCACCTCGATGGTGTGCTTGTAGCGCTTGTCGAGGCTGATCTCCTCGTCCAGGCGGCGGTTGTCGCCGTCGATGCGGGCGCGGGCGTAGCCCTGGGAGCGCAGGGAGCTGAGCAGGTCCTGGTGCTCGCCCTTGCGGCCCTGGACGACGGGCGCCAGCAGCTGGAAGCGGGTGCCGGGCTCCTCCTCGAGGAGGGTGTCCACGATCTGCTCGGCCGAGGAGGAGGTGACCAGCTCGCCGCAGACGGGGCAGTGCTGCTCGCCGGTGCGGGAGAACAGCAGGCGCAGGTAGTCGTAGATCTCGGTGATCGTGCCGACGGTGGAGCGCGGGTTGCGGTTGGTGGACTTCTGGTCGATCGAGACCGCCGGGGAGAGCCCCTCGATCAGGTCGACGCTGGGCTTGTCCATCTGCCCGAGGAACTGCCTCGCATAGCTGGAGAGCGACTCGACGTAGCGTCGCTGCCCCTCGGCGAAGATGGTGTCGAAGGCCAGGGAGCTCTTGCCGGAGCCGGACAGGCCGGAGAACACCACCAGCTTGTCGCGGGGGATGTCGATGTCGATGTTCTTGAGGTTGTGCTCGCGCGCACCACGGACGACCAGGGAATCAGTCACCCCGGCATTCTAGGGGCGCAGACCGACCTTCGAACAGTTGTTCGGGGGAGACAAGGGCGACATACTGTCCCCATGACCGATCATGAGTACACCGGACATGTCGAGCCGGGCGGCGAGCCCGCCGTGCGAGACTTCGAGCACCTGCAGATTCGCAAGCTGTCCGTCGGGCCGATGGACAACAACGCCTACCTGCTGACCTGTCGGTCGAGCGGCGCTCAGCTGCTGATCGATGCGGCCGCGGACCCCGACGCCCTGCGCCGGATGATCGCGGCGGGCGCCGAGCACAACTGGCTGGACGTCATCCTCACCACTCACTCCCACCACGACCACGTGGGCGCTCTGGCGGAGATGGTCGCGGCGACCGGCGCCCGCACCGCCGCCGGTGCGGACGACGCGAAGGAGATCGCGGAGAAGATCGACCTGCCCCTCGCCCACGGCGACGTGATCGAGTTCGGCGAGCAGCGGGTGGAGATCATCCACCTGCGCGGTCACACCCCCGGCTCCGTCGCGGTGCTGTGGCGCGGCGGCGAGGAGGGCGACCACCTCTTCACCGGCGACTCCCTCTTCCCCGGAGGGGTGGGCAACACCGACCGGGACCCGCAGCGCTTCGCGCAGCTGATCGACGACGTCGAGCAGCGGATCTTCGACCGGCTGGACGATGCGACCTGGGTGTACCCGGGCCACGGCGACGACACCACGCTCGGGGCCGAGCGGGCCTCCCTCCCGGTCTGGCGCGAGCGGGGCTGGTGACCTCTCCCCCGCCGGGCACCGCCGCGCCCGGCCCGGCGCGGTGCGTGCTCGGTCGCGGGGCGGGCGGAGCGGTCCTGCTGCGCGAGGTCGCGGCCGACGGCTCCGTCCTCGACGAGCGGACCTCCACCCTCGACGAGCTCCCCGCCCTCGTCGCCGAGCTCGAGGCCGCGCACCGGCCGCGCTGGGTCTGGAGCGACGCCGCGGCCTGGTACCCGCGCCTGCTCGCGGCCGGGGTGACGCTCGAGCGCTGCCACGACCTGCGCCTGGTGCACCGGATCCTGCGCCATTCCGAGCTGGTGACGGAGCCCGGTCCTCTGCAGGAGCGCACCGAGTGGGACACCCCGCTCGAGCCGGAGGAGCCGCGGCGCGACCTCGGCGCGACACTCTTCGACCTCGACGCCCGGCCATCGGCCGCCCACGGCGTGCCCGACGGGATCGAGGAGACCGGTGCGGAGCTCGAGCGGCAGCTCTCGGCGATCGCGGGCGCCGAGGACCCGGCGCGGCTGCGGCTGCTGCTGGCGGCGGAGTCCGCCGGGGCGCTGATCGCGGCCGAGCTGCAGGCGGCGGGGATCCCCTGGGACGTGGCCGAGCACGACCGGATCCTCACCGAGGCCCTGGGGCCGCGCCCCTCCCCCGGGACGCTCCCCGCGCAGATGGTGCAGGTCGCCGCCGAGGTGCGCACCGCTCTCGGGGACCCGACCGTGTCGCTGGACTCGCCGCCGAAGCTGCTGCGCGCCCTGCACCGCGCCGGCATCGACGTCTCCTCCACCTCCCAGTGGGAGCTGCAGGAGCACGAGCATCCCGCGATCGAGCCGCTGCTGCGGTACAAGAAGATGTCCCGCCTGCTGACCGCCAACGGCTGGACGTGGTTGGACGAGTGGGTGCGGGAGGGCCGCTACCGGCCCGTCTACGTGCCGGGCGGTGTGGTCACCGGGCGCTGGGCCTCCAGCGGCGGCGGGGCGCTGCAGATCCCGCGCCGGCTGCGGCCCGCGCTCCGTGCCGATGCTGGCTGGCTGCTGGTCAGCGCCGACGTCTCCCAGCTCGAGCCGCGGGTGCTCGCCGCCATGTCCCGCGACGCGGCGATGATCGAGGCGGGGGCCGGGAAGGACCTCTACTCGGGCATCGTCGAGGCGGGCGTGGTTCCGAGCCGGCAGGAGGCGAAGATCGGGGTGCTCGGCGCCCTGTACGGCGGGACCACCGGGGACAGCGGTCGCGTCGTGCCCCGGCTCCGCCGCACCTTCCCCGAGGCGATGGCTCTCGTGGACGGCGCGGCCGCGACCGGGGAGCGCGGCGGGACGGTCACGACCTGGCTCGGCCGCTCCTCCCCCGCCCCCGAGCCCGGCTGGGTGCAGGCGCAGCGCTCCGCGAACGGTCCCGACGCGGGCGCCGGCGAGCAGGAGCGGGCCCGTCGCTCGGCCCGCGACCGCGGCCGGTTCACCCGCAACTTCGTGGTGCAGGGCACCGCCGCGGAATGGGCGCTGTCCTGGATGGCGGCGCTGCGGCTGCGGCTCGCGCAGCTCCCTGAGGTCGCCGCCGACGAGCGGGCTGGTGACTCGGGACCGGTGTTCTCCCGCCGCGCGCACCTGGCGTTCTTCCTCCACGACGAAGTGATCGTCCACGCCCCGGCCGATCAGGCGGAGGCCGCGGCCGCCGCGATCCGGGAGAGCGCCGACGCGGCCGGGCGGCTGCTCTTCCCCGGCAGTCCGATCGACTTCCCGCTGGACCTCGCGATCACGGAGCGCTCGGCGGAGAAGTGAGCGCCGCGGGCCTCCCAGCGACCGCTGCCTCAGTGCGGAGGTGGCCGGCGCGGCGTGCAGCGGAGCACCACCGTCACCCGTGCCGTGCGAGGTCCGCGTAGATGCCCTCGAGGAGCGTGATCCGCCCGACCCCGAGGCAGTGCCGGACCATCGTCTCGAGCAGGCCGACGGTGTCCCCCTGCCCGCTGTCGTGCTCCCACAACGGCTCGCGCCGCACATGGCCCTGCCCGGTCACGGCGACCTCGCCGCGCGGCAGGGCACGCTGGACGCGTCGCGCCACCGTCGACTTCCCGGAGGCGGAGTTCCCGCGCAGGACGAGGAACGGCGGAGCGCATCGACGGGTCCCCATCGCTCGATCCTGGCAGACCCCCGAGCTCCGGCGCGGGTGCTACACGACGGGGTGCTCAGGGACCAGCGCGGCGAGCTCCTCGAGCAGCGAATCCATGCGTCGAGCGCCCAGCAGCGGGCTGAGCGGCTCGGAGAACCAGTGCTCCCAGAGCTCGTCGAGCTGCGCCGCCGTGGGCGCGACACCGGTGTCCAGCAGCTCCGCGATCGCCTGCGCCTCCGGCTCGTACTCGTCCTCGGGCATGCCGTCCGTGCCCGGGGCGAGGCCCGCCGGGTCCTCCCGGGTCAGGAGGGCGAGCACCTGCTCCTGCGTCGAGGTGCCCTCGAGCTCGGGGTCCTGGTCGTCGAGCAGGACCGATGCCAGGGTCACCGCACCGGTGGCGAGCCCGATCCAGACGCGCGGGGCGGTCACGCCTCGTCGACGCAGGAAGCCCTCGACCGCGCCATCCAGCCGGAGGCCTGCCACCCCGGCTCCGGCCATCAGACCACCGAGGCCGAGCGAGAGGGCCGCCTCGGAGAGGGTCGGCGTCCGGAGACCGCGAAGGCGCGACGCGTCGCCGTCGTCCGGCGCTCCCGGCCGGCCCTGCGCGGCGAGGAGGCTGACACCGGTGGTCAGCACCGCGGGGAGCGCGACGTATCCGACGCGCACCGGGCGCGGGAGACGGTGCACAGGGATCATCCCGAGGCCGGACGCGGCAGCCGTGCCGATGGCCAGGGACACGATGCGGGTGCGCTGGGACTGTGTCACGGGGTCCTCCTTCTCTCGCGGCGGGGCCCGCCGCGCGCCACGGGGCGTGTCGTGCCCTCGACGCTATCGGGCGATCCCGACCGTGACGGACGACGATCGTCGGTGCCCGGGGTGACCTTCGACCGCGCCTCTGTGGATGAGGGAGGATGGGCCGATGCGCCTCTGGTCACTGCACCCCCGCCACCTCGACCGCCAGGGCCTCACGGGCTGCTGGCGGGAATCGCTGCTGGCGCAGGCCGTGCTCGCCGGGCGCACTCGCGGATACCGCTCCCACCCGCAGCTCGAACGGTTCCGGGTCCAGCCCGCCCCGCTCGATGCCGTGGGCACCTACCTCGAGGCGCTCGCCCGGGAGGCGACCGCTCGCGGCTACCGCTTCGACCTCTCGCGGATCGACCGCCGCCCCGAGGAGCTCACCGGCCATGCGCCGACGGAGGCCGCGGCCGGCGTGCCACGGATCCCCGTGACCCGGGGACAGGTCGACCTGGAATGGCGCCATCTGCTCGCCAAGCTCGCGCAGCGCAGTCCCGGGAGCGAGGCGCTCACCGCAGCGCATTCCGCGCCGACGGTGCATCCGCTGTTCACCGTGGTGCCGGGTCCGGTCGAGAGCTGGGAGCGGGCGATGGATCCGGAGGGCTGAGCGCGATCCGCAGCCAGCGCGAGAGGTGCGCCCCATCCGGGACGTCCGTCAGATCGGTGCGCAGCCACCGGGCCTCGCTCAGCTCGAGCGAGGTGCTGACCTCCCTCGAGGCGGCGGTGCCGACGAGGATCGTGAGCCGGTCGCGCTTGCCCTCGGTGACCGTCTCGAGAGCAGCTACCTCCTGGAGGTCTCCCGTGATCGCGAGGGCGAGCTCCTCGGCGACTTCGCGACGTCCGGCCTCGGCAGGGCTCTCGCGGCGAGGACGATAGCGGCCTCCCGGCAGTGCCCAACGGTCCCGGTCGACGTAGGAGTGCCGCACGGCGAGGAACCGCGAAGGGTCCTCCGGAGGATGCAGCAGCACCTTCACTCCGAAGGTGCGCGGCCTGCGCACCCGCCACCAGACCCGGCGCAGCCGGTGCCCGGCGGTCAGCGCGGCGCCCAGCGCGCGCCCGTGCCTCGTCGCCATCGGCTCAGGAGCGCTGCACCGCGCGCAGCTCCTTCTTCAGCTCCTGCACCTCGTCGCGCAGCCGCGCCGCGACCTCGAAGTTCAGGGATTCCGCGGCCTGGTGCATCTGCGCGGTCATCTCGTCGATCATGCCGGTCAGCGCGCCGACGGGATCGTCGCCGAGGTCGATCTGGCGGCCCTGCATCGAGTCGACGGCGTTCGCGCGCGCCCGGTCCTGGGCCACCTTCTCCTTCCCGGAGCGGTAGTCGGTGGCCAGGAGGGTGTCGGTGTCGATGTCCTCGCGGGCCAGCATGTCCGTGACGTCCGCGATCCGCTTGCGCAGCGGGGTCGGGTCGATGCCGTGCTCGGTGTTGTACGCGATCTGCTTCTCGCGGCGACGGTTGGTCTCGTCGATCGCGTCCTGCATCGAGTCGGTGATCGTGTCCGCGTACATGTGCACCTGGCCGGAGACGTTGCGGGCCGCACGTCCGATCGTCTGGATCAGCGAGGTGCGGGAGCGGAGGAAGCCCTCCTTGTCCGCGTCCAGGATCGCGACCAGGGACACCTCGGGCAGGTCCAGGCCCTCGCGCAGCAGGTTGATGCCGACCAGCACGTCGTACTCGCCCTGACGGAGGGAGCGCAGCAGCTCGATGCGGCGCAGGGTGTCCACGTCGGAGTGGAGGTACTGGACCCGCACCCCGTTCTCGAGCAGGAAGTCGGTGAGGTCCTCGGCCATGCGCTTGGTCAGCGTGGTCACGAGCACGCGCTCGTCGCGCTGCACCCGCTTGTCGATCTCCTCGCGCAGGTCGTCGATCTGGCCCTTGACGGGCTTCACGATCACCTCGGGGTCCACCAGTCCCGTCGGCCGGATGATCTGCTCGACCACGCCGTGGGCGCGGTTCAGCTCGTACTCGGCGGGGGTGGCGGAGAGGTAGACGGTCTGACCGGTGCGCTCGGTGAACTCCGAGAAGGTCAGCGGCCGGTTGTCCAGCGCCGAGGGGAGGCGGAAGCCGAAGTCCACCAGGGTGCGCTTTCGGGAGCGGTCACCCTCGTACATCGCGCCGATCTGCGGGACGGTCACATGGGACTCGTCGATGACCAGCAGGAAGTCCTCGGGGAAGTAGTCCATGAGGGTGTTCGGGGCGGTGCCCGGCGCGCGGCCGTCGAGATGGCGGGAGTAGTTCTCCACACCGTTGGTCGAGCCCATCTGCCGCAGCATCTCGAGGTCGTGGGTGGTGCGCATGCGCAGGCGCTGCGCCTCGAGCAGCTTGTTCTGCCCCTCGAGCTCCTCGAGCCGCTCGGCGAGCTCCTCCTCGATCGTGCCGATCGCGCGGGAGAGACGCTCGGGACCGGCGACGTAGTGGGAGGCGGGGAAGATATGGATGTGGTCCTCCTGCCGGATGACCTCGCCGGTCATCGGATGGAGGGTGTAGAGCGCATCGATCTCGTCGCCGAAGAACTCGATGCGGATCGCGAGCTCCTCGTACATCGGGATGATCTCGACCGTGTCCCCGCGCACCCGGAAGGTGCCGCGCTCGAAGGCGATGTCGTTGCGGTCGTACTGCATGTCCACGAAGCGGGTCAGCAGCTCGTCGCGGTCCAGCTGGTCGCCGACGCTCAGCTGCACCATCCGGTCCACGTACTCCTGCGGGGTGCCCAGGCCGTAGATGCAGGAGACGGAGGAGACCACGACGACGTCCCGGCGGGTCAGCAGCGAGTTGGTGGCACTGTGCCGCAGCCGCTCCACCTCGGCGTTGATCGAGGAGTCCTTCTCGATGTAGGTGTCCGACTGCGGGACGTACGCCTCGGGCTGGTAGTAGTCGTAGTAGGAGACGAAGTACTCCACCGCGTTGTGCGGCAGCAGCTCCCGGAACTCGCTGGCGAGCTGCGCGGCGAGGGTCTTGTTGTGCGCCATGACCAGGGTGGGACGCTGCACCTGCTCGATCAGCCAGGCCGTCGTCGCCGACTTGCCGGTGCCGGTCGCGCCGAGCAGGACCACGTCCTGCTCGCCGTCGTTGATCCTCTTGGTGAGCTCCTTGATCGCCTGCGGCTGATCGCCCGAGGGCGAGTACTCGGAGACGACCTCGAAGGGGTGCTCGGCGCGGACGAGATCGGTGACGGGACGCATGAGGACGAGCCTACGACCCGGGGCCGTCGGAGGACACGGCGCGGGGCCTCTGTCCGCTCAGGGCCGACGGCCCCGCAGTTCCGGGTGGGGCAGCGCACAGGCGGCGCCCGGGACCGGGCCGGCCGGGGTCCGACGCGATCAGGTGCGGAGGTCGTGCTCCTCGAGGACCGCGTCGAGGGCACGGCCGGAGCGCGCGAGGAGAGCGGGGCGATCGGCCGTGTTCAGCACCAGGCGGTCCGCACGGCGGATCCGTTCGAGGTCGGTGACCTGCGCCGCCATGACCGACTCGACATAGCCGCGGTCCCTGCCCCGGTCTCGGACCACCCGCTCGATGCGGTCCTCTCGCCGGGCGAGCACCGCGACGACCGCGTCGTAGTCGGGCTCGCTGCGCTTCTCCAGCAGCAGCGGGCTGTCGTGGACGATGACCCGCTCCCCCGACGCGGCCGCCTCGGCCTCCTCCTCCGCGACCGCCCGGTCCACGCGGGAGAGCACGATCTGCTCGAGGTCGGCGCGCGCCGCGGCGTCGGCGAAGACGATCCGGGCCATGGCGGCGCGGTCGATCGTGCCGGCCGGGTTCCGCACGTCCTCGCCGAAGCGGGCGATCGCCTCCTCGACTCCGTCGCCGGGGATGTCCAGGACGGCACGGGAGTGGGCGTCCAGATCGATCACGCGCAGGCCGCGTTCACGCCAGAGCGCGGCGACGGTCGACTTGCCCGCGCCGATGCCGCCGGTGAGGCCGATCCGCAGGGGGCGGTCAGGACGAGGGGGAGGAATGCTGCCGGGCATGCTCCGATGGTAGGGCGGGTCGGCCGGGTCACGGTGGCGTTCACGCTCCTGCCTGCACGGACTACGGTGCTGGGGTGGACCCTCTTGAGCTGCTCGTGACGAACGACTTCCTCCGCGTGCTGGACCTCGTGGGCGTGTTCGTGATGGGCGTGGCGGCCGGTGCGATCGCCTCCCGGCTGAACTTCGACGCGGTCGGCTTCGCGGTGATCGGGATCGTCGCCGGGCTCGGCGGCGGTCTGGTGCGCGATCTGATCCTCGACTACGGCACGCCGGCTGCCTTCGACGGGCCCTGGTATCTCACCTGCGCCCTCGGCGGAGCCATGTTCACCTTCGTCATCCATGCGGACGGCCCCTGGTGGCGCCGCCTGGTGACGGCGCTGGACATCGCGGCGATGGGGCTGTGGGCCGCGACCGGCACCGCGAAGTCCCTGGGGTACGGCCTGGACACGCTGCCGGCGATCCTGCTCGGGGTCACCAGCGCGGTGGGCGGCGGTGTGATCCGCGACGTGCTGGTGGGCAGGATCCCCCAGGTCTTCGGGGGCGGCCCGCTGTACGCGACCGGCGCGCTGGTCACCGCGGTGCTGACCTGGCTGGTGCTGGCCCTCGGGCTCCCCTCCCCGACGGTGCTGGCCGCGGTCGCCGTCGGCGCGCTGCTCGCCGGGGTCGCGGCGTGGCGCCGCTGGTCGCTGCCGGCCCATCAGGAGTGGCAGGTGACGATGTCCGCGACCCAGCTGAAGCAGCTGGTGCGCCGCACCCGCAAGGACGAGCGGGAGCGGGTCGCGCAGGAGACGGGGGCGATCCCCGTCGTCGACGTCGACCACGACGACCTCGCCGAGGACGCCGCGGCCGAGGACCTCGACGCGAACGACTACGAGGACCGGATCTTCCCGGATCCGGCGGAGCTGCCCGGCACCGCCGAGAACGAGCGGCGCGAGGAGCAGGACCCCGGGGCCGCCTCGCGGCGCTGAGGCGGCTGTGCTGCCGGGCGTCGGCGCGGTCGGCGATGCGCTGGCGCATGGCCAGGCGGTGCGGCTTCACCTTGGGCTGTTCGCAGATCAGGGTCACGTCGACATTGACGATATCGCCCGACTTCAGCGTCTTCTCGCTGGGAATGCCATGGCAGACCACATGGTTGATCGAGATGCAGCAACTGTGCGTGTATCCGCGATAGCCCAGCGTCGCCGGCACCGCGCCACGGCTGGTGATGAAATCGTACACCAGCCGATCGATCTC
>ENA-OOKA01000303-OOKA01000303.1-human-skin-metagenome-genome-assembly--contig:-NODE-303-length-14652-cov-6.005412_pt1 | contig 14652 bp, 15 predicted proteins | sample MGYA00248825_ERZ500995 | MGnify/ENA primary metagenome ERZ500995 (study PRJEB25958, sample SAMN03398540) | human skin metagenome | study: EMG produced TPA metagenomics assembly of the Human Skin...
TGTGCCCGCCCCGACGCCGAACATCGCGCGTCGGGAGACGCCTGGCCGGTCGCTCATCAGCCGACCACTTTGTCGGTGAGCTGCGACAGCGGCTCGGAGAGCGCGTTGACGGCGTCGGAGAGCTCCTTGACCTCGTCCTTGCTCAGCTCGGTGTAGAGGACGAAGCCCTCGCCCTTCCGGTGTCCGTCGAGCAGGGTCTGCAGATCGGCGAACCGGGTGCTCAGCGTCTCGTCGAGCTCCTTGTCCCGGGTGGCCAGCAGCGGCTTGAGATCCTCATACGCGACCCTGGCGCCGTCGACGTTGGCCTGGAAGTCCCAGAGGTCCGTGTGCGACCACGTCTCCTCCTCACCCGTGACCTTGCCCGTGGCGACCTCGTCGAGGAGCTCCTTCGCCCCGTTCGAGAGCTGATCGGGGGTGAACGTCATCTCACGGGTGCGATCGTAGAGGACCTTCGTGTCCTCGACGAGGAGATCGGCGTACTTCTCCCTGTCCGCGTTGCTCAGCGCCGTGTAGCCGTCCTTCGGCGGCCACAGGTCCTTCTCGAGCAGGTGCCAGCCCGTCCACTCCTGGCCGTCCTCGAGGTCGGCCTCACGCAGGTCGAGCTTGGGGTCGAGGTCGCCGAAGGACTCGGCGACGGGTTCGATGCGCTCCCAGTTCGTGCGCACCTTCGGGTAGAGTTCGCGCGCCTTGTCGTCGTCCCCGGCCTTGTACGCCTTCGCGAAGTCCTCGGTGCCGGTGAGCAGCTGCTCGGTCTGATCCTTGACGTAGGCCGAGTACTGGGTCGTCGCCTGTTCGGCGAGCTGGGAGTCCTCGGCGCTGACCTGCTCACCGCCCTCACCCTTCGTCACCGTGAAGTCCCCGCGCAGTCCGTCGCCGACCATGCCCGGCTTGCATGCGGTGAAGTACTTGCCTTCGGGTGCGGTGACCGTCAGCGAGCGTTCGAGTCCCGGGGCGATGTTCTCGACCTCGCCGATGATCCGCAGCCCGTCCTCGCCGAGGAGGTAGAACTCGGTGACCTTCGATCCTTCGTTCGTGACGTCGAACTTCAGGGTGCCCGCCGGTGCCTCGGTGGCGGCGACCTCGCACGAGTCGTCGGTGCTCGTCACGGCGATCGCGCCGCCCTGGTCGGCGTTGGGCTCGCAGCCGGTGAGCAGCAGTGCCCCGCCGACGGCCATGACGACGGCGACGCTGGGGTTGAGGGTTCTCATATCCATCCTTGGGGTGAGTCTCCGCTGGCTGAGCGGAGGAGGTGACGGTCCGCAGGTCGCGGTCCGGAGCGGTGCGCCCGCGGTGGAGCGGGAGCGCGAAGCGTCGTCGGGAGCGGGCCCGAGGACGCGAAGTCAGGCGGTGGCTGCGGCCGGAGCGGCCGCGGGCTTCGGCGCGGAGCGCAGTCCGCGGACGAAGAGCGTGCCGACGACGATGACGTAGAGCCACCACACGGCGAACTCCACCCAGGTCGTGGCCGGGGAGAAGTTGAAGATTCCCTTGAGGAGCACGCCGTACCAGCTCGTCGGCGGGATCGCCTCAGAGACGTCGAAGGCGAGCGAGTGGAGTCCGGGGATGATCCCCGCCTCCTGCAGATCGTGGAACCCGTAGGCGAGGACGCCGGCGGCGACGATGATGAGGAACGCCCCCGAGTACGTGAAGAACCGAGAGAGGTTGAGCCGGAGCAGTCCCTTGGCGATGAGCCACGCGAGGGCGACGGCGATGAGGATGCCCGCGACCGCGGCGAGCGTGAGACCGAGGGCGGACGCCCCCGCCGAGGCGTTCGCGCGGGTGGCCGCCCAGAGGAAGAGGGCGGTTTCGAGTCCTTCGCGACCCACCGAGAAGGCGCCGAGGACGACGAGTCCGATGAGCGGACCGTCGAGGGCTCTGTCCGCGGCCGTTCGCAGTTCGCCGGCGAGCCCTTTGGCGGTGCGCGCCATCCAGAAGATCATCCACGTGACGAAGCCGACGGCGATGATCGAGAGTGTGCCGCCGATGAATTCCTGGGCCTCGAACGTCAGGGTCGAGGGTCCGAAGGTGAGCAGGGCACCGAAGCCGAGGGAGACGACGATGGCCGCGGCGATCCCCCACCACATCGCCCGGATCTCCCGGGTGCGGCCGATGCGCCCGAGATAGCCGATGAGGATGCTGACGATGAGAGCGGCCTCGAGGCCCTCACGCAGGCCGATGAGAAACGTCTGGAACATGGCTGGCTTTCTGCTGAGATGGCGCGCCGGCGTCTGCGGCTCGCTCATCCTAGCATAAGGGAAGGCTCACCTAATCCTCAGCTGTCGGTGCGATGTTTCCGCTTCTCAGCTGCCGGTTCTCAGCCGTTCGGCCCGGGCCGGTCGTCCTTCGTCACCGGCTCCGCATCCGCGGGGTCCGGGTCCTCGATCCCCTCCGGGGGCTGCGCCAGCCGGTTCGGCGAGGTCTTGCGGTAGATCGGCTGTCCCGAGAGCACGCTCGCGCGCGACAGCGTGTTGCTCGCGACCGAGGAGACGATGATGAGGCAGAGGATCGTGGCGAGGAGGACGAGCAGAGACGTGACGCTGAAGCCCTCGACGTAGAGATCGCTGACGTAGGCGGCCAGCGCGATGAGCGGCAGGCCGAGACCGGTGGCAGGAGAGAACACGTTGATCCGCGAGAGTGCGTCGCGGACCCGGAACATCGCCAGCGCAGAGGCGAGGACGATGAGGGAGCCGGTGATCCCGAAGACGCCGACGAGGATGGTTGCGGTGAGCTCATTCATCAGCGATGCCCCCTCGTGAGGATGCGGGAGAGCGCGATGGTGGCGAGGATGCCGACCATCGAGGCGAGGAAGATGACATCGAGGACGATCGAGGACGAGACATGGATCCCGATGATCGTGAGCATGCCGACCGCGCAGAAGTACACGAGGTCGCTGACGACGGCACGGGAGCCGAGGTCCTTCGCGGTGATGACGCGGATGAGGCCGATGACGATGGCCACGGCGAGGATGATCGCACAGACGGCGACGATGACGGTCATGGTCTGCCCCTCTCTCCGGCCGAACCCGGGTCGATCCAGTTCGCCTCCACCTCGGCGACGCCCGAGGGAGGACTCTGCGGGGCCCGTCCCCGAGTCATCGCCAGCAGCCGCGACTCCATGTCGTAGAGGCCCTCGAGGGCAGCGTCCTCGGAGTCCTCGAACAGGGCGTGGACGAAGAGGACCGGCGGGGTCGTCGCCGTGCCGGCGGCGATCGCGGTGACGAGCGTGCCCGGGGTGATGGTGATCGAGGAGGCGAACAGGGTGACCTCGAGGTCCGTGCGGCACCGCAGCGGCACCTCGACGATCATCGGGTGGGCGTAGGGGCGGTTGACCCGGAACAGGTGGCCGACGACCTTCGCGGTGCCGACGATGATGGCCCAGAGGATAAAGAACACGTAGGAGAGGCCGTTGATCACGCGTCTCATGGTGTCGTCACCGCCTCGATGTAGTCGGTGTGGTCAAGGAGGCCTTCGGCGACGCGCGCCGTGACCTCGAGCAGCGGTTCGGGCCAGACGAAGATCGCCACGGACACGGCGATCATGATCGTCCCGGGCACGAGCAGGCGCGCGGGGATGCGCAGTCCGTCGGGGACCGGTTCGGTCGGTGCACGCCCGGTCTCCGCGGAGTCGGGCCGGTAGGACTGCATGGGCGGACCCCAGAACGTGTTCCGCCACGTCCGCTGGAGGGCGAGCATCGAGATGAGCGCCCCGACGACGATCGCCGTGACGATCCACCAGCCGGCGGCGTCACCGACTCCGGTCGCCGCCCGGATGAGTCCGATCTTCGCCCACATGCCCGAGGTGGGCGGCAGCCCGATGAGGGAGAAGAGGCCGAGGACCATGAGCACGCTCGCCCACTTCTCCCGGCTCGCCAACCCGGAGAGCTTCTTGAACGATCCCGTGCCGTAGGTCTGCTCGACCGCGCCCATGACGAGGAGGAGCCCGGCCATCGTGATCATGCTGTGGACCATGTAGAAGGCGCCCGCGGCGAGCGAGGCGACGGTGAGGAGGGCGACGCCGACGAGGGTGTGGCCGACGCTCGCGGTCATCTGGAAGGCGAGGACGTTGCGCACGCGGTTCTGCCCGAAGCCCGAGAGCGCGCCGAGGATGATGCTGAGCACGGCGATGACGACGATGAGGTTCGCCCACGCCGGCGGTTCCCCGTAGACGGTCGTGCACACCCGGTAGATCGCGTAGAGCGCGACCTTCGAGTGGAGACCCGAGAAGAGCGCCATCATCCCCGCCGAGGTGTTCGGGTAGGACCGTGCCAGCCAACCGTGGAAGGGAGCACCGCCGGCTTTGACGAGCATCGCGAAGAGGACGATGCCGAGCGCCAGCGCTCCCTGCCCTGTGGGTGTGCCGAGCTGGGCGAGGACGGCGAGGTTGACCGTGCCGGTCGCACCGTAGACGAAACCGACCCCGATGAGCAGGATCGTCGAGGTGAGGAGGTTGACCATGACGAACATCCGTCCCACGCCGAGGCGGCGCCACGTTCCCGTGACCGCGATGAGCGCGTACGCGGGCAGGACCATGACCTCGATGAAGACGAAGAAGTTGAAGAGGTCGCCGGTGAGCAGCGCCCCGTAGACGCCGGTGAGCATCATCATCACCAGGGCCGGGACGAACCGGTACTGGTCCTCGCCGGTGTTGATGAGGAAGATGCAGCTCACGAGCGCTGTCAGGGAGGTGAGCACGAGCATGAGCGCCGTGAACGAGTCCGAGACGAACGGGATCGCCAGTCCCGGGATGTAGCCGCCGACGTCGTGGGCGATGACCGGGATCCGCTGGTGGAGGACGAGCAGACCGAGGCCGCTGAGGCCGACGAACGAGGGCACGGCGAGCAGGAGGACCCGGTCGAGGGTCCGGGAGGTGATGAGGACGCTGAGCGCCGAGGCGAGCAGCGGAAGGCCGACGAGGAGGAGCAGGAGCGATGAGTTCACGATTCGCGGACCTCCCCGGTCTCGGGGGCGCGCTTCTGGTCGTCGTCATGGCCGAGCACGGCGAGGGCGAGCATGAAGATCGTCACCGCCAGGGTGATGACGATGGCGGTGAGGACGAACGCCTGCGGCAGCGGGTCCGCTGCGAGACTCTGGTCGCCGCGGCCGCTGAGCGGTTCGACCCGCCACGCACCGACGCCGGCCGAGAGGAGGACGAAGTTCGCTGCGTGCGAGAGCAGGGTGAGGCCGAAGACACCGCGGACCATCGACCGCTGCATCATGAGGTAGACGCCGCCCGCGGTGAGGACGCCGATCGTTATGGCCAGGATCATCGGGTCTCCCCCTCAGCCGTGGTCGGGGCTTCACCGCGGTCGAGCGGTGCGTTTCCGTCGAGGATGTGCGTCGTCGAGGCTCTCACCTTCCGGTCGGATCCGCGCGCGGCGATGCGGTCGCCGAGGCCGGGACGCTCACCCCTGATCGACTCCATCGGGCCCTTGAGCTCGCCGTAGAGGAGTTCGTCGGCGCGTTCGCGGGTCCGCTCGACATCGCGGCGGATGATCCCGTCGGTGAGCACATCGTCGCCGGCCGGCGTCGCCGCGGAGTCGGAGACGCCGAGGAGGTTGAAGGAGAGGAGGATGAGCCCGAGGACGGCGAGGTAGACGCCGACGTCGAAGAGCAGGGACGAGGTGTACTTCTCACCGAGAATGTAGACCTGCATCGGCTCGAGGAAGGACCCGGCGACGACGAGGCCGAGGAGACCGGTGAGGATGGCGATGCCGATGCCGACGCCGATGAGGTAGAGCGGGGCGCGCGGCGGACCGATCGCCCGGTCCTTGGCTGTGGACATGTAGAGCAGCCCGATGACCGCGGAGCCGATGAGGGCGGCGATGAAGCCGCCTCCGGGCTCGTTGTGCCCGCGCCAGAAGATGAGCAGTGAGGTGACGACGAGCAGCGGACCGAGGACCTTGATCGTCAGCTGCAGCGGGATGACGTTGGGCCACGCTTCGTGGACGCCGCGGTAGGCGCTCGTGCCCTTCGGCCGCACGGTCACCCACGCCCGCCTCGGCGGCTCCGGGATGTTCTCCGCCGGAGGGTCGATGTAGCGGTCCTTGACCGTCGACATCACGGCGACGATCGCGATCCCGGCCATGCCGAGGACGGTGAGCTCGCCGAGCGTGTCGAGGGCTCGGAACTCGACGAGGATCGTGTTGACGATGTTGTGCCCGCCGCTGATCTCCGGGGCGTTCTCGATGTAGTACATGCCCACCAGCGACCGCTCCCGGCGCCCGTTGAGGGTGAGCGTGAGCAGGGTGACGGCGGCGCCGACGAGGATCGCGAAGACCGCACGGGTGGACTGGAGGCGCTTCGAGTACCGCCAGAACGAGCGCGGCAGCTTCTGGAGGACGAGCATGATGACGATGATCGTCATCGCTTCGACGAGCAGCTGCGTGAGCGTGACGTCGGGCGCCCCGAGCGCAAGGATCTGCACGGTCGCGAGGATGCCGACGGCGGAGAGGGAGACGACGGTGGTCAGGCGCGAGTGCGAGGTGCACACGACGAGGACGGCGATGGTGATGAGGACGAGGAGGACGACGTCGGGGGCCCGCCACAGGTTGTCCTGCAGCGGCGGCAGGTTCGGGAAGATCACGGGCACCGAGACGAAGGCGATGAGGGCGAGTCCGCCGAGGCTCGTCGCGAGGTAGGGTCCCGAGTTCATCGGGCGCACGACGATGCTCAGCCCGCGGCCGATGCGGATGAGGCCCACAACGATGCCGTTGATGACGTCGGCGCCGTCGAAGCTCAGCCGCGCCCGGTGGAAGAACGCGAAGACCTTCGATCGGTTGATGATGAGGATGATGCCGATGGCGATGATGAGGGCAGAGGCGAAGAGCTCAGGGGTGAATCCATGCCAGAACTTCACATGGACCTCTTCGGGCTCACCGGGGATCGCGGCGGCGACGACCTCGGTGAGCGGGGTGTCGAAGACGAAGAGGACGAAGCTCAGCGGCAGGGAGGCGACGATGGGCAGTCCGGCGGCGATGAGCATGACCGGTGAGGAGTGCCCGAGCTCGCTCTTCGTCACGGGTTTGCCGTCGATGAACGCGCCCCACACGGTCTTCGCGCAGTAGGCGAAGGTGAGCACCGAGGCGGCGACGGCGATGATGAAGAGCATCCACCCGGAGCCGGGGACCTCGAAGAGCGCGGTGAACAGCGACTCCTTGGACACGAATCCGAGCAGCGGCGGGATGCCCGCCATCGAGGCGCACCCGAGCGCCATGACGGCGAAGGCGACCGGAGCCGGGCCGATGAGGCGCGGGATGCGGGTGAGCTCCCGGGTGCCGGCGAGGTGGTCGACGACGCCGACCATCATGAACAGCCCCGACTTGAACAGCGCGTGGGCGATGACGTGGAGGGCGGCCGCGGCGATCGCGGCCTCGGTGCCCACGCCGATGACGGCGGTGATGAGCCCGAGCTGGGAGACCGTCGAGTACGCCATGAGCTTCTTCACGTCATGCTGGTTGAGGGCGAACCAGCCGCCGATGAAGGCCGTGATGAGGCCTGCTGACACGAGGATGACGTTCCATGCGGGGGTGGCGTGGAAGGCGGGCGAGAAGCGCATCATGAGGAAGATGCCGGCCTTGACCACGGCTGCCGCGTGGAGGTAGGCGGAGACCGGGGTGGCGGCGGCCATCGCATCGGGCAGCCACGAGTGGAACGGGAACTGCGCGGACTTCGTCATCGCCGCGACGGCGACGAGGACGGCGACGAGCGTCGTCACGGCCGGCTGGGTGGCCCACACATCGGAGACGAGGGCCTCGTGGAGGTTCGTCGTCCCCGTCGCCGCGATCGTCACGCCGACGGCGACGAGGAGGGTGAGCCCCCCGATGAAGGTGATGAGCAGGGTGCGCAGGGACGGTGCCTGTCCAGGCGAGCCGGAGCGGGCGATGAGGAAGAACGAGGCGAGCGAAGTCAGCTCCCAGCACACGAAGAGGACGATGAGGTCGTTGCTGAGCACGAGCGCGACCATCGAGAAGGTGAAGACGACCATGAGCCAGTAGAAGCTCGTCTCCCCTCCTCCCCTGGGCAGGTAGGCCGTCGAGTAGACGAAGACGATCGCGCCGATGATGAGGGCGATGTAGGTGAAGACCACGCCGATGCCGTCGGCGCGCAGAGCGAGGTCGACGCCGAGACTCGGCACCCACGGAAGCGTCGCTTCGGGATCGGCCCCGGCCATCACCTCGGCGGCGGTGGGCGTGAAGAGGGCAGCCACGCCGAGGTAGGCCGCAGCCAGCGGCCATCCCGCGGCCCGACCGAAGAGGCGGGTGAGGAGAGGGGTGAGGACGACGAGGGCGGCGAGGGCGATTATCGTTAGGATCATGACCGGAGCCTCAGGGCTTCGGACGCAGGTGCTGGTTCCTTCACTCACTGGCCCTTCGTCGCGGCGAACGCTCACTTTCGAATGTTCAGACTATCGACTCGGAGTTCCATGAGCAAAAACTCAGACGGCCTTCAGACCTCCTCTCCCATCCGCGTCTTCTTCGATGCCCGGTTCACCCGGACCACCCACCACGACGGCATCTCCCGGTACGGATCCAGCCTGCTCGCCGCTCTGCTCGAGGCCACCGCGGGCACGGACATCGAGGTGACGGCGATCATCAGCGACGAGGCGCAGCTCGGACTCCTGCCGCCGTGCCGGTGGGTGCGGCTCAACTCCCCCACGTCGCCGTCCGAGGTCGCCGTCGCGCGCCGACTCAACGCCCTCGGTGCCGATGTCGTGTTCTCGACGATGCAGGTCATGGGGTCGACGGGGCGCCGCTATGGGCTCATCCTCACCGTCCACGACCTCATCTACTACTCGCATCCGCTGCCCCCGGCCGATCTTCCCGCCCCTGTGCGCCTGCTCTGGCGCCTCTACCACCTCAGCTTCACTCCCCAGCGACTGCTGCTCAACCGGGCCGATGCCATCGCCGCGGTGAGTGAGACGACGAAGTCCCTCATCGCCGACCACCACCTCACGACCCGCCCGGTGACGGTGGTCTCGAATGCCGCGGAGGTGAGTGTCACCGAGCCGCGGACGACGAACCGCGCGGGCGCAAGATCGCTGGTCTACATGGGCTCGTTCATGCCCTATAAGAACGTCGAATCGCTCATCCGCGCGCTCGAGCACCTGCCGGGCTGGACCCTGCACATCGCAAGCCGGATCGAGGGGCGCAGGGAGGCGCAGCTGCGAGCCCTCATCCCCGACCGGGCCAGGGTCGTCTTCCACCGTGGGGTCAGCGATGAGGAGTACGCCGATCTCCTCGCCGAGGCGACGGCCCTCGTCACGGCCTCCCGCGCGGAGGGATTCGGTCTGCCCGTCATCGAGGCGATGGCCAAAGGGGTGCCGGTGGCGGTCTCGGACATCCCGATCTTCCACGAGATCACCGGCGATGCCGCGGTGTTCTTCGATGAGGACGATCCGGCGTCGATCGCCGCTGCGGTCGGAGAGCTCACCGATCCGCGCACGTGGGAGGAGAAGGCTGTGGCGGGACAGGAGGCGTCACAGCGGTTCTCCTGGGACGCCTCTGCCGCGGCCCTCGTCGACCTCATCAGGACGGTCCACGCGGCGCGCAGATGAGCGGTGGTCGGCGCGGGAGCGTCTCAGACCGCTGCGGTCCCCCAGTGGCGCAGCACCCACGTGTCGCCGGTGAAGCCGAACTCGCCGTGGCCGCAGTTGCCGAGCACGGCGAGGCGCCCGGTTCCGGTCATCCCTAGCAGCTCCTCGGAGGCGGCGCGCAGCACGGCACCGTGGGCGACGATGACGATCGACTCGGCATCGGTGCCGGTGACGATGTCGGTGATGGCCCGGGCCACGCGGTGCCCGGATTCGGTTCGGGTCTCTCCCCCGGGCGGGCGCGTGTCGGCTCCGGAGATCCAGGCGTGGAGTTCATCGGGCCACGTCCGGGCGATCTCGTCCCGGGTCAGTCCCTCCCAGTCGCCGAACGAGGTCTCACGCAGCCGTGCGTCACGGCTGACGGTGAGTCCGACACGTTCGGCGAGCTGGTCTGCGGTCGCCGCGGCGCGCAGGAGGTCGGAGGAGACGATGATATCGGGGTGGAGTTCGGCGAGGGCGACGGCGGCGCGTTCAGCCTGTTCGAGTCCCACCGCGTTGAGAGCGATGTCCGACTGCCCTTGGAACCGCCGGGCGACGTTGTAGTCGGTCTGACCGTGTCGCAAGACGACGACGGTCTTCGTCATCGGACGTCGGTCTCGCCGGGCGTCTCCTCGGTCCCGGTCGCCTGCCCGGACGCGTCACCGAGTCCGACGTCGATGACCGGGACGTCCTTCCACAGACGCTCGAGGGCGTAGTACTCCCGCTGCTCGGACGAGAAGACGTGGACGACGATGTCGCCGTAGTCGAGCAGCACCCAATCGCCCGAACCTCGGCCCTCGCGGCGCAGCGGCTTGCGGCCGAGCTCCTTGAGCAGGGCCTCCTCGACACCGTCGACGATCGCGCCGACCTGCCGTTCGCTGTCGGCGGAGACGATGAGGAAGGCATCGGTGATGTAGAGGGTCGAGCTGACGTCGAGGGCGACGATGTCGGTGCCGAGTTTGTCATCGGCGGCCTTCGCGGCCGTCCTCAGCAGTTCGGTGGTGTCCACGCGGTCCTTTCGGGATGGTCAGAGCAGTCGGGAGGTCAGAGCAGCATGACGAGGGCGATGACGATGAGGGCGACGGCGAAGAGCGCCGCCACGCCCAGCACGATAAAGGGTACTTTGGACGGCTCCTCGCCGACAAGGATCTGTCCGTCGTGACCGGTCACGGCACTCGCCTTGATCCGGTGTCCCGGCGGGTTCTCCGTCTCTTCGTCCTCGTAGTCGGCGTTCGGCAGAGCCCATGCCTCGGGGACGGCATCCATCGGCCGGGTCTCCGGGTTCGCGGCCAGCGCCCGGGCGGCGTCGTCGGCCGACTGTGCGGACTCCGCTTCGTCACCTGCCCGCTCGTCCTTCTTCGCTGTCTCGGCCCCGTCGGTCGGCGACGTCGTCCCGGTCCGCGGGGTCGACGTCGGTGACGCGGTCGCGGTCTCGACGACCTCGGTCTCGGTGATCTCGGTCTCCCGTGCCCCCGTCTCCGTCGTCGTCTCGCTCACCTGCGCCGAGGCGGCGGTGACGACGCGCACGCCCTTCGTCGCCGGCGGCTGGACGATCGGCATCCGCCGCGAACGCGTCGTCGCCTCCCGGTCGGCAGTCTTCGCCGGTGTCGCCGGCGCGGCAGACTCTGCGTCGGTGCCCGCCCGTGCGGCCGGCTTCTCCGCCGCCGCGGACGTCCCGGCCTGCTTGACCGCCGGCGTGTTCGGGGTCGCGTCGGTCTGCGCAGCCGGCTTCTCACCCGGTGCGGGGGTCTTCTCCGCCTTCACGTCGGGAGCCTTCGACTCCTCCCGGTTCGGCGCAGTGCCCTTGCCCGGTGCGTCGGCGGGTTTCGCAACGGTGTACTCCGCAGGTGCGGAGCCGGTCGGCCGGGCGGGGGCGTCCTCGGGTGCGGCAGGGCGCGGTGCCGAGTCCGGGGTCACCGGGGACTCGAAGTCGCGTGCGGCCACCTCGTCGGAGGTGCCCCCGAAGCCGGCGGTGTCGAAGGATTCGTGTTCGACGGGTCGGGCGTCCGCGTCGGGCTGCGACTCCTCGGGTTCGGCGATGACGGGGATCGCGCCCGTCGAGAGATCACCGTCGAGGGAGAGTCCGTGTTCGCGGAGGTAGCGTTTGCGCTCGGCACGGGATTCGAAATGCGGCAGCGGCGCACGCCGGGGATCGAGGCGATCCGCGGCGTTGACCGGGGGACGTTCCTGCGGGAGGTGGTCCGAGGCCAGCGCACCGCGTTCGTGGGCGACCTTCTCCGCCGGCGCCGGATCGATGCGCGAGGCGGAGTCCTGGACCGCCTCGGCGGGGGCCTTGGGCTTCTCCACCGGACGCTCCGGCGGCGTGAGGAGATCGGCTCGGTTCGTCTCCGTCGGCTGTGCAGGGGTCGACCTGGCCTCGAACTCCTGTTCGGCGGCCAGACGCTCGGCTTCGCGCCTGGCACGCCGTGACGTGAACTGCTCTTCAGCCATTATCACTCCTGTACAGGTCATGTTTCGCGATGTACTGCACCACGCCGTCGGGCACGAGGTACCAGACCGGGGCTCCGTCCATCACCCGTTGTCTGCAGTCCGTTGACGAGATCGCCAGGGCCGGGATCTGCGCCAGGCTCAGCCGGTCGACGGGCAGTCCCTCGCTGCGCAGTTCGTGGCCGGGTCGGCTGACCCCGACGAAGTGCGCCAAGGAGAACAGCTCATCGACATTCTTCCACGTCAGGATCTGAGCCAAAGCGTCCGCGCCGGTGATGAAGAACATCTCCGTGTCCTCGCCGAGGCTGGCGGTGAGGTCGCGCAGGGTGTCGATCGTGTACGTCGGGCCGGGCCGGTCGATGTCGACGCGGGAGACGCGGAACCGCGGGTTCGACGCCGTGGCGATGACGGTCATGAGGTATCGGTGCTCGGCATCGGTGACCTCTTGGGCGTCCTTCTGATAGGGCCGACCGGTGGGGACGAAGATCACCTCGTCGAGGTCGAAGGTCGATTGGACCTCGCTCGCGGCGACGAGGTGCCCGTGGTGGATGGGGTCGAAGGTGCCGCCCATGACACCGACCCGACGGGTGCGATCTGCCATATCAGTGGCGGTAGGAGATGCCCTTCCACGACCGGGCCACGACGGCCATCGTGAGGAAGATCGCCAGGGTGATGAGTCCGTAGCCGATCGGCTCCATCGGCAGCTCGTTGTGGGCCGCTGCTTCTTCGGCGGCTGCCAGCAGAGTTGCGTTCACGGTAGTGCTCCTTGTGTCTCGGACCGGCGGTGACCGGTGTGGTGTCCCATCAGTTTCTCACGTCATGTCGGCTGCGCGTGCAGCGACATGGGCGAAGTCAGTCGCGGATCTGCCCGTTTCCCTGCATGATCCACTTCGTCGTCGTCAGCTGCTCGACGCCCATCGGACCACGGGCGTGGAGCTTCTGCGTCGAGATCCCGACCTCCGCGCCGAAGCCGAACTCTCCCCCGTCGGTGAACCGGGTGGAGACGTTGACGCCGACGGCGGCGGCGTCGATGGCTGTGACGAAGGTCTCCGCGTTGTCGATGTCCTTCGTCACGATCACCTCGGTGTGTCCGGAGGTGTAGGCACGGATGTGGTCGATGGCCTCGTCGATGCCGGAGACGAGCTTGACCGCGAGTTCGAGGTCGAGGTACTCCTTGGCCCAGTCCCGCCGGGAGACGCGGCGGATGCGCATCGACTGCGGGGCCAGGGCGGCGACATCGGCGTCGGCGTGGACGACGACGCCGGCCGCCTCGAGGCGCTCGAGGAGCTTCGGCAGGATCCGCTTCGCGGCCTTCTCGTGGACGAGGAGCGTCTCAAGCGAGTTGCACACGCTCGGGCGCTGCGTCTTCGAGTTGATGACGAGGTCGACGGCGGTCTTCACGGTCGCCGAGGAGTCGATGAACATGTGGACGTTGCCGATCCCGGTCTCGATGACGGGGACGATCGAATCCTGGACGACGGTGTTGATGAGTTCGGCGCCGCCGCGCGGGATGAGGAGGTCGACGTAGTCGCGGGAGTTCATGAGCACGCTCGCCCCGTCGCGTCCGTACTGGTCGATCGTGCTGATCGTGTCGGCGGGCAAACGGACGGATTCGACGGCACGGCGGAGGACGGAGACGAGTTCGGCGTTCGTGTTCTCCGCTGCCGAGCCTCCGCGCAGGATCGAAGCGTTGCCGGCTTTGAGGGCGAGGATGGCGATGTCGACAGTGACGTTGGGTCGAGCTTCGTAGATCGCACCGATGACGCCCATGGGCACGCGGGACTGCGTGAGCCGGATCCCGTTGGGCAGGGTGCGCCCGAGGACCGTGGTGCCGACCGGGTCGGGGATGTCGATGACCTGCTCGACGGAATCGGCGATCGCTGCGATCCGCGCCTCGTCGAGGCGGAGGCGGTCGAGGAGCGATTCGCTCATCCCGTTCTCAGCACCCTTGGCAAGGTCGCTCTCGTTGGCTTTGACGATGCGGGCAGAGGACTCGCGCAGCCCCTCGGCGATCGCCTGCAGTGCCGCATCCTTCTCCGCCGTCGAGGTCGTGGCCAGACGAGCGGCGGCCGCCTTCGCGTTCCGCGCGATCCTCGTCACTCCGCGCACGGTCTTGGGGTGGATGTCGGCTGCTGCGGTCATGGACTAGCTCCTCCCGCTCACGTGGGTGAGGACGAGATCGTTGCGATGGATGACTTCTTTACGGTAGTCACTTCCCAGGCGGGTGCCAAGTTCCTCTGTGGTCAGCCCGAACATCATCGGCAGCTCGGCGGAGGAGAAGTTCGTCATCCCCCTCGCCACGGTCTCTCCGCTCAGACTGCGGATCTCGACAGGGTCACCTGCCTCGAACTCGCCGTCGACGCCGACGACCCCGGCGGCGAGCAGACTCGTCCCGCGTGAACGCACGGCCGTCGCGGCGCCGTCGTCGATCGTCACCGAGCCGAAGGTCCGCGCCAGATGCCGCAGCCAGAGCAGACGCGTGCCGCGGCGACGGTGGGTGACGGAGAACGCCGTGCCGACGTTTCCGCCGGCAAGCACCTCGCCGACCCTGTCCGCCGAGGTGAGGACGGCGGGAATGCCCGAATCGGTGACCATGAGCGCGGCATCGACCTTCGTCGCCATGCCCCCGGTGCCCGTGCCG
>ENA-OOKA01000305-OOKA01000305.1-human-skin-metagenome-genome-assembly--contig:-NODE-305-length-14622-cov-7.492483_pt1 | contig 14622 bp, 12 predicted proteins | sample MGYA00248825_ERZ500995 | MGnify/ENA primary metagenome ERZ500995 (study PRJEB25958, sample SAMN03398540) | human skin metagenome | study: EMG produced TPA metagenomics assembly of the Human Skin...
GACCGCTCTCTTCTGCGGGATCGACCACTCCTCACCCCACGCCACCCGCAACGCCTCCTCGTCACCGATGGGGATGCCCTTCAACGCCGACGACTTCGCATTGCGCCCCAGGACGAGTTCGGCGTTGCTGATGGTCGCGGTGGCGGCGGTCTTCGCGGCGTGCAGCTCGGTGCGGGAGAGCAGGCCCGCGCCGTAGTCGCGGGCCATGTCCTCCATGCGCTGCCGTGCGTCGGTGATCTGCTCCATCGCCGCCGACACTCCCGCATCCTCACCCCGCCCGGTAGTGGGCAGGGTGGTCGCAGCCAGGCGCGTGATCATCGCCTCGCCCACCAGGGTCTCGATGCCGTGCGCGGACACGACGAGCCCACCACGCTCCGGGCGACCGGGGAGAGGGAGACAGCGGTAGAAGCGCCGCTTTCCGATGGAGGTCTCGCCTCGGTGGAGTCCGGAGGAGACGAGTGCGTTGCCGCACTTGCCGCAAGTAATCAGCCCAGCGAGGAGGCTCTTGGAGGAGCGGCCCACGCGCCGGTCGGGGTGGTTGAACACCGCCCGGATACGCGCCGTCTCCTCGGGGGTGATGATCGCCTCCCAGTTCCCCGGCCCGAAGATGGCCCGGTCGCGTCGTTCCCACGTCGTGGTCGTCTTCGACGCGGGTTCATAGGCGCGTTGTCCGGAGATGCGTGCGGAGCAGAGGATCGAGCCGACAGTGCTCTCGTGCCACACGTTCAACCGGCTCTTCCCCTTGCTCGGTGGCACCGGCCCGTCGTCGCGGTTGAGCCACCTGGTGATCTGCCGCACCGACTGGCCCGCGAGGAACCGGTCGGCCATTTCCCGGATGACGGCTGCTTCTTCGGGGATGAGGACACCGCCGATGCCGTATCCGTACTTCGCGCCGCCGTGCCAGTCACCGCGCTCGGCCTTCTGCTGGTTCGCGCGCCTGATTCGGTCGGCCTTGTGGCCGGACTCGTAGGAGGCGATCGCGACCAACTGGCGGGCCATGAGCCGTCCTTCGTGGGTGTTCAGGTCGAACGCGCCGCCCTTGACGGTCTCGATGCGGATCGGGTGTGTCTCCACGAGGTCGATGAGGTCTTCCAGCTCGCGGGGGCGACGGTAGAGACGATCCACATGCCACGCCACGATCCGCGACGGGCCGAGCTTCACCCGCTCCAACAACTCGAGGTAGCCGGGGCGCTTCTTCCCCGAGTAGGCGGAGATGTCGTTGTCCATGAAGATCGCCGGATCACTGATCCCGAGCCTCGCGCACATCTCCAGGCAGTCCTGGCGTTGCCGCTCGACCCCGGCCTCCGCACCGGTACGATCCTCGGAGATGCACAGGTACACCACCACCTGCTCCACGCCGTTGTTTGCTGTTGTGCCGTCCATGAGGACCTCCCTTGTTGCCTGGTAGGTACGCCGGTCAAACCCGACACGTCGACAAGTCGACGACGATGCGGCTGCTCAACGACTACCTGCGCCCCACGACCGGGAGCATCCGGGTCCTCGGCGAGAACCCGCGCTTCGGCGGCCCGGCACTGCGCCGGCGACTCGGCTACCTGCCGGGCGAGCTCACCGCCGCCGGCACGGCGACCGGGCGGCAGGTCCTCGAGTTCTTCTGCCGGCTCAATGCCCCTGCGGCGATCGGGCAGATCGACGCGTGGTGCGAGCGCCTCGGCGTCGACCCGCACCGGCGGATCCGCACGCTGTCGAAGGGCAACAAGCAGAAGCTCGGCGTGATCCAGGCCTTCATCCACGAACCGGAGCTGCTCATCCTCGACGAGCCCACCTCGGGCCTCGACCCGCTGCTCCAGTACGAGTTCCTCACGATCACCCGCGAGGCGGCGGAGACCGGCGCGACGGTCCTCCTGTCCTCCCATGTGCTCGGCGAGATCGAGCACATCGCCGAGCACGCGGCGGTTCTCAACCGCGGACGCCTCGTGCGCGAGGCCTCCGTCGCCGACCTCCGCCGCGATGCCGGACACGATTTCAGCGCGCTCCTCCGCGAGCCCGACCGTGAGCTCCTCGCGAGGGAGTCAGAGCGGCTGTTGGGCGCCGAGGTGGCCGCAGGTCTGAGCACCCGCGAGCTCGCCGCGGGGATCGTCGAGGTGACCGGGCAGGTCCCTGGGTCCGTCGAGGCCGACCGGGTCGTCGCCCTCCTCTCCGCGTTCGACGTCGTCGACTTCACGTTCCGGCAGCGCGATCTCGAGGACACGGTGCTCGATCTCTACCGGGAGCAGCCATGAGCGATCGACACTTCACCCAGGACAGCACCCCCGCCGCCGAGGCCCGCGTCACCGCTGGGACGCCGGGGACCGGCGGGGTGCTGACGCCGGGTGGGACGACGGAACAGGGCGGGCCACCGGCCTCGAATGAGCCGTCGGCACCAGCCGGAACCGCCCGGCGTGCCGCCCACGAACGTTCGGAGCGCCTCCACCGTGATGCCGCTCGGCGAGCTGCACCCCTGGCCCTGCTCCGCCTCGTCCTGCGCAACGGGTGGCGGGCGCTGCTCCTGTGGTGCCTCGCGATCGCCGGGATCGGAACGCTCTACCTCTCGCTCTACGGCTCCATGGCCGAGGCTCTCACTGTCGACACCGCCCTCATGGAGTCGTTCCCGCCGGAGATCCTCAATGCCATCGGCGGAGCGGCGGCGCTCTTGTCGGGCGCAGGGTACGTCCAGGCGACGTTCCTCGGTCTCCTCGGGTTCGCGGTCGGGTCGGTCGCGGCGATCGGCTGGGGAACGAAGGCGATCGCGGGACCGGAGGAGGCCGGGGACCTCGAGCTCCACCTCTCCCACGGGATCTCCCGCCTCGACTACGTCCTGCAGGCGACGGCGGCGGTCGTCATCCGCTGCCTCGCGCTCGCCGCGACCGCGGCGCTCGTCATGGCGGCGCTCGACGGCCCGGGCGACCTCGGGCTCGAGACGACCGGGATCCTCGCGGCGGGGACGTCGTACTTCCTCCTCCTCGTCCTCGCCGGGTGCGCAGCGTTGGCGGGCGGCGCGGCCACGGGACGCCGGGTCGCGGCCACCGGGGCGGGCGCGGCGGTAGTCGTCGGGTCCTACCTGCTCAACGCCGTGGGGTCGCAGAGCGAGGACACTGCCTGGATGCTCGATCTGTCGCCGTACCGCTGGGCCTACGGCCACGAACCGCTCGCCGAGGGCTGGTCGGCCGCTCCCCTATGGGTGCTCCTGCTGCTCGCGCTCGTGTGGGCGGCAGGACTCATCCGCTTCCTCCGCCGCGACCTCGGCCGCTGATGCGCGGCATTGTTTCGCGAGCCGCGGGGTGCATACGCGTCGGCCACCGCTCGCGAGGGCGTGACCCGGGAGCGCGGCCGCACGGCACCGCCGCACCGTCACCTGGCCCGGCACATGCGGGCACGGCGGGGAGGCAGTGGCACGTGCGTGCTGAGCGGCTCGGCCCCTCCCGCACGAGTGAGCGCGGACGACCCAGTGCTCAGTCGGGGGCGTCGAGCGGCGCCTCCGGCTCCGGGCCGCGGCGGAACCGGCGCCCCGAGACCTCGTCGGCGTCGAGGCGGACGAAGAACCGTTTGACGGTCGGCACGAACGGCCGGAGATCGAGTTCCTCGGTCGCATCGATCTCGGCCTCGGTCTCGAGCGTGCGCACCGGGCCGCGCACGATGACGCTCCACACCTCGTCCTCGGCGACGTCATCGACCTCGAACACCGCCCGGCCGGCGATGAGGCTGCCGGCGAGCTTGGTGCCCGGAGCGGTGCGGAAGGTGATCTCCCGTCCGGCCGCGTGGTAGTTGATGGGGAAGATCTCCACCTCGCCGCCGACGCTGAACACCAGCCGCCCGTAGTCCTTCCCTTCGAGGAGCGCGAGGCTCTCCTCCTCCGGCAGGTCCTGCGCGGGATTCTCGCTGCTCATTGGTCCTCCTCGCTGGGGGGTTCTCGAACACCTGCCCCCTCCTGCGGGGCGAGAGGCGCCCGGTGTGATGCACAGCACTCTAGCGCCGGCCGCCCGCAGGCGGGAGCCCATCCGCTCCGCAAGGCGATCCGTCTCGAAGTCGGCGCGGCCCAACGGTGCGGGACCTGCGGGCAACGACCGGCTACCAACCAGTAACCGTCAATTGTGACTGCCGCCACCCCACGCCGTACACTGGTGGCAGACCCCATCCCTGAACGATCGATCGAGGAAGATCCATGGATAATCTGCTGAGCAAGGAAGAACTCGAGTTCGCACAGCACATGCGCGAGTTCTATCGCACCGAGATCCCCGAGGACATCCGTCGTCGCAATGCGATCGGCGAAGAGCTGAGCAAAGAGGACATGGTCACCTCGATGCAGATCCTCAACAAGCACGGCTACGCGGTGCCCAACTGGCCCGTCGAATGGGGCGGCCAGGACTGGACCCCCGTGCAGCGCCACATCTGGCTCGAGGAGATGCAGCTCGCCTCCGTGCCGTCCCCGCTCGCGTTCAACGCCTCGATGGTCGGCCCGGTGATCGCGACCTTCGGCAGCCAGGAGATCAAGGAGCGCTTCCTCCCGAAGACCGCGAACCTCGACATCTGGTGGAGCCAGGGCTTCTCCGAGCCGAATGCCGGGTCGGACCTCGCCTCGCTCAAGACCACCGCGGTCAAACAGGGCGACAAGTACATCGTCAACGGCCAGAAGACGTGGACCACGCTCGGCCAGTACGGCGACTGGATCTTCATGCTCGTGCGCACGGATCCGAACGTCAAGAAGCAGGCGGGCATCTCCTTCCTCCTCATCGACATGACGACCCCGGGCGTGACCGTGCGTCCGATCCAGCTCATCGACGGCGGCCATGAGGTCAACGAGGTCTTCTTCGAGAACGTCGCGGTCCCGGTCGAGAACCTCGTCGGCGAGGAGAACAAGGGCTGGACCTACGCGAAGTTCCTGCTCGGCAACGAGCGCACCGGCATCGCCCGGATCGGCGCCTCGAAGGTCGCTCTCGCGCGCGCCAAGGCGTACGCCGCGACCACCCGGACCCCGCGCGGCACCCTGCTCCAGGACCCGCTCTTCGCGGCCCGCCTGGCCAAGGTCGAAGCCGAGCTCACTGCGCTCGAGTTCACCCAGCTGCGCATCCTGTCGACCCAGTCGGCCGGCTCCGACAAGCCCGACCCCCGCTCCTCGGTGCTCAAGCTGCGCGGCTCCAAGCTCCAGCAGGACATCACCGAGCTGCTCGTCGACGTGCTCGGCCCGCAGGCCCTCGACTTCGTCGACTCCCGCGAGGTCGCCGACGGCTTCACCACGCTGCCGCCCGGCGCCCCGGACGCCCTCAAGGCGTACTTCAACTACCGCAAGGTGACGATCTACGGCGGTTCGTCCGAAGTCCAGCGGTCCATCATTTCCAAGGCTCTGCTCGGCCTCTGAGCCGCGACGCAATCGTAAGGAGAATCGCCCCATGGATCTCGAACTCAATGATGTCCAGCAGGAGCTCGGCTCGACCGTCGCCCGCCTGCTCAAGACCAAGTACGACGCGGGCACCCGCGACGAAATCCTCGCCTCCGAGAAGGGCTGGAGCGAGGAGATGTGGAACCAGTACGCCGAGATCGGCCTCCTGGGACTGCCCTTCGCCGAGGAGCACGGCGGCGCCGGAATGGGCTTCGCCGAGGTGGCCGTGGTCATGGAGGAGTTCGGCCGCGCCCTCGTGCTCGAGCCCTACCTCGCCACCGTCGTGCTCGGCGGCGGACTGGTGAATGCCGCCGGCACCGACGCGCAGAAGGCGGAGATCCTGCCCGGCGTGTCCGAGGGATCGACCTTCCTCGCCTTCGCCGGCCAGGAGCCGAACAGCCGCTACGACCTCACCGCCCCGGCGACCACCGCCGCCGTGTCCGGCGACGAGGCCACCCTCACCGGTGAGAAGTCCGGCGTGCTCGGTGGGGACGCCGCCACGCAGTTCGTCGTCTCCGCAGCCGTCGACGGCGGCGTGGGACTGTTCCTCGTCGACGCGCAGGCCGAGGGCGTGACCGTCGACGTGCGCACCCAGGCCGACGGCCTCAAGACCGCCTCGGTCCTCTTCGAGAACGCGCCGGCGACCCGCCTGGGCACCGGCGACGCGAGCGATGCGATCGCCCGGGTCATCGACACCGCCAACGCCGCCCTCGCGGCCGAGGCCGTCGGTGCGATGGAGGCCTCGCTCAAGATGACCGCGGAGTACCTCCACACCCGCGAGCAGTTCGGCGCGCCCATCGGCCGCAACCAGGTGCTCCAGCACCGTGCGGCCGACATGTACGCCACTCTCGAGGGCGCCAAGAGCATGGCGCTGTACTCCCGGCTCGCGGTCACCCAGGACGTCGACGGCACCTCGAAGTCCCGTCACACCGACGTCATCGCCGCGAAGATCATCATCGACGACGCGGCCGAGCAGATCAGCCAGGAGTCGATCCAGATGCACGGCGGCATCGGCATGACGATGGAGTACCCCATCGGCCACTACGCCAAGCGCCTCACCGTCATCCCGCGCACCTTCGACGACCAGAAGTCGCTCACCGCGGAGCTCGCCGAGCTCGGCGGACTCATCGAGCCCGAGGCCGCCGACGTGAGCTGAGACCCGCCGAGGTCCGCACGGGCCCAGGCGGAGCACGACAGAGCCCCTCGGATTCTCCGAGGGGCTCTGTCGTGCGCGCGGGCGATTCCGGCGGCCGGCGTCAGGGCCTTTGCACGGCGGTCAGGTCCGCTGCATGCAGGTCCGCAGGACGCCTGAGAGGCGGATGGCGAGCCTGCGCCGCGACCCGACGCCGGACCCCGCGTGCCGGCAGCCGGGCCGGACGGGCTCAGTGGCGCGGCGGGCGGAACCGGTCCTGCGGGTCCTGGCCGGGAGGGTTCTGTCCCGGGAAGCCGCTCTGCTGGCCGGGGAAGCCGCCCTGCTGGCCCGGCGGGTGCGGACCCGGTCCGTGCTGACCGGACGCGGGCTGACCGGGGAACTGCTGGCCGGGCATCTGCGTCCCGCCGTGCGGGTGACCTCCCGGGTGGCCGGGGTTCGGCTGCCCGGTCGATGGACCGGCAGGTCTGCCGGAGCCGTACGGTCCCGGCTGCTGACTCCCCGCGCCGTACGGCCCGGGCTGCTGCTGGCCGGAACCGGTCTGCGGACCGGAGCCGTACTGCCCCGGTCCGGGACTGGACCCATAGGGCCCGGGCTGAGCTGCCCCGTGCTGCCCCGGCACGGGATCGGAGCCGTACGGCCCCTGAGGACCGGACCCGTAGGGACCGGGTGCCCCGCCCGAGGCGCCCGGGTATCCCTGTCCCCCGGGGCCACCGGGATATCCCTGCCCGCCGGGCGCGCCGTACTGAGCACCCGGGGCGCCGAAGCCGGCGCTCTGCTGCTGACGCTTCTTCTTCCGCGACATCACGATGAGGACGATGACGAGCGCGGCGATGGCGAGGAGGACGACGGCTCCGACGACGATGAGGATCCACCAGGGGAAGCCGGAGGCCTTCGCCTGTGCGGTGAGCTCCTCGCCCTCGAAGGTCTGGAGGTCCCACGACGCGGTCGAGCCGTCGACCTGGGCTCCCGGTGCGTCGAGGACCTTGCCCGGGAAGGTGAAGGTCATCACCGATTCGTCGAGCATCGACCGCATGCTGTCGACCCCGCCGCCGAAGCCGCCCGTCCCGCCGAAGCCGCCCGGCGAGGTCCCCATGTCGATCGCGGGCATGACCACCGGGTTCGGCATCGACATCGAGATCGTGCCGTCCTGCTCGGAGAGGGACAGCTGGGAGATGAAGCCGAGCTCGTCCTCGGTGAACTGCGAGGGATCGACGTCGTCGAGCGTGAACTCCACGCCGAAGTAGAGATCGTCGGTGACCTCCGCGAAGGTCACTCCGCGATCCGACATGTCAGGGATGTCCGCGGTCATCTCCGCGAGCGCGGTGTCCGGGGACTCGCCGAGGTCCTCGACGGCGGTCTTCTTCATCATCACCGACATCGTTCCGGAGAGCCGCAGCTCACGGCTGACGTCGACGTCGGCGTTGAGCTTGACGCAGCCGGTGAGGAGGACGAGCAGCAGGGCGAGGAGAGCGACCACGACCGGGCGGGAACGCCGCGGGACGACGACGCGGGAGTCGACCGGACGCAGGGACGGTGGGGAGACCGGGATCATGGCCGAGCCTTTCGTCGATGAGTGCTGGCTCAAACCTATGCGGCAGGCGGCTTCCCGCGCCACCGTGAGCCTCGCGTCGTCAGGCGATCCGGGCGGAGGAGCAGACGCGGCGGGCCCCTCGGGACCGGTCGACCCGCCTGGCAAGGAGGGCAGTCAGGATCCCGGTACGCGCTGGCCGAAGGCGTGCCGGCGGATCCACGCGTGCATCGCGATCGCGGCCGCTGCGGCCGCGTTCATCGAGCGCGTCGAACCGTACTGCTCGATCGACAGCACGGCCTCGCAGGCGGCATGGGCGTCATCGGTGAGACCGGGGCCCTCCTGACCGAACAGGAACATGGAGGACTCGGGCAGGTCGAACGTCTCGAGCGGAACCGAGTCCGGGAAGTTGTCGACGCCGATGAGCGTCAGACCGCGGTCGGCGCACCAGGCGGCGAGCGCCGCGGCGTCGGGATGGTGGTGGATGTGCTGGTACCGGTCGGTGACCATGGCGCCCCTGCGGTTCCAGCGCCGCCGGCCCACGATGTGCACGGCCGCCGCGTTGAAGGCGTTCGCGGTCCGCACCACCGAGCCGATGTTGAGGTCGTGCTGCCAGTTCTCCACGGCGACGTGGAAGGCGTGGCGGGAGTGATCGAGGTCGGCGACGATCGCCTCGAGCCGCCAGTACCGGTAGGCATCGACGATGTTGCGCCGGTCGCCCTCGGCGAGGAGTTCGGGATCCCAGTGGTCGCCGTCCGGCCACGGCCCCTCCCAGGGACCGACGCCGACGGGCAGGCGCTCCGGGGAGCCGTCCTGCCCGTCGGTGTGCGAGGTGGTCACCGCGCGCCCGGCTTCTTCCGCCTGGACGCCGCGGACGAGGAGCCGCCGGAGGTCGACTTCGTCGCCGCCGACTTCTTCGCGGTCGCGGATTCGCCGGACTTCGCGGTCGCCGCGCCGGACTTCGCAGCGGCTTTCTTCCCCGCCGTCGCCGACTTCGCACCGGAGGCGGTCTTCGCGGACGCCTTCGCAGCGGACTTCGCGGACCCAGCGGACTTCGCGGACTTCGCATCCTTCTCGTCCGCATCGGCGTCCTCGTCGGTGTCGGCCGCCGCAGCCGACTTCGCGTTCTTCGAGGACTTCGGCGTGGCTCCCGCGCGACCGGAGCCGCGGAGGAGATTGCGGCTGTAGGCGGCGGAGGCGAGCGCGAAGGCGATGAGGCCGGCCACGAGCACGGAGCCCAGCGCGATGAGCCCCTCCCACCACTCGGCCTGGGAGGCGAAGTAGCGCAGCGGGGTCGCCACCGGAGCGGTGAACGGGATCCACGAGAGCCACCGGAGCACAGCGAAATCGGCGAGGAAGAACAGCGGGGCGATCGCTCCGCCGAGGAGCAGGAGCACGACGAGACCGAGGCCGATCCGGCGTTCCCGGGGCTTCGCACCGGTCGCCGCCCAGAGGAACAGCGAGAGGAACAGCAGGTGGGCGAGGATGAATAGTCCGGCGAACCAGCCGAGACCGGGCAGCATCGAGACCGCGAGCGAGGTGCGCGAGGCGATCGACAGTCCGAGCAGCAGCACGCCGACGGCGATGACGAGGTAGCCGAGCGACAGGAGCGTCAGCCCGTAGACGCGGCCCCAGGCGGCGGATTTCGCAGGGATCGTCGCGGCGAGGATCTCCGCGATCCGGTTGCGCTTCTCCACCCGCATGTTCGCGTACAGCGCGGCACCGAGCGTGAGCACCGAGGCGATGAGGAGGAACGCCATGCCCCAGCCGAGCGCGGTGGCGACCTCGGTGTTGACCGCCGGGGGCTCGAGATAGGTCACCGGCATCTGCGGGGCGAACGTGTCGAGCACGGCCGTCGGCTCGCTGTTGAGGGCGACGATCGTGTCGTTGCCCTGACCGGTGACGTCCGGGATCAGCGCGGCGTCGACCTCGCCGCTGCGGACCATCTCCTGCGCGGCTTCGACGCTCTCCGCATCGACCACTCCCATGCCGAGCTGCTGCTCGAACAGGGGCGCCTGCTCGCCGATCCCGACGACGGCGATCGTCGAATCGGCACCGCCGCCGGTTCGCCCGGCGTTGCCGAGGCCGATGACGAGGGCCGCGAGCACGCCGAGGCCGACGATGAGGGCGGTGGCATAGAACAGCGGACTGCGCGAGGTCGTGGTGGTCTCGCGGTTGGAGACGAGCCAGGCGGCCTGCCGACCGGTGAGGTCGCGGAACTCCGAGACGAGGCCCGTGCGCGGCTCGGTCGCCGGGTCCTGACGCTCCTCGCGGAGCTCATAGGGCACGTCGTCGTCATCGTCGATGCTCGCGACCTCGATGTCGTCATCGGGATCCCCGGCAGCGTCGGCGTCGGCGACGGGCTCGTCGACGGCGGGGTCAGCCGGGTCGGCGGGATCCGCGGCGGCGGTCCCGGTCGCACCCGGCTCCGCGGCATCGGTGCCCGTGGTCTCGTCCTCGACGAGGAACTCGTCGTCCTCGAAGCTGCCGAGGTCGGAGGAGAGGTCGGCGTCCTTCTTCGGGCGACCCGCGTTCGCGTCCTTGGGATTCGTCATCACACCTTCTCCTTGAACAGTTCGGCGAGGCTCGGCTCGACGGTGGTGAAGCCGCGCAGGCCCGGCAGACCGCTCACCGCGGCGCCGGCGGAGTCGACATCAGCCGCCTCGACGAGCACCCGGGTCCCGGTGCGCCGGACGGAGGTGACGCCCGGGCTCGCGGCGAGGTGCGCCTCGGCGGCGGTGGCCGCGGACTCATCGGCGAAGTCGACGCGGTAGCTCCGGTGGTCGGCCCGGAGCTCGTCGAGCGTGCCCTGCTGGGCGATCGCCCCGCGGGAGAGGACGATGATGTCGTCGGCGGCGGCCTGGGTGAGATCCCAGCTGTCGGAGGTGAAGACGACGGGCACGCCGGAGTCGGCGTGGTCGCGGAGCAGGTCGAACACCTTCTCCGCGCTCGCGGCGTCGAGGCCGTCGAAGGGTTCGTCGAGGACGACGACGTCCGGGTCCGCGGCGAGGATCGCGGCGATGTCGACCCGGGCGACCTCGGTGCCCGACAGGTGCGACAGGGGCGCATAGGCGCGGTCGGAGAGGTCGAGGCGCGCGAGCAGGGTGACCGCATTGCGCTCCGCGGCACCCATGGTCATCCCGTGCAGCCGCGCGAAGTAGACGATCTGCTCGAGGACCTTCATCGACGGGTAGCCGCCGCGCTCAGCGGGCAGGTAGCCGAAGTTCTGGCGGTCGCCGTAGCCGAGCTCGTGGCCTTCGAGGGTCACGGTGCCGGAATCGGGCTCGACGAGCCCCATGATGACGCGCGCGAGCTCGGTCTTCCCGGACCCGCGCGGTCCGACGATCCCGGTGATGCGCCGCGCCTGCGCGGTGAATGACACGTCCTTGAGCCAGGTCTTGCGACCCGACTTGAGCGTGATGCCTGTGAGTGTGAGCACTGATCGTCCTTCTTCTTCCCAGTGGCCGCGCACGAGTCCGACCGAACGGTGCGCAGAGTCAAGTGTGTCCCGAGGGTGGGACATGCCACAAACCGAGCACGGGTCTGATCGTCGATTCTCCGCTGATTCCCGGTTCCGTCCGCGGATCGGCCCCGCGGAACGGCTCAGTCGAGTCCGAGATCGGCGGTGGTGAGCGCGGTGAGGTAGGGAAGGCCCTCGGCTTCGACCCGTTCCCTGGCCCCGGTCCCGCGGTCCATGACCACGGCGACGGCGACGACCTCGGCGCCGGCTTCGCGGAGCGCCTCCACCGCGGTGAGCACGGAGCCGCCCGTGGTCGAGGTGTCCTCGACGGCGACGACCCGCTTGCCGGCGACGTCGGGGCCTTCGACGCGACGGCCCATCCCGTGCTTCTTGGCCTCCTTCCGCACGACGAAGGTGTCGAGCGGGGTGCCGCGCACCACGGACCGGTGCATGACGGCCGTGCCGACCGGATCCGCGCCCATGGTCAGGCCGCCCACTGCATCGATCCGGTCGAGGTAGCCCTCACGGTCGAGGAGGTCGAGGACGACGTCGCCGATGAGCGGTGCGCTCCGGTGATCGAGTGTGACCCGGCGGAGGTCGAGGTAGTAGTCGGCCTCCTTGCCCGAGGACAGCGTCACCCGGCCGCGGACCACGGCGAGCTCGTCGATGAGTTTCAGCAGCTGGGCGCGGGATTCCGCAGCGGAGGTCGGAGACATGCCCTCATTCTACGAGGACGACTGCGGAAGACTGCGCACCCGGGAAACATGGTGAATACAGAAGTCCCGGGGCGCGGATACCGCGACATCCCGGGACTTCTGCAGCACTCCCCTCGAGTACCCGGACGCATCCCCATACGTCCGCTTCATTCGTCCGATCCCCACCGGACGAATGATTCCATTCCACCACAGGAATCCGACGCGTGTAAACCAGGAGTTCACTTCATTCGGTTACTCTCAGGTAGTTCACAAGTTTGCATAGACAACTGCGCATCCGTGCGGGTGAGCGTGCCGCGGACCGGACCACCGCAGCCCCGGCGAGCGACCCCTACCCGCAAGTAGACGTCGCCGGTTCCCGGTTCGCCGTCCTCCCCGGTGAGCGGTTCGCGACAGGGCATCCTGCCGGATCGCACGGGGCCGCCGGCCCCGCTGTCAGGAAGGACGCCGGCGGGACCGCCGGGTCATTCGGACCGCCCGGAACCCGCTGCTCACGCCGCGGATGAGCGGCCGCGGCGCCGTCTGCGCGATGAGGTAGGCGATCTTGTACTGCAGACCGGGGACGGACACCGCCTTTCCCGCGCGGGCGTCGGCCAGCCCTTCGCGCGCGACGGTCCGGGCGTCGACCCAGGCCACCGACGGCAGCTTCGACATGTCCACGCGCATCCGGTCGTGGAACTCGGTGTGCACGTAGCCCGGCAGCACCGCGGTGGCGGTGACCGGCGTGCCGGCGAGCTCCCCGGCGAGGTTCTCGGTGAACACCATGGCCGCCGACTTCGCCGCGGCGTACGCCCCCATCGTGGTGAGCGCCGCCATCGAGGAGACGGTGATGATCCCGCCGCGACCGCGCTCGAGCATCCGCTGCGCGGCGTGCCACGAGATCTGCTGCACCGCGACGTTGAGGACGCGGTCGAGGGCGGCGAGCTCGGCCGGATCGCTGCGGAGCGCGGAGTACGGCAGGCCATAGCCGGCGTTGTTCACCACGACGTCGACCCGCTCGTGCCCGATGAACGCGACCACCGTCGCGATGCCCTGCTCGCTCGCGAGGTCCGCCGACAGGACGCGCACCGGCACCCCGAACTCGTCCTCGAGCAGATCGGCGGTCTCCTCCAGCCGGGGCAGCGTCCGGGCGACGAGCACGAGGTGGTAGCCATCGGCGGCGAGCGCCCGGGCGAACTCGAGGCCGATGCCGCTCGTGGCCCCGGTGACGAGGGCGACCGGGACGTCTGCCGGACGCAGGGCGGCGAACGGACGGGCAGACCTGCGGCGCGGTGCGGAATCCATGGGGACAGCCTACGACGCGCGCCGGACGCCGCAGGAGGCATACTCGCGGCTGGGTGGAAGCGTGCGGCAGGGCCGCCGGATACAGTGGGTGGCATGCGAATCGCCACATGGAACGTCAACTCGATCCGGGCCCGGGCGGACCGGATCGGCGCCTGGCTCGACCGCTCGGACACGGACGTCCTGGCGATCCAGGAGCTCAAGTGCCGCGACGACCAGTTCCCCACCGAGGTGTTCTCCGACCGGGGCTACGAGGTCGCCTTCCACGGGATCAACCAGTGGAACGGCGTCGCGATCGCGAGCCGCGTGGGACTGGCGGACGTCGAGATCGGGTTCCCCGACGTCCCCGGCTTCGGCGAGAGCGCCGACGTCGAGGCGCGCGCCATCAGCGCCGACTGCGACGGCGTGCGCGTCCACTCGCTCTACGTGCCCAACGGCCGCGAGCTCGACCATCCGCACTACGTGTACAAGCTCACGTGGCTCGAGGCGCTCCGCGCCGAGGTCGCCCGGACCCTCGCCGACTCCCCTGAGGCGCCCCTCGTGCTGTGCGGCGACTTCAACGTCGCCCCCGAGGACGACGACGTATGGGACATGGCCGAGTTCGAGGGCGCCACGCACGTCTCCGAACCCGAGCGCGCAGCGTTCGCCGCGCTCCTCGACAGCGGTCTCACCGACGTCGCCCGGCCGTTCACCCCGGGCCCCGGCGTCTACACGTTCTGGGACTACCAGAAGCTCCGCTTCCCCAAGAAGCAGGGCATGCGCATCGACTTCCAGCTCGCCTCCGCCGCCCTCGCCGAACGCGCCGCGGACGCCTTCGTCGACCGGGAGGAGCGCAAGGGCAAGGGAGCCTCCGACCACGCGCCGGTCGTCGTCGACTACACGGGGTGATCCCGCCGCCGCCCGTGTTCCAGTTCCGCCATACTCGCCGCCGCACGGTGGTAGGGCGGGCGAGCCGTGACCTAGGCTGGACGGCATGAGCTACCCCAGCGATCCCTACCGCCGTCCGAACCCTCCGCAGGTCAATCCGCAGCCGGGCTCGGGTCAGGGCGCGCAGCCGGGTCCTGGGGCACCGCATCCCGGCGCCCGGCCGGGCGGCCCCGCAGCCGGCCCGCA
>ENA-OOKA01000307-OOKA01000307.1-human-skin-metagenome-genome-assembly--contig:-NODE-307-length-14528-cov-11.769087_pt1 | contig 14528 bp, 9 predicted proteins | sample MGYA00248825_ERZ500995 | MGnify/ENA primary metagenome ERZ500995 (study PRJEB25958, sample SAMN03398540) | human skin metagenome | study: EMG produced TPA metagenomics assembly of the Human Skin...
CCCGCCTCCGTCGCCTGGTGCTGCCGCCCCGAGCGGGCCGATCGGGCCCCGCGGCGCGGGGACATGAGAGGGCAGCTCAGGCCTTCCCGGCGCGGATCCGCACGATCTCCTGCGGCCCCGTCTCCGGGATGTCGTTGCCGCGCAGAGACGCGCCCACGGTCTCCTTCATGAAGTGCACCGCGATCAGTCCGACGATGCAGGCCGCGACCATGTAGAACGCCGGCACCAGCGGGCTGCCGGTCGCCTCGATCAGCGCCTCGTTGACCGACGGGGCGGTGCCGCCGAACAGCGAGGTGGAGACGTTGTAGGTGATCGCGAACCCGGCGAAGCGCACCTTGGTGGGGAACATGGCCGGGAAGGTCGCCGAGATCGTGGCCAGCTGGAGGACGTAGAGCAGGCCCAGGACGCTGATGCCGATCAGCGTGCCCCACACGCCCTGCGACATCAGCATGTACATGGGCACGGACATCACGATCAGCCCGACCAGGGAGATCCGCCACACGGGCTTGCGCCCCAGCCGGTCGGACAGCGACCCCGCGAAGGGGATCAGCAGCATCATGCCGAACTGCGTGACGAACGAGATCGTCAGCACCGTCTGGTACTCCATGCCGCCGGTGCCCTCGAGGTAGGTGGGCATGTAGCTGAGCAGCGTGTAGTTCACGACGTTCACGGCGATGACCAGCCCGGCCATGGTGAGGATCGGGCGCCAGTAGCCGGTGAGCAGGTCCTTGAGCCCGCCGAGGGCGCTGTCCTGGGTGGCGTCGAGCTCCTCGGCCTCCTCGAACACCGGGGTCTCCCCCAGCCTGGAGCGCAGGTACATGCCGATCAGGCCCATGGGGCCGGCGATCAGGAACGGGATGCGCCATCCCCACTCCATCATGCCGTCATGGCCCAGGAAGGTCTCGCCGAGCAGCACGATCAGGGACCCCAGGGCGAAGCCGCCCATGGTGCCGAACTCCAGGAAGCTGCCCAGGAAGCCGCGCTTGCGGTCCGGGGCGTACTCCGCCATGAAGGTCGCTGCGCCGCCGTACTCGCCGCCGGTGGAGAAGCCCTGCACGGCGCGCAGGACGATCAGCAGGATCGGGGCCAGGACGCCGATGGTCTCGAACGAGGGCAGCAGACCGATGCAGAACGTGGCGCCGGCCATCAGGATGATCGTCAGCGCCAGGATCGCCTTGCGGCCCAGGCGGTCGCCGAGCGGGCCCCAGAACAGGCCGCCGAGCGGACGGACCAGGAACGAGAAGGCGAAGGTGGCCAGCGCCAGGACGGTGCCGTACTCGCCGGGGAAGAAGTTGTGGGTGATGTAGCCGACCGAGACCGCGTAGACGCCGTAGTCGAACCACTCCGTCGCGTTGCCGATCGCGGAAGCGGCGACGGCGCGGTGGACGGTGCCCGCATCGGGCGCGGCGGGCTGGTGATCGGCGTCGTGCGCCGACGGGTCGCGCTGCGACCCCGGATCCTGTCCTGCTTGCGACGAGCTCATGGCAGTCTCCCTCGTAGGATTGTCAACAATCATTGAAGCATCTGACCCCTCCCACCTCAAGCCCATGTCGCCCATTGACCAGAGCGACGCGCTGGGAGCGCACGGTAGGATCGTCGACAATCGTCAACGCCCACCCGGAGGCCTCCTTGCCGCCCGCTGCACTGAACCCCGTCGTCCAGGAGTCCACCCCCGCGCTGATCGCCCGGCAGCTGCGCCGCGCGATCGGCGAGGGGGAGCTGGCTCCGGGACAGCAGCTCAACGAGGCCGCGCTCAGCCGCAGCCTCGGCGTCAGCCGCGGCCCCCTGCGCGAGGCCATGCAGCGCCTCACCCAGGAGGGCCTGCTGGTCAGCATCCGCAACCGCGGCGTCTTCGTCATCGAGATCACCGACGACGACGTCCGCGATATGTACCTGGCCCGCACGGCCATCGAGCGCGCGGCGGCCGCCCGCCTCGCAGAGACCGATCCCGCCACGGCGCAGGCGGATCTGCTGCGCATCGTGCAGGCCATGGCGGAGGCCGCCGAACGCGATGACCTCGACGGCGTCACGGAGGCCGACATCGATTTCCACACCGCGCTCGTGGCCCTGGCGCGCAGTCCTCGCCTGACCCGGATGCACACCACGCTCATGGTCGAGACGCGCATGTGCATCACCGCCCTGGAGCACCGCTACAGCTCGCAGTCCCCGCGGCTGCAGGAGCATCGGCACATCGCCGAGGCGATCGGCCGCGCCGATCTGGCCGGGCTGGACCGCCTGCTCGTCGGCCACATGGAGGACGCGATCGGCAGGCTGGTCGCGGCCCTGGACTGAGGCCGGGCTTCAGCCGCGCGGCATGGCCATGTACGTGGTCTCGAGGAACTCGTCGATGCCCACGCGACCGCCCTCCCTGCCCAGGCCCGAGGCCTTGATGCCGCCGAACGGCGCGGCCGGGTTGGAGACGATGCCCGTGTTGAGCCCGACCATCCCGACCTCCATGGCCTCCCCCACGCGGAAGGCGCGGTCGAGATCCTGTGTGAACAGGTAGCCCGACAGCCCCCAGGGGGTGTCGTTGGCCAGGGCGATGGCCTCCTTCTCCGTGTCGAACGGGATGACCGGGGCCACCGGCCCGAAGATCTCCTCGCCCATCAGCCTCGAGGACGGGTCGACGCCCGAGAGGACCGTCGGGCGGTAGAAGTAGCCGGGCCTCTCCGGGCGCGAGCCGCCGCAGATCACCTCGGCGCCGCGCTGGACGGCGTCGTCCACGAGCTCCTGGACCTTGCGCAGGGCCTTGGGCTCCACGAGCGGGCCCACCTGCACGCCCTCCGCCAGCCCGTCGCCCACGCTCAGCGCGCCGAGTCGCTCGGCGAGACGGCGGGAGAACTCGTCGGCGACCGAGCGCTGGACGTAGAGGCGATTGGCCGCGGTGCATGCCTCGCCCATGTTGCGCATCTTGGCCGCGAAGGCGCCCTCGACCGCGCGGTCCAGGTCGGCATCCTCGAAGACCAGGAACGGCGCGTTGCCGCCGAGCTCCATGGACGAGCGCATGACGTGCTGCGAGGCCTGCTCGAGCAGCCTGACACCCACGGCCGTGGACCCGGTGAAGCTGATCTTGCGCGCGATCCCGCTGGACATCCACGGCTCGACGACGGAGCCGGCATCGGTCGTGCACACGATGTTCAGCACTCCGGCGGGCACCCCGGCCTCGAGCAGGATGTCGGCCAGCGCCAGCGACGTCAGCGGGGTGAGCTCGGCCGGCTTGAACACCATGGTGCAGCCGGCGGCGATGGCCGGGGCGATCTTGCGCGCCCCCATGGCCAGCGGGAAGTTCCACGGCGTGACCAGCACGCACGGGCCCACCGGTCGCTGGGAGACCATGAAGCGTGTCTTCCCGTCGCCCGAGAGCATCTGGTCCCCGCCGATGCGCACGGCCTCCTCGGAGAACCAGCGCAGGAACTCCGCGGCGTAGGCGACCTCGCCCTTGGCCTCGGCCAGCGGCTTGCCCATCTCCGAGGTCATGATCAGGGCGAGCTCGTCCTGCCGGGCCATGACCAGGTCGAAGGCCCGGCGCAGGATCTCGCTGCGCTCGCGCGGGGCGGCGCGGGCCCACTCGGGCTGAGCGCGCCCGGCGGCCTCGATGGCTCGGCGGGCGTCGTCGGGCCCGCCGTCGGCCACCGTGGCGATGACCTCCTCCGTGGCGGGGTTGATCACCTCGAAGCGAGCGCCGGTGGCGGACTCGCCCCAGGCGCCGTCGATGAGCAGCCCCGTGCTCACCGCGGAGATGACCTCATGGGCAGTGCGGGCATGATCCTGGGTGTTCATCGTGGCTCCTCTTCCTGGTCTCGCTCGGGTTGTTCGGCTCGGTGGCCTGTGGCCACCTGGTCTGCTGCGGGGCCCGACGGGGCCCCGGATCCAGCAGCTGCGCCAGGTGCATCCCCGGGCGCTGGGGCTCCAGGTGGTCCACCTGCATGGCGCAGGAGAAGCCGTCGGTGAGCACGGGATCCTCCTCGCGCGCGCCGCGCAGCGCCGGGGCGAGCGCGTTCTCGGCGACCTGCATGCTGACGTCGTAGTGCTGGGCCTCGAAGCCGAAGTTCCCGGCCACGCCGCAGCACCCGGCGGCATCCACGACCTCGCGCACGCCGGCGGCAGCGAGCACCCGGCGCTGGGAGGCGGGGCCGAACACGGAGTGCTCGTGGCAATGGGTCTGCAGCACGACGCGATCGGGGATCGGGGCCGACGGCTCCGGGCGCCAGCCCTGCGCCGTCCGCTCGGCCAGATGCGCGGCGAAGCTGCGCACCCGTCGGGACACGCGCCGGGCCTGGTCGGTGGGCACCAGCTCCGGCAGGTCCTTGCGCAGCGCGGCCGCGCAGCTGGGCTCGACCACCACGATCGGGCGCTCGGTGCCGTCGTCGAGGGCCTCCGCGGCCCGCGCCAGAAGCCGCTGAGCGGTGCCGAGCTGTCCCGTGGAGATCCAGGTGAGCCCGCAGCACGCCTCGGCCGAGCACTCGACCCGCTCGCCGGCCTGCTGCAGGACGCGAGCGGCAGCGCCGGCGGCCTCGGGGCGGAACCCGCGGGTGAAGGTGTCGACGAAGAGCACCGCATCGCCCGCTCCCGGGGCGACCGCGGCGTCCGCGACCTCCTGCCGCCACTGCCCCGTCCGAGCGAAGCGCGGCATCCTGCGCTCGGGCGTCAGCCCGCCCAGCACGGCTGCCGCCTTGGCCAGCGGCGTGGACAGCAGCGCATTGACGACCGGTGCGATCCGCCCGGCCACGAGCAGCCACCGCGGCAGCCACCCCAGGGAGAAGTGCGCGACCGGACGCAGGCGCCCGGCGTAGTAATGATCGAAGAACTCCGACTTGTACGTGGCCATGTCGACCCCGGCGGGGCAGTCGGTCGAGCACGCCTTGCAGGACAGGCACAGGTCCAGCGCCTCGCGGACCTCCTCGGAGCGCCAGCCCTCCTCCACGGTCCTCGCGCCCCGGACCATCTCCTGCAGCACCCGAGCGCGTCCGCGCGTGGAGTCCTTCTCATCGCGCGTGGCCCGGAAGCTGGGGCACATCACCCCTCCGGTGTCCGCGCGGCAGCGCCCCACGCCGATGCAGCCCTGGACGGCGTGCACCCAGGGGTCGGGGGCGCTCTGGCCGGCGCCCGCTCCGCCGGCCGCACCTGAGGTGTGGGAGTGGGCGGGGCTGAGATCGAAGCTCGTGCGCCACTCCCGCTTCGGGACGGCCTCCAGGGCCAGGTGGTCGTCCATCCGGTCGGGCTCGGTCATGATGCCCGGGCTGAGCATGCCCTCCGGGTCCCACAGCCGGCGGAAGCGCACGAAGGCGGACAGGACCTGCGGCGAGTACATCAGCGGCAGCAGCTCGGAGCGGGAGCGCCCGTCGCCGTGCTCGCCCGACAAGGACCCGCCGTGGCGCACCACGAGCCGGGCCGCAGCCTGGGTGAACTCGCGGAAGACCCTGCGGCCGTCGTCGGTGCGCAGGTCGTAGGTGATCCGGATGTGCATGCAGCCGGCGCCGAAGTGCCCGTACATGACCCCGTCCAGCCCGTGCTCGTCCATCAGCACCCGCAGCTCGGCCAGGTAGTCGGCCAGGTCCTCCGGCTCCACGGCCGAGTCCTCCCAGCCCGGCCAGGACTCGCCGCCGCTGGCCAGGCGCGAGGACAGCCCCGCCCCATCTTCGCGGACGCGCCACAGGGAGGCGCGCTCCGCCGGGTCCGGGACGGCCTGGCCCTCCACGAGCCTGCCGTTGCGCGCCAGCCGCTCCAGCAGCCGCTCGGCCTGGCCCTCGACGGCGGCCTGGTCTTCACCGTCCAGGTCCACGAACAGCCAGGCGCGGCCGTCGGGCAGTCCCAGAACGGAGTCCGGACCGCGACGCGCCCGCATGGTCTCCACGATCGCGGCGTCGGTGCCCTCCACCGCCGCTGGGGAGAACTCGAGGATCGTGGTGATGTCGCGGGCGGCATCCACGACGTCGTCGTAGCCCAGGCACACGAGCAGCGCGCTGGGCGGTCTGGGCACCAGGCGCATGCGGGCCCCGACCACCAGGGCGCAGGTGCCCTCCGAGCCCACGAGCGCGCGGGCGATGTCCAGCCTGTGCTCGGGCAGCAGGTTCTGCAGGTGATAGCCAGAGACCTGCCGCTGGATGCGTCCGAGCTCGAGCCGGAAGGGCGCCAGGTTCTCCCGGCCGAGCTGCTCCAGCTGCCCCAGCAGGTCACGGGCGCGTCGCTCGGAGTGCACGTCGTGCGGATCGGTGGCGCGCAGACCACGGTTGGTCGCGGTGAGACGGGCGCCGTCGGTCGTGACGACGTCGATCTCGACCACGTGGTCCGAGGTCCGCCCGTAGCGCACCGAGTGGTTGCCGCAGGCGTCGTTGCCGATTGCCCCGCCGACCGTGGCCCGGTTCTTGGACGACGGGTCCGGGGCGAACGTGAGCCGCCCGCCTGTGGCCGCCTCGACCTCACGGGTCAGATCCGCCAGGACCACCCCGGGATCGACGTCGACGGTCCGCGCGTCCTCATCCAGGACGCGGATGGCCGTGAGGTGGCGCGAGAAGTCCACGACGACGCCGGGGCCCACCGCATTGCCCGCCATGGATGTCCCGCCGCCCCGTCCGATGAGGGGCGTGCCGGTCTCGCGGCACACGCGCACGATCGCCAGGACGTCGTCGGCGCTGCGCGGGAAGACGACGGCCAGCGGGACCACGCGGTAGTTCGAGGCGTCGTAGGAGTACTCGGCCAGCCTCCGGGCGGAGACCTCCGCCTGGAGGCCGGCCTGCTGCATCCGGTCCAGGATCTCGTCGGCATCGCCCTGCGGGGCCTGGGCGTCGCTGCGGAGGGCGGCCTCGCTCATGGGCAGACCTCAGGCGCCGGTGGTGCCGGACGGGGCCGAGGAGACGACGGCTTCCACGGCCGCCTCGAAGCGCTGCAGGCCCAGGGCGATCTCCTCCTCGCTCACCACGAGCGCGGGGATCAGGCGCACGACGTTGCCCGCCGGACCGCAGGTCAGGCTGAGCAGGCCCTGCTCCGTGGTGGCCTGCTGGACCGCGGCGGCGGTGGCGGCATCAGGGGAGCCGTCCGGCGCGGTGAACTCGATGCCCTGCATGAGCCCCAGGCCGCGGACGTCGCCGATGACCGGGAAGCGCTGCTGGATCTGCTTCAATCCGGCCTGCAGCTGCTCGCCGCGGACCCGGGAGTTCTCCACCAGCCCCTCCTTCTCGACCACCCCGAGCGTGGCCACCCCGGCGGCGGCCGAGACGGCGTTGCCTCCGTACGTGCCGCCCTGCGAGCCGGGCCAGGCCTTGGACATCAGCTCGGTCGAGGCGGCGATCGCGGAGATCGGGAAGCCGGAGGCGATGCCCTTGGCGGTGATGAGGACGTCCGGGCGGGCGGAGCTGTGCTGGTGGCCCCAGAACTTCCCGGTGCGCCCGACGCCGGCCTGGACCTCGTCGAAGATGAGGACGATCCCGTGGCGGTCGGCGCGCTCGCGCAGCCCCTCCAGGAAAGCGGGAGGCGTGGGGATGTAGCCGCCGTCGCCCAGCGCGGGCTCGATCAGGAAGGCCGCGGTGTCCGAGGGCGCGGTGCGGGTCTGCAGGAGGTAGTCGAGCTCCTTCAGAGCGAAGTCGACGGAGGTCTGCTCATCCCAGCCGTAGCGGTAGGCGTACGGGAACGCGGACATGTGCACGCCAGCCATCAGCGGGGCGAAGCCCGCCGAGAACTTGGTGCCGGCGGTGGTCAGCGAGGCCGCGGCGACGGTGCGCCCGTGGAAGCCGCCCTGGAACACGACGATGTTCGGGCGACCTGCGGCCATGCGCGCCAGGCGGATGGAGGCCTCGACCGCCTCGGAGCCGGAGTTGGCGTAGAACACCGAGTCCAGGCCCTCCGGCAGGACCTCGCCGAGCTTGTCGGTGAGCTCCAGGAGGGGCTTGTGCATCACGGTCGTGTACTGCGCGTGGATGATCTTCCCGACCTGCTCCTGGGCGGCGGCCACGACCTCCGGGTGGCAGTGCCCGGTGCTCGTGACGCCGATCCCGGTGGTGAAGTCGAGGTACTCGCGTCCGTCGATGCCGTAGATCCAGCTGCCGCGGGCGTGGTCGACGACCACCGGGGTGGCCTGCTTGAGGACGGGGCTCAGAGATGTCATGCGTCACATTCTCCGAACCGCGCCGCAGGATTGTCAACAATCCGACATCGCTACAGTGGAGGGATGAGCACCGCGAGCCCGTCCCCGCAGTCCGAGTCCCGGCCCCGCCTGGTCGTCCTCACGACCGAGACCACGCCGCCCCCGTCCGGCTCCGCCCGCTTCGAGGAGCTGACCGAGGTGACCTGGACCGATGCCGAGGGACTGCCGCAGGCGATCGCCGGCGCGCAGATCCTGCTCGTGTGGGACTTCTTCTCCGGGGCCCTGCGCGAGGCCTGGCCGCACGCCGATGCCCTCGAGTGGGTCCACGTGGCGGCCGCGGGCGTGGATTCGCTGCTGTTCGACGAGCTGCGCCAGTCCCCCGTGACCGTCACCAACGCGCACGGGGCCTTCGACACCCCGATCGCCGAGTTCGTGCTGGCCTCGATCCTGGCCCACGACAAGCAGCTGCACCGCTCCGAGCGGCTGCAGCGCGAGCGCACGTGGCAGCACCGGGAGACTGCTCTGAGCGCAGGGCGTCGGGTCCTGGTGATCGGCACGGGCGGGATCGGCCGGGCCACGGCGCGGCTGCTGAAGGCCGTCGGCATGGAGGTCATGGGTGCCGGTCGCACGGCGCGGCAGGATCCGGACTTCGGGACGATCATCGCCAGCGACGAGCTCGTGGAGCACGTGGGGTGGGCCGATCACGTCGTGCTGATCGCGCCGCTGACCGAGCAGACCCGCGGGCTCGTGGGACACGAGGTGCTCGAGCACATGAAACCCACTGCCCATCTGATCAATGCGGGCCGCGGCGCGCTGGTGGACGAGCCGGCGCTGATCGCCGCCCTGCAGGAGGGCCGGATCGCGGCCGCCTCGCTGGACGTCGTCTCCCAGGAGCCCCTGCCGCAGGACTCGCCGCTGTGGGACATGGACGAGGTCCACCTCTCGGCGCACATGAGCGGCGACGTGGTGGGCTGGCGGGACACGCTCAGCGAGCAGTTCGAGCGCAACCTCGAGGCCTGGGTCCAGGGCCGTCCCCTGAGCAACGAGGTGGACAAGCAGAAGGGCTACGTCCGAGGCTCCTGACCGCTCTCCACCCCGCCGAGTGGACAGCTGCTTGCGCTATAGCTGCACATAGCGCAACTGGGTATCCACTCGGCGGGAGGGGGTCAGCACTCGACGACGTTGACGCCCACGTTGACCGCCAGGCCTCCGCGCGCGGTCTCCTTGTACTTCTCGGACATGTCCGCACCGGTCGAGCGCATGGTCTCGACCACCTGGTCCAGGCTCACGAAGCCCGGCTCGGACTCCTCGAACAGCGCCATGCGGGCCGCGTTGACGGCGGTGGCGGCTGCGATCGCATTGCGCTCGATGCACGGCACCTGCACCAGGCCGGCGATGGGATCGCAGGTCAGACCCAGGTGGTGCTCCATGGCGATCTCGGCGGCCTTCTCGACCTGCACCGGCGTGCCGCCCATGACCTGGGCGAGGCCGGCCGCAGCCATGGACGACGCCGAGCCGACCTCGCCCTGGCAGCCGACCTCGGCGCCGGAGATCGAGGCCTGCTCCTTGATCAGCGACCCCACGGCCGCCGCGGCCAGCAGGTAGTCCACGGTGATGTCCTCGCGCGAGCGCTTCCCCGGCCCGCGGGCGGCCGGGGTGTAGTGCGTGGCGTAGAACATCACGGCCGGCACGATGCCCGCCGCGCCGTTGGTGGGTGCGGTGACGATGCGCCCGCCCGAGGCGTTCTCCTCGTTGACGGTCAGCGCCACCAGGTTGACCCACTCGACCCAGTGCTGCGGGTCGAAATCGGTGTCGATCGCCTTGAGCCGGGCGTGCCACTCGGGCGCGCGGCGGCGCACTTTGAGCCCGCCGGGCAGCGGCCCCTCGCGCTCCAGGTTGGAGTTCTTGGAGTCCTCCATGACCTGGGCGATCTTGAGCACGCCCGCGCGGACCTCCTCCTCGGGACGGCGCGCCGCCTCGTTGGCCATCGCCAGCTCCGCCACCGAGATGCCATGGGACAGGCAGTGCCCCAGCAGGCCCTCTGCGTCGTCGTACGGATACGGGATGGGAGTGTCGCCCTCGTCCGGCAGAGGATCCTCGCCCTCGACCGGATCGACGACCACGAACCCGCCGCCCACCGAGTAGGCCGTCCGCTCCGCCAGGACGTTGCCGTCGGCGTCGTAGGCGGCCATGGTCATGCCGTTGGGGTGGTACGGCAGCAGCGTGAGCGGGTGCTGGACGATGTCCTCGACGTGGAAGTCGAGCTCGACCGGCTCGTCGACGCCGTCCAGGGCATCACCCAGGCGCAGCGGGTGCCCGGCGGCCAGGGCCTCCTTGCGGGAGTCCATGGTGGCGGGCAGGACCTTGTCGGGCTGGTGGCCCTCCAGGCCGATGAGCACGGCGTCGAATGTGCCGTGCCCGCGGCCGGTGGAGGACAGCGAGCCGTAGAGGTCGACCGCGATGCGGTCCAGTCGCGACAGCAACCCCTCGCCCACCAGATCGGCGACGAAGTCGGCCGCCGCGCGCATGGGGCCCACGGTGTGGGACGACGACGGGCCCACGCCGATGCTGAAGAGATCGAAGATGCTGACGGTCATGTGATGCTCAGTCCTCCTGTGCTGCGGCGTAGTCCTCGGGGCTGAGCAGCTCGCCCTCGGACTCGACCTCGACGGTGAAGAGCCAGGCAGCGCCGTAGGGATCCTCGTTGAGAGCGCCCGGGTTGTCCACGACGGCGTCGTTGATCTCGACGACCGTGCCGGTCACCGGCGAGTACAGCTCGGAGACCGACTTGGTCGACTCGACCTCGCCGCAGACCTCGCCTGCGGTGACGGAGGCGCCGGCCTCGGGGAGGTCGACGTAGACGACCTCGCCCAGGGCGTCGACGGCGATCTGCGAGAGGCCGACCTTGGCCGGCGAGGAGGAGTCGATCCACTCGTGCTCAGCGGAGTAGCGGTAGTCCTTGTTGACCTTGTCCAGAGCGCTCATTGCCTGGTCCTTCCATGGTGGGGTCCTGCTGCGGGGTGGTGTCCAGCGCCGGGGCGGGCTGGCGTCATGCGGCGAGACAGCTGTCGCGCTGTCAGCTCTCGCGCTTGTAGAAGGGGAGCTTGACGACGCGGAACGGCGTGGGCTTGCCGCGCAGGTCCACATCGAGCTCGGTGCCGGGCTCGGTGAGCTCGGGGGACACGAAGGCCAGGGCGATCGCGTGGCCCAGGGTGGGGCTCGGGGCGCCGGAGGAGATCTCGCCGACCTTCTCGCCGTCCTTGAGCACCGCGTAGCCCGGGCGGGCGGCGCGCTTTCCGTCGTTGACCAGGCCGACCAGCTTGGAGGAGGGGCCCTCCTCCTTGATCTTCGCCAGGGCCTCGCGGCCCACGAAGGAGTCCTTGGTCTTCAGCGCGACGATCGGCAGGTTCGCCTGGTACGGGTTGATGTCCTCGGAGAGCTCGTGGCCGTGCAGCGGCATGCCGGCCTCCAGGCGCAGCGAGTCGCGTGCGGCCAGCCCGCAGGGGACCAGGCCATGGGGCTCCCCGACCTTCTCGAGGACGCTCCACAGGCGCTCGGCCGCCGTCGGGTCGGACTCGATGTCGATGTAGATCTCGAAGCCGTCCTCGCCGGTGTACCCGGTGCGGGCCAGCTGCACGGGCAGCGGGCCCTCGGGGGTCGTGAAGACGGCGTCCGTGATGGCGTAGTACTTCACGTCCTTCACGGCCTGCGCGGACTGGGCCTCCACGGCCTCGAGCAGCACGGCCTCGGAGGCCGGGCCCTGCACGGCGATCAGCGCGGTCGCCTCGGTGCGGTCCGTGATGGTGACGTCGAAGACGGTGCCGTCGGCGGCCGTGGTGCGCTCCTGGAACGCGGCCAGCGCGGCCGGGGTGTTCGACGCGTTGGGCACCACCAGGTAGGTCGTCTCACCCAGGCGGTAGGTGATCAGGTCGTCGATCACTCCGCCGGCCTCGTTGCACAGCAGCGAGTACTTGGCCTTGCCGATCTCGATCGCGGACAGCCTGCCCACCAGCGCGTAGTCCAGGAACGCGGCGGCATCGGGGCCCTCGATGAGCAGCTCGCCCATGTGGGAGAGGTCGAACTGACCGGCGGCCTCGCGCACGGCCCTGTGCTCCGCCATGTCCGAGCCGTAGCGCAGGGGCATCCACCAGCCGCCGAAGTCGGTGAAGGAGGCGCCCAGCCGCTCGTGAACGGGGGTCAGAGCCGTGGGACGGGATGCTGCTTCGGTGCTCATCGTGCGCTCTCCTGGCTGGGCTGGACGGTGGTCTTGGTCTCGCTGTCAGCCTGGGGCTCGGCGGAGGTGTCCGGCTCGGTCTCGTCGACCGTCTCGAAGGCCTCGGGCGGCGGGCAGCTGCACACGAGGTTGCGGTCGCCGTACGCGCCGTCGATGCGCCCGATCGGAGGGAAGTACTTGTCCACCCGCAGGCTCGGCACCGGGAAGGCCGCGGTCTCGCGGGAGTACGCGCGGTCCCAGTCGTCCGAGACGAGTGCTGCGGCCGTGTGCGGGGCGTGGCGCACGACGGAGTCGGCCTCCTCGACCTCGCCGTCGACGACCTGCTGGATCTCGCCGTGGATCGAGATCATGGCCTCGATGAAGCGGTCCATCTCGGCCTTGTCCTCGGACTCGGTCGGCTCGACCATGAACGTGCCGCTGACCGGGAAGGACTCGGTGGGCGCGTGGAAGCCGTAGTCGATCAGGCGCTTGGCCACGTCCGCGACCTTGATGCCCGACGCATCCGTGAGCTTGCGCAGATCCAGGATGCACTCGTGGGCGACCAGGCCGTTCTCGCCCGTGTAGAGCACCGGGAAGTGCTCGTTGAGGCTGCGGGCGATGTAGTTCGCGTTCAGCAGGGCCACGGCGGAGGCGCGGGTCAGGCCGTCGCCGCCCATCAGGGCCAGGTAGGCCCACGAGATCGGCAGCACGCCGGTGGAGCCCCAGCGGGTGCTGGTCACGGGCAGGCCGCGGCCGTTCGCGGCGGCATCGGTCGGCTGGTCGACGTCGTGGCCGGCGTCCGAGGCGCCGCCCACGGTCGGGCGACCGGGATCGCCCTCGAGCGGATCTCCGGGCAGGAAGGGCACCAGGTGCTCGGCCACGGCCACCGGGCCGACGCCCGGGCCGCCGCCGCCGTGCGGGATGCAGAAGGTCTTGTGCAGGTTCAGGTGCGAGACGTCGCCGCCGAACTGGCCCGGCTGGGCGAGTCCGACCATGGCGTTGAAGTTCGCGCCGTCCAGGTAGACCTGGCCGCCGGCGTCGTGGATCTTGCCGCAGACCTCGCGGACGTCCTCCTCGAACACGCCGTGCGTGGAGGGGTAGGTGATCATGATGCCGGCGATCGCGCCCTCGTTGTCGGCGATGGCCTTGTCCAGGTCCTCGTGATCGACGGTGCCGTCGGGCGCGGTCTTCACGACGCGCACGCGCAGCCCGGCCAGCACCGCGGAGGCGGCGTTGGTGCCGTGGGCCGAGGCGGGGATCAGCACGAGGTCGCGAGCCTCGTCGCCGCGGGAGATGTGCCAGCGGCGGATCGCCAGCAGGCCGGCGAGCTCGCCCTGGGAGCCGGCGTTCGGCTGGATCGAGACCTTGGCGTAGCCGGTCAGCTCAGCCAGGCGGGACTCGAGGTCCTCCACCAGGTGCTGCCAGCCCTGCATGCGCCAGGCCGGGGAGTACGGGTGGACGTCCGCAAACTCGGGCCAGGTGATCGAGGCCATCTCGACCGCGGCGTTGAGCTTCATGGTGCACGAGCCCAGCGGGATCATGGTGCGATCCAGGGCCAGGTCGCGATCCGAGAGGCGGCGCAGCCAGCGCATCATGGAGGTCTCGGAGCGGTGGGTGTTGAAGACCTCGTGGGTCATGAACTCGGAGGTGCGCACCAGCGCCTCGGGCAGCGCCGGAGCGGCCGTGGGATCTGCCTCGGCCTCGGCCTGCACGCCGAAGGCGCCGAGCACGTCCGCGACGTCCTGCGCGGAGGTGCGCTCATCCGCGGAGACGCCCACGTGGTCGTCGTCCACGCGGCGCAGGTCGATGTCGTTCTCGGCGGCGGCTGCGAGGATCTCGTCGGCGCGGCCCGGGACGCGGGCCACGACGGTGTCGAAGACCTGATCGGAGACCAGCTCGATGCCGGCATTCTGCAGGGCATCGACGATCGTGCGGGCACGGCTGTGGACGCGACGGGCGATCCGGCGCAGCCCGTCCGGGCCGTGGTAGACGGCGTAGCAGGCGGCGACCTCGGCCAGCAGCGCCTGGGCGGTGCAGATGTTGGAGGTGGCCTTCTCGCGGCGGATGTGCTGCTCGCGGGTCTGCAGGGCCAGGCGGTAGCCGGGGCGGCCGGTGTCGTCGTGGGAGACGCCGACCAGGCGGCCGGGCAGGCTGCGCTGCAGTTCCGAGCGCACCGCCACGAAGGCGGCGTGCGGGCCGCCGGCGAACAGCGGGACGCCGAAGCGCTGCGAGGTG
>ENA-OOKA01000308-OOKA01000308.1-human-skin-metagenome-genome-assembly--contig:-NODE-308-length-14442-cov-7.029054_pt1 | contig 14442 bp, 12 predicted proteins | sample MGYA00248825_ERZ500995 | MGnify/ENA primary metagenome ERZ500995 (study PRJEB25958, sample SAMN03398540) | human skin metagenome | study: EMG produced TPA metagenomics assembly of the Human Skin...
CGACGGCGCCGCGGTGACCTGCGAACGGGACGGCGCCCGCGGCGGGGCGCCTTCCGCTACGGCCGGGTCTGGACGGCGACGCCGAGCGCGCCGGGGCCCACGTGGGCGGTGATGACGGTGGAGAGGACCGCCGTGCGGACGTGCACCTCGCCCGGGATGTCGGCGGCCTCGAGAGCGGCGTGCACCCGTCGCGCGCCGTCCCCGGCCTCGGCGAGGGTCGCCTCGGGATGGAGCACGACGATCTCGATCACGGCGTCGGCGGAGCGCTCCCGGTATTCCGCGCACGATTCGGTGACGAGTGCGACGAGCCGGTCCTCGGCGCGCGCATTCGTCCGGACGCGGGCGAGCGGCACGACCGCCCCCTCGCGCAGGCCGAGCACCGGCGTGATCGACAGCGCGCGTCCGAGCAGCGAGGCCGCCCGTCCGATCCGTCCGCCCCGGCGCAGGTATTCGAGGTCCTCGGGGATGAAGAAGGTCCGGGTCTCCGCACTGCACCAGTCCTCGACCTCGCCGGCCACGGCCGCCGCCTGCAGCCCGGCGGCGAGTCCGGCGACCGCCACCGCGACGGCCCCGGCGAGTCCCGCCGAGGTCGTCCGCGAGTCGACGAGGTGGACGGTGAGCTCCGGGTGCTCCGCCGCTGCGCTCGCGGCCGATCCGTGGGTGCCGGAGAGCACTGCGGGCAGGGTGAGGACGATCGCGTCGGCGGCACCGGCCTCGGCGACCGCGCGCAGCGCTGCGGAGAAGTCCTCGGGACTCGGCAGCGAGGTCTGCACCCGGGCGCCCCCGCGCATCGCGGAGCACAGCTCGGCCGGGGTCCAGTCGCTGTCCCGGCGCAGCTCCTCGCCGACCTCGACGCTGAGGTCGACGACCCGGAACAGGCCGCCGAGCGCGGCGTCGAACTCCGCGCGCTGCTCCACGGACAGCTGCGCGGTCGAGTCGACGAGGACGGCGGTGCTCACGGGCGGCCCAGCGCCCGGTAGGTCCAGCCAGCGGCGCGCCACTCGGCCGGGTCGAGGACGTTGCGGCCGTCGACGATCGCGCGACCGCGGACGAGCTCGCCGACCTCTTCCGGATGGAGCTCGCGGTACTGCTTCCACTCGGTGAGCAGCAGCACGGCGTCGGCCCCGCGCAGCGCGGTCTCGAGGTCCGCCTCGTAGCCGAGGTCGGGGAACAGACGGCGGGCGTTGTCGGTCGCCTCCGGATCGGTCACCGTCACGGTGCCGCCCTGGAGGTTGATGAGCCCGGCGACGCCGAGCGCCGGCGAGTCGCGCACGTCGTCGGAGTCCGGCTTGAATGCGGCGCCGAGCACGGTGATGTTCTTGCCGATGAACGATCCGTTGACGACCTCGCGGGCGAGGTCGACCATCCGCACCCGGCGCCGCATGTTGATCGAGTCGATCTCGCGGAGGAACGCCACCGCCTGGTCCGCGCCGAGCTCGCCCGCGCGCGCCATGAACGCCCGGATGTCCTTGGGCAGGCAGCCGCCGCCGAACCCGAGGCCGGCGTTGAGGAACTTCCGGCCGATCCGGTCGTCCATCCCGATCGCATCGGCGAGCAGGGTGACGTCGGCACCGGAGGCCTCGCACAGCTCGGCCATCGCGTTGATGAAGGAGATCTTCGTCGCGAGGAACGAGTTCGCCGCGGTCTTGACGAGCTCGGCCGTCGCGTAGTCGGCGACGAGGCGCGGGGTCCCCGCGTCGAGCGTCGTCCGGTACACCGCGTCGAGAGCGGCGGTCGCCTGCTCCCCGGCTTCCCCGCCGGGCACGCCGTAGACGAGCCGGTCGGGGGTGATGGTGTCGTCGACGGCATGGCCCTCGCGGAGGAACTCCGGGTTCCACGCGAGCTCCGCCCCGGTGGGGCGGATGATCTCCGCCAACCGCTCCGCGGTGCCGACCGGGACGGTCGACTTGCCGACGACGAGGTCGCCGGCCTTGAGGACGGGGAGGAGGGATTCGACCGCCGCGTCGACATAGGTGAGATCGGCGGCGAACTCGCCGCGCCGCTGCGGGGTGCCCACGCACACGAAGTGGACCGTGGCCTCCGCCGCGTCGGCGATGTCGGTGGTGAAGGTCAGGCGGGCGGGTGTCCCGTCGTCGCTCTGCGCGGAGGCGAGGAGCTCCTCGAGCCCCGGCTCGAAGAACGGCGCCCGGGCCTCGGACAGCGCGGCGATCTTGCGCTCATCGACGTCGACGCCGAACACGCGGTGTCCGAGGGACGCCATCGCGGCGGCGTGCACCGCACCGAGGTAGCCGCATCCGATGACCGAGATCGTGCTCATGCTCTTCCGTCCTTGCTCTCGACGATGGGCGGGGGCGCCCGCCCCCAGCATAGAGCGACACGGTTCCCTCCCGCGCATCGCCCAGATGCGCATTGGCTACGCTGGGGGCGTGAAGCGTTTCGGTGATTTCCTCGTCAACTCCCCGGCGGCCCTGCTGCTCGGAGCCACCGCCTGCGTGCTCCTCATCCTCTTCCTCGTCCCGCCGATCCATCCCTCCGCGTGGATCATCGGCCTGCTCGGCGTCCTCGTCGTCATCGGGGTCCTGCTCCTGTGGTTCCTCGAGTGGACGCGCACCCAGGATCGCATCGACGACCTCAACGCCCGACTCGCACAGGCCCACGCCGCGATCGGCGGGGTGACCCTGAGCCCCGTCGCCGAGGACGAGCCGAGCGCCGACACCGTGCGCGCCGAGCGCATCCGCGAGCTGTTCCCCACCGGCTCCGGCCTGATCCAGGAGCTGCGCATCGAGTCGGGCTTCAGCCCGGTGCCCGCCGGGCTGCTCGATCCGCTCCGGACGTTCCTCGACGAGTTCTCGCACACGAGCTTCGAGAACCCCGCCTCGCACTTCGCCTTCATGGATCTCCACCGCGCCGGGGCCGCGCTCTCCGCATGGTTCGGCGAGCAGACGCAGGACACCGCAGGCCGCCTCGAGATCATGCCCGGGGACGAGCGCGAGGGCGGCTGGCGCGAGTTCGCCGAGGCGCGTGAGACCGGGGAGCAGCGGATCGACGCCTTCGTCCGCGCCCGGCAGGCCTTCGAGCGCACCGCGCTGGAGAACGACGTCCTGGGATGAGCGCCGCCCGCGCCCTCGGACCCGGGGCGCTGCTCCTCGTGTTCGGCGGCGGGATCGTCGGCACCGCGCTGCGCGCGGCCGTCACTGCGGGACCGGATGACCTCCCCGGATTCGTCCCGCTCGCGCTCGTCAACGGGATCGGCACCGGCCTCCTCGGTCTTCTCCTCAGCACACTCCTCCACCGCGACACCCCGCGCGCCCGGGGCCTCCGACTGTTCCTCGGCACCGGCATCTGCGGCTCGCTCACCACGTGCTCAGCGCTCGGCGCGCGGCTCGTCGCGACGGATCCGGTCGCCGCCGTCGTCGCCGGAGCCGGATTCGCCGTCGGCGGGGTGCTCATCGCTGCCCTCGGCTGGTGGGTCGGATCGCACCTGCGTCGCCCGGACGGCTCCCCGGCCGGGACGGATGCCGCGCTGGCTCCCAGGGGCGGCCGATGATCGCCCTCCTCTGCCTCGCGGGAGGAGCGGGTGCCGTCGTGCGCCACGTGCTCGATACCGGGCTCACGCGCATCCTCCCGGAGACTGCGCGACCGCTGTCGATCCTGTTCGTCAACATCGTCGGCAGCGCCGCGCTCGGGCTCGTCGCCGGGTCGTCGGATGCCGCAGGGGTCGTGCTCGGCACCGGGTTCCTCGGGTCCTTCACGACGTTCTCGACCGCGTTCGTCGACGTCTGGCGCCTGCTGCTCGCGTCCCGCAGGACGGCGGCGGTGCTCTACGCCGCAGGCACCCTGCTGCTCAGCGCGCTCGCGGCCGCCGCCGGGTTCGCCGTGGGCGGCAACTGAGACGGACGGCTACTGCCGGATCCACCACGAGTCCTGCGGGTCGACCGGGGTCCGCCGCTTGTGCTCGGTCGAGCAGTACCGGGCCTCGATCCTCTCCGCGACCGCCGGGTCGACCTCGCGGCCCTCGAGGTAGTCGTCGATCTGCTCATAGGTGAGCCCGAGCGAGGACTCGTCGGTCTGACCGGGCTGGTCGTCGAGCAGGTCCGCGGTCGGCGCCTTGAGATAGGTACTCTCCGGGGCGCCGAGGTGGGCGAGCAGCTGCTTGCCCTGGCGCTTCGTCAGGCCCGCGAGCGGGAGGATGTCCGCGGCTCCGTCGCCGTGCTTGGTGAAGAACCCGGTGACCGCCTCCGCCGCGTGGTCGGTGCCGATGACGAGGAGCCTGCGCTCCGCGCCGATCGCGTACTGCGCCACCATCCGCATCCGGGCCTTGACGTTGCCCTTGTTGAAATCGGTGATCGGGTGGCCGAGCGCCGTGTCGAGGTCGGCGGCCATCCCGTCGGTGCCGCCGGCGATGTTGACGGTGAGGACCTCGTCCGCGGTGATGAAACCGAGCGCGATCTGGGCGTCGTCCTCGTCGTGCTGGGTGCGGTACGGCAGGCGCACGGCGCAGAACTGCGCCCCGTGCCGGCGCCGCCGCAGCTCCTCCGCGGCGAGCTGGGCGAGGCGCCCGGCGAGCGTCGAATCCTGCCCGCCGGAGATCCCGAGCACGAATCCCGCGGCCCCGGCGGTGAGGCAGTACTCGACGAGGAACTGGACGCGGCGCTCGACCTCGCGCGCCGGATCGATCGTCGGCTGCACCCCGAGGGCCTGGCGGATGGTGTCGGCGAAAGCACTCATGCGCTCAGGATATCGGCTCGATGTGACACAGGTGTTTCACCCGGCGGGGCGCACCCGCCCCGCCGGGGTGCTCGACCCTCAGGCGTCGGGGACGATGTTGACGAGCTTGGGCGCCCGCACGATGACCTTCCGGACCCCGGCGCCGGCGAGCGAGCGCTGGGCGCCGCGCGACTCGAGCGCGAGGCGCTCGAGCTCGGCGGCATCGATGTCGGGGGCGACCTCGAGGCGATCGCGCACCTTGCCCTTGACCTGCACGACGCACGTCACGGTGTCGGGCACGAGGTAGGACTCGTCGTGCACCGGGAACGGCACATAGGTGATCGTCTCCGTGTGCCCGAGCATCTCCCAGATCTCCTCGGCGATGTGCGGGGCGAGCGGGGCGAGCATGATCGTCAGCGGCTCGATGACCTCGCGCGGGGCGGTGCCCACCTTGGTGAGGTGGTTGGTGAGGACGATGAGCTTGGCGATCGCGGTGTTGAAGCGGAAGTGCTCCATGTCGTCGCGGACTCCGGCGATCGTCTCGTGGAGGACCGTGCGCGTCGCCTCGTCCGCCGGCTCCTCGGTGACGGTCGACGCGCCGGTGGCCTCGTCGACGACGAGCCGCCACACCCGCTGGAGGAATCGCTGCGCGCCGCTCACCGCGCGCGTCTCCCACGCGCGGGAGAGCTCGAGCGGTCCCATCGCCATCTCGTAGACGCGGAAGGTGTCCGCCCCGTACTCGGCGTACATCTGGTCGGGGGTCACCATGTTCTTGAGCGACTTGCCCATCTTCCCGTACTCGCGAGCGACCTCCTGGCCCTGGTACCAGTACGTCGAGGTCGAGCCGTCGACGCGCTCCTCGACCTCCTCGGCCGGGACGTAGGCGCCGCGGGAGTCGGTGTAGGCGTAGGCCTGGATGTAGCCCTGGTTGATGAGCTTGTGGAACGGCTCGAACGAGCTCACGTGCCCGAGGTCGAACAGCACCTTGTGCCAGAACCGGGCGTAGAGGAGGTGGAGGACGGCGTGCTCGACGCCGCCGACGTAGAGGTCGACTCCCCCGGATCCGCCCGGGGACTTCGGACCGAGCCAGTACGCCTCGTTCGCTGGGTCGACGAGCTTCTCGTCGTTGTGCGGATCGGCGTAGCGCAGCTGGTACCACGAGGAGCCCGCCCAGTTGGGCATGGTGTTCGTCTCCCGGCGGTACTGCTTCGGCCCGTCGCCGAGGTCGAGCGTGACGTTCACCCAGTCGGCGTTGCGCCCGAGCGGGGGCTCCGGCTCGCTCTCGAGGTCGTCGGCGTCGAAGGTCCGCGGGGAGAAGTCGGGCACCTCGGGCAGGTCGACGGGCAGCTGGTCCTCCGGCAGCGCGATCGGCGTGCCGTGCTCGTCGTAGACGATGGGGAACGGCTCGCCCCAGTAGCGCTGCCGGGAGAACAGCCAGTCGCGGAGCCGGTACTGGGTGGTCGCCCGCGCCAGCCCCTTGCCGGAGAGCCACTCGAGCATCCGCTCCTTGGCCTCGTCGACGCTCGTCCCGTCGAGGTCGATCTCCGCGTTCGAGGAATTGATCTTCTCACCATCGCCGGTGTAGGCGGAGTCCTCGTCGTGGCCCGCGGTCGGCTGCACCGTGCGGATGTAGGGCAGCCCGAAGGTCCGGGCGAAGTCCCAGTCGCGCTGGTCCTCGGCCGGCACGCCCATGACGGCGCCCGTGCCGTAGCCCATGAGCACGTAGTCGGCGACGAACACCGGCATCGCGTTCCCGGTCGCGGGGTTGACCACCGAGGTGCCGGTGTACACGCCGGTCTTCTCGCGGTTCTCCTGACGTTCGGCGGGCGTCATCCGGGCGGCCCGGCGCTGGTAGGCGGCGATCGCCTCGGCCGGGGTCTCCGCACCGCCGCGCCAGGTCTCCGGCACGTCCGCGGCGTAGGAATCGGCGGTGAGCGCGTCGACGAGCGGGTGCTCGGGGCTGAGCACGAGCGAGGTCGCGCCGAACAGGGTGTCCGGGCGGGTGGTGTAGACCTCGACGGCGATGTCGCCGGGCGCGGTGAAGGTGAGGAAGGCGCCGGTGGAGCGGCCGATCCAGTTGCGCTGCATGTGCTTGACCGCCGACGGCCAGTCGACGGCGTCGAGGTCGTCGGCGAGCCGGTCGGCGTACGCGGTGATCCGCATGTTCCACTGCTTGAGGCGGCGGGTGTAGACGGGGAAGTTGCCGCGCTCGGAGCGGCCCTCGGCGGTGACCTCCTCGTTCGCGAGCACGGTGCCGAGCCCCGGGCACCAGTTGACGGGCGCGTCGGAGACGTACGCGAGACGGTGCTGCTGGAGGACCGCCTCGCGCTCCGCGGGGTCGAGGGCCGACCACGGCTCGCCGGTCCCGGTGTCGCGGCCGGCCTCGAACTGCGCGACGAGCTCGGCGATCGGGCGGGCGCCGCCCTGCCCGTCGCGGGCCTCGGGGTCGTACCACGAGTTGAAGATCTGGAGGAAGATCCACTGCGTCCACTTGACGAACTCCGGATCCGTCGTCGCGAACGTCCGGGCGTCGTCGTGGCCGAGGCCGAGCCGGCGCAGCTGCCGGCGCATGTTCGCGATGTTCTCCTCGGTGGTCACCCGGGGGTGCTGACCGGTCTGCACCGCGTACTGCTCGGCGGGCAGGCCGAAGGCGTCGTAGCCGAGGGCGTGCATGACGTTCCGGCCGAGCATCCGGTTGAACCGCGCGAAGACGTCGACGGCGAGGTAGCCGAGCGGATGCCCGACGTGCAGCCCCTTGCCCGAGGGGTACGGGAACATGTCCATGAGGTAGACCGGCTCGAGGTCCTCGGCCCGCACCCCGCGGGGCACCGCGGAGAGGTCGCCCACCGGATTGGGCGCGGCGAAGGTCCGCTCGTCCTGCCACCGCTGCTGCCACTTCGTCTCGATCCGCCCGGCGAGCTCCGCGTCATAGCGGAAGTCGACGGGATCGGGCTGCTCGACGGCAGAGCTCATGGGGGTCCTTTCACGTGCGGAGATCAACCTCTCCATGGTACGCCCTGCCCCCGGACCCCGCGAGGCGGCGCCGGGCGCTGCGACGCCGGTGCGATGACGGCGACACCCCGGCTCCGCCGCTCAACCGCTCCCGGTGGACTACTCAGCAGTAGTCCCCGAGCCGGGAACGGCGGTCGGCATACGCCGGGGAAGTGTGGAGAAACGGCAACGATTCCCCGCAGCAGACCTCCGCGCGCCGCCGATCCGCCATAGGATCGAGGACGATGCCGTGCGCACCGGATTCCCGTGTGCGCCCGCGAACCGGTCGCAATCGAAGGAGATGTGCACATGTCAGAGAGCACCATGGTCCAGTCGGTCACCCCCGTCGAGGGGTTCGAGCTCGACACCGCGTCGTCGACCACCGACGTCCTGCTCGCCCGGGTCGCGACCGACCCGCAGGCGCCCCTGCTCGCCCGTCCGGCCGGCGACGGCTGGACGGAGGTGTCGGCGCAGGAGTTCCTCGACGACGTCCGCTCGGTGGCCCGCGGCCTCGTCGCCCGGGGCGTCGAGGTCGGCCAGCGGGTGGGCCTGTTCGGCCAGACCGCCTACGAATGGACGCTCGCGGACTACGCGATCTGGTACGCCGGCGGCATCACCGTGCCGTTCTACGAGACCTCGTCGAACGATCAGCTCACGTGGATGATCGAGGACGCCGAGGTCACCTGCGGCTTCGTCCAGTCCCAGGAGCACGCGCAGCGCATCGTGCGCGCCACCGAGGGGCGCGAGGCGACGATCTGGATCTACGACGAAGCGGGTCTCGCCGAGCTCCGCGCCGCCGGGGAGTCGGTGTCCGACGAGCTGCTCGAATCCCGCCGCGCCGCCGTCCGCTCCGAGGACGTCGCCACGCTCATCTACACCTCCGGCACCACCGGCAAGTCGAAGGGCTGCGTGCTCACCCACGCGAACTTCGTGCAGACCTCGCAGGCCGCCGCCCACCAGATCTCCGAGGTCGTCAGGCCCGGGAACCGGTGCCTGCTGTTCATCCCCCTCGCGCACGTGTTCGCCCGCTTCATCCAGGTGCTGTCGATCAGCAACGGCGTGGTCCTCGCCCACAGCGCGGACCTCACCAAGCTCACCGACTCCCTCGGCACGTTCAAGCCGAACTTCATCCTCGGCGTGCCGCGCGTGTTCGAGAAGGTCTTCAACTCCGCGCTCGCCAAGGCCGAGGCCGGGGGCCGGGGGAAGATCTTCCGTCGCGCCGAATCCGTCGCGGTCGCCTACTCGCGTGCGCTCGACACCGGATCGGTGCCGCTGGGCGTGCGGGTCCAGCATGCGCTCTTCGACCGCCTCGTGTACTCGAAGCTCCGCGCGGTGATGGGCGGCGAGGCCACCCATGCGGTGTCCGGCGGCGGGCCCCTCGGCGAGCACCTCGGCCACTTCTACCGCGGCATCGGCCTCACCGTCCTCGAGGGCTACGGCCTCACCGAGACCACCGCGCCGATCACCGTCAACGTGTCCGCGAACTCGAAGATCGGCACCGTCGGCGTGCCGCTGCCGGGCTGCGCGATCGCGATCGCCCCCGACGGCGAGGTCCTCGCCAAGGGCGTGAGCGTGTTCCGCGAGTACTGGAAGAACGAGAAGGCGACCGCGGAGACCTTCGTCGACGGCTGGTTCGCCACCGGCGACATCGGACAGCTCGACTCCGACGGCTACCTCCGGATCACCGGCCGGAAGAAGGAGCTCATCGTCACCTCGAGCGGCAAGAACGTCGCCCCCGCACCGCTCGAGGACCAGCTGCGCCGGCACCCGATCATCGGCCAGCCGGTCGTCATCGGCGACAACCGCAAGTTCATCTCCGCGCTGATCTTCCTCGACCCGGAGATGCTGCCCGCCTGGCTCGAGAACAAGGGCCTGCCGGCGATGTCGCTCGAGGAGGCCGCCGGCAACGAGCGTGTGCGGCAGGCGGTGTCGCGGGCGATCGACCACGCGAACCAGACGGTGTCGAAGGCCGAGAGCATCAGGGAGTTCCGGATCGTCCCCACCGAGCTCACCGAGCAGAACGGGTACCTGTCGGCGAAGCAGTCGGTCAAGCGCCACCTCATCGACCGCGACTTCGCCGAGGACATCGAATCGATCTACGGCGGCGGCGCACAGTCCTGAGCGCTGTGGCCGCGGGGCCGTCGCAGGGGGTTCGCGCCCTCGCGGCGGCCCCGTCGTCGTCGCGGCGCCGCGACTCCCGCCAGGTCACCGCCGCTCCAGTGCCGGCGAGCACAAGGACGAGGGCCACCGCGCCGCCGATCGTCGTGTCGAGCACCCGGTGGGTGAGGATGAGCGACACCGGCGCCGGGGCGGAGAGCTGCCCCACGAGCAGCGCGAGCGGGGTGATGAAGAGCAGGGCGAACCAGTACACCTGACCGACGAAGAGCTCCGCGAGCACCTGGCACACCGCGGCGATGACGATGGTGAGCCAGATCGAGGGCTCCAGGAGCAGCACGAGGCCGGTGACGACCACCCCGACGGCGGTGCCGAGGACCCGGTGGGCGATCCGGGTGACCTGCCGGGGCGCGTGCGGCCGGGGCATGCAGGCCGCGACCGCGACGGCGGCCCAGTACGAGTGGCTGAGGCCGAGGCCCGCGGCGATCAGGAGGGCGGTCACCACGCCGAGCGCGGTCTCCCCCGCATGGAGCCACACGACGGGATCCCGCAGCGCGGCCGGCGTGCGGGCGACCTTCCGCAGGCGCTGGAGGTGCCGCCGATGTGCGCCTCGGATCCTGCGCGGCAGCCATCCGAGGAGTGCGACGAGGACGCAGAACACGACCGTGCCCGCCGAGAGCGCGTACCGCGGCCAGAACTCCCCAGCGCCGAGCTGGATCGAGGAGATCACCGCGAAGGCGAAGACGAAGAACACCGAGCCGAAGGGCACCCAGCCCATGACGGTCGAGAGCACGACGCCGAGGGCGGAGACGAGGATGAGTCCGATCACCGTCGCGACCGCGGACCCGCCGAGGAGCGCGATCAGCATCGCGGCGGCGATGACGACGAGGAACGAGGCCCCGGCGGTGCAGACGGTGACCCAGCGGGACCGGTAGGCCTCCGAGCGGCCGTAGAGCGCGGTAAAGGCGGCGAAGGCGATGCAGGCCGACAGGTGCGGGGCGCCGGCGAGCAGCAGCGCGAGGAGCGGCAGGAGCACGCAGATCCCGGCACGCAGCCCGGCTCCGACATCGAGACGGCCGAGGGACCTCGGCCACACCCAGCCCGGCACCCGCAGCGCACCGGATCGTCTCACATCCGCACCCCCGGGTGCATGTGACAGGATGAATGAGGACCGCCCGCCGTCGCCCGGGACACCCCCGGAGCGGCACCGGAGCCATCGCAGCACGTCACGAAGAGGAGGACACCGTGACCGACGAGCACGACACCAAGGGCAACTACGTCACTCAGGGCCAGGAGTTCAACCGGGACACGAACTACATCACCGACCGGATCCTCGACGACCCGCAGGCGGACTGGCCGGTCGAGGCCGGACGCTACCGGCTCATCGCGGCGCGCGCCTGCCCGTGGGCGAACCGCACGATGATCGTCCGCCGGCTCCTCGGCCTCGAGGACGCGATCTCGATCGGCATGCCCGGACCCACCCACGACAAGCGCTCGTGGACCTTCGACCTCGACGCGGACCGCCGCGATCCCGTGCTCGGCGTCGAGCGCCTCCAGGAGGCGTACTTCGCCCGGTTCCCCGACTACCCGCGCGGCATCACCGTGCCGGCGATCGTCGACGTGCCGAGCGGGAAGGTCGTGACGAACGACTACAACCAGATCACGCTCGACTTCTCCTCCCAGTGGCGCCGGTTCCAGCGCGAGGGAGCGCCCGACCTCTACCCGGAGGCGCTGCGCGCGGAGATGGACACGCTCATCAAGCTCATCTTCACCGAGGTCAACAACGGGGTGTACCGGTGCGGCTTCGCCGGGTCGCAGGAGGCGTACGAGTCGGCCTTCGACCGGCTGTTCACCGCGCTCGACACGCTCGAGGCCCGGCTGGCCGACCGGCGCTTCCTCATGGGGGATGCGATCACCGAGGTCGACGTCCGCCTGTTCACCACGCTCGTGCGCTTCGATCCGGTCTACTACTCCCACTTCAAGTGCAACCGGAACCGGCTCAGCGACTTCGAGAACCTCTGGGGCTACGCTCGGGATCTCTTCCAGACGCCGGGATTCGGCGACACCGTGGACTTCGTGCAGATCAAGGAGCACTACTACATCGTCCACACCGACATCAATCCCACGCAGATCGTGCCGGTCGGCCCGGATCTCTCCGGCTGGTTCAGCCCGCACGGCCGCGACGAGCGGTTCGGCGGCTCGCCGTTCGGCGACGGCACCCCGCCCGAGGCTCCGTCGGACCACGACACCGTGGACCCGGCCCACACCGCGGCCGCCTGGAGCTGAGGGGCGAACGCACAGCGGGACCCGGCGACGGATCGCCGGGTCCCGCGCACGTGCGATGTCCGCTCAGCGGGCCTCGGGGCTCCCGGAGCCGCCGGCCCGCTCGGCCGGGGCCTCGTCGTCCTCGGACTCGAGCTGCTCGGTGAGGTGCTTCTCCCGCCGGTTGCGCTGGATCCTGCGGATCACCCACCACACGACGGCGATGAGGACCACGGCGATGACGATCTTCTGGAAGATCCCGGCGTAGTTCTCCACGACGTGCCAGTTCTCGCCGAGCAGGTAGCCGGCGACGACGAAGATCGTGTTCCAGATCGCGCTGCCGGCCGTGGTGAGCGCCATGAACAGCCAGATGTTCATCTTCTCCACGCCGGCGGGAATGGAGATGAAGGAGCGGAAGATCGGGACCATGCGCCCGAAGAACACCGCTGCCTGCCCGTGGCGGTCGAACCACGCCACGGTCTTGTCGATGTCGTCGATGTCGACGAGCGGGATCTTCGACGCCCACCGGCGCAGCCGGTCGAGGCCGAACACGTAGCCGATGCAGTAGAGCGCGATCGCCCCGACGAGCGAGCCGGCCGTTGCCCACACGATCGCGGCGAACAGGCTCATCGATCCCTGGGAGGCGGTGAATCCGGCGAGCGGCAGGATGATCTCGCTGGGGATCGGGGGGAAGATGTTCTCGAGGGCCACCATGAGGCCCACGCCCACCGCGCCGAGGCTCTCCATCACCGAGACCACCCAGCCGGTGAAGCCGGTGAGCGCCTGTCCGGACCCGGCGGCCACGATCGTCGTCACGTCTGCAGTCATGGTCTCCAGGCTATCGGGCGCACCTGGACGTTTCCGGGACCGGGACGGGTGCGCCGCCGGACCGCTCCCCCGGGCCTCGGTCGGCGCGGCCGCCGGTGCGACTAGAGTCGACGGTGAAGTACAGTCGATACGCCAGACCCGCCCGCTCGCAGACGTAAGGAACGCCTCGGCCATGGAATCCAGTGAACGCCTCCTGACGAACTCGAATTCCGCCGCGCAGTCCGCGAAGTCGCTCATGCGCCGCCCAGCGGTCCAGCACCTCATGGCGACCGTGCAGCGGTTCAACCTCCGGCTCGGCAACCAGTTCGGCGCGGCGATCACCTACTTCCTCGTCCTCGCGCTCATCCCGACGCTGATGTTCGCGTTCGCCGCCCTCGGCTTCGTCCTCGACGTCATCCGGCCGGAGTGGGTCGACGTCATCGTCGGATACCTCGAGGAGGCCGCGCCGGGTCAGGACGCGCTCGTCGAGATGCTCCGGAACTTCCTCGACAACTGGCAGACGGTCGGCATCATCGGTGTGCTGTCGGCGCTCTACACCGCGCAGGGATTCATCGGCAACCTCAAGGACGCGATCCGCGCCCAGCTCCGCAGCGAGATGGGCGCGAAGCCCAAGGAGAACTTCATCATCCGCACGGTGAACAACACCGTCACCCTGCTCGGCATCCTCGTCGGCGTCGCGATCACCCTCGCGCTCACCGTCGTCGGAACCGGCCTGCAGACGACGATCGTGTCGTGGCTCGGCCTGCCCGACTGGGTCACCCCGGTGCTCACCATCACCCCGATCATCATCACGCTCGCGATGTCGTGGCTGATCTTCATGTTCATCTTCACGATGATCCCGATCACCCCGATCCCCAAGCGGACCCGGATGCTCGGCTCCCTCATGGGTGCGATCGCCTTCACCGCCCTCCTCAACCTCGCCACCGTGCTCATCGACCTGTTCTCCGGCTCGCCGACCGCCGCGCTGTTCGGCCCGGTCATCGCGATCATGCTCTCGATGAACGTCTTCGCCCGGATCATCCTCGTCGTCGCCGCCTGGATGGGCACCGCCGACGACCAGCCGATCTTCTCCGAGATCCCCTCCGCGCCCCGGAAGTACGAGGAGAAGAAGGACTCGGACCTCGGGTCGTCGGTTATGGCGCTCGCGACCGCCTCCGGCATCATCGCCCTCACCATCCTCGGCTTCAAGCGGTTCGGCGACGACGAGGAGGCCTGAGGCCGGTGCTCGACCGATCGTTCTTCGATCGCCCCGTCCTCGACGTCGCACCCGCGGTGCTCGACGGGGTGCTCACCCGGCACCTGCCCGGGGTCGAGCCGGTCGCGATCCGGATCACCGAGGTCGAGGCCTACGACGGCCGGATCGATCCGGCCTCCCACGCCTACCGCGGCCGCACCCGCCGCAACGCCACGATGTTCGGCCCGCCCGGCCACCTCTACTGCTATTTCATCTACGGCATGCACTTCTCGCTCAACATCGTGTGCGAAGCGGCGGGCGCGCCCACCGGACTGCTCCTCCGCGCCGGCGAGGTCACCGCGGGGCACGCACTCGTCCGCGAACGCCGCGCGGTCCGGCGCCGC
>ENA-OOKA01000309-OOKA01000309.1-human-skin-metagenome-genome-assembly--contig:-NODE-309-length-14377-cov-6.737676_pt1 | contig 14377 bp, 11 predicted proteins | sample MGYA00248825_ERZ500995 | MGnify/ENA primary metagenome ERZ500995 (study PRJEB25958, sample SAMN03398540) | human skin metagenome | study: EMG produced TPA metagenomics assembly of the Human Skin...
CGGGCGACGGGCACGGCACGGTGCTGCTGAACACCGCCCCGGTGCCGCGCCGCGGCGTGCCCGCCTACGGCGCGGGCCGCCCCGAGCCGGTCCAGGAGGCCGTGGTCGTGACCCGTGCGGGCGGCGGGGTCCGCCTCGAGAACCAGGCGGTGCGCGCGGTGCTCGACGCCTCCGGCGCGCTGGTCTCCCTCGTCGGCCGGGCCGACGGACGCGAGACCATCGCCCCCGGCGCCCGCGGCGCGCTGCTGCAGCTGCACCGCGACACCCCCAACGCCTGGGACGCCTGGGACATCGACGAGTTCTACCGCCGCGTGGTCCGCGACCTCGATGCCCCGACCGCCGCCGAGGTCGAGGAGGAGGACGGCGGGGTCCGCGTCTCCTTCACCTACACGACCGCGCTCGCCGACGACGAGGAGACCTCCGGCGTCACCGGCGCGGGCTCCACGATCGTGAAGACCTTCGTGCTGCGCCCGGACGACACCTCCCTCGGGATCGAGGTGGACCTCGACTGGCGCGAGCGCAAGAAGGCGCTCAAGCTCGCCTTCCCGCTGGACCTGCGCGCCTCCCACCTCTCCAGCGAGATCCAGTTCGGGCACGTGGACCGGCCGGTCCCGGTGAACACCTCCTGGGACTTCGCCCGCTTCGAGACCTGCGCGCACCGCTGGGTCCACACGGCCGAGGGCGGGCACGGGGTGGCGATCGCGAACGACTCCACCTACGGCCACGACGTGCTGCGCACAGTGCGCGAGGACGACGGCGGCACCACCACCACGACCCGCCTGACCCTGGTGCGCTCCCCGGAGTACCCCGACCCCGCCGCCGACCACGGCCGCTACACCCTGCGCGTCGCCGTGCGACCGGGCGCGGGGATCGCCGAGGCGATCGAGGAGGGCTACCGGCTGAACCTGCCCGAGCGCACCGCTCCCGCCGCGTCCGCGTCCCTGCTCGCCGCGCCGCCGGTCACGGTCGCGCCGGCCGACGGGGAGGGCGCCTCGAGCGTCATCGTCGAGACCGTGAAGCTCGCCGAGGACCGCTCCGGGGACCTGGTGCTGCGGCTGTACGAGTCCTCCGGCGCCCGCGCCGCGGCGACCCTCGCCCTCGACCCGGTCCTCGCGGGCGGCGAGGTGACGGCCACGGACCTGCTCGAGCGTCCCTTCGGGGAGGACGCCCCGGCGTTCCGCTCCGCGCTCGCACGGGGAGAGGACGGCACGGTCGAGCTCTCCTTCCGTCCCTTCGAGATCAAGACGCTGCGCATCGCCCGCGGCTGAGCGCCCCGGGCCCCGGCCCCTCAGACGTTGTGGACCAGCGGTCCCGCCGGCTCGCGCCAGCCGGCGAGCACCTCGAGCATCCGGACCATCCGCACCGTCTCCCGCACGTCGTGGACCCGCAGGACCCGGGCGCCCAGGCGGATCGTCCACGCCGCCGCGGCGAGGGAGCCGGCGAGCCGCTCCTCCTTCGGCAGGCCCAGCGACTCGCCCACGAAGTCCTTCCGCGAGAGCGCCGCGAGCAGCGGCAGGCCGAGCGCGGCGTACTCGCCCCAGTCCCGCAGCACCTCGAGGGTCTGCTGCGTGTTCTTGTTGAGATCCGGGCCGGGGTCCAGCACGATCCGCTCCCGCGCGATGCCCGCCTCGAGCGCGCGCTCCAGGCGTGCGGCGAGGAAGTCCCGCACCTCCTCGACCACGTCCTCGTAGCGGGGGCGGGGGAAGGGGCGGCGCGGCTCCGCGACCGAGTGCGTGAGCACGAGCGAGGCGCCGGCGCGGGCGACCTCCTCGGCCATCCGCGGATCGGACAGGCCCGTGGTGTCGTTGATCAGATCCGCCCCGACCTCGAGCGCGGCGCGGGCGACCGAGGCGTGGAAGGTGTCCACCGAGAGCAGCACCTCGCCCGGCAGCTCGCGGCGCAGCCGTTCGATCACCGGGACCACCCGGGCGGCCTCCTCCGCAGGGTCCAGCGGGTCGCCGGGTGCGAACTTCACCCCGCCCACGTCGACGATGTCGGCGCCCTCCTCCGCGGCGCGGAGCCCCGCGGACACCGCCTGCTCGAGCTGCCAGGTGCGCCCCTCGTCGAAGAAGGAGTCCTGGGTGCGGTTGACGATCCCCATCACCAGCACGCGCCGGGAGGTGTCGGGCAGGGGGCGCGGCGTCGGAGCGTCCAGCCCGGTCCCGGGATCGGGCAGGGGGCGCGGCGTCGGAGCGTCCAGCCCGGTCCCGGGCTCGGGGGATACAGTGGCGAGACGGCTCGGAGGACGGCCCGTCGGACCCTCGTCATGCACGGTGTTCATGGTCCGTTCCTCTGCTGTTCGGGCGGCCGTCCCACATCTTTGAGCGTCGCCTGACCTGCACTACGTTAAGACTGCACACGGTATTGCACCACCCGGCGCCCGTGCCCCACGGGATCCGGGGACCTGGACTATTGGAGGACTTGCCCCATGAAGATCGTCGTCGCCGGTGGAGATGGGTTCTGCGGCTGGCCCACCGCCCTGTACCTCTCGCAGAAGGGCCACGACGTGACGATCGTGGACAACCTGGTGCGACGCGAGATCGACGTGGAGCTCGGCTCGAACTCCGTCACCCCCATCCTGCCGCTCGAGGAGCGGGTCGCGGCGTGGAAGGAGGTCTCCGGCAAGGACATCGAGGTGCGCATCGCGGACCTCACCGACTACGACGCGGTCGCCTCCGTCTTCCAGGACCTCGAGCCCGAGGCGTTCGTGCACTTCGCCGAGCACCGCTCCGCCCCGTACTCGATGATCGACCGCGAGCACGCGATCGAGAACCACCGCAACAACGTCGAGGGCACCCTGAACGTGCTGTGGGCGATCAAGGACTTCGCCCCCGACTGCCACCTCGTCAAGCTCGGCACCATGGGCGAGTACGGCCAGCCGAACATCGACATCGAGGAGGGCTGGATCGAGATCGAGCACAAGGGCCGCAAGGACCGCCTGCCGTTCCCGAAGGCCCCCGGCTCCTTCTACCACCTCACCAAGGTGCACGACAGCGACAACATCATGTTCGCCTGCCGCATCTGGGGCATCCGCGCCACCGACCTCAACCAGGGCGTCGTCTACGGCCTCGAGACCGACGAGACCCGCCTGGACCCGCGCCTGGTGAACCGCTTCGACTACGACGCGGTGTTCGGCACGGCCCTGAACCGCTTCATCATCCAGGCCGCGATCGGCCACGACCTCACCGTCTACGGCAACGGCTCCCAGACCCGCGGCTACCTGGACATCCAGGACACCGTGCGCTGCATCGAGATCGCCTGCGAGAACCCCGCCGACCGTGGCGAGTTCCGCGTGTACAACCAGTTCACCGAGCAGTTCTCCGTCAAGGAGCTCGCCGAGAAGGTGCAGAAGGTCGGCGGCGACCTGGGCCTGGACGTGAAGATCGCCCCCACGGAGAACCCGCGCGTGGAGAAGTACGACCACTACTACAACGCGGTCAACACCAACCTCCTCGACCTCGGGCTGCAGCCGCACCTGCTCACCGACGAGCACCTCACCGAGGTGCTGAAGGTCGCGATGAACAACACCGATCGGGTCAAGCGCGAGCTGGTCATGCCCACCGTCACCTGGAAGTGAGCCCGCTTCCGTGAAGATCGCGATCGTCACGGAGACCTTCCTGCCCTCCGTCGACGGCGTGGTGACCCGCCTGCGCCACGCCGTCGAACGGTTCACCGACCTCGGCCACGAGGTCATGGTGATCGCCCCCGACCTCGGGGTCACCGAGCACCACGGGGCACGGGTGGTGGGCATCCGCCCGGTGACGCTGCCGTTCTACAAGCATCGGCGCTTCACCCTTCCCAGCCCCAACGTCGACGGCATCATCCGCGGCTTCCACCCGGACGTCGTCCATGCCGCGCAGCCCCTGCTGCTCGCCTCCTCGGGAGCCTTCGCCGCACGCCGGCAGCGGATCCCGCTGGTCGCCAGCTATCACACCCACATCCCCCGCTATCTTGACCTCTACCGGGCCTGGACCTGGGGCAAGCCCGCGGTGTGGTGGCAGATCAAGCGCAACCACGCGATGGCCGACATCAACATCGCCACCTCCGAGACGATGAAGCAGGAGCTCGCCCAGCACGGGATCGAGGACCTCCACGTGGTGCGGCGCGGCGTGGACACCGAGACCTTCCATCCCCGCTTCGCGGACGAGGAGATGCGCTCGCGGCTCACCGGCGGGCACCCGGAGAAGAAGCTCCTGGTGTTCGTGGGCCGGCTCGCCGCGGAGAAGGAGATCCACACGCTGCGCTCCATGATGGAGCGCCGCGACGACGTGGCCCTCGCGATCGTGGGCGACGGCCCCTACCGGGGCGAGCTCGAGGAGCTCTTCGCCGGCACGCGGACCACGTTCCCCGGCTTCATGGAGGGGGAGGAGCTCGCGAGCGCCTTCGCGAGCTCCGACGCCTTCGTCTTCCCCTCGGTCACCGAGACCCTGGGACTGGTGATCCTCGAGGGCATGGCCTCCGGGCTGCCCGTGGTCGCCGCCCGCTCGGGGCCGACGATGGAGCAGGTCACCGACGGGGTGGACGGCCTGCTCTACGACTCCGGCGACCAGGCGAGCCTGGATGAGGCGCTCACCCGGCTGGGCGATGCGGAGCTGCGCGGGAGGATCCGGAAGGCCGCCCGCGCCGAGGCGGAGAAGTTCTCCTGGGAGAACGCCTCCGACGACCTGCTGCGCTACTACGAGATGGCGATCGAGAAGCACGGACGGAGCCATGACTGAGGGGGCGGCCGGCGCGCGCGAGGAGCGCACCCGCGCCGTCCCCACCGCGCCGCTGCCGCGCCTGGAGCCGGTGACGCTCCGCGGGCACGGGATCCGTCTCGAGCCCCTCTCCGAGGCGCATGTCCCGGGCCTGCAGGGCGCGGTCGCCGACGGGGGGATCCACCGCCTGCCCTTCGCCCCGCACGTCCCCGCGCCGGAGGCGGTCGAGGGCTCCGTCCGCGGTCTTCTGGTCGACGTCGAGGCGGGCACCCGTCTCGCCTGGGCCGTCGTGCGCGCGGCGGACGAGCAGGTGGTGGGGCTGACCACCTTCATGAACCTCGCCCTCGCCGACCGCGGCCTCGAGATCGGCAACACCTATCTCGCCGGCTCCGTGCACCGCACCGGGGTGAACACGGCGATGAAGCGACTCCTGCTCGGCCACGCCTTCGACGAGCTCGAGATGCTGCGCGTCGAGTTCCGCGTGCACCACCTGAACCTCGCCTCGCGCCGCGCCGTCGAGGCCCTCGGCGCGCAGCAGGACGGGATCCTGCGATCGCACCGCATCCTGCCCGACGGCTCGGTGCGCCACACGGTGGTGTACTCGATCGTCGCGCCGGAGTGGCCGGGGGTCCGGGCGATGCTGGAGGGGCGGATCGGTCGCCGGCGCGCGGGCTGAGTCCTATCGGGCCTCGTGACGGCGCCGGCGGGCGTGATCGGATCGCAGGCATGATCGAAGGGGCGCCCCGCCGCTGCGGGGCGCCCGACCTCCCTGCGTCACGCCTATCGCAGCAGGCCGCCGTCGCGCATCGGGCCGCGGTCGAGCTGGATCCAGTCGACGCTCATGTAGTCCGGGTGCTCGAACTCCAGCCGGATCCTGTGCGTGCCCCTGTCGAGCCGGTACCTGCCGAGGTCCGACACGGTGAACGCACGGTTGTGGGTCGTGTTCCGCAGCGAAGTGGTGCGGGCAGGACCGTCACCTGCTGCGGCTGTGACCTTCCCGCCCGGCTCGGTGTCGGAGGAGTGGCGCATCGTCAGGAAATAGGTGCCCGGACGCTCGACCTCGACCTCGAGGGTGAAGTACTCGCCATCGTGGATGTACTGGACGACGTGGGCGCCGTCGAGATCACAGGCGTCGACAGGGCTCGCGACCCTCCGGATCGCACGGGCGCCGCAGAGATTCTCCGGGGTGGTCTCCCGGTGCAGGCCAGGCTCGTCGAGGAAGTCCTCTGCCTGGACGCGGAGGGACTGTGAGGTCATGCCGACCCTCGTGAGGTCCACGCCGTCCCGCCATGCCGCCATCATCCGCACGTTGTCGGTCTGGATCACGTCGATCCCGTCGTCCGCCAGGTGCTGCCAGCCGAGGCCGGGGTCTCTGAGCGAAGCCTCGTCGGTGTACGGCCCGCCGATCGCGTAGGCGAGGGAGTTGCCCCAGAGGTCCGTCTCGGCGCCGACCTCGTCCCGCATACCCTCCGGGGCCGCGACGACCGCCGGCACGCGGGTCGTGAACTTCGCGTACTCGGCGGCCTGATCGCCGCTCAGGGCGTGCATCAGCTGGATGTCCGGGTGCTCGGCCATGAAGGCATTGGCGTGGTCGGCGGTGGGAGCCCCCTTCATCAGGATGTGGGACTCCATGTCTGCGGCCTCGATCTCGGCGGCGAGCTGATCGCGATGCTCCCACCCCTTGTCGATGTTCAGAAGGGCATTGCGCCCCGAGACCGCCTGGAGCGCCTCGGCGAAGGTCGGGACCGTGAGGTCGGTGAGCGGGGCCGGTCCGTTGCCCTGCCCCTCCCGGAGACGGAGCGCGCGGAGCTCGGCAAGAGTCATGTCCTCGACGCGGCCGCTGCCGTCGGTGGTGCGGTCGACGGTGGCGTCGTGCATCAGGACCAGGTGGCCGTCCTTCGTGAGGGCGAGGTCGATCTCGACGATGTCGGCCCCGTCCTGGATCGCCCGGACGATCCCGGGGACGGAGTTCTCCGGGTGGCTGCGCCACTGACCTCGGTGCGCGACGATCATGACCTCCGGCTCGTCGCCGTGGGGGAGCCTGAGGGAGTTCCTCGGCATGGCCTCCTCCTCCGTGCTGTCGGTCGAGGACATCGGCGGAGCGGAGGGCTCGGCCGAGACCGGTGCGGCGCCGCCGAGGAGAGAGAGGGCGAGCAGGAGCGAGGTCGACAGTCTGGTCGAGGACAGCATGGGATCTCCCGGAGGGCAGGATTCTGAGGGGTGGAGCGCGATGGCCGTGGTGAGCAAGCCTCGGTGAAGAGAGCGGCGCGGACGTCCACAACGTGTACGCGCGTTCATCGTTGTGCGGCGCACGGCGCGCGTCAAGGCCTTCCGTAGCTTCCCTTCCAGGTCACGCCGGAATCGCGTGCCGCGCGCGAATCTGTCACCAGGTGTTCATCAAGCGGCCCCGAGGGGGCAATGTACGCGTGTTCATACTTGTCCCGCCACCTGATGAACGCGCGTTCATGCCCCCGCGGCACCATCACCGCGCGCCCTCGACCCTGTGAAGGAGCCCCACCATGATCACTCGCCGCTCACTGCTCGCCTCCGTCTCCGCAGTCGCCGGTCTCGGCGCCCTCGCCGCCTGCACCCCGCCCCAGTCCGGCAGCGGCGACGGCGACTCCGAGACGCTCACCATCTACTCGAACTCCGTCTCCGACGGCCGCGGCGAATGGCTGCAGGAGAAGGCGGCGGAAGCCGGCTTCACCCTGCAGTTCGTCGACCTCGGCGGCGGTGACATCCAGAACCGTCTGCTCGCCGAGGCCGCGAACCCGATCGCCGACGTCGTCTTCGGTCTGAACAACGTCTACTTCGAGAAGCTGCGGGCGGCCGAGGTGCTCGAGGCCTACACCCCGTCCTGGTCCGGTGAGGTCGATGCCGCGCTCGGGGACGGCGAGCAGTTCTGGCCCATCGTGCGCGAGCCGATCATGCTCGTCACCAGCGACGAGGCCTTCCCCGGCGGGGAAGGAGCACCGACCGACTGGCCCGATCTGTGGACGAACCCGGAGTTCGAGGGCCGCTACGAGGTGCCGACCTCCCTAGGCGGCGCCACCACCCAGGTGGTGCTCAGCGGCATCCTCACTCGCTTCCGCGACGACGCCGGCGAGCTCGGCATCAGCGAGGACGGCTGGGCCCAGATCGGCGAGTACTTCGCCAAGGGCAGCGAGTCCGTGGAGGGCACCGACCTCTTCGCCCGGATGGTCGAGGGTGAGGTCGACATGGGCCAGATGTGGCTTGCCGGAAAATTCTCTCGTGAGGAGGAGTACGGCATCACCACCACGCCAGTCTCCCCCGAGATCGGCGTCCCCTACGCCGTCCAGCACGTCGCCAAGGTGGCCGGGACGAAGCGCGCCGAGCTCGCCGAGTCCTTCCTCGACTGGTTCGGCTCCGCCGAGCTCCAGGCCGCCTGGTCCCATGAATTCTTCACGGCACCCACCAACGAGGTCGCGCTCGAGGACGCCGATCAGGACGCGGTCGAGCTGACCGACTCCTTCACGCAGCAGGACATCGACTGGGCGTTCGTGGCAGAGAACCTCGACGGCTGGATCGAGAAGATCGAGCTGGACGTCCTGGGCTGAGCATGATCACCTTCGAGGACGTCACCGTGCGGTTCGGGGACTTCACCGCGCTCCCGAACCTGTCCCTGCATGTCGAGGAGGGGGAGTTCTTCACCCTGCTCGGCCCGTCGGGCTGCGGGAAGTCCACCGCCCTGCGCACCCTCGCCGGATTCACCGAACCGTCGTCCGGTCGGCTCCTGGTCGACGGTCGCGATGTCACCGCGCTGCCCAGCGATCGGCGGGGGATCGGCATGGTCTTCCAGAACTACGCCCTGTTCCCGAGCATGTCCGTGCGCGAGAACATCGCCTTCGGGCTCAAGGTGGCTCGTCGGCCCAAGGACGATGTCCACGAGCGGGTGCAGGAGATCGCCGAGCAGGTCGCCCTGACCCCCGCACAGCTGGACAAGGGCGTCGCCGAGCTCTCCGGGGGGCAGCAGCAGCGGGTCGCGATCGCCCGCGCCCTCGTCCTGCGCCCGCGGATCCTGCTGCTGGACGAGCCGTTGTCGAACCTCGACGCGAAGCTCCGCGGTCAGCTGCGGATCCAGCTCAAGGAGCTCCAGCAGCAGTTCGGGATCACGAGCATCTACGTCACCCATGACCAGGACGAGGCGATGTCGATGAGCGACCGCATCGCGGTCCTCGACCACGGCCGGATCGAGCAGATCGGGACGCCGAGGGAGATCTACGAGCGCTCGGCCACCGAGTTCGTCTGCACCTTCATAGGCTCCGTGCACCGGCTCGGGGAGCAGGCCGTGAGCCGTCTCGCGCAGATGCCGGGATCCCCGGTCGCCGAGGGGCTCCGCAGCTACGTCCGGGTCGAGCGCCTGACGCTCCAGGACCGTCATCGCCCCAGCGATGGTCGCCTCGTCGTGGACGGCATCGTGGACCGGGCCGACTACCACGGCTACTTCACCCAGTACTCGGTCCGCCTCGGCGACCGAAGCGTGAGCGTGCGGGTGCCGTGGTCGGCGACGGAATCCGCCTTCACCGCGGGGGACGAGGTCGCCATCGGCGTCGCGCCCGAGGACGTCCTGCAGTACGAGACCTCGGGCACGGAGGCCGGCGCATGATCCGCCGCCTCCCCGCCTGGGCGTGCTCCCCGATGGCGGTGATCACCCTCGCCGTCACCGCCTGGTTCTCCCTCGCCTTCCTGATCCTGCCCAACCTCCAGTTGCTGGCCGAGGTGTTCCTGGTCGAAGGCAGCCTCTCGACCCGGGCCTGGGGCCGCCTGATCGGCTCCGAACGGGCCATGAGCTCGCTGCGCAACAGCGTGCTGCTCGCCCTGACCCTCTCGGTCACCGTGAACGTCGTCGGCGTGTTCGTCGTGCTCGCCACGCGGTACTTCGCTCTGCGAGGGCGAAGGATCCTCTGGCTCGGCTACGCGACGAGCCTGATCTACGGCGGCATCGTGATGGTCGCCGGCTACGACTTCGTCTACGGCAGCAACGGCCTGCTCACGCGACTCCTGACCACCGTGCTGCCCTTCGTGCCGGAGGACTGGTTCGTGGGCTATCCGGCGGTGGTGTTCGTGATGACCTTCGCCTCCACGGGGAACCATCTTCTGTTCCTGAACGCCGCCATGACCCGGATCGACCAGCAGATCGTCGAGTCGGCGCGGCAGATGGGCGCCTCCCAGTGGACGGTTCTCCGCCGCGTGGTGCTGCCGACCCTGCTGCCCACCATCTTCGCCGTCACTGTCCTCACCTTCCTCGGCGGTCTCGGGGCCCTCGCCGTGCCCGAGGTGCTGGGCGGCCGGGGCTTCCAGACCATCGCCCCGATGATGCTGACCTTCGCGAACACCCCGAGCTCACGCGACCTCGCCGCGGCGCTCGCGATCATCCTGGCGCTGTTCACGATCGCGATGCTCCTGATCCTGAACAGGCTCGAGCGCGGCGGCACCTATTTCTCCGTCGCGAAGGTCTCCACCCAGCTCACGCCGCAGCGGATCGGCAATCCGGTCGCGAACACCGTGGTGCACGTGATCGCCTATGCGCTCCTGGTGCTCTACGTGCTCCCGCCTGCGCTGATCGTCCTCTTCTCCTTCACCGACGCCCGCTCGATCAGCACCGGCACCCTCCGCGCCGACAGCTTCACCCTCGAGAACTACGCCACGGCGCTCCTGGATCCGACGGCGCGATGGCCCTTCGTCGTCTCCATCGGCTACTCGGCCGTCGCCGCACTGGTCGTGATCCTCGGGCTGCTGCTTGTGGTGCGGCTCGTGACTCGGTTCCCGCGCAGCCGGATGAGCACGGTCGTCGAGTACGTGCTCCACATCCCCTGGGTGATGCCGGGGACGATGATGGCGCTGGGCCTGCTGCTGCTCTTCTCGACCCCGCAGGGCGTCGTGGGCGGCAGGGTGCTCTCCGGCACCGTCGGGATCCTCGCCGTCGCCTACGTCGTCGGGAAGATCCCCTTCACCTTCCGCCTGCTGAAGGCGGCGTTCCTGGGGATCAACCGGAACGTCGAGGAGGCCGCTTCCCTGCTCGGGGCGAGCCAGCTGTACACCTTCCGCCGGGTGATCCTGCCGCTCGTGCTGCCCACCGCCGCGGCGATCACCGCGCTGAACTTCAACAGCATGCTCGACGACTACGACACCGCGGTGTTCCTCGCCCACCCCTTCTACCAGCCGCTGGGGATCTTCATCCGCAATGCCACCAGCGGGGAGACCAACGCCGACGCAAGCGCGACCGTGTTCGTCTACTCGGTGATCCTCATGGTCATCGCGACGATCACGCTGTGGCTGATCTACGGCGGGGGCGCCGCGAGGATCCTCCGCCTGCTCTCCCCGCGACGGGGCCGCCGGCGATCCGGCGACGCCCTCGCTCTCTCCACTGCTGACCAGGCCTGACGTACACCTACCCCCACCACCGCAGGAGACCCCTCATGACCGACCCCGCTGCAGCGCTCGCCGCCCTTCCCACCGCGGAGGAGCTCCGCGCCGAGCTCGACGCACTGTTCGAGCGCGTCGGCCGACCGCTCGTGATCACCCACCGCGGGACCACGCTCGGCAGCTTCCCCGACAACACCGTGCGCGCCGCGATCGCGGCGCTGCGCAGCGGCACCGACGTGGTCGAGGTCGACGTGATCCGCTCGGCCGACGGCGAGTACTACCTCTTCCACAACGGCTACGAGGGCAAGCACTTCGCCGGGGCCGAGGACCTGCGCACGCTCGCCGCCGCCGAGATCGATGAGCTCAGCTTCTGCTGGCAGGGGGAGAGGGGGACCGTTCGTCCCACCCGCCTGCTCGACCTGCTGCGCGCCCTGCCGGAGGCCTGGCTGAACATCGACCGCTCCTGGTTCTACTGGCCGGAGCTGCTGGACCTGCTCACCGCGGCGGGCGCCGCCCGCCGCGTGCTGCTGAAGTCCCCGCCGGAGCCCGAGGCCCTGGCCGCGCTCGCCGCTCATCCCACCCCGTTCCTGTACTACCCGATCGTCACCACGCCGGAGCAGTTCGCGCAGGTCCGCTCGGTGCCGGGGCTGAACCTCGTCGGCGCCGAGATCCTCGCCGCCACCCCCGAGGATCCCTACGCCGACCCCTCTGCGGTCGCTGCGCTCGCCGCGGAGTACCCGCTGGTCCAGGTCAACGCCCTGAACCTCGAGAACGGGGCGCGGCTCTACCTCGGCCACGACGACGAGGCGGCGCTCCTCGAGGGGCCCGAGGCGGGATGGGGTCCACTCGTGCGCAGCGGGGCCACGGCGATCCAGACGGACTGGCCGCACCTGCTGCGCGATCATCTCGAGCAGCAGGGGCTGCGGACGGGATTGAGCGCCCCCGGTCTGTGACGAGCACGGCTGTGATAAGAACAGGGACATGCCTTCCCGCCGCCCCCGAGACCCGCTGAGCGCTGGGGTCGTCGTCACCATGGCGGAGGTCGCCCACGAGGCAGGGGTCTCGCGGGCGACGGTCTCCCGCGTGCTCTCGGGCAGCGCCGAGGTTGCGCCCGAGCGCCGGGACCGCATCCTCGCCGCGATCGACGCGCTCGGCTACATCCCGTCCGCCGGGGCGCAGCAGCTGGCCGGTGGCCGCAGCCGTTCGATCGGCCTGCTGATCCGCGACTCCCGGAACCCCACCTACGGTCTCCTTCACTCCGAGGTGCAGAGGCACGCCGACGAGGCCGGGCTCGAGGTGATCACCGCGATGCCCACCTCGTACCGGGGGGCTCCGCACGAGATGGACGCATTGCGGCGACTGCTGTCCCTGCGCGTCGGCGGCCTCCTGGTCGCGACCGGGGTGGTCCGCACGGCCGACCTGACACAGTTCGCGCCGGTGCTCCCCGTGGTGTCGGTGGGTCGCCCCGAGGACGATCCGGCCGTCTACGGCGTGAGCTACGACGAGATCGGCAACGGGCACGCGATCGCGCGGTCGCTCCACGACCACGGCCACCGCCGGGTGGCCGTGGTCTGTCCGCCCACGGAACACTCCCTGGCCGAGAGCCTGCGCGGCCGCACGGTGGCCGCGGTCCTGCGCGAGCTCGGTTGCGAGGTCGTCGAGGTCCCGACGACGCAGTTCGGTACCGCCGCCGACGGCACCGATCGCGTGATCGACCTGGCCCGGGAGGGTGCGGTGACGGCGGCGATGTTCTCGAGCGACCTGCGGATGCTCGACTTCGTCTCGCGGGCCCGGGGGGTCGGTGTCGAGGTTCCCCGAGATCTCGCCGTGATCGGCTGCGACGGGGTGATGCACGGCCTGGAGTACATGGGACTGGCGAGCCTCCGCGTCCCCGTCGAAGAGGTCGCGCGTCGCTCCGTCGAGGTGATCGCGCAGATGATGGCGGACCGCGAGAGCATCGGGATCCGCCACGAGACGTACGCCGGGCAGCTGCTGCTTGGGGCGAGCCTGGGCCCCTGAGCACGGGAAAAACCATGGCCTCCGGGCAGTCGATGTGCTGATGTGGCGTGCATGACCGCTCATGCCTATCCGTCCCTGACGATCACCCCCGTCGACCCCGCCGACCGCGAGGCGCTGCTGGCCTGGAACGCCCTGCTGCGCGACGGCTTCAACGCCGGGCGCGAGGCCGCCTGGTGGGCCGACGGCGAGTCCGTCCTCGCCCAGCACCAGGACCCGAAGCCCGGGCGCACCAGCGTGCTGCTCGTCGCGCGCCTCGACGGCACCCCCGTCGGCGCGGCCGGGGCCGAGGTCGATCCCGGGGACCCCGCTGAGGTCGAGATCTCCGTGCTGCCGGCGCACCGTCGCCGCGGTGTGGGCCGCGCGCTCGCCGCCGCCGTCCGCGAGGCGCTCGCCGGACACGCCGAGGTCGTCCAGGCCGAGACCTACTCCGAGGCCGGGGTCGGCTTCGCCCTGGACCTGGGGATGCGGCTCGGGAACCAGGAGCATCGTCTGCTGCGCGCGATGCCGCTGGAACCGGGGCGCCTTGCCGGCGCCTCCCCGTCGTCCGGCATCGAGATCCGTACCTGGCACGGCGCCTGCCCCGAGGAGCTCGTGGAGGACTGGGCACGGCTGACCACGCAGATGGACGCCGACGTGCCCATGGGCGACCTCACCCGCCCCGCCTCCCGGGGCGAGGTCGAGGAGCTGCGCCGCAGCGAGCAGCGCATGGACGACCAGGGCTGGACCCTCGTGCGCGGCCTCGCGCGGCGCGAAGGAGTCGCGGTCGGCTACACCGAGATCCTCGTGAACCGCCACGACCCCGAGATCCTCACCCAGGACGACACCCTCGTGGACCGCGCCCACCGCGGCCACGGCATCGGCCGGGCGCTCAAGCTCGCGAACCTCGAGAACCTCCGCGCCGTGCCCGAGGCCGTGCAGGCCCGCTGGATCCAGACGTATACCGCGCTCGACAACGCGCCGATGCTCGCCCTGAACCGGACGCTCGGCTTCCGCGAGGCGGACGTGCTGAGCATCCTCGAGGGGGAGCTGCCGGCGGTGTGAGCCCCAGAAGGCGTCGCCACCGGGCCCTGTGGCGCAGGTCGCACCACGATGCCCTACGTGTCCCCTTCGCACCCCGACTATGACGGCTTATGACGCGATTCTGGCGTGCTCCCGACCCGCGGCGTCATAGTCGGAGCCATGACCAGCACCGCTACCGAGCCCGGCACGCGCACGGGCAGCACCGTCCCGGAGTCCGCGGCCCCCGCCGCCCGGCGCAGCGCGCCCGACGGCGT